>JAABUH010000873.1_pt1 | contig 38967 bp, 33 predicted proteins | sample 5559121 | NCBI WGS metagenome assembly JAABUH01 (sample SAMN10711871, study PRJNA513364) | rock metagenome | isolation source: Antarctica rocks | place: Antarctica: Victoria Land, Battleship Promontory nord | collected 2015-12-28
GATCGTCGGCGCTTTTCTTGCTTCATCCACAGGTGTGACGCATGATACGGTATGCGTCACATCAACGAAGAAAGGGCCGCGCCGCGAAATGGCGCGGCCCTGTTCGGCATGTCCCGCGCACGGTCTGCTAGGGCGATTTGGCCGCATCGGGCTTGGCAAAGCGCATGTTGGGAAGGAGGGAAGGCGCGAACGGATTGGCCCCGTTTCCTGGGCGGGCGGGCGTGGAACGTATGCCAAAGGGGAAAGGATGCACCGGCGTAACCGCGAAGATGCCGCCGTCTTGGACAGTAAATACCAGCGGCGTTGCCGAAGCGGCCAGCACAGCGTACAGAGCTTGGACGAAGGGGACGTTCGTCAGGTGAACCGTCACCGTGTCGTTGTCATCAGGGACCCCAGGCGCAACGGTGTAGTTGGCTTTGGCGGCGGTGAACAGGCTGTCGAGCGCCTGGCGGATCGGCACCTTCTTCAAGTCGAGGGAGACCGACGGGTTTGACACGCCGATGGGATCGCCCGACACCCGCACGTTTATCACTGCCGTCGGGATGATGGCACGGGGCCGGATGTGGTAGACGCCGTCCTGAACGCTCCACTCCAGAGGCTCGGAGTTCGCGCCCACGAGCGTGCTTAAGGCTTTGTCGAAGGGAACACCATGCAGGTCCAGTTTCACGGAGCCGGAGACGCCCGGCTCAATGACGTAGTTTCGGTGGCTGCCCTGAAACAGCATCCCCACACCGCTCGTCACATCGCCCTGAGTGGCAAAGTTGATCAGGGCCTTGTCGTGCGGCGGCGAGGGCGTGAAGAGCGTCGCCCCTGGTGCGACATCAAGCCTCTTGACCACTTCCTGTACCTGAGCTAGCCCAGCCGGGGTGGCATCAACGAGGATGGAGTTGTCCCCCATGAGAAAGAACATTCTCTTGACGCCGTCCGGGTTCTTGCCCTGCGCCCAGGGCGTGGAAGCCATGATTGTCTTGAGCGCCGCGTGCTGCACGAAAATCTTATTCCAGTGGAGCGCGTCTGCGGCAGGCGCGGCGGGCACCCCCGCCTTCGTGCGGGCGTTGAGGTCTTTCAACACGGCCTCAATCTGCCGTGTGTTAGCGAGTGTCGGCGCGGGGGGGTGTCCGACCAGCACGGTGGGCTTGGCCTGGGCGGTGGGCAGTGCGAGGCCGGCGGCGAACGCGGCCAGGGCGGCGGTCTTGACGGGCATGGGCGGTTTCATGGGCGGGACTCCTTTGGGTGGGGATAGGATCGGGACAGACGGCCAGACGGGCGCAGACCGAACGGCGCGCGGCGGGGCGAGCAGAACGGCGACTACAATTGGCGACGGCGGGGCCGTCCGGCGCGCGGCGCGGGCGGCGGGGCGCAGAGCGGCCAGCGGAACCAGGACGACGAGGGCCGTGAGAAAAGCCAGGGCGGCAAGGCGGCGAGACGGGGCGCGGCGGGGCCGAGTAGCAAGCACGGCGCGCAGACGGGACTCCAGCGGCCCAAGCCCGGCCATCGGGACGGCCAGTGGCAGGGGGCGATTGGCCCCGGACAAGGCGGCGGCCACGGCGAGGAGGTGCTGGGCATAGTCAGGGGCGGGAATGCCCGACGAGAGGACCAAGTCGTCGCAGGCGCGCTCGGCCTCGGCCCGGAGCATCCGGGCGGCGGGCCACACCAGCGGGTTGTGCCAAAAAAGGGCGCAGACCAGACGGGCCGCCGTCTGCACCGCCCAGTCGCCGCGCCGAATGTGGGCCAGCTCGTGGAGCAGGGCGACGCGCAGGCGCTCGGTGGGCCACGACGCCGCCCCGTCCGGCAGCAGGACGACAGGGCGCAGCAGTCCGAACGTCACCGGAACGGCTACCGAAGGGCCGGAGCGGAGCAAGATCGGGCGGTGGAGGCCGAGCTGGCGCGCGGCCTCAGTGGCGAAGGCGAGGGTGGCCGGGTCGGTGACGGGGGCGCAGCGCCGGATACGCTGCACGGCCAGGAGCCACCCACCGATTAGGGGGAGTGCGACCAGCAGGGTGCCGAGGAGCCAGGTCCGGCAGACCCATCGGGGCCAGGCGGACATCACGGGAGGCTGGGCGCGGGCTGGCGTGGAGGCAACAGGCCGAGGCAGCGTAGGCTGTTGGGCGAGAACACCGGCAGACGGCGCGGCGGTGAAAACGGGTGGCGTAGCGACGGCTGACAGAACGGGCGGCACGGCGGGCTGGGGCAAAAGGGGGGCGGAGCGGGCAGGTAGGATTAGGACAGAGCGGGGAGGCAGGGTCACGGAGAGCAGGGGCAGGAGGAGCAGGCCCCCAAACGTCAGCAGCCAAACTAGGTGGCGGGCAGCGGCGGAGGCGCGGCGCATCCCCAAAGTCAGTGCCCAGGCGGCCAGCAGGAACAGTGCGCTCTTGACCGACAGGTCGCGCAGAAGGACGAACCAAGCAAGGACACTGCCGGTCATGACTGGTCCTCCTGCCCGTCCCGCGCCCGCTGGATCATGGCGGCCAGCCGGTCCAGGTCATCGGCGGTCAGCCGGGTCTCGCGCGCGGACAGCAGGGCGGCGAAAGCCTGCTCCACCGAGTCCTCGAAGAACGTGTGGAGCACCCCGTCCAGAGCCGAGCGGGCGGCGCTAGAGCGCGGGCGCGTCGGGAGGTAAACGAAGCGGCCTTCCTCCTCGACGTGCGTCAGATGCCCCCGGCGCTCCAGGATGCGGAGCAGGGTGCGGACAGTAGAATTGCTGGGCCGTCCGGGCAGAACATCTTCCAGGTCGGCGGCGGTGACACGCTCGCGCTGGAAGACGATCTCCATGATCTGCTGCTCGCGTGGGTTGAGATAATCGCCAGGCGCACGGGGCATCGTTCCCTCCGAATCGTTTGTGTTAATATATTAACACGAACAGCGGGAGGTTGTCAAGGGCGCGGCAAATAATTTTTATTTGCCTGGCGGTTGCGTACTAGACCGGTCAAAAGGGGTGATCTGAAATCGGGTTCCTGTGCCCAGGCTCCTGCCGTGCTCGTGCGTCCTTCCAATGGAGCCAAATCAGGAAAACAACCGTAGACACCAGCCAGAGGCTGAGAAGCAGCCATCTGTTTCTTATATCCCACAGGCCGAAGGCGGCGCTCACCGTGCAGAGGAACAGGCCCAGAAAGAACCGACTGCGGTCCGCAGCACGAATCGCCAGACCTAAAAACACCCCGGCCCACGCAAAGTCATCGTACCGCCACTGCCCGTGGAGGACGTGAGCACTCCCCACCGCATGAACAAGGTAGCAGACGATAGCGATGACGAGGCCGATGGTTTTGCGCGTGGTTTTCATCCTTGTGACGCCTCTTGCCCCCGAACGCTCCGTCTACTTGCCCGGCGAGCGGTGGCGCAGGCGGTCCAGGGCGACGGCGGCGATGATGACAATGCCGATGATGATCTGCTGGACGTAGGCGGGCCACCCCATCTGCTGGGAACCGTTCCGCAGAAACGCCATGATGAGCGCGCCCAGGATCGTTCCCAGGACGGACCCTTCACCGCCCGAAAGACTCCCGCCGCCGATGACGACGGCAGCGATGACATCGAGTTCCGCCCCGACGTCCACGGTCGGGTCACCCTGCCCCAGACGCCCAAACTGTAAGGCGCCGCCCAGCCCGAAGAACAGGCCCGCCAGGGCATAGATGCCGATCTTGAGCGCGTCCACGCGCAGGCCGGACAGCCGCGACGTGGTCTCGTTGGACCCGATGGCGACGATGTATCGGCCCAGGACGGTGGCGCGCAGGAGGATCGCAGTAACCACGGCCAGCGCCAGCGTGATCCAGACAGCGGGCGCGATCAGGAGCCAGGCAGGGGTCGGGTAGGTCGCCGTCAGGTTGTTGATCCAGGTCTGAGGCGCGTTGACCGCCTGCTCATTCGCCAGCCAGCTTGCCATGCCGCGCAAAATGCCCAGCGTCCCTAGCGTGACGATGAAGGGCGTGACGCGCAGGCTGGTGATCAGCGTGCCGTTGACCGCCCCCGCCGCACCGCCGATCAGGATGGCGGCGAGCACGGCCAGGGCGGGCGGGACGTGTTTATTCAGCAGCAGCGCGACGACTACGCTGGTCAGGGCCAGGACCGACCCGACCGACAGGTCAATGCCGCCGCTGATGATGATTAGCGTCATCCCCAGCGCCCCCAGGCCGACGATGACGGTCTGGGTGGCAACGCCCTTGAAGTTGTCCAGGCTGAGAAAAGTCGGACGGACCGACGGCGAGATCGAGAACAGGAGGATGACCAGGGCCAGCCCGATGAACGGGCCAAGCAGCGTCAGCAGTTGCCGGCCCGCCAGACGGGCCGCCTGGCTCTCCTCGTCGGCGCGCGGGCCGGCCGTCGTGGTTGCACTCATAGTGGTTTATCTCACCGTTTCGGAACCCACCCCGCCGCTGGGGGCGTCGGCCCTCCCGAAACGGGAGGGCGCGGAGGCATATCGTCCCCGGCCTCGTGCCCTCTCCCTGTGGGGGAGGGTGGCGAGGAACGAGCCGGGAGGGGTTCTTCGTTCTACTTCAAGTACTGGTCAATCGGCGGGTTCAGATATTCTTGCAGCTTTGGATCGGCGACGTTCTCGGGCGTGACGAGGGCGACGCCGGTGTCCACGCTCTTAGGGACTGTCTTGCCCTGGATCGAGTCCACCAGGGTCGTGACGCCTAGCTCGCCCATTTTGAACGGGTTCTGCACGACCAGGCCCTGTAGCTGGCCTGCCTTCAGCGTCTCCACCAGGTCCGAGGCGGCGTCGAAGCCGACGAACTTGACTTTGCCCAGCAGGCCCTTGTCTTTGAGGGCGTTCCTCATGCCGCGCGTGTTGGTCTCGTTGGAAGCGAACACGCCGTCCACCTGGCTGCCGTACTGGATCAGCAGGGTCTGGGACACCTGCTGGGCGTGTTCGGTGGTCGGGCCGCCGTACTGGTTGCTCGACAGGACCGTGATGCCGGGGTTCCTCTTCATGGCGGCCATGAAGCCCGCCTCACGCGCCTCGGTGCTGGCCGACCCTTGCGCGTAGGGGAGCAGCAGGACGCGCCCCTTGCCGTTCAGGAGCTTCGCCAGCCGGTCGCCGCCCAATTCGCCGCCCTTCTCGTTGTCGGTGGCGCAGAACGAGGTGAAGTCGCTGCCGTTGACCGCTGAGTCAATGATGACGACGGGAATCTTGTGCCCGGCGGCGTCGCCGACCGACTTCTGGAGGGCGTCCTTGTCCAATGGGGCCAGCACCATGCCGCTGACCTTCTGGGTGATGAAGTTCTCGACGATGGTGATCTGCCCGTTGCGGTCGTCTTCCTTTTCCGGCCCTTTCCAGATGATGTTGACCGCCGTGCCCTTCGCCGTCAATTCCTGCGCCGCCTTGTTGGCCCCGGCGTGGATGGACTTCCAGTATTCGTGTGAGGTCCCCTTGGGGATGACGGCGATCTGGAGCGCCGCGCCGCCCGCCGCCGGGGTCGTGCCGCTGGTCGCTGGCGCGGTGCCGCCTCCCGCGCCGCCCTGCCCGCCGCCGTTGTCGTGGCTACAGCCCGCCAGGGCCGCCGTCAGCCCCAGCAGTGCGGCGGCCATCCCCCAGTGTGTGCTTCTGCGCCTGATGTTCATCTGTGCATGTCTCCTTATGAATAAAGTGTCATTCGCGCCCGGCGCTTTAATCTCCTGCGTGCTTGGCTCCGTAGGGTGCGTGCAAAGTTTATAATCAATCGTTTTGCCCGGCGCGTCAATCTCCTGCCGACGTTACGGCTGTGCTAGAATCTCGATGCCGCTGACTTTTGCGTTCTGGTCCGGGCTTGCCGCCGTGGCGGCAAACAAAAGGGTAATGTTGCCCTTCTTGTCGGGCCGGATGCCGGGGAAGTCTTTCACGACGGCTTTGTTCAGGCCGCCCGCCGCCTTGAAGATCTCGAAATCGGTCAGCACCAATGTCCCGTTGATCGAGACATTCTCGATCCGCATCCCCGGTTCGGCGTCGAAAAGCTCGGCGAAGTGCAGCCGGACCGTGTACGGCCCGCCCGGAGGCACGGGGAGCGTATAAACCAGCGGCGTCCCATACCGCTCGCTTTGATACACTGTGGCGGGGGCAGCATGGGGGGCGCCGACGTCAATGACAGCATTATTTTTGCTGGTCTCGCCATCCGTGTACGCCTCGTCGGACGTGAAGCCTTCCGCCCCTGCTGCGCTCAGGCGGGCCGGCAGCGTCAGCCGCGCGGGCGAGGCGGGCGGACCGGCGGGCGTGGGGACGGGCGGGAGAGCCATCCCCTTCGGCATCCCGGAGCGGGGCCGGTCGGCGGGGGCCGCGCCCCAAACAGAGTTGGGTTTCGGCCCCATCGTCAGCCGCAGTTCGCCGCCCCGCGCTAAGTCGGCATGAGTGAACCAGGAGCGTTTGAGGGCCTTACCATTGAGCGTAGCCGACTGGATGTAGACGTTCCGGGGCGAGTTATTTTGGGCGACGAGGGTGAACGAATGGCCTTTGGCAGTGGGGTAATAGGCGGGGTCCAGGTGCAGGACAGCGCGGCTCACGACGGGGCTGCCCAGGACGTAATCACCCGACGCGGGGTTGGCGGGAAAGAAGCCCAAAGCGCTGAAGACGTACCAGGCGGACATCTCGCCGCAGTCGTCGTTGCCGCACTGGCCCGCCGGTGTGTCGTCATAATAGGTCGTCATCACCTGCCGGACCAGCTTCTGCGTCTTCCAGGCCGCCCCGGCGTAGGCGGGGAGGTAGGCGACGTGGTGGCACTGCTCGTCGCCGTGGGCGTACTGGCCGATCATGCCGGTGATGTCGGGGAGGTACGGGTGGAACGACGAGTTTGCGGCCAGCATGGCGTCGAACTTTCGGAGGAAAGGGGCATCGCCGCCGTACAGCCGGATCAGGCCCGGCACATCCTGCTGGACCGAGAAGGCGTACTGCCAGGCGTCGGCCTCGGTGTACTCATCGTTGACCAGCCTGTTAGCGGCGAAGGGCGTCCGCCACGTCCCGTCGGCCTTGCGCCCGCGCATAAAGCCGGTCGCGGCGTCGAACAGGCTGCGGTAATTGGCCCCGCGCCCGTAGAAGAGCCGTGCGTCGTCTTTGTGGCCCAAAGCCTCGGCCATGCGGGCGATGCACCAGTCGTCGTAGGCATACTCCAGCGTCCACGACGTCGCCCCTCGGCCGGGGCGGGAGGCGACATAGCCCAGCGTCTTGTAATCGGCGAGGCCGCTGCGATCCTGCATGGCCGTGTCGCGCATTGCCTGGTAGACGGCCTCGGCGTCCCAATGCCGGAAGCCTTTGAAGTAGGCGTCGGTGATGACAGGGATGGAGTGGTAGCCGATCATGCACCAGGTCTCGTTGCCCCAGAGCGGCCAGACCGGCAGGGCGTGCTGGCCCAGCTCGCCGTAGTGGGCGGCCATAGTATGCACGATGTCATCCACGCGGCTCGGCTGAACCAGGGTCAGCAGCGGGTTCTCGGCCCGGAACGTGTCCCAAAGCGAAAGCTGCGTGTAGTTCTGGAAGCCCGCCCCGATATGGTTTTGTCTGTCCATGCCCCGGTAAGTGCCATCCGTGTCGTTGAACAAGGTCGGCGCCAGCGACGACAGGTACAGGTTGGAGTAAAAGGTCGCGCGGACATGCGGGTCAGGCGTCTCGATGGCGATTGCGCCCAATGTCCGGTCCCACTGGGCGGCAGCTTGTTTGCGGACGCCGTCAAAGTCCCAGCCGGGGATTTCGGCGGCAAGATTTCGGCGCGCGCCGTCAATGCCGGTCCCCGAGATGCCGGCTTTGACGAGGATGGCCTCGCCCGCCGCCGTCTTATAGCTGACAAACGCCTTGAGACGCGCCCCTTTCGCCTCATGCGATGCAGGGGCCAGGCGGGCGCCGTCCTGCTCGATTCTCGCCGCATCGAAGGGGCGCGAGAATTTTAGGACGAAGTAGACCGCCCGGTCGCCTGCCCATCCGTGCGTCTTGCGGTAGCCCGAGATCGTGTCGCGGCCCTCGATGGTCAGTCCGGCCTCATAGACATTGCACCCAATGCCGTGGACGAGATCCAGGACGATGTGGGCGCTATCGGTCGCCGGGAATATGTATTTGTGGAAGCCCGCGCGGGCCGTCGCCGTCAGCTCCGCCGTGACCTTCGGGTCGTCCAGGTAGACGCGGTAGTAGCCGGGATGCGCCGTCTCGCGGGCATGGGAGAAGCGCGAAACGTAGCCGTTCCCCGGCGTGCCCACGTCGAGGTGAACGTCGCCGACCGTCGGCATCAGCAGGATGTCGCCCAGGTCGGCGGCCCCCGTGCCCATCAGATGGGTATGGCTGAAGCCCTGGATAGTGGTGTCATCGTAGTGGTAGCCTGAGCAGCCGTCCCATCCTTCCGTGCGGGTGTCGGGACTGAGCTGCACCAGCCCGAACGGCACGGTCGCGCCGGGATAGGTGTGCCCGTGCCCCGCCGTCCCGACAAAGGGGTTGACGCTGGCGCTCGGCGAGGGCGCAGCAGCTTGGCCCGGCGTCCCGCCCCAGGCCAGCGCGGCCAGGGTCAGGGCGGCTACTACAAGTGCATGAGGTCTTTGTTTCATGGTGGTGTTTTTCATTCGACCTCTTGCTCCCCTGGGCTGAACCCCAGGGCTTTGATAAACCACATCCCCGCCTTCGCGGGCATCAATGCCATTGGCCTGTACCATTGATCTGTGCTCTTCATCATCTTCGCCCGCGCAGGCGGGGGCTTGCCCTTCTAAAGCACGGGGGTTCAGCCCCGTGGCAGATTGACTCGTGCCGCTTCAACTCCTGGCTACCCCGCCAGAGCGAGCGCCCCGACCTTCTCCTGCGTCGCTTCGGCTCGGTCCAGCGCGCCGGCGACGCGGCCATCGCGGACGACCACGATGCGGTCGGCCATGCCCAGCACTTCGGGCAGCTCGGAGGAGATCATCAAGATGGCAACGCCGCGCGCCGCCAGCTCGTTCATAATTTGATAAATCTCGCGCTTGGCCCCAACGTCAATGCCCCGCGTCGGCTCGTCCAGGATCAGCAGCTTCAGGGGGATTTGCAGCCACTTCGCCAGGATCACCTTTTGCTGGTTGCCGCCGGACAGGTTGCCGACCTTTTGCTCGACGGAGGGCGTCCGCACACGGAGGCGCTGGACGCCTTCGCGCGCTTCGGCGCTTTCGACGCCTTTCTGGACAAAGCCCAGCCGCGACACTTTTTTCAGGGACGCCAGCGAGACGTTCTCGCGCACGGTCAGGTTCAGGACGACGCCCTGCTCCTTGCGGTCCTCGGTGACGAACCCGATGCCCGCCGCAATGGCGTCATGGGGCGATTTGGGGACGAACGGGACGCCGTTCAGACGCATCTGGCCCGCGCTCCACGGGTCGGCCCCGAAGAGGCAGCGGGCGATCTCGGTCCGCCCCGCCCCGACCAGGCCGGCCAGCGCGACCACCTCGCCGGCGTGGACCGTGAAGCTGATGTCTTCCAGCACCCCCCGCCGCGACAGGCCCTTGACTTCCAGGACCGGCTTGCCGATAGGAGCGTGCTCTTTGGGAAACGTCTCGTCCAGGCTGCGCCCGACCATCAGGCGCAGGACGTCGTCGCGCCCAATCTCGCCGATGGGGCGGCTGCCGACGATGCGCCCGTCGCGCAGGACGGTCACGGCGTCGGCAATTTGAAACACCTCGTCCATGCGGTGCGAGATGTAGATGATCCCGATGCCCGACGACTTCAATTGGCGGATCAGCCGCCACAAGTTTTCGAGTTCATGCGCGGTCAGGGTCGCCGACGGCTCATCCATCGCCAGGACGCGCGCGCGGCGGCTGGTGGCTTTGGCGATCTCGACCATCTGCCGCTGGGCGATGGTGAGCCGGCCCACGAGGGTGCGAACGTCCAGCCCCATCCCCAGGTTCTCCATCAATGCCTGGGCCTCGCGGCGCATTCGCGCCCCGTCCACCCAGCCGGGGAGCAGGCGCGGCTCGCGGCCCAGGAAGATGTTCTCGGCGATGGACAAATGCGGGGCGAGGTTGAGTTCCTGGTAGATGATGCCGACGCCCAGGTCCATCGCCTGCTGCGGCGTGGCGATGTGGACCAGCTGGCCGCCGAGCATGATCCGGCCCTCGTCGGCCTGGAGCGCGCCCGCCAGGATCTTCATCAGCGTGGACTTACCCGCGCCGTTCTCGCCCATCAGGGCATGAACCTCGCCGGGCCGAACGGTCAGGGAAACGTCGTCGAGGACGCGCACACCGGGAAAAGCTTTGCAGATGCCCTGCATTTCCAGGCTGGGCGCGGCGTCGGGGGGTGTCGGGGCTGCGGTCTGTTCACTCATGGTCTTATCGGCATAATTGTCCACGCGCGGGCGATTCTCCTGCGCGTTTTCTCCTGTTCTCGGTCAATCGTCCTGGATGGTAAAACGGTACAGGATCTTGTCGCCGTTGGGCATGGTATGCGTGGCGGCCAGACCTTCCAGCGTGACCGCCTTGGCGTGGCCGTCGCACCAGATCACGTCCGTCCGCCCGTTGTGGCGCTCGACGGCACGCTGCTTGGCCGCGTCTGCGGGGTTTTGCAGCCGGCGCGGCGTATCGCGAGTGATGACGGGCGTCTCGGAAATGTCCCTCCACGCGGTGTCATAGATGGTCTGGTCGGCGTCCCCTTCCAGTATCCAGGCGGTGTCGGCGGGGACGCGGACAGCGGACAGGGGAACGGGCCGGTCATAGTCGGAGAACGGCGGTGTGTACGGACCGTTGTGGTAATAGGCAAAGTTGCTGCGGTAGGTGCCGTAGCTGTGGTCGCTCGGGGCCGGGAGGTTTTGGTAATAGACGTAGGGATGAGAAGCCGCCGCCGCGTCGTCGGGGCAGGTGAAGACCTGTTCGCTGCGGACGTAAGGGTAGGCGACATCCATCCACTTGTACTTGCCCGCCCTGGGGTCGGACGGGCCGTTGGAGATAGGCGGCCCGTACCAGGACCGGGGCATAATTTCATCGTTGTCCCCGACATACTGGACCAGCGCCAGGCCGAGCTGCTTCATGTTCGATTGGCAGGTTGTCCGGCGGGCGTTCTCGCGGACGCGCTGGAAGACGGGGAACAAAAACGCGGCGAGGATCGCGAGGATGGCGATTACGACGAGCAGTTCAATGAGCGTGAACGCTTGGGCGACGCACGCACGCCGGTCCGGGTCACGGTGCCTGTTTTGTCTCATGGCTTTCCTACCTCAGAGGGGGAACCATCGGGTGACTTCGTCCGGGGGGAGAGGGCGCCCATACTCGCTCACCTCGAACGCCTCGGCGCAGCGCACGGCCTGCCCCGGCCTCTCCCCGTAGCGCGCGATGAGCGGCTCGCGGAACCGATCGGCGACCGCGCCGTCGTACTGCTCCCGCTGCTGACGCAGCCAGGCCAGACGGGCGGCGTCGCCGTCCGGGATCTGGTCCGCATAGCCGCCGATCCAGGGCAGCCACTCGTAGAACTGCGACTCGTGGCAGTGAAGCATCCGAGCCTTGTCTTCCATGACGTCGTCAATAGTAACGACGACGTCGGGCGTGAACGGCCTGGGCTTGTGGAAGCCGTCCTGTAGGTACAGAATCACGGGGGTATGGGTCAGGTGGGGGACAAGCGGGCAGATGTTGGGGACTCGGATCAGGTACGAGGCATCCTGGACGAGAATGCCGGTGCGCCGATGATCTGGATGGTAGTCATTGGTCCGGTGGGTAAAGACCAGGTCGGGCCGGAAGGCGCGGATCAGGCTGATGATCTGTGCGCGCGTGGCAAGATCGGCCTCCAGTTCGCCGTCGTTATTGTCGAGGACTTCGTACTCGATACCGGTCAGCGCTGAGACGCGCCGCGTCTCCTCCTGCCGCCTCAGGGCCAGCGGCCCGCCACCCATCCGGTGGTGCCCGGCGTTGCCGTTCGTCGCGGACACGAACTTGACGGTGTGCCCCTGCGCGCGGTACTTGGCGGCCAGCCCGCCCACGAGATACTCGCAGTCATCGGGGTGCGCCCCGATCATGAGCGCGCGGATCGGCATTTGTTTCACTCGGTCCTCCTCGGTTCCGGCGCGGCCAACTCGTGTTCGCCGGCCTGCCCCACATCATTTGAGAGCTTGATTGAATACCGGCTCTGGCAGCGTGGAAATAGCCCCTCGGTTTGCCCGAAAAACAAGAGGCTTCAATTCGCGCTCGTTGGTGCGCTGCGTTCCATACCCGAAGGCGGGACGAGGCCGTTGGCGACCGCCGTTTTGTAGGCGGCGGCGTAGTCCTGGCCCAATGTCACTTCCACAGCGGGGGGCGGCGTCCAGCCGATTTTATTGGGCTTGACCGGCCGGCGCGCGGTCACGGGCGACGCCAGACCCAGCAGAGATGCGATGTCCTGGGGCGCGTGGGGGTCGGGAACCCCGGTGTCGAGCAGGATCGTCCGAGCAGCTTCCGGCTTGGCCGGGGACTTCAGAGCGGCCATCTGGAGACGGGGATGGTCGGCATTGCCGCCGTTCTGAACATCGGTGTACCCCAGCGCCTTGAGCTGCGCGACGGCGTGCTGGGCCAGGCCCGGCGTCTGGGTGCCGTTCTTGACCACGACCGTGACCAGCCGGCGGGAGGCGGTCTCGTCGCCCTTGACCAGCCAGTCGGCATACGCATGGGCGACTTCAGGCTTGATGCGGTACAGCCACGCCCCGTCCGCGCCCCGGAAGTCATCGCCGGGGAGGGAGGCCGTTCGGATGTCGTCCTGCTGAACGCCCTTGAAGATGGCGGCCAGATCCAGGAGCTGCTGGCGCGTCAGGTCCGTGCGGACCGTGGACAGGGCGATGTCGGCGAGGTGGGGGGCCTGCGTGACGTTGGCGAAGTTTTTGGCCTTGTCCACCATCGCCCGCATGAGGAGGTGCTGGCGGTACATGCGCCGCTCATCACCGTCCTCGGGCGTCGGCTTCTTCCCCTCGTCCGGGTGGCGGAATCGGGCGAACCCGACCGCTTGCTCGCCGTCTAGATGCTGCGGGCCGGGCAGGAGGTCAATATTCAGGTGTCCCCACTTGTCGTGGTAGTGCATTTCATGCTCGACATTCACGTCCACCCCGCCCAGCGCATTCACCATCTTTTTTGTCGAGTCAATGTTGAGGACGAGGTAATGGTTCGCGCTCGTCCCCAGAAACTCGTTCACCGTAGCGACCGTCCGATCCGGCCCGCCGGTCGTGTAGGCCGCATTGATCTTGAAATGCCAATCGTGTTCCGAGCCGACGATGTGGGCATAGGTGTCGCGCGGGATGGATAGCATCGTCGCCTTTTTGGTGTTCAGGTCCAGCGTCAGCACAAACAATGTGTCCGTGCGCGCGTTCGAGGTGTACACGACATCGCTGTTGGTCCAGTTGTCGTCAATGCCCATGCAGACGAGGGTAAGCTTGTCCTGGCCGGGGAAGCCTTCTTTGGGCGCAAAGGCGGCTTCGTGCGCGTCATGCCAGGCCTGGCTCATGCTGACGGAGTTTCCGGGGTGCAGGACATTGATCAGCTTGTGCAGGAACGCGCCCGGGCCCACGCCGAGGAGGACAAGGACGACCAGCGCCGACCACCACGCAATCTTTTTGCCTTTGCTCATGGATAAATCCCCAAGATGCCCCCACCCGGCTCGTTCCTCGCCACCCTCCCCCGCAAGCGGGAGAGGGTTAAGAAAAGGACAAGAGGAGAAGCGGCGAGTTGTCTTTTTTGTTCCTCACCCCTCTCCCGCTTGTGGGGGCAGTCGGGTGCAGTTGCTCCGGGGTCGGCGCGTAGCGCCGGGGGTGGGGGCGTTCCTATTCCGCCATCGCCAGCGTGATGCCCCGTTCCGTTCGGGCGGGCAGCATCTCGCCGGTGAAGCCCCACAGGTGCGACTTGACGGCCTTCACTCGGACCAACTGCCCCTCCAGGTCCCGAGATGCAGGGAAGTTGATCGTCTTGCCCTGCCGGTTCAGCCCGGTCCACTTCAGCGGGTCTTTGGGGCTGCGCCGCTCGACGAGCACCTCGTAGACGTTGCCGACCTGGCCCGCGTTCATTTCCAGCGTAATTCGATTTTGCAATTCGATCAGTTCGTTCAGCCGGGCCAGCTTGACGGGTTCAGGAATCTGGTCGTCGAGCACGGCGGCTTTTGTCCCCTCGCGCGGCGAGTAGGCGAACATAAAGGCCGCGTCGTAGCGCGTCTCGGCCACGAACCGCAGTGTGTTCTCGAACTGTTCGTGCGTCTCGCCGGGAAAGCCGAGCATCAGATCCGTCGTCAGGCCGACGTTGGGGACAGCGGACCGGAGGCGGGCCACGATGTCTTTGTATTGGTCCAGCGTGTAGCCCCGGTGCATCCGTTTCAGCAAAACGTCGTCGCCCACCTGGACGGGCATATGCACCTGTTCGCAGACTTTGGGCAGCCCGGCGATAGCGGCGATCACGTCCTGATGGAAGTCTTTCGGGTAGGGCGACGTGTACCGTATACGCTCGATGCCCTCAATCGCGTTCAGGCGCTCCAGAAGCTGCGCGAAGGAGCATGGCTCGTCCAAAAACTTGCCGTAGGAGTTCACCGTCTGCCCCAGCAGCGTCACCTGCTTAGTGCCGAGCGAGGCCAGCCGCTCCACCTCCAGCACGATCTCATCGGCGGGCCGCGAACGCTCTTTGCCGCGCGTGATGGGGACGATGCAGAACTCGCAGAATTTGTCGCAGCCATAGGAAATGGAAACGAACGACTTCAGCTTGGGGGCTGTCCCGCCCGGTACGCCCACGACGCGCAGCGGCGTCGCCTTGTCGTGCCTATCTCTGCGTGAGGGCAATTCGGTCGCGATGATCGCCGTCCGCTCTGCCCGGACTCGCTCGACGAGAGCCGGGACACGATCAATCTGCCCCGTGCCGACTACCAGGTCCACATAAGGCGCGCGGCGGCGTATCTCCGGCGCTTCCTTCTGCGCCATGCAGCCGCAGACGCCGATGACCAGATCGGGGTTCTGCGCCTTCAGCTCGCGCAGCTCACCCAATTTGCTGTAGACCTTGCGCTCGGGCTTTGCGCGGACGGAGCAGGTGTTGAGCAGGATGACCGAGGCGTCCTCGATCCGCTCGGCGGGGGCGTAGCCCTGCCCTTCCAGCATCGCTGCCATCTGCGCCGAGTCGTCCTCGTTCATCTGGCAGCCCCAGGTCAGGACCGTGTAGCCGCCGCGCCCGGTTCCCGGCAGTTCTATGGAATTCATGCCCCGTGCGGGCGCATCGCTTACAATTGTCATCAGGTTATTATATCGCAAATGGGGCGGGAAATGCAAGGCGCAGCCGTTCCCGGCGCTTCCAGTGCCGGGTCCTCTACCGTATTCGGTATACCGTAAACGTATCGTTTTTATAGACTTGTCTCAGGTACGGGGGAGGCGAAGGAGTCAGTTCCACCCAGTGATGCAGCCCGTCGGGGCGCTTGAAGGTCGCCTTGGAAATGTCATTGGGGTAGAAGAGGTACGTCGCCTTCGTGCCGCGCAGGAACAGGTGGCGCACGTCATTGGGGGTGATGCGGTCGAACGCATCGGCGAACTCGGCGTCTTTGCGGCCGTAGTGCGGCGTTTCGCCCCAGTGGCCGGCCCAGACAACGCGGCCCGCCTCACCGGGAAGGTAGGTGCAGAGGCTGGGGGGGCCGACCACGGCCGCATCGGCGGGCGTGTCGGCCCGGAGCCAGCGGTACACGTCCACAAGGTCCGAGGACAGGAACGGGGATAGGTGCGTCTCACTCTTGTTGAATTGCAGGTGCCGCACATCACGGACGAGGAACAGGACATTGGAGGGGGCGTTTGCCAGCACGAGCAGGGTTAAGACCGCCCCCTGAACGCGCGGAGCGAGTCGCCCCACGAGCAGCGCCGCCCCCCAGCCCGCGAGTAGGCACAGGGGGACATGCTCGCCCATCAGCATCTTGCGCTGGAAGGCAAGCGGCAGGTAGCAAACCAGCAGGCCGCCGACCGCCCAGCAGATCGCGAAGATGAGAGGCAAACGAGGCTCTGGCTCTGGCCCTAAGATTCGTTGAACCGCCTCCCTCGACTTAGGCTTCAACAGGTATGTCAACGTCATAATACCGGAGCGCGTCTTGGGCCAGTCGTTCAAGTAGGAAACGTAGAAGAACGTCGCAAACACAGCCAGCAGGAAGACCAAGCCGTAGCCGAGGAAGTAGTGCCAGACAGCGGGAGACAAGGTCGGCACGTTCGCGCGCGCCTTGAAAACCGCTTCGGCGTTGTAGACGTGGTACATGTACAGCGTCGTCGGCAGCGTCAGCGCGAGAGCGACGACGGCCCGCGCCCAGCTCATCGCAACGCCTTTGCCACGCCGCAGCACGGTCCAGACGACCAGGAACAGCCCCCAGGCCGCCGACAGGTGCAGCACGTCATACGAGTGCATGTTGCCGAGGATGCCGCCGCAGACGCCCGCCCAAACCGCGTAGCGCCAGCGGCCCGTCTGCTCGCCCCGCAGCAGCGCGTACAGCGCGCCCAGGATGAAGATGGTGCTGACGGTCATCAGGGCCGACGTGTAAATGCTGAGGAACGTGTATGCCTCGGGCTGCCAGGCATCCACCGGCCCGCCCGGCAGGTTCTTGTTGCGCCAATGCTGCCATTGAGTCCACCCGAAGCCGCTGGAAAGACAGGCGAAACCAAAAGCAGTCAGCCGTGCGTATCTGTCCGTGGGCAGACAGTGCTGGTAAAAGCGGTAGATCAGCCACAGCAGTACCCCGCCGCCGACCAGCCGCGCCCCTTGCAGGGCCGCCTGCGGCGAACAGTGTGTGACGGCCACAACCCGTCCCAAGCCCCAGAAGAAGACGTTGAACTCCAGGTTGTCCTGCGCGTCCGTCGTGAACATGTTGTGCAGGAAAAACCGGCCGTCCGCCATCTGCCGCAGCCAAGACAGGTAGTTGCAGTAGTCGTCAATGTTGTAGGGGGTGCCGATAAAGGTGGCGTGGCTGCCCCCCGGCCCCATCACGGGCGCGAGGAAGTAGCCCAGGGCATACGGCAGGGCGGAAACGAGGAGGGTGAAGGCAATGAGGGCGGCAACAAGGCGGCGCTCGGCTCTGCTGGCCGTAGGGGCACGATTCATCGCGCCCTGTTCTTCGTTCGCGCCGTCTCCCTTCGCACCTGCGGAAAAGGGCGCAGGCACGGAAGAGGGCACGATGAATCGCGCCCCTACATTATTCGGCATCGGCCTCGTCTTCTTCCACTTCTTCCGGCTCGGCCTCGACTTGGGTCCGCAACAGGGCGACAGCGTTCTCGGACAGGATGCGGCTGCGGTCGGGACGAGTCAGGGTCGGTGCGCTCTCGACGAGGGCGCGCGTCAGTTCCGGGCTGCCGTGGGGGAGGCCGCTGCCGTAGAGCAGCTTGCGGGCGGTCACGACGGAGGAGGCGTGGGCGATCTTGTCCGTGTCCAGGCTGCCCGAAACCTCCAGGTAGACGTTCAGGTGCTGTTTCGCCACGGCGACGGCGACGCGCCAGTCCTCGCCGCCCATGCCGAGAAAGACGAAGCGCATGGAAGGGAACTCGGCTGCGATCAGCCGGGCGGCGTGGACCGCGTCGGCGTCGGGGACGGAGATCGCGACGGGCTTGGCGTAGCGCCGCTGGGCGTTCAGAATGTCACGGGCCTCAGTCAGCGTGACAGGCCGGTTCAGCGTCCCGAACAGGGCCGCGCCGACCATGCCGCGCCGGTTCAGGTGCCGCCGCTGCTCCTCCTGCGACTCGACCGGGTAGCCCGCGTTCAGCGTCACCCACCCGAACAGACCGTCTTCGGGCGAGACGACCTCGCGGAGCTGGCGGTTGCCCGCCACGAAGTCGCAGTCGGCGGCCAGGCCGGAGACGAGGGCGGCCCCGTCCAGACCCGCCCGCCGCAGCGTCGCCAGCAGGGAGTCGCGGGTCGCCATGTCCGAGGAGAACGGCGTCGCCCCGTAATAGGTATGGACATCAAACGTGGGCATAATCTATTCCCCTCCCCCATGCCAGATGCGCTGCGCGTTGCCAGACAGGACGGCGTTTTGATCCGCCTCGGACAGCCCCGACGCCCGCACATACCCCAGTGCGGCGGCCAGCGAGCGGCCCGGCGCGTCGGACCCGAACAGGACGCGCCCAATCCCCACCGTGTCCCGCAGCAGGGGCAGCGCGTAGGGGGCCAACAGGGCGCTGGTCTCGACGTGGAGGTTTTCATGCACCCGCATGAGCGAGACCGCCTCGGTCAGCGTTGTGGGCGAGACGCCGTCGAGGATGACGGGGTGCGGGAAGTCGTCCAGCAGACGCAGAAGATGCGTCGCCTCGCCGCGCTCCTGGACGCTCACCATGATCGGCGTCCGCGCCGACCGCCCCAGGACGGAGATGATCCGCATGAAGGGCGCGAATTCCAGCGGCCAGCCCTGGAGGTGCGGGAAGAAGCGGAACATTTCAAACGCACCGTCGGCAATCCGCTCGATCATCCCCTCCTGCCCCCAGTAATGGGTCGGGTTGATCGTGGCGACAGGGATCAAGTGGTCGTGCGCCTGGCACGCTCGCATCGTTTCCTCATTACCCGCTTGGGCTGAATGAAACAGCCCCCAGGTGGAGAGGGCGAGGCACCAGTCCACGCCCTGCGCCCGCATCGTCTCGACCAGCAATTCGGGGCTGCTGTCCGCGTGCTGGGCGGGGTAGGCCCCGAACAGCGTGTTGACGTCGGTGATTTCCATAAGCGTCCTGTTTCTTGCGAGGCCTCAGTGCGCGGAAGCCTGAGCGGTGACTGGGGCCGTTTGAGGCGTGGCGGGCGGGGAAAGAATTACCAAAAAGTATTTCGGGGCCATTCGGATGGCAACCCCGTTTTTGAGCAGGGTAGCTACGAACTGGTGCTTAATGTTCCTGAATCCGATCTCGCCCCCGAACGAGACTGCTCGGCCGTCCGGCCCGACGATGACCTCTATGCGGTCGAAGGACGACCGCTCCGACGTCGCGGCCTTCTTCCACCCCAGGCTCTCGCACGCCTTTTCTAGAGTGTCGGGAATAGTTTTCAGAGCTTCATCCCAAGACCCATTAAAATCCACGTCGTTGAACGCTTGGCTCAGTGTCTTCGACCACAGCGTCTTCCCAGACGCATCTTGGAGGCTGAGGCGTGACAGGTTCTTTCCCAACGGGACATCTACAATCTTCACATCCGGTGATGAGATGACTTGGGCGTACAGCCAAACCCCATTGCTATCTTTAACCGTGACCAGCTTTTGATGGTTTTCAATCGTGAAGCTCGGCGCTGGGGGCGTGTCGGCAAGCCCGACAGGGCCAAACAGAACACTCGCGGCGGCAGCCGCCAGCACCGATCCGAGATAAAGAAATGGCTTCATATCCTTCCCTTTCATTGTGGTAGGTCTCAGTCCCAGCGAAGTGGGGAGGGAATCTTCCAAAACCCTACCCAGTCACCAACCCCAGCGCCCGGTTCAGGCGGCTCAGGCAGCGGTCGCGGCCCAGAACCGAGATCATCTCGAATAGGCCCGGCCCCGTCGTCCGGCCCGAGACCGCCACGCGGACCGGGTGGATGACCTCGCCGCCTTTGACTTCAAATTCGGTGATCGTGTCCCGCACGACCTGCTCCGTCGCCGCCTCGTCGAAGACCTCAACAGTGGCGAAGCCCGCGCGGACGCGGCCCAGCCGGTCCCCGACGCCAGGACTTGAGAACCACTTGCTCACGGCCTTTTCGTCGAACAGGTACTCGTCGTCGCCGAGCAGGAAGAAGTCGGCCAGGGCGGGCGCCTCGGCCAGCGTCTTCATCCGCTCCTGCTCCAAAGCGAGGACACGGCCGATGTATTCCAATGTCATCACGTCGGGGTCCGCGCCGACCAGGCCCGCTTCCTGCAAGAACGGCAGCGTCTGCGCGGCCAGGTCTTCGAGCGAGAGCTGCCGGATGTACTGGCCGTTGAACCAGAGCAGCTTTTCGGGGTCGCTGATCGGCGAGCGGTTCAGGATGCCGTCCAGGTCGAACTTTTCGACGAGTTCAGGCACGGTGAACAGGTCGCGTTCCTCTTTCGGCGACCAGCCCTGCATGGCGAGAAAGTTCAGCGTCGCCTCGCGCAGATAGCCCTGCTTGGGATATTCCAGCGCCCCCAGCGCACCGTTGCGCTTGCCGAACTTCTTTTTGTCCGGCCCCATCATTACGGGCAAGTGCGCGTAGATCGGCGGCTCCCAGCCTAGCGCGCGGTGGATGAGGATGTGCATCGGCGCGGAGGGCAGCCACTCCTCGCCGCGCAGGACGTGCGAAATTTCCATCAGGTGATCGTCCACCTGTGCGGCCAGGTGGTACGTCGGGTAGCCGTCGGACTTGAGCAAAATGGCGTCTTCGAGGATGCGGTTCTCGACCGTGATCTCGCCGTAGACGGCGTCGGTGAACGTCGTTTTGCCTTCGAGCGGCACGGCGAAGCGGACCGTGGCGAACTCGCCCCGCGTCTTCTCGTATTCGGCCCGCTCGGCCTCGTTCAGATGCCGGTGCCTTCTGTCATAGCCCGGCGGCAGGCCGCGCTTTTGCTGGTTCTCGCGCATCCGCGCCAGATCGTCGGGTGTGTCATAGGCGCGGTACGCCTTGCCTTCGGCGATGAGCTGCTCCGCGTACTGGTGGTAGAGCGGCAGCCGCTGCGACTGGATATACGGCGCGTGCGGCCCGCCCTTTTCCGGCCCCTCGTCGTAATCCAATCCATACTCGCGCAGCGAGTCGAGAATGACCTGGACACCGTCCGCCGTTTCGCGGTTCTTGTCCGTGTCCTCGATCCGCAGGACGAACGTGCCGCCGGTATGCCGGGCATACAGCCAGTCCCAGAAGGCGGTGCGGATGCCGCCGATATGCAGCGCGCCCGTCGGGGACGGCGCGAAGCGCACACGAACATTGGTCATAAAAGGTCTCATGCCCCCCACCCCCTACCACCGTTGACGGGGGAGGAGCAGGACGGGCCTATTTTCTTCCTCTGGTTCCCTATTATGGGAGGCTAGGGGGCCGCCAAAAACTGCTCGGTCTCGAACCGCGACGGCAGCGACGGCTGCGCCCCGGCCTTTGTCACACTGAGCGCCGCCGCCGCATTCGCGAACGCCGCCGCCTCTCCTAAAGCCTGTCCTTCGCCCAACGCCACAGCCAATGCGCCCGTGAAGCAGTCGCCTGCCGCCGTCGTGTCCACGACCTGCGCCACGACCCGACCCGGCAGCCGCATCTCGCCGTCTTCCGTGATAAGCAGAACGCCCGCCGCGCCCAGCGTCACGGCGATCTGCCCGACGCCCCTGGCACGCAGTGTCCTGGCCGCTGCTTCGGGCGTCGCCTGCGCGCGCCCCGCCAGCAGAGCGGCTTCGGACTCGTTGGGCGTCAGGACGGACACCAGCGACAGCAGTTCGTCAGACAACGCCTGGGCCGGGGCGGGGTCAAGAATCGTCGTCTTGCCTGCCTCTCGTGCCAGCTTCAAAGCCGCCGTGACTGTCTCCAATGGCGATTCTAGCTGGCAGACGAGGACATCGGCACCGCGAATGGCATCCGCCGCCATCTCCACCAGTCCGACGCTCAACTTGGCGTTGGCGCCCGACGCCACCACAATCACATTCTCGCCGGTCGCTTCGTCCACAGTAATTAGGGCCACGCCTGTCGGGGCGTCGGGGTCGCGGACGACATAGCGGGTGTTAATCCCCTCCGCCTCCAGACCCAGCACCAGGGCGTCACCCAGCCCGTCCGCACCGACACAGGCGACAAACGTCACGACCGCGCCCAAACGCGCCGCCGCGACGGCCTGGTTCGCGCCCTTGCCGCCCGGCAGCGTGGCGAACTCCGTGCCCAGCACGGTCTCACCCGGCTGCGGCAGACGCGCCACGCGCGCCACCATGTCCGTGTTCGCGCTGCCGACCACGACCACGCGCGCCCGCTTCTGCGGCGCGGCATCTGTGGCGGGCGGGTCGGTGGCGGCGGCATCGGTCATGGGTAGAGGGTAGCATTTTTGGGGCGGGTTGTCAAGAGGCCCCCGGCGTTGTCAAGAAGCCCCCGGCACCTTCCAGTGCCGAGTGGGCTGCGGCGGACTTCCTTGACACTCGCCCTCCCTTTGCGCTATCATAATCATAAAGGGGCCTTCGCCCCAAACACGCTTTGCTCTTAGAGAGAGAACCACACACCATGAAGGTTTATGAGCACATCACCGACCTTGTCGGCTTCACGCCGCTGGTCAAGCTGCACCGCATCACCGACGGCGCACCGGCCACCGTCCTTGCCAAGTTGGAGTTTTTCAACCCGGCCTCCTCGGTCAAGGACCGCATCGCCGTCGCCATGCTCGATGACGCCGAAAAGCGCGGCATCCTGACGTCCGACTCGGTCGTGGTCGAGCCGACCTCGGGCAACACCGGCATCGGCATGGCCTTCGCCTGCGCCGCCAAAGGCTACCGCTGCATCCTGACCATGCCGGACACCATGAGCATGGAGCGCCGCCTGCTCCTGCGCGGCTATGGGGCCGAACTGGTCCTAACGCCGGGCACGGAGGGGATGCGTGGGGCCATCGCTGAGGCCGAGCGCATCGCCGCCCGGACTCCCCATTCCTTTGTGCCCCAGCAGTTCAAGAACCCCGCCAACCCCGCCATCCACCGCGCCACTACCGCCGAGGAAATCTGGAACGACACGGACGGGACGGCTGACATCCTCGTGGCGGGCGTCGGCACGGGCGGGACCATCAGCGGCGTCGCCGAGGTGATCAAGGAGCGCAAGCCCTCGTTCCGAGCCGTCGCCGTCGAGCCGCGCGATTCACCGATCATCACCCAGACCCGCGAGGGGCTGCCGATCAAGCCCGGCCCGCACAAATTGCAGGGCATCGGCGCGGGCTTCATCCCGGACAACTTGGACATGGCGATCGTGGACGAGGTCATCCAGGTGACGACTGAGGACTCGGTCCACTGGGCGCGGCGCGCGGCTTTCGAGGAGGGCATCCTAGTCGGCCTTTCTTCCGGCTCCGCCCTGTGCGCCGCCATGCAAGTCGCCCACCGACCCGAGAACGCCGGCAAGACTATCGTCGTCGTCATCCCCTCCAACGGCGAACGCTACCTGTCCACCGTCCTTTTTGCCGATCTGCGGGACGACCAATAGTGTCACCGAAACTCCAAAGGATGTCGGCATGGGCCGCCGTGGCGTTCGCACTTTGTTTGTTTGCCCGGCCATGCTGCGCCCTGCCTCCAGCGACCGCCGTGGCGACGCCGGAAAAAGTCATTCTCGACACGGACATCGCCGACGACATTGACGACGCCTATGCTCTGGCCCTGCTGGCATCCGCGCCCAATGTGAAGCTGCTGGGGGTAACGACCGCTTTTGGCGAGACCGGAAAGCGAGCACAGGTCGCCGCCAAACTGCTGGCCGCGCTGGGGCGAAGCGATGTTTCGGTCTTTGCGGGTCGCAAGGGCGGGTCGGCTATTGGGCGTCAGTACCAATGGGCGCGTCGTTTCCGCTCCCCGGCGCTCAAGTCAGGAGACGCGGCCCTGTTCCTGAAGACCCAGATAGACCAGGCGCCGGGGCAGATCACTCTCGTCGGCATTGGCCCGCTGATGAACCTGGGCGACCTGCTGACCCGCTACCCGGAAGTCAAGCCAAAGATTCGGCGCATCGTGCTCATGGGCGGGGCGGTGTACGCCGGCTACAACAATCAGGCCCCTGCCGTGCCGGAGTGGAACATCAGCCGCGATCCTGCCGCCGCACGCATCGTCTTCACGAGTGGAGTGCCGCTCGTGATGGCGGGTCTTGAGGTGACAACGACGCTGCATCTGGATGCCGAGCGGCAAAAGCGTATCTTCGCGGATGGGACGGCGGGGACGGATGCGCTGGCGGCGCTGACCAACCTGTGGGGCGGAGGAACCCCGACGCTGTTCGATGTGGCGGCGGTGGCCTATGCCCTGGGCCATCGCTTTTGCGATGAGGAGCGCGATCATGTCGTGGTGGATGACAGCGGTCTGACCCGAATCACCGACGGCCCGCCCAACGTCACGGTGCTGGTCCATCCCCACCCGGACCTATTCCTGGATTGGTATGTTTCCATCCTGCGGACACAGATCCCAGGTGACAAGGCATGAGAAAGCCCGTCGTGTTCGCGGGCTTGCGCGACGAGTAGAGGTAAGTCCCGATGGCGACCGAAAAGCCGAATACGCTCAAAATTCACGAAACGCGGCGGCACAAGATTCCCGCTGACCGCGCCGACCTGCACGTCAAGGTAGAAGGCACCTCGCTTTTCACGGGCAACGAGGCACTCCACAAGGCACGAGAGGTAGCCCAACTCGTCCGCGAGTTAGCCGAATATGGCCTTCCCTCGGAAAACATCTACCTGCAAGGAATCCACGCTGACAAGTACACCGGAACGTTAAGTCGAACTTCCCATGTACGCTACAGCCTGCGTGTCCACTGTGCGGACCTGCAAACACTCGCCGACCTTTTGGGAATAATCACCAGCCAAAAGAACGTCACGTTGCACTTTATTGAGTGGGGTTATCCTGAGGAGGCCACACGAGAAGAGGAATGGCTTCAGGAATGCATCACACAAGCTAATCAGAAAGCAGCCAGGATCGCTTCCAGTCTGGGCGTCCGCCTACTGGGAGTTTATACCTTCTCCGAGAAATACATGGATGATCAACGCATCCCTTCTGGTGTAGCTGAAGATGAGATGGCTTTTTCGCGTCGAACATTGACCATGGCTCGTGTGTCCAGCGAAGAACTCGGCCTCGAAATCTCCCACACGAAGACCGTGCATGTCTCCGTCGAGGTCGAATACCTCGTCTCTACCTACGAACCCGCGCCCCAACTGTAGGGGCACGATTTATCGTGCCCTTTTCTCCCCCGCTATGTTTTCCCCCTCTACTGTCCCGCAGGCTTCACCAGCTCGTAGTAATAATCATCCGTCAGCGCGTTCCCCGTGTATGCGCCTTTTAATATGTCGCCCAGGCCCATCGCCTGCACCTGAGCGGCGCTGAACCCGTTGCCGGCGATGCTGCATGCGTGTGCGACGGGCCTGCGGGCACGGACGTGGCCGTCGCACCAGAGGATGTTCGCCATCCCCGAGTGCGGCCCGTGGATGAGGCAGCCGGGCGAAGAGGGGAGAAAAGCGTAGGGGCCACCGAAGTGTCCGAGCACCGCCCCGTTATCGGGGAAAACACACTCGGCAGCCAGGATTGTCTCGGTGGGTGACTGGATTTGGGCCAGCGTGGCGGGATGACGCTGCGCCAACTCCACAAATTCCAGTTCCTGGTTGATGCCATACGAGGGGAGACCGGGCAACAGCGGGATGGAACCGCTGGGCGCATCCGAGGCGGAAGGGCAGTTCCAAACGCCGACGCTCTTGAGATAAGGACCGAGGCGCCCGCGCGAAGTGTCCGCCGCCTGCTGCGGAGGCTGGTAAAAGCTCCACTGCATCACGCCGTTCTCCTCAGCCTGGGCTAGAACAGGGAACAGCGTCTCGTCACTGTCGCCCGCGTACTGCATCGCCGCGGTCCCGATCTGCCGCAGGTTACTGGCGCACGTCGTCTGCCGCGCCCGTTCGGTCTGCCGCGCCCGTTCGCGCGCATGGGCGAAGACGGGGAACAAGATGGCGGCGATGACGGCGAGGATCGCGAGGACCACAAGCAGTTCAATCAGCGTGAAGCCTGGTTTTCGTGTGCTCATGCCTTCCTAACGGGGCGCGGGGGCAAAAAGGTTCGTGGGCGGACTTCTTTGCGGCTACGCGGCCATCGCCGAGCCGACGCCTTCCAAAACGACCTGGCGCAACCCCTCGCGGCTACCCAGACGCTGCGCGGCATCCAGTATCTCGATGCCTGCGAGTCGGCCTTCCGCGTCGTAGTCCGCCGCGATGCCCTCCGCCAGTTCTTCCGTCGTGACCGTCGTCTCCTGGAACAGAATGTGCAGGGCATCCACTTCGGGGTCATAAATGATTTTCATAGTACCGCTCCTTTAGAAATAGTAGGTGTAGACCGTCACCACAAGAATCTCTGAAGCCTTCTCGACGAACACCGGGCGCACCTGCTTGGTCGCGTAGCGTTTGCCGTTCCAGTCTTGGCCGAAGGCGAAATTCCTGCGGCACTCCCAACGTCCCTGCCCTTGCGAAGCGGGCTGCCAAGCGGCAGTTCGGATCGCTTCTTCCAGTTCCGCGACGGTGAAGCCGCGTATGGGAATGTAACCGGCGGCATGATGAGACAGACGGATCGGCTTCATAGGCTGTTATCCTCCTTAACGTGCAACCTCCACCGTTATACCTGAAAACAGTCGGCGGGAGACATACCGTGACCCGCAGCCCTCAATCATAGGCAGGAAAACCGAGCGGCAACGGGGAAACACGGCTCTATGACGCACCCCGCCCACGAGGCACTTCTCAGAACAGCGATCCTGACCCTGGCTCTGCTCCTGAGCCTGACCAGCCTGCCCGCCCCCTCCCGCGCCGCACAGGCCGGGGACCGGGGCGGCGGTTTCAATATCACCTTCCCCGATACTCTGCTGAGGCAGAACGGCGGGCCGGTCATCAATCTTAAGCGCCCGCCCGAAGTGGGGATGCGCGCGGCCAAAGGGGACGGCGTGATGGACGACACGGCGGCCTTTCAGGACGTGTGGGACCTGCTGAAGCGCGAGTACAAGGCGCACGGGCCGTGGGGGGCCGACAACAGCTTCTACGTCTACCTGCCCAACGGGACGTACAAAGTCAGCGACACGCTGATCTATCGCGGGGCGACCGTCGGCGCGTACCCCAAGTGGGACGGGACGTTTGACATCAACCATGTCCATTTCGTCGGGCAGGATCGGGGCAAAACCGTCATCAAGCTGGCCGACCACTGCGCGGGGTATGGGGACTCGGCCCACCCCAAGATCGTGCTGGCCTTCCAACACCCGGACACGGTCTTCAACAACGTGCCCGGCGGCAACTGGCTCCGCAACCTCACGATTGATACCGGGCGCGGCAACCCCGGTGCGGTTGGCCTGTTCTTTCAGGGAGCCAACAACACGGACCTGCGTTCCGTCACGGTCAGATCAGGCGACGGGACCGGCAGGTATGGTATCTGGTTCAAGCAGGGGTCCGTCCAGGGCTACTACGCCGACGTGACGGTGCAGGGCTTCGACGACGGCATCTGCGACTCGGTGAACCCGGAAGGCGACGTGGCCTTTGAATACCTGACGCTGCGGGATCAGAGGGAAGCGGGAGTCCTTCTGACGGGCGGCGGGATGTCGCTCCGGCGGCTGCGGTCGGTGCAACCGCGCCCCGGTGTCCCCGCCTTGAAAATAGACGGCTCCGGGCCGCAGGCCGTTGTCATTGACAGCGAGATGAAAGGGACAGGAACAAGCGGGCCGGCAATCGAGATGACCCGCGACGCGGAGCAGTGCCTGTTCGCCCGCAGTGTCGCCACGGCGGGCTATGCGCCCGCCATTCGCAAGGCGGGCGCGGACGCCGTTTCGCAGAAGTTCGTGGACGAGTACGTCTCTTATCCCGTCAAGACGCTGGCGGGAGGGCCGCCCGGACAAGCGGCTCGGTCGCTGCGGCTGCCCATCCTGGACACGCCGCGCGTGCCGTGGTACGACCCCGCAACGCAGTGGGCAGTGGTGGACGACTACCCCAGTGTCCAGGCCGCGCTCGATTCGGGCAAACCCGTCGTTTGCTTCAAGCAGCGGCATTACAAGCTGACCGGCGACGTGACCGTACCCGCCTCGGTCCATGTCGTCAACGGCCTAGCCGCCGAGGTGAGCGGCGGCGCGTTTGTTATCGCCCAGGCGTCTGCCGATCCAGTTCTGTTCCAGGACTCGAACATGCCGATCCGGGTCACGGCCCAGCGCGACGTGGTCCAGCGCTGCGCGAGCGGCGGCATCTCTAACCCGAACGGGCTGCCGGTCACGTTTTACCTCGAAAACGTCAACGACAACGCGACCGGCGACGACTTCTGCCGGCCTGGCGGGCGCGTCTTTGCCCGCCAGATAGACATCGAGTATGGCCGTGGGAACCAGATCGTCAGCAACGGCGGCGACTTGTGGATCTTCGGCTTCAAGACCGAGAACATGGGGGCGACGCCCTTCACCGTCAAGAACGGCGGCGCGCTCGAAGTGCTGGGCGGCTACTGCAACCAGACCAACCGGCCCCCGCCGGACCGCCAAAACCCGCTCCTTTTCAATGACGGCGGGCGGGTCTCGGCTACGCTGTTCACCAACCTCGGCGGCCCGTTCGTCCGCGCCGTCGTCGAGACGCGCGGCGGCGTGACGACGACGATCCCGAACACCGACTTTCCCCTGCGCGGGGCGGTCTACCGCAGCGACTACGTCCTCCCGCTATATGTCGGGGACACGCGCGTTGCCGCCCCGGCGCGGGGAGAGTGACCCCGCCCGTGACCTTTTTCTCTGCATTTTTCCGCCGACTGCCGCTTCGCGCAATCGGAGTGTTCTGCCTGTTCTGCCTTCTGGCACTGCTGGGGGCGGGGCTGGGCGTCACTTACTGCGGCCGGCAGACCTATCACTGGCAGGCGTTCGACGTCGAACTCGGCGTGCAGCCCGCGCTCCGGGGACAGACCCGGCTGGTCTTCACGCCGCTGGGCGAGATTCGCGCCCGCACCCACCGCACACCGCTCACTCTGAGTGTCAGCCTCAGCGGCATCAGCCTGGAAAAGCTTCAGGCCCTGGTCGCCCACCCGCCCCCGCAGGCCAAGCTCCAGCACGACTTGGAGCAGACGGCGCGGGACCGATTGACTCAGTTTGGGCTGCATCAGGTGCTGGTGGGCGCCGTGGGCGGGCTGATCGCGCCCCTTTTGCTGCGCGCCCGCCGGGTTCGCTCGTGGCTCTTTTCCAGCCTGCTTGGCGGCGGCGCGGTGGCCGGCTTGCTCCTGATTACGCTGCACTCCTACGACCGGAGGGCCTTCCGCAGCCTCACCTATGTCGGCTCGCTGCGGCAGGCGGCCACAATCATGTCCCTGGTCCGGGGGGCGTTCGACAACGCCGAAGCGCTGTCCGACAAGCTGCGCCTGGTCGCCGTCAATGTCAACGCCCTGTATGGACGCATCAGCGCCATGCCCGCGCTGGAGCCAGGCGTCAAGACAGTCCGCATCCTGCACATTTCGGACATTCACAACAACTCCGCCGCCATTGGCTTCGTGCGTGAACTAGCGGACAGGTTTCAGGTGAACGCCGTGATTGACACCGGCGATTTGACCGATTACGGGACGCCGGTCGAGGCTCCTTTGTCGCAGGCCCTGGGCCGCCTGGCCGTGCCGCACGTCTTCGTGGCGGGCAACCACGACTCCCAGGCGACGGTCCGGGGCGTGGCCGCGACCCGCAACGCAGTAGTCCTGGACGAGCAGCCGGTCCAGGTGGCGGGGCTGACCATCCTCGGTGCCCCCGACCCCAGTTCCGCGCGTGCCGGGCTGGGCAGCGTGGACACGCCCCCGGCGGCGCTGGCGGCGGCGGCGGGACAGCTTGCGGACGCCGTCGCCAAGATGCCTGCCCCGCCGGACATCCTGTGTGTCCACAATCCCGTCCAGGCCGATCCGCTGCGAGGCAAAGTCCCCCTCATCTTATGCGGGCATTTGCACCGCGCGTCTATAGATACCCAGGGCATCACCGTGATCTGCAACGCCGGGACGACGGGCGGGGCGGGCCTGCGCTACTTCGACCACTCAGAGGGCGTCTCCCTGTCGGCGGCAGTCCTCACCTTCGCGCTGACGCCCCACCCGCGCCTGCTGTTCATTGACACGATTATCCTGAACGGCTCCCTCAGCGAGTATTCCCTCACCCGCCGCACCTTCCGTGACCCCGTGCCTGCTCTCCCGGCGGCCCTGCCAAGCACCACCGCGCAGCCCCCGAAGGCAGTTCCTTGACAGAGGGGGAAAGCGAGCAAGACGCAAAGGCTGTCGGCACTGCCAAACGGGCGCCGAAGCGGCTCGGCGTGGGCCTGTTGCTCGCTCTGATCGCGCTTGCCGCTTTTGTCGTCTTCGTCCGGCGGCCTGTGCCGCCGTCCCTGCTGTCGCCCCTGCCGTCGCCCCTACTGCGCCGCGTTTGACCTTGACGTCTCGGACCTCACGCCGACCCAGACGGTCGCCCTGCTGCACCGGTTGCGGGGCGCGGGGCTTGTCTGCTGGTGGCGCGTACCGGGCGTGAGTTTCCCCGTAACCACGCGCCTGGGCATCGAGACCGGGCCGCACATCCACGGGCTTGACCCGTTCGTCCCGCACAAGCGCCGCCTGGAACTCCAGATACGCGACTATCTGCGGGGAAACAACGGCATCGAAGTAGGCCGCTACGCGCACCGTCCCGACCCGCCTGCCCTCAGTCGCCGAGCGGAGCCTGCTGCGCCGCTTGCGACGGGGCTGGTTCCTTCGGGTATAATCCCCCCATGCGCGTCCCGGTTCTGCTGTTCTCCGTCCTGCTTCTCGTCACGAATTTCCTTACTGTTCCTCTTGTCCATCCTGTCTGGGCAGACGAGAGACCACCGACGTTTGCCAAATTCACCCAAGTGGAGACGCATCGCATTCGGATCGTCAACAGTGTGGACGGCGCGATCCAGGTTTCGGATGACGCGGGCAAAACCTGGCATCTGGTCGGACGTGTCACCGCCCCGGCCACGCAAAGCCTCATGGGATACTCGGCCAGCGGCTACGCCCAGCCCGGCACCGTCGCCGCCGTCGCCGTCCACGGGCTGCGGATTCGGGTCGGCGACCTGGACACGCCCGACCCGCTGCTCATCAATATCCTGCCGCGCGAGTTCGCCCAGACGCCCAACCTGTTCGGCGGCCACGTCTCGGGCTTGTCCGGCATCTACACCAACATCCCCGTCGGTGCGGGCATCTTTCGCGACCTGTCCCCACTCGTCGGCAATCCCGTTTATCTGGAGAACAGAGTCGGCGGGAACCCGCAGCCGCTGCCGCTCAATTACATCCCGCATGAAGGCGACGTGCTGCTCATCCGCGCCCTGGCCCCGACCAACCCGCTGAGGGAAGTCTTCTTCGACAACGTGGCAGGCGGCGAGGTCCGGGCGACTTTCGCCAACCGCGCCACGCAGCTTCTCACCCACGTCGTCAAGCCCGTCGTCGGCGTGGGCCGCTACGACGGCTGCTCTTACACGGGCGTCGGCGCCCTGAACACCAACCACGACGGCGTGCTGACGGTTTCGACGGCCCCGGTCACTACATCGCCGCTCTTCGAGGGTATCGGGCCGGAGCGGCGCGGCGGCTTCCAGATCCAGCCCGCCTACCACAATGCCCAGGGGGACGGTGCAGGCGCCCCGTCCGTATTGGTCATCGGTTCGCGCAAGAAGCCGTCCACCCCCGAGATGGAGGGGACGCCGCCGCTCTTTTACGGCTACTTTGACCTGGCCTGGAGCCGCGACCAGCCCAGCCATTCCTGGCGGGCCGAGGTCCAGCGCCGCCACGGACCCTGGCAGCCGATGCCGACCCTGGTCGGCAGCCGGACACTGGCCCTGGCCGATGTCACCGCCCTGCGCCTAGTCCGCGACCAGCCGGGCGACGCCGCCTGGCGCGCGGGCGAGATCAAGGTCACCGAGCGCGACTACGCCGCTCGCGCCCTCCTCGTCGCCCGCGCGGGCAAGACGATGGTGACGCGCGGCCAGATCACCCTCACCGCCGCCGCCCCCGACCGTCGCACGGCTTACGTTTCCTTTTATGTAGACGGCCAGTTCCAGGGCGTCACCAACTCGGCTCCCTACACCTTCGCCTGGAACACCCGGTTGGTGCCCGACGGCGAATATGTCATCGAGGCGCTGGCCCAGGACGGCTCCGACCAAATCCTGTCCTCCACCCGCACGAAGATCTGGGTGGACAACGGGCGAAAGGTGGCGGAAGATCCTACCCCCGGCGCAAGCGCCGACCCCTCCCTCGGAGGGAAGGGTGGGTAACTTGAGGCTTAAGCGGTCTTATCAGCAGCCTCTCTGAGCACGGCAAGGCCCAAGAGACGACTCGCCCTGGAAACTTTCACTCACCCTTCTCTCCGAGGGAAGGGTCGCGACTTGTCGCGGGGATAGGATTGGGATAGGATCATGCCCCTCTACGCCGGCCTCATGTCGGGTACCAGCCTGGACGGCCTAGACACCGCGTTCGCCGACATCACCGTCCTCGGTGCCGACCCGGCCTGCCCGCGCTTCGCCATCAGGCTGCGCGGCAGCGCCTATGCGCCCTACCCCAACGCCCTGCGCGCCCGCCTCGAGACTGTCCGCGCGGGCGAACCCGTCACCGTCGGCGAGGTCGCCGCGCTGCATTACGAACTCGGCGCAGTCTACGCCGACGCCGTCCTCCAAGCCGCCGCCGAGGCGAACATCCAGACAGCAGAAATCGCCGCGCTGGGGCTGCACGGCCAGACCGTCTGGCACGCCCCGCCCTCATCCCATCCCCCCGTTCCAAACACCCTCCAGCTCGGCCAGCCCGCCATTCTCGCCGAGATACTGGGCTGCCCCGTCGTTTCCGACTTCCGCGCCCGCGACATCGCGGCGGGCGGCGAGGGCGCCCCACTCGTGCCGTTCGCCGACTACGCCCTGCTTCACTCCCCGACCGAGGCCCGAGTCGCCCTGAACCTCGGGGGCATCGCTAACGTCGCCTTCCTGCCCGCCGGGGGCGCTTTGGCCAACACAGTAGCGTTCGACACCGGCCCCGGCAACTTGGTTTTGGACGGGCTGGCCGCCGCCCTCATGGGACAGCCGTTTGACCGTGACGGTGCCCTGGCCGCGTCGGGACGGGCTGACCCCGCCCTGCTCGCGCGCCTCCTGGCCCACCCTTATTTCCAACTCCCACCGCCCAAAAGCACCGGCGCGGAGATGTTCAGTCCGGCCTACATCGCTGACTTCCGCCGCCAAGCCGCCCACCTCTCCCCCGCCGACACCCTCGCCACTGCCGCCCGGCTGACCGTAGACAGCATCGCCCATGCCCTCCACACCTTCCTCCCCCGCCTCCCCGACCGGCTGATCGCGGGGGGAGGCGGGACCCGCAACCGCGCCCTGATGGACGGGCTGGGCCGCGCCCTGCCCTCCGTCGCCGTCGAGACTCACGACACCTTCCCCACCCACGCCGGGGTCATCCCCGCCGGGGCCAAAGAAAGCCTCGCCTTCGCCCTCCTCGCCGCCGCCCGGATGCATCACATCCCCGCCAACATCCCGGCCGCCACCGGCGCATCCGGCCCCCGCCTACTCGGCGTCGTGACCCTGCCCTAACCGGCAGGAAATCCGCTGATGGAGGGCGAAAAGGCGATCATGGCCTCTTTTTCATCTTCAAGGTTCGACCTGTGTGACTGATGCATCAACAATTGCTTCTGCTACCGGCTCATCACATGAGCGAGTAGTAGCCGTGTAGTAAATGGTATCGTAAAAGCAGATTAGCCACACTGTATCGCTAGGGCTTCCCACAGGAGAACAAAAAGCATAGGTAACAATGTTGCCTTTTTGGAAAGGCCCGGAAAAAGGAACATGTTGGAGCATTTCCCAAAGATATTGGGCTTGCTGTGGAGTAACGAACTTGGTGTCAAGCGCCAGATCATCACCTAGACGCTGCTTGAAGTGGTAGTGGTACAAGCCGCGCAACATCATTCTGAAAGCTTCTTCAACACGCTGAGATTGCAATGGCACCTTGTAATAATCCCCAACGTAAATACCACTCTCAGTTATCATCTCAACAACTTCGCTATGCAAGCGAGCGGCTGTCGCGATCTCAGAACTACCATAAACCGCCGATCTGGTCACATGCCCCATAACCAATGATTTGGCGGTTGAGTTGTGAAACGTCCGGTAGTCTGTCACCAGCATATCCCGCACATAATGGTCATCTCCAGATTTACTATTGTTGCATTGGTCGCAGGCTGGAACTGTGATCATATTTGCCGGGAGCGGCTGCGTAAATAAGCACAGGGGGAAAACATGATCCTTGGTTGTAGCTGTGTTTTGCCCACAGTAGGCACAAATTTTAGGCGGTTTAGCCAAAGTCCTTCCTTTCCTTGTTAGCTCCTACAGAGGCTAACATAGTCACTATTTGCCCATGCCGCAATGCTACTTATGGCAAGAAAGCATAAGGTCAAGAACATACATGGCCCTCCATCAGAAAATCGGCCAGATGCTCCTGTTCGGCTGGTCTGGTGAGACGCCCGAAGAGAGCCGCATAGTCAACGCCCATGCCGCTGCATTAGTGGATGAGTTCGCCGTGGGCGGCGTCGTTCTGATGGGCCGCAACATCGGTCCGCCGGAGCAGACACGCGGCACGATTGCCGAACTTCAGGCGCGGGCGAAAGCGCAGGGGCTGCCGCCGCTGTTTGTGGCCGTGGACCAGGAAGGGGGCCGCGTCCAGCGGCTCGGGCCGCCGCACTATCCCGCGCATCCCGCCGCCCGTGCGGTGGGCGAGACAGAGGACCCGGAACAGGCGCGAAGCGCGGCGCGGCGGATCGGCGAGGAATTGCGCGACTTGGGCTTCAACTGGGATTTCGCGCCCGTGCTGGACGTGAACAACAACCCCCGGAACCCCGTCATCGGGGACCGGGCGTATGGCGATGACCCGGCCCTGGTCGCGGCGATGGGCGCTCAGGCCGTGCGCGGCTTCCAGGAGGACGCGGGCATCCTGGCCTGCGGCAAGCACTTCCCCGGCCACGGCGACACGGACACCGACTCGCACCACGCCCTGCCGCGCATCGGGCATGACCGGGCGCGGCTGGACGCCGTGGAACTCGTCCCGTTCCGGGCCGCGCTGGAAGCCGGGCTGGCCGCCGTGATGACCTCGCACATTCTGTTCCCCGCGCTCGACGCGCACCGGCCCGCCACGCTGTCTCCAGCAATCCTGACGGGCCTGCTGCGGGCGAAGTTGGGCTTTGAGGGGCTGATCATCACGGACGATCTGGAAATGAAGGGGGTGGCCGATGGGTGGGGGTCTGCCGAAGCCGCCGTGCTGGCGGTTTTGGCCGGGGCCGATCTGCTGCTGTGCTGCCACACCAGAGAAACGCAGCGGGCAATCCAGCAGGCATTGATTCAGGCCGTCCAGGCTGGGCGGCTGTCCGAAGCGCGAATTGACGAGTCACTCGCCCGCATCGCCGCCCCCATCACGCGCTGGCGGAGGGCGTAGACGAGGAAGCGGCGTCAGACACCGGCACTGGAAGTGCCGGCCTACTCAAAGTGAAAGTCGCTACGCGACTAAAGACAAGAACACAAGAAAGGCTTACGGTGACTGTTCCTCAGTCGCGTAGCGACTTTCACTTTGAGTAGGCCGGCACTTCCAGTGCCGGTGGCGACGCCTCCCGCGCCTCCCGCCGCGGCCGCAGAACCGCCGCCGGAATGCTTTGATATCGCACCCGCTTGAACTCGGCGTTGCAGTTGTGCGCCCGTACCCCGATCTGGCCGCGCAGGAAGAAGCTGTCCGAGGCGCGCAGGATGGGAGTTTTGCTGTCGCCGATGTAGACCGCAAGCGTGGCTCCGCGCAGGACGACTTTGATGTGCTGCCAGGTGTTCAGCGGCACAGGCAGAGGGGCGCGCGCCAGTTCGGTGTAGTCGTCCACGTTGCGGCTGAGGAAGACACTGCCCGAGGAGTCCAGGCCGACGTAGTACCCGCAGGCGGCGTCTGGGCCGGAATAGTCGGCGTTGGTCGTGCGGAAGAGCAGGCCCGCGTTCCCCGCAGAGGTCAGCCGCACGTCCGCCTCCAGAGTTCCGTCGTGCCAGTGGGGATCGCCCGTGAGCGCCTTGCCGGTCGTGCCCGCGTTGTTCAAAAGATAGGAACCCTCGGCAAACTCGTACCGGCCGCCGTACTGGGTCCAGCCGGAGTCTGTCCCCGCCGTGAAGTCCGACATGAAGACTGTGGGCCACAGCTTGGCGGGAACGATTTTGCCCCAGCGGATGCCGACGCCGTGGAAGGTGTTCATCACAGCGACTATGTCCGGCCCGGTTTGATAAACGGCGGGCCAGGTTAGGACATGGCCGATGGGCCACGCGGGCGGGGTCGCCAGTAGCCAGGTGGCCCCATTGTCGTCGCTGGTGGAGATCTGGTTCTCGCACGAGCTGACGACCAGGCGGCCATCCGCCAGCGTCGTCACCCAGGGGCCGGCGTGCTGGCAGGGGATGCGGACGCCAATTCCAGGCGGCCACAAAACGCCGTCGCGCGAGGTTTTGAAGTAGACGTCAGCGTTCCCGATCCCGACCACTTCATACACCGCGATGTACTGGCCGTTCTTCATCCGCGCCAGTACCGGCATTCCGGGCCGCTGCCCGCCCCCGCCAACCTGGGCCGCGAGGACGATCTCTCGGCCCCACGTCGCCCCGCCATCCGGGGACACTCGCTCCGAGACGATCTGGCTGTAGGCGGGCGTGGCGACCGAGCGCTTCTCGTTGGCGTAAGCGCAGGCGAGTTTGCCGTCGGGCAGGAAGAAGAAGTGCGGCTCCCACAGGCCCACGGAGGGCTGCCGCGCCTGGGTGGGCGGCGGCTCGCTGGTGTCCACCTGGCTCAGAAACGTCCACGTCTTGCCGCCGTCTGCGCTGCGGTAGACCGGCAGGTGGTACGAGCGGGGCACCCCCGGCCCGTCCACGACCGACCGCCCCGTCAGCAGGAGATTGCCATCGGGTAGCTGAATGACTTCGCCGTTGTCCAGGTTGCGCCCCGGCTCGGCGACAGTGGCGAGGGGCGTCCACGTCCGCGCCCCGTCCGCACTGATCTCCAGTTGCAGTGTGCTGTTCGGGCGGGGGTAGAGCGTGTTGACGCCCAGCCAGCGACCGTCGCCCAGCCGCGTCATGCGCCCCCACCCGGCATCGGCGACGTGCGTGGTCTCGCCCCAGGTGAACGGCCCGGAAGGGTCCGCGCCGCCTCGGAATGCCGACCCCACCCCCAAGATCACCAGCGCCAATGCTCGGAAAACCTTTGCTGTCATGCCCGCTATCATAACAGAATGGAGCGTCAAATTCAAGAGAGGGCCGTGCCGGGTACAATAACCTTATGCCCGCCAAAGTCTGCCCGCGCTGCGGCGCGCAGTACCCGAACCTGAAGTCCACGACCTGCCCGGAGTGCTTTGCCGTCCTCGTGACCGTGGACGACGCCACGGCGGAGGAATTGACCGCCGCTCGCGCCGAAGTCGAGCAGACTCCTGAGTTTCAGGAGGTCAAGGCCGCCGACGATGAGCGGTTCAAGCAGCAGTCCTTCGGCGCCTGTCTGGCCGTCATCGGCATCACGGTCCTGACGCTGATCCTGGGCATCATCCTGATTGTCAGCGCCGCCCATCGCCGAGATCACCATGCCCCGCCAGCCGTCGCCCGCACCGCGCCATCGGCTCCCGTGTCCACCCCGCTGACGACCCTGCCGGTCGCCGCCGCCACGCTTGACGACGTCTTTCCGCCCGCGCTCGGCCCCTATCAGCGGCTTTCCCGCGACCGGAAGACGGTCCTGCCCGCCACGCTCACGCTGCTTTTCCATGCCGTCTACGCCCTGCCCGGCGGCAGGCCGCTGGATGTCTACGCCCTGCCCGCCGGCCGTCCGACCCCCGAGATGAACGAGTTCCGGCTGGGCCTCGCCCTGACCGCCCAGACCGGCGGCGACCGTCCGCTGCTCTTTTTCGCCACCGAATACTGGCGCTTCGCCGCGCTTGGAGCGGCGGGGGACAGCACAGGCCCGGTGGCCTTACGGGACGCGCTGACGGGGCATTTTCAAAGATGAACAAAAAAAATTCGGCTGAAGTTTCCAGCAGGAAACCGTGATCCTCACGATCAATATAGTCTCGCTAACACCTTATTCACGGCTACAGGGGGACTAACCATGAACAACCAGCTTGAAGAGGCAACTCTTTCCGTTGAGGATCTTTTCCTTGATCCAAACAACCCGCGCTTCGCCGACATCTCGGTTGGCCCTGTGCCTGAACAGAAGGTACACCTAGAAACGGTGCAGGCACGAGCGATGCAACGTATGTTAGATGGACCGTTCGATGTTCGGGAACTGGAAGATAGCATCCTCAACATTGGCTTCCTTCATGTTGATCGTCTGGTTGTTGTGGAATTGCCAGAAGTTGGCAAATTTATGGTTATCGAAGGCAACAGGCGGCTTGTAGCGATGAAAACGCTGCTGAAGGATGCGAGTAGTGGCGAGATCGAATTGACCGACGAGGTCAAAGCAAGCATCTCGTTCGTCCCTGTCTTCATTATCCGCAACACAGACAGGGTTGCGAGGGAGCATACGGCACGCATCCTGCAAGGCGTTCGGCACATAGCCAGCATCAAACCCTGGGGGCCGTATCAGCAGGCCCAATTAGTCGCCGTGATGCTGAACGAAGGTAAGACGATGCAGGACATCAAGCAGGTTTTGGGAATGACCATGCAACGCATCAACTCTTTACGCCGCTGCTACTTTGCGTTGGAGCAGATGAAGCAGGATGCAGAGTACGGCCAATACGCACAGCCGGTGCTTTTTAGTCATTTCGAGGAGGCGTTAAAAGTGCCACAACTCAGAACGTGGCTAGGGTGGGATGATAGCCAGAACAAATGCCTGGATGACGAACACCGGCAAACCTTCTACGGATGGTGTACGGGAATAGAAGAGGATGGAGAGCGATTACCGAAGAAGATCGTGGATGCCAAAGACTCGCGTAAACTGCCTACCCTTATGGCAAACCCTGTGCAGTACCAGCACTTCTATGAAGATCCACGTTTGACTGTCACAGATGCGATGCGAGGCATCGGCGATAGCGGTCCAGACGTTGACTGGCGTGCAATTCTGAATAGCGACTTGAGTACGCTCAGTCGTGTGCCTGCGGTGGATCTTTCGGATACGGATGTGCAGTTGTTACAAAGCGTAAAGGACTTATGTGACAAGCTCATTCAGAAAGCTAATGCCTGAGAAAGAGGAGGGGCATGGCGTCTGCACAGGAAATTGCATCGTGGGTCGTCGCCGGGTTCGACCCAAAAGACACCTGCACTGTTGAACGCATCGTCGAAAAAGTTCTGCTGAAACATGGTTCGGCTTCGTTTGATGCGTCAGAGGAAGCAGAGAAGAAAGCAGGAAGTGTCCTTGATGTGCTGCACAGAATGCGCCTTGAAGAACTTCCTTTCGACTTCTCTACTCGCGACAGTCGGCGTCTAGTAGGCTAACCTGGTAGGATAGTTGGGTAAAGCTTCTTCAACTTGATGCGGGCATCGGCGGTCGTGAACCGCCAGTCAATCGTGACGGCACCAGCATT
>JAABUH010000874.1_pt1 | contig 38930 bp, 40 predicted proteins | sample 5559121 | NCBI WGS metagenome assembly JAABUH01 (sample SAMN10711871, study PRJNA513364) | rock metagenome | isolation source: Antarctica rocks | place: Antarctica: Victoria Land, Battleship Promontory nord | collected 2015-12-28
AGATTTTTATATCACGTCGTATGAGAGCAGAAAAAACTCAAAGCGATGATGTCAAAGACATTCACAGCAACATTTATCAGTCTGAAATCATTGATAAACAATGACTTGAAGAGAAAATAAAGATGTTCAACAAATGAAAGTCATCTGCTCAGTGTGATCATCACATTCAAAAACACTATATGAAATCATTTAGTCAAGAAGTCAAAAACAAATAAGTTGAAGTCAACATCAATCACATCAATTTTAGTATCATCTTTTTTTGAAGATTTTACAAGAGAAGTAAGCACATTGCAGATGCTTAAGAAAATATTAAACAGCTTTGAATGTAAAATTTAATGTTTCAGCAAAAGAAGCTTTAAATACTACAGTACAACGTTCATAAGTTCAGAGAAAAGATGATGATAATGTTATTACATAAGAAAAAAATAAAGAATTATGATATTTTGATTCTTTAAGAACTCTGATGATTTGATGAGAATTTCAGAGCATACTGCTCAGCAACTGTCAACTTCACGCTGAAGAATAATGAGAATAAAATCTGTTTCTACATAAACAAGAGAATTAACAGCAACATCTGATACTCAACATGATACTTCAAAGATGTAAACATGATTACATTACAAACATTAATAAATGACACACAAATGATTGAGAAAGCTATACACATTCATGAAGTATACAATTTGTCACTCAGAAATCATGAAGTTATTCATGAAAAAGAAAGTCTTTCAAACATCGAAAAAACATTACACATGTCGAAAGAATGCATTCTTGTAGAAGACTTCAATCTGCATCATCTCACATGAAAGAGATCATTCTACTCAAGACAGCATTTATTGTCAAATAATTTAATTGAAATGATTATAAATATTAATGCATCACTGACATTATTTTAAGACATGATTATGAGAGATTATCAAAGATCTCAAACAACAATAAATTTGATTTTCACAACAGATGACATTATGAATTGATTAATATAATGTGAAATCAACGAAGAAATGAAAAACTTCTCAAATCATCTGTCAATACAGACAATTATAGATTTCAGAATCTGCAAAGAGTCAGCGCGAAAATTACGTTGCAACTGAAAAACAATGAATGAAGAGAAATTCATTAATACTTTGAAAGAACAAATGTTGAAATCATTGTTGAATCATGAGATGAAGCATCAATACATAAATGAGTACACTAAGTAACAGCTGAATGCATTGAAGAAAATCATCGAGATTTTCACTTTCTGAGCGAGATCACATAAAATGATCAAAGCAGAATGAACGAAGAAGTGTATAAAAATCATTAAAAGCATGCAATGAATGAGAAGAAGCTGTTGAATCATCAATGACTGAACAGAATACATTCAAGCATGTGATAAAAAGAGTAAGATCATCAGAAAATAGAAATGCAGTGAATATCAAGAGATCATGCAGAACGTTGAACAATTTTCAAAAGAACTGTTCAAAACTACAAAATGAGTAAGAAATGCAATTGCAAACACATTGATTCAAACGACAATTTTTCTTCTGATTAAGTCAGAGTGCTTCAACATCGCTACGACAATGCAAAATAAGATAAAGATGATGTTTTAAACTCACTTTTCATCATTTTCAAAGATTCTCATGCTGAATACAGAAGATTTCAAGTACTCGCTCTTGATTGAGAATGATGCTTCATTGATGCATCATAAGATTAAGAAAGTCATCTACAAGATGATATTCAACAAGATTTCAAGATACACAGAATACATAAATAAAATAATGCGCAGACTCGTTGACAACACATCAAAATAAATACATTCTTTTTTTAAAAAATGTTTGCAAAAGAGAATACAGTCAACTCAGTTCAAAAGCATGATCACAATAATGATGTAAAAATCAGACAAGAAAAACTATTTTAATGCAAAAATATATAAATCAATTGTGTTATTCAACATGTTGAGCAAAATATTAAAGTTTATCATATTTGAACGTCTGTAAAACATTGTAAAAGTGTGCAACTTAATATTGAACATTCAAATAAAGATTTGCAAACACAGATCAATAAATATAACTTTGCAACTGATTACAGAAAAAATACACATTGTATGAAGTGACACAAGAAAAAGAGTAATTTCACTGCTGAGTCTGAATGAGAAAAGTGCGTTCAACAATGTAACACATAGCAGACTTTTGCATGACATGAAAAAGAGAAGAGTTCTCAAACTGCTTCTCAAATTTGTGAAGAACTTTCTGAGAAATTGACGCATTACGATCACAATTAATGATTACATGATGATGAAACGCAGCATGAACGTTGACATATCATAAAATTCTTCATTATCATTAATATTATATTTGTTCTACAACGTGAACTTGCTAAAAGCATGTGATGATATCAGATTGAAAATAAGCTTTACAAATTTTATATTCGATGTTAATATTTTAACATACAAAAAGTTTATGAAGCGCAATTGCAGAGTTTTTAGCGAAATTTATGATAGATACAAACAATGATCAAAAATGCACGACATCAAGTTTTCAAAGACAAAGCATAAGTTGATTCACTTTACAAGAACTTCTAAGTGATTCAATATGAACATTAATGTAAAGTTGATGAAACATCAGATTGACTTGAAATCAGATATCAGAGTTTTGAGAGTTCAACTGAACTTCAAGCTGAAATGAATGATTTACATGCATTATGTTGAAGCAAAACTAGTGATTAAACAAAAGATCATACAGACAATCATTGAGTTTACTTGAGATTCATCAATGATGACGAGAAAGTAAATATACTTCACGATGACGCGCTCTTTGCTTAGTCACGAAGTCATTATATGATACATGTCACAAAGAATGAAAAGTCATTGAAAAGATTTAAACATCAAGCTAAAATCAGTACAAGAAAGAGCATTGTGACAAATCATTAACATTTATTGTGTAATATTAACAAAGATTTTACAGATAGAAATAAACACAGCATTGATAAATATTCATCTATGAAAGCTGATACAAAAGTTGATAATGAACATGAACTTTCAAAAATCAGATGAAGTTATTGAGATGATGATGTGTTGAATTTGCAATGACTTGATACTCAAAAGAGATTGAAAGTCAAAGTTGCATAAAATGTCTTTGCAGCTGAAGCAAAAGTGAATGAAAGAAACATTTGAATAAATGAAGATGAAGCAAAGTCATTTCTACATGATGATTCTTTGATCAAAGTCATTAAGAATAGTTATAGTTACAAACAAGAAAATGTCAATAAATCAAGATCATCTTGATACATTCACGTTGAAGCAAAAAGTTTACTTGAATGATAGTAACAGTAGAAAGAATGTTATGATGATTGCAATGAGAATTAACTGAGAGTTAAATAAAAGACTGAGAAAATCAACTTTAATCATCACTCATCATGAAGAACTGAAAGAATTGATTGCAAGAGTGAAACATCTTGCAGATGTAGTAACAGAGAATTGAAAGTATTATGAAAAGATATATAAAGTATACAGTGATAGTCAGACTTCTCTGAAAACAGTGAAAGCTATAATATCAACAAAAAATCAAACACGTCTGCAATGAGTTCAGATTGCACATGAGAGCATCTGATTTCAAGAAGTCATGCTGAAGCTATATTGAGTGACAAAACATGCAAAAGTACTCAAAAATGAAGCAATGAATAAAATAATTAATGATGCACATGATTTGTCTTTATTACTGACTGAGCATCAATGCACTGAAGTGATGACAAAATTGACATTTATACAGAAACAGATCAGATAAACATGAAGAATAGTTTAAAAAGAGAAATTCAATACAGCTCATTTTCAATATTTGACATCAGAGATGATACATCGATATTTGCAACTGCATAAAAATCATGCAAAGTCTCACAGCGCATTATTGACACAGCTATGCATGAGAAAAATTGACTTCAATCAATTTCTACATGAGAGATGAGTATTCAATGTTGCTATAATGATGTGCAAGTGTAACAGAGATTGAATGTTGATCAAGCACATTCTATTAACATGTCTCAGATGAAAAGTAGAATGAAAAGCAATGCAATGAGAAGAGAACATTACAAACTTGAGAAAGCTCTTAGAAATTGTGAGCGCAGCAATGATGATTATTCAAATGATACTCTCAATGAGCATATTGAATCAATTTCAAGCTGTGACATCATTGAAGAATCAGATGAAAGAAAGAAGAAATAAAGAAGAAATAAACTCATAAAGTTCTTGCATTGAAAACAGTTATAATATAAAATGCAGAAAGAAGTGATTTTTGATGCGAAAAGAACGCTGCGCTAGCGCAGCGCTCGCTACAGTATATAAAATCTTGCATAGACTCATAATGAGTGTTGAATCAAGTAAGAATTAAAAAAAAAACTATGTTCTTTCATGTAAATACATGCAGCACAAACACTTTTACAGTATTAAGCAAAATATTTGTTGTTTTCAAATCATTTAATTATAGTAATTATTGTGCTTAAGTTTTATTCTTTTTTAATTTCTTTCTTTTTACAAATTATGTTCACAATACTTTTCTTTCTCATTCTGCATATGAAGTTCTTATATTTCATCTTATCACTTAAAATCTTCTTTGTCTTATTTACTTTATATCACAAACATTTATTCTCTTTATGTTTAAAGCATTTTACAAGTTATTAAACTTTCATTCTCAGTTGATCTTAATCATTATTAACTCATCATCTTTCTATCATGCTTAAACTGATCATCAAGTCAAGTTTCAAGTTAACATTTTGAACTTGAATTGAGATTGAGTTGAATTGCTCATATTTTCAACTCAATGCAACTCAATTCAACTTAGAATTGAGTCAATTCAACTCAACTCATCAAGAACTTAAGCTTGATGTGAAGAGAGTTAAATATAGAAAAAATTTCGGTTTTTGACTTGTGCATTACCTTTTTGCATTATCTTTTAATAAAGAGTCATAAAGAGAAACATGAAGATCATTTGATAGAAAGTTATAAAGAGAAACATGAAGATAAACATGAAGAAAAACATGAAGAAAAACATGAAGAAAAACATGAAGAAGAACATGAAGAGAAACATGAAGAGAAACATGAAGAGAAACATGAAGAGAAACATGAAGGGAAAAATAAAGAGAAACATAAAGAGAGTCATGACAAGAAACATGAAGAGAAACATGAAGAGAGTCATGATAAGAAACATGAAGAGAATCATGAAGAGAAACATGAAGAGAAACATGAAGGGAAAAATGAAGAGAAACATAAAGAGAGTCATGACGAGAAACATAAAGAGAAACATGAAGAGAGTCATGATGAGAAACATGAAGAGAAACATAAAGAGAAATATAAAGAGAAACATAAAGAGAAACATGAAGAAAAAACATGAAGATCATTTGACTTTGATAGAAAGTCATGACGAAAAAACATGGTAGAAAGTCATGAAGAAAATCATGAAGACTGTTCAATCAAGTTATTTACATCTATTTAATATCTTGTCGAGTCAAGTTGAATTTTTGAGTTGAATTATCAAGTTAAGCTTCTCAACTTGATTCAAGTGTTTAAGTTCAACTTCTCAATTTAACTCAACACTTTTTCAAAAAAAATTCAACTCAACTTGATACTTTTTGAGTTAAGTACTTAACTTGAACTCAAGTACTTGACTTGACGTAATTAGTCTAATCATGCTATTATGAGTTTATATTCATTGCTTTGCAATGTAATATGTGATGAATTTTTAATCTGTGATGTTAAGTGAAATCTTTAATTAAGAATTTATCTATTGTTGATTTAAATATCATCAGTTGATGATTTGTTCTTTGCGTTCAATTCAATCAATCTCTTTTACATAACATTAATGATTAAAGATTTTATTATAAATTGCAATATTTATTATTTTATTTGATAATATTATTTTCAAGATGAATGATGATAGTTTTGAAGATTGAAAGATAATAATAATAATAAATTCATACACTTTTGTGACATTGATTAGATTGACTCATGAAAGATTTTATGCTATTTGTATCAAGTGAACAAAACTCTTTGAGATAGAAAATCACTCGCAGTTTATAAAACTGCTTCATGCAGTTGAAACAATGAGTTTTGAGACTATGTATCAAATTTGTTCGCGTTGATTGCATGTTAAAGAATGAGTGTTCTAGTCACTCTAAATTGCTTCAAGAGTTTCGTTTTCATCATCATCTTTGCTACTGCTCTGAAACTCTTTGTAATGACAATGATTATTCAATAGTTCAAAAAGTCAGCATCTTGTAACATTCTTGATTGCAGATGCAATCAGTTCAAGCAATGCATGAGTACATGCTTCATTGTCTGATGACTTTATTTGCAATCACATTGTAAGCTATTCATGTCTGAAATGTTTTTAGAGTGCAGATAAACATTCAGATCTATGCGTTCAATTCTGATGTGCATTGCAAGAGTGCTTTCTGCTTTCTGAAAATCATCATGCATCTTTATCATCTTATTGCTCAGATGCAATCTTTGTGCTGAGATTACGTTGACATTTGCAACGCATTCTCTGTACTTTTTTCATCATTGATTTCATTGATCTTTGTGATACTGCGCTATTACGATGCTATAGCTTGTTGAAATTATTGTGAAGAAGAGAATGCATCATCTGCATCTCAACTGTATTTTCACATCTTCTTGAATGAAGACATTCAGAAGTATTATTTTCTTAATGATGAGTAAGTGAGAAATGACGTGATTAACTCTCGTCAAACGAACGTGTATTAGTTCACATGCTTGTCTGATCTCTTGCATTCAATCATTAACTTAATTGTGTAACATGATCTTGTTCTGTAGCATGTTCAAATGAACATGTAGTGAGCTTATGTATGTTTCTGTTTTTAAAGTTTCAATGCTTACTCTTTTGAATGCTTCTGCTACGTGATGCAAAGTTTGATTCTGAAGTGTTTCTAGTTTGCATTCTTTGCTCAATAATTCATCTTTCTTGTCACGCTGATGTCAGACTGATGCTTTGAATACAATTTCTGATCTCACTATTGCTGAGTATACTTGTCTCACTTTTATGAAGATAGCTTCTCATGTAAAGACTTCAAGATGACTAAGTGTTAGCATTTTTATGACGTGATTCATCTTTATTTGTCGAAGATGCGCGTCTTATCACAGTTTCATGTTCAGTTGCACTTCTAGAACTCGTACATCTGATTTTAATTTGATAACTAAGTTTTCTATTTGTATGCTAGTCATCATGTTGAATCTTTTCGATTTTCTAGTGAAATGCGTAAGCTCATACTTTTCTGATGCGAACATTACGTCATGAGTGCAAGCTCATTTCGCGCAGATGTCGTGTGCTTTGCTCAATGTTCTGCAGATTTCTTCAGTGAATTTGTCGTAGACTAGAATGTTAATATCATTTATGAAGTTAAGCACTTCAATTTTAATTTTCAGTGCTTCGCATTTTTCAATTAAACTTGCGTTGAAGAATAAAAAAAGAATCGATGAAATGAAAAATCTCTGCAATATGTCTGCGTTTATCTCGCGTATGTTACTCATTTGTTCATCAAATATTAGTGACATCTCTTGATTCTTTAGAAAGCTGCGTGTTCATTCAATTATGTAGCTCAACATTCTTTTCATTTTCAGTGTATGCAGAAATCTGATGTGTGAGACTTGATTGAATGCTTCAACAATGTTTAAGTTTAGCATCAAGATCACATATTTGATTTCACAGTCTTACACTGTGTAAACTTAATCTATTAGTAGATTTAACGTCAAGATCACAAATCATTTACATCTTACTTTCATTTAAACATTTGATAGCATGTGATGAGTCTTGATTATGTCACTCAGTCTTTTAATTATGATCGACTTCAGCGCTTTGCTCATGATATCAAGCAAAGCAATGAGTCAATACATCTTTGAATCAATATAGTTGCTTTTCTTCAATTTGCATAATACTATTGTCTGAGTCTTTTTAAACTACTTTGAATGATACTTGTGTATTATGCATGCATTGAATAAACTCGTCAGTACTGAGATCAGTTCTGCAAGACTCATCTATTGAAAATATGTTGTATATGTTGCATGCAACATACATAGAGCACAACTTCTATGCTGGTTTTTCTCTTAAACTCGAGAGATTACTCAGAGAGTTTTCTCGCGACAGATTCACAGTTTAAGAGAAACAAGATTTCTCACTGCTCAGATTTTGACAGTTTACTTCTTAAGCATAAGTTGCAGATGTTTCGTCTGCACTACATATGTATATCGCAGTTAATTTCTTCTTTAATCACATCAACATATGTTACTGTTCTTTCAAACTATACAAATGATGTTTTTGACTAGAAATTAATTTTATCATCAAGACATTTAAGAGTCAAAGCTCAGTGAAGAGATGAAATTCTCAAGATCAACAGTTGTCATCATTGTATATCATGCTTCACAGATGCTTACTTCGCTTGTAAAGTGTGCAACTCATCTATTTCATGTTATCTGTAAAGATTTTTCTTGTGCAGATTGATCATGTTTTACAAAAATGTTCATATATTACACTTTTAATCAGACAGCGTAGTTCAATCATTCTTTATTAACTCGCTTGTATTTCTCTTTTCTTAACGAAGTTTTCTTGTCAGCGTATCATTTATGTATAGAATGTTTATATCTGAATGTCTGTTAAACGATATTAATGAAACTCTCAAGTTTATTCATGTTGAACTTAATGAGACTGATGAGTTGCTTATGTTGTAATAACAGACACGCAGTCTTAACAAGATCTATACGTAGTTAGCACATAAATTTAAAGAATGTTCATGATTCAAGTTCTTCCTGTTTATCAAAAATATGTTGTATACGTTGCATGCAACATACATAGAGCACAATTTCTATGCTGATTTCTCTCTTAAACTCAAGAGATTACTCAAAGAATTTTCTTATGACAAATTCACAGTTCAAGAGAAATAAGATCTTTTACTGCTCAGATTTTGATAGTTTACTTCTTAAGCATGAATTGCAGACGTTTCATCTGCAATATGCATATGTATCGCAGTCAATTTCTTCTTTAATCACATTAACACATGCTACTGTTTTCTTAAGTTATATAAATGATGTTTTTGACTAGAAATTGATTTTATCATCAAGACATTCAAGAGTCAAAGCTCAGTGAAGAAATGAGATTCTCAAGATCAACAATCATCATTATTGTATATCATACTTCGCAGACGCTTGCTTTGCTTGTAAAGTGTGCAACTCATCTGTTTCATGTTATCTGTAAAGATTCTTCTCATGCAGATTGATTATGTCTTGCAAAGATGTTCATATGTTACACTTTTAATCAGACAGCGTAGTTCAATCATTCTTTACTAATTCGCTTGTGTTTCTCTTCTCTTAACGAAGTTTTCTCATCAACGTATCATTTATATATAGAATGTCTGTATCTGAACGTCTGTTAAATGATATTAATGAGATTCTTAAGTTTGCTCATGTTAAACTTAATGAGACTTGTGAGTTGCTTATGTCGTAGTAATAGACACGCAGTCTTAACAAGATTTATACATAGTTAGCATGTAAATTTAAAGAATGTTCATGATTCAAGTTCTTTCTGCTAATCACTTTCAACAGATCAAATGCAAGAGTGTTCTGTCTCAGTTCTCATCATTATGACAACGAGATGCTGAATTGAATGATTTTCATAAGCGATTTCTCTCATAGTTCTGCATTCTATTTGACTTTCTCATTTGCATGCAGATTGCTTTGTAGCATACGCATTGAGATTATTGAAGTTTGCATGATCATGAAAACTTTGCATGTGATCAACGCACAGCGCTTCATCATCACGCAGCATCTCAATGTCATTCAAACTTTTAATAATCTTTAGACTTTACTGTAGCTAGACAGTAAATTTGTAGTCAGCATCATGTACAGATGAGTTTCATCACTAACTAGATTGAAAGATGAAAATACTTTCTTGATGAAAGAGTATTTTCTTATAATTTGCATTTAAATTAAGTTGCATGTTATTTTTTAACTTATATAATGAGAAATTATTAAGATAATTAATGTATATTTTAAGTACAGCTTGAATGTCAATAATTATCTTGATATCATTATTATTAATTTGTTGCTTGATACAACATAACAAAATTTTCAATATTACTTGTTAATGATTGCAAACTTGTTGATTTTATATCATGTTAATGCACATTCATATTGCTGCATGTTATAAATTTCAGCTTCGCTTCAATCACTTTAATTATTAATATATGCAAATGTTTACTTATTCTTTACATTCAATTTTTCAAACTTGTTTAATTTATGCTCTTCTGATTCATATTCTTGTATACAATAAATAATCATTGTCACTGTGATGAAAATGATATTAGTAGAAAGTGAATCAAAAAATATCTTTGTATATTCTTGATATGCTATTTCATCTCTGACTTTACAGTAAAACTTTTAAATCAATACATTTGTTATAATTCTTGCGTAAAATCTATCTTGAAGAATCTTTTCATATTAATTGATGTTATAATATTCAATTAATACATATTTGATCACATGCAAAGTCATCATTATTTAACAGACTTTATATCAAATTTTTTTGCACTTTTCTTGTAAATTGCTTCTATCAATTGTATTTGCTCTCAACTATGATTTGTACTCAACTCAATACATTAAATCATCATGTTTCAAAGAAATTGTACATTTACTTAGCATAAGTTTTATTTACAACGAAAGATTTAAGTGTGTTATTTTTTAAATCTTTGTTTTCATTGAAATGTTCTTTACTTTAAAACATTTATGATCTGACTTCTTGTTTAAATGATTTATGATCTTCTTTCATGCTTCTTTCATTTTCTCACTAAGTCATTCTTTTTTGATGTTTAATCATGAACTGTTGTTGTTATCAACATAATCACTCAATATTTATATAAATAAATAATGAGTGCAAATCTTGATAATTAATTCATAATCAATGATGAATTAATATTTAGTTCAATATGATATTTTTTTTCATAAATATGATGTTATTAATTTTCAGTCTGCATTATTAACATCATCATCATCAAAATAAATTTTAGTATGTTTATTATTGATTGATTGAAAAGAATCAGACTGTTCAATGTTATATACATTAAGTTTTTGAAATATCATGATAACTTCACGAAGATACTTTCATTAAATATTCTGATAATGTTCAATTCTTGCTATTTTCAAATTAATTATTTATTCTTTTGAATTTTTAAGTGAATTCTTACTTTAAGAGTGACATATTTATCTTCATTAAAGACTCTTCTTATAGAATTGCTATCGCTTAAGTCTGTTGCAATCTCATTGTCATCATGAATCTTTGTATGTTCAATTACGTTGCACTTTGATGATGATAATATCTTGAAGTTGCTTGTATGATGATGTTTTTTCTATAATATCACTTAGTATCTTGATAAATTCATCATCATCAAGATTAATATATTCTCATATTGTATTTAAAATGAGAATCATTTAGTGTAATTTAACAATGTATGATTATTAAGAAAATTTATACAATAAATGATTGAAAAGAAGAATAAAAGAGAATGTCAGATTAACAATGATTTTTTCTCATGATAAAAGAGAAATTTATCTTATTTCAAGCATTAGAAATGATTTATTTAACATTAATAAAAGTTCATTGAATTTTTATTAAGATTAAATGAATTATAAGTTTTATCATTGAGTCTTGAAATTTCTCAATTATGACATAATTTCACTATGTTTATGATAATTAAGTTTACTAAATAAATAAATGAAATTTATAAGAATAATATGACAATGTGATATTTTAAGCAGACACAGAATGAATATATATTATGATAAAGCTAATTATTAAGAAGTTCTTGATAACTCAAAAGAATTAATCAACTATAAAAAGTTTGTCAAGCATTATCAAGTTGAGCACAACATAGCTCATGATATATTAAGTCAAAGATATGATGTAGTTTAAATGATGTCTTGACAAAGTCATAGAATTTCAGAGTTAACTCAGATCTGATTTTCAACTCAGTTTTTAACTTTAGTCTTTATGAGTCAATTCATCATGACAATTGTTTTCTTTTTTAAGTGAGTTTATTCTTGATCTCAATAATTAATGTCTTTGTTTACTTTGATAAATGATGATGTGCACTCATTGATTTGCTTTAGAAGCTCTTGATAAAAATCTTCAAATCTTTATGAGAAAACAAGAAAAAAAGAAACTTTCAATTGAATGATGATTCATCTTTGATTATAATGCGTATAAATGACATTGTAAATAGTATATGTGATGTGTAGTTGATGTAAATGACAGCAATGATGACGTGTAAATAACGCATAAACATTGTTTATCTTTCAAGTAAATGATGTTGTTGAGATGATAAAGTGTAAACAAAAGTGAATAATAATTGTTAATTTGTTTATCGCTTTTTCAGTTCTTCTCAACTTCTCATTTTCTTCAACTTCTTTTTTTTTCAATCACAATTATATTTTTATTATTGTATGATTACTTTTGACAAACTTTGAATATATTTGTATTGTAAGAGTAAAAGATTTAAATCATGAGTTGTGAATGTGCAGTGATGCTTAAAGAAAGTTGCAAAATGATGAAGTTAACTGATGATCAAGTCAAGATTGTTACAAAAGTAAGTGATATCACAACTTGAGATTTCATGATTATTACTACGACTAACAGTATTATAAGTCTGTTCAAAAGACATTGATCATCATGCTGCTGATGCTGAATTACTCATAATGATGCAAACGTTGTTAAATTCTGATTAAAAGCTCATTATTTTTACTATTCAAACTTTCAAGTACATCTCAACTATTAAAGAGAAAATTCAAAAGATAATGAAAAAAGAAATGATTATTGATGCTTCGTTGATAATCTTGTCAAATTCACAGACTTCGTAAAATCAAAAAATAATGATGAGATTTACTTGTTTCACTTTTTGATGTCATTATTGATGCTTTTCAGCTGTCAATTGTGAAAATAAGCAAAAGAAGTGTTGCTGATCTTGAAACTCTAAATAGAATAATTTGTATAAAGTGTGCTTGAGTTTTACACATTAAGAATAAAGCATCGTGATGTGATGTCATCTTTCAAAGAAAGACAATGTACAAGAAGTGTGCTCATTATGCAAGTAATGAAAGTTTTTATATCACAGTGAGTATACTTATATGATATGTTTGCTAAACACTCATGATTCAATATTTAAATTTTCAACTTCTGCATTTTGACTGTTAATGAATTCTTTCATCTGCAGAAAATTCATGATAGTGCAATTAAAAATAAAGAAGAGAACATCATTCTGAAAACATTCATTGTTCATCAGAAAATTCTTTACAAGAAATTGATAACAACAATTCATGTAAAGAATCATTTTGAAAGAGTTTACAAATTCAAGTCTTTAAAGATTCAAAAGCTCATTCTCAAAGAAATGATAATTATCAATGATATTATCAGAGAAATTCTGAATGTAAAGCGCTTTGCAATATGTTCAATTTCAATTATATATTGTTTTGTCAGCATTTTTAATTGTTCTGATATATTTTAGCATAATTTGTCATCTCTTGAATTTCTGTCTTCGCGTCTCAATGTAAATTTGACAATGAAAAAGAAAAAGAAGTCTGCAATCTTGTTTTGTGTGAGAGATATTTGATGAAGTGATGATTGCATGATGTTTGTTGTGTCATGATAATTGTGCTTTCTTATCGAGTGCATTTAAGCGTCTTTGCGCTTTTTTCTTCTGTCTGTTGATTTACATATGTGATCGCTTCATTAAAGAACGAGACTATCATAATACAGTGATTCTTCTTTTCTAATAATGAGTTTATGCTTGAAAGTGAGTAATTATGCTTTTCACTCATGTTTTAGTCTTGTTTCAAAAACTTTTATAAGCTTTAAGACATCTTTCATATCTTCGCTCAATATTCATTGATCATATTCAATGAGATATTCTTTTCATTGTATCTTATAATATAAGATTTTCTTTCTTTTTTGCTTCTGTAGAATCTTTTCTATCTTTCATTCTTACTCATCATCAATAAGCTTGAGTATGAAATAATTGAGTATAGAATCATCATTTAACCTACGATTATACAACTTTAAAAGAAATACATGAAAGACAGAATGAACTTTATAAATGATTGAAAAATCAAGATGATACATCTGCTTGTCTATGAATTCTTGTATATGAAAGAATTCTATCATCTTATTTAATAACTTCTTACTCAACTTCTTCTGCTTCAGATTTTTTGCTGATAGCATAATTAAATCATCAACATTAAAGAACTTAGACTTATGTTTTCAATTATAGTACTTTGTCTGAGCATTGATTGCATTTTATCATCATTTTATTAACGTGTTTTGCACATTTTGCAGCATTTTAATGTGTTCTTTTGCTGCTGACACTTCTTCTTTCATAGTATCATTCTCAATGTGTATGTTAAAGATGAATTCATAGTCATACATGACTTTAAAAGAACTATAGCTCAACGAAGCATGCTTTATCTGATGATAAATGAACTCAACTATGAGTAGAAGCGTAGCTCAATCATTTTACTTTTTGAAACAGTACACTTTTAGATAATGTTTCAACATTTGATTTTATTATTCTGTTTAATCATCTGTTTGCAAATAAAAAGTGATGCTTAGTCATCATTTAATCTTGACATGATAGCAGATCTTTGATCAGAACGCATTGATAAATAAACTATCTTTATCAATAATTATATTATTAGATATCTCATATCTTAAAGCAATCTGCTTAAAGAACAACTTTGTTAACTTTATGACAGTCAAAATCTTTTTTGTAAACAGATAACGCGTCATCTTTATGTAGTGATTGACTATCACAAGAATTGAGTCATACATGACTTCTTTTCATTTACTAGATGACAGATCTGTTATGAAATTCATAGTGATTTCTTTTCATGAATTTGTGAGTTGAAGTAACAATCTCTACTTATCATATGATAAATGACGTTTCATCTTCATTCTTTAACAAATGTCACAAGTATTTATGTACTCTTTGACATCTTTGATCATACTTTTTCAGTAATATTTGCAATCTAATAGCTCACTGATCTTGTCAGCATCAAAATGTCTTGCTAACAAGTCATCATGATGACGTTTCAACAGCTCTTCTCTGACAGAAAGATCTTCTGAAACATACAATGATTCATTATACTTTATCATTTCTTGACTATTCAATGTTCAAGCTTTGATATTACTTTTTCATATACTCGTCGTTTCGTCTGCTTTTAATCTCACAGCAAATTCATCTTCTTGCTGTAAAATCTTGATGAATTCAACTATGAATTTACTATTGAAGTTGTATGTTGTTTTGTGAATTATCAGTACTTTGACAATTGCACATGAAACGAGTTGTTTGCAATCAACAGTTTCAGCAACAAAATTAAGCTGTTTCTCAGCTACGTTGTGATCTTTATGAATTAACGTTTTAACGTCTGTGCTTCTTGAAATTGTTGATTCAAGTTGAGAAATTTTATCTTTTGAGAAATGTACTTCATTTAGATACATTTCTTGCACTGTTAAAGTCATGACTTTCAGCAGCATACTTCTGACATGCATTGCTGAACACGTACTCATGTTTTCATTGACATTGTGAACAGACATCTTTTCGACTTCGTTAATTCTTTATGTACAGTAGATTTCATTTTGCAATTTGCTTTCAACATGTTTTGCTGAATATCTTCATTCACTGACACTGTGAACAAATGTTTTCTTAACTTCGTTAATCATTTATGTTTATCAGTGAATTTCATCTTGCAGTCTGCTTTCAACATGTTTTGCTGAATATCTGTTCATACTTATACTGTGAATGAACATCTTCTTGACATCATTAATTACTTGTATACAGTATAGTTCTCTGATTGCTACAAATATAAAGCTATTTAAGCTTTCTATTCTAGTCAACTTTTGCTGCAGAATGAGCAGCAAACAATTCACAGAAATGTTCTCATTCTTATAGTCAGATCATCTCAATGACACATTGATTGAGTTTGTCTTTTCTGATCTATGTGCTATTTCAAAGTTGCAGATCAACAATCTCATGACTCATTTAACTTGTCTTTTGTTTAACTTTTAAATATTCATAAAATTCTTCAGATTATTATGATTAGTCAGAACTTCAACAGTATAATAATTGTCTTTCACATAGTGTCATTAGTGTTTAAACATTGCTACTATGACTAGAAGCTTCTGATTATGTATTTTATAGTTTCTTTCAACGTTTATCATCATTTTGAATCAAAATGCAATCAAATGTCACTGATTTTCGTCATCTGACTGAGACAAAATACTTGCAACTGCATAATTAAACATGTTGATCTCGATGTGTATATGTTGCTCTGAGTCAAAGTGTCTTAGTATAAACGTCTTCATAAAGACGTCGCGAAGCTAATTAAAAGCTTGTTTCGCTTTGCTTAATCATATGAATGAGCTCATTTTTACATCTTTTACACTATCTCTCAGCAGTTCTGTTAAAGACTCTGCTATCTGAAAGTAATGATGTATAAAACATCGATAGAAATTGATGAATCTCAGAAAAACTTGTATTTTTCAATACATCTTCGATCTGAGTCACGTTTTGATGATGTTTATTCTACTTAAATTCATCAAAATGTCTTCAATGAATATGATAAATTCTAGAAAGTTCACTTTAGTGATGAAGAATTCACACTTCTTCAAGCTAGTATATAGCTTGAACTTTCTTAATCTTTCAAGAATCTGCTTCATGTGATTTACGTGATCAGTCTTCTCTACGAAGAAGATTAGAATGTCATTCAGATAAACAACATAAAAATCATTTAAAAGCTTTGTCAAGATCTTATTAATATAAGTTTGAAAGATGACAAATGTGTTGATTAAATCAAATGACATGATCATATACTTGAAATAATCATAATGAATATGAAACATCATCTTTCACTCATCTTCATGTTAAATTCTGAGACAATGATAGATGTTCTTCAGATTTAACTTAGTAAACTGCTTGACTTTATTGAGTCTGTCTAAAGTTTCATTAATTAAAGACAGTGAATGACGATTTTTGATAGTGATCTTATTCAGATTTTAATAGTTCATGCATAAATGAAGACTATCATTCTTTTTGAGAATGAATAGAATAGACACGTTAATCGAGCTGACAAAGTGCTTAATTCATTCTTTCGCTAAAACATCATTTAAATACTGTCTCAGAGTTGTTAACTCTGTGTTCAACAGATTATACAATGATTCATATGATGACTCTGCAGTGATTTTGATTGCATGATCATGATCTTTATGCAAGAACAATTTGTTGATACTTTTTATTGAGAATACATCTTCATATTCTTTCAATTCAATGAGTAAAGTTTGCGTTTTAAGCGCATTTATAATATAACTCATCACATTATTCATTGCTTTCACTTGATGTTTAACGATCAATTCTTTGACAACGTTGATCATGACAAAAGCATACACAGTAGACTCATTTTATAAAACTTTTACAAATGCTTGTGCAAAGAACAATTCAAATGCGTGCTCATTCACGTTGAGACATTATGTTCTTGCAATCATGTTTATTCAAATACGCTTGAACTGCATATTCAGCATACTCAGAATCAAAGAAGATTTCTTCTTGTTGATAGCATAAAAGATACTTATATCTTTTTTCTTTATGTTTCAGCTGTCTTTCAGTCAATAACACATTTTATAGATGTCATAATAATAAACATTTTGATTATTCATTCAAATAAATCTTGAAAGATCGATGTTCAATAAAAGCATACTTTGTTCAATGATGAAACATTGACTAATCACATTTATCTCAACATCAATATTCATATGAATCTTTGTTTTCATCTTCTGATCTTCTTAAATTACATGCTCTTTATATATAAAAGTCTTTACAAAGAGAATTACTTGTTTTTTTCTTGATGATTTAAAGTGTTCATCAAAAGCTTATCTTTTTTTCAAAATCTTAAAACAACTTATATGCAACATTAAATCAATGAATACTTGATTTACATCAGATTCTTTTGATCTATTCTTGATCTTTTCATCTTTACAATCAGTAAAGTAATGATTCTTTTGATTGCATATGTAACATGTTATGTTGAACAAATTCTTGTTATAATGTGACAAAGCGTGTAAGCTTATCTTTAATGAAGAGTTAAGTTTAGTCGATCAATGAGATTTCTTTCGCTTTAAATGAGTCTTTTTGTTGACTTTATCTCAATCATGTAAATTCTTATCTTAAGATTGTTTTGATGACAAGACATGTTCTTTTCGCAGATTTGTTTTCAATCAAGCAACAAGATTGATTAACACATTTCATGTGATAGAAATCGACTGCACATTAGTAATGATCATACACAGCTCAGATCTCAACTTGATAAATAAATGAGTTCACTTATGCTCATCACTATACAACGAAAGTTAATGTTTCAGAATGCTCAGATAAGTTGCAAACATTTATATCATTTGATCTGAACGTTGTGATGCATTTACATACTGCTGAATCATGTCTATGTCTCGATTCATCAAGTTTTCAATTAAATTCAGAAGAAAGTCAATAAAATTGAATTACATTTGTTGAGCTGCAGACATAGTTTTTTTTTTAATTTCTTCATTAAGTGCATGCAGTCTATGACTATGACATTATTTAGACGCTGTGTATATGCTAAATTACATGTAATCTAGTCATAATTGCTGCTGTATATCTTTTCATTGAACAGTCACATTGATAGAGTGCACATACGAGCGCGTGAACTGTTTATATGATAAAGTGATCACATAAACAATTCAAAGTTGTGAAAGTTGATCACTTCAATGTGAGCTTTCGACTTGTCTGTATGATCATCAAGCTAAGCGAGCTAGATGAGCTTTGATCTATGTAGATGAAAGCTGATCACTTTGACGTGAGCTCTCAAGTTCGTTGTATGATCATTCAGCTGAATGAACTAAATGAGCTTTGATTTATATATTTGCAACGCATGTAAATCAATTAGAAAATCGAAAAATGAATTGATTTACTGCATCACACAGATGTGTATGTGTGCAAAAGCTGAGTCGTGCCTTTGTAATGACTGTGTGAATGTCGTATATTAGTTGCAGCGTGTGCGCAAAGACGTTACTGTCATTCTGTGTATATGAGCAAAGACTGTGTCGTGTCTTTGCAGTGTATGTGATTGCGATGCATGTAAATCGATCTGATAATGCGAAAAACCGATCGATTTACTGCGTTGCATTGATGTGTATGTGCATAAAAGCTGAGTCGTGCCTTTGCAATGACTGTGTGAATGTCGTATATTAGTTGCAGTGCGTGCGCAAAGACGTTGCTGTCATTCTGTGTATATGAGCAAAGATTGTGTCATGTCTTTGCAGTGTATGTGATTGCGATGCATGTAAATTGATCTGATAATGCGAAAAATCAATTGATTTTACTGCATCACATTAGCATGTAGATATGCAAAAGCTGAATCGTGTCTTCGCAATGTATGTGTATGTGATGTATATGAGTTGCAGCGCATGCGCAAAGACGTTGCTGTCGTTCTGTGTATATGAGCAAAGATTGTGTCGTGTCTTCGTAATGTATGTGATTGCGATGCATGTACATTAATCTGATAAAGCGAAAAATCGATTGATTTACTGCATCACACAGACGTGTAGATGCGCAAAAGCTGAATCTTGCCTTCGCAATATATGTGTGTATGTTGTATATGAACTCAACGTGTGAATAAAGCGCTGTTACTGCTCTGTGTATGATTACGCTGCATGTAAATCGGTCTGAAAGTGCGAAAAATCGATCGATTTACTGCATCACATCTGTCTGTATATGCGCAAAAGCTGAATCGTGTCTTCGCAGTATATGTGTATATGTTGTATATAAGCTGCAGCATGTATGCAAAGACGTTGCTGTCATTCTGTATATGTGCAAGCTTTAACGCGCTGATGATCACGTTGTCATTGCTTCGCTTTTTGACTGTGTATGAGCTCAACATGTGAATAAAGCGCTGTTACTGCTCTGTCGATGTTGATGAGATTGTTCAGCTCTTCCGGCAAGCATAGCTTGCAGAAGATTCATAGTCAGCATCTTGTACAGATAAATCTCGTTGTTGATCATGAAAAAAATGAAGTTGATTGAAAATTCGTTGAACGCGTCATACAATTTGCAAAAAGTCAACTGAAAAGACTTTAATGAGCATTTGCAAAAGACGAAAGACAAAATGATTGTCAAGATGCAAAGAATCATGAGTTTAGAAGCAAAAGTCATTTATTTGATTGAATGCATCAAGAATACAGTGAAATTATTCGTATTTAAACAACGAATATGCGTAAAATCAAAACTTTGATGAAACAATGAGTTCATCGAAATGCAAAAGACGTTGTCATCAAAAAAGCGAATCTGAAAAAGATGCAGAAAGAACAATGCATGAGCAAAGATAGTGCAAATGCGAAATTCGTATCATGATGCAATAAAGCTGATCAAAAATCAATTCTGAACCAATTTTTTGAACAACATTGAAGAAAAAGAAGTGTTTCAGACATACAAGTTCACTAAATCACGTCTAATCGAAAAGCTATTCTTGATACTTTTTTTATTTTTATTTTATTTCTTCATTAAGTGCATGCAGTCTATAACTATGAAACTGTCTAGATGCTGTGTGTGTGCTACGTTACATGTAATCTGATCAAAGTCGCTGCTTTATATCTTTTTGTTAATCAATCACATCAATAGTTTGCACATACAAGTGCTCTCGCTCAAACTCTCGCAATCATACTTTCGTTTTTCTTCGTTCTCTTGCTCTCTTCGCGTTCTACTCTTTCGTTTCTAATAGTTAGACTGATCGTCAAGTCGAGTTTCGAGTTGAGATTTTGAACTCGAATCGAGATTGAGTCGAATTGCTCACATTTTCAACTTGACGCGACTCGACTCGACTGAGAATTGAGTCAACTTGACTCGACTCGTCAAGAACTCAAGCTTGACGTCAAGAGAGCTAAATATAGAAATTTTTCCGACCTTTTGCTTTTGCATTATCTTTTTGCATTATCTTTTTGCATTATCTTTTTGATAGAAAGTCATGAAGAAAAACATGACGAGAAACATAAAGAGAAACATAAAGAGAAACATAAAGAGAAACATGAAGAGAAACATGAAGATCGTTTGATAGAGAGTCATGACGAGAAACATAAAGAGAAACATGAAGATCGTTTGATAGAGAGTCATGACGAGAAACATAAAGAGAAACATAAAGATCGTTTGATAGAAAGTCAAGATGAGAAACATAAAAAGAAACATGAAGATTGTTTGATAAAGAGTCATGACGAGAAACATAAAGAGAAACATGAAGATTGTTTGATAGAAAGTCATGACGAGAAAACATGAAGGTTGTTTGACTTTGATAGAGAGTCATGACGAAAAAACATGATAGAAAGTCATGAAGAAAAATTATGTAGACTGTTCGATCAAGCTATTTACATCTATCTAATATCTTGTCGAATCAAGTCGAGTTGTCGAGTTGAATTGTCAAGTCAAGCTTCTCAACTTGACTCAAGTTCTTGAGTTCAACTTCTCAACTCGACTCGACACTTTTTCAAAAAAGTTTCAACTCAATTCAACACTTTTCGAGTCGAGTACTTGACTTGACGCGATCAGTCTACTAATAGTCATTTTGTCATCGTAATTCGAGTATTTTTCAAATACTCTAGTGTTGCGATTCTTTCAATCTTGATGATGAACAGTGTCAATATGATGTCTGTGTTTTTGAACTGAGCTTTTTTCTTACGCTTTCTCTGCTCTGCTCTATAATGGCTGCAATTCAGCAGTAAATGCTTCGACGTTTGCCTTGCATTGCATATTTCATAGCATTTGTTCGAATTATTCTCTGATAATCGATGCAAATAGCTCTTGAAATAGTCATGTCTCATTTTCAGCTGAATAAAGGTTGAAAACGTTAGTTTATCGATTTTTCTCAGCTCTTTTAGTGATTTATGACTTAGATTCACATTTGATATGATCTTTCGATACTGATTTCCCTTTTTGATACTGCTTTTTCAGATTTCTAATCATTGTAATTTCATCTTTTTGCAAATTTGCTTTTTGACGAAGCTTATGATGATTGCTTTCATGTTGTTGATAACTGATACTTCTTGAGCAGCAATTTTGATCAATTGATCTGCTTTTTCGTTCTCAATAATGTTCTTGCAACTTGATATTCACTGTATGTGATTTTGACACTGTTTCTGACTTAAATTGATCAAATTTTGTTGTATGTCATCGAATAATCTTGCATTGACGTTGCTCTTTGTGTTTGGTCTTTGCAAAGTCATTTGACTGTTCATGTACATTCAAATTTCGCTGTTTTTGAATGTTTTTTCGCTGCACATTGCGATTGCATCGCTAATAGCTTGCAGTTTCGCTTTCGTTATGATGATTTTGCCTGAAACGCTTGTCGCTTTGCTGCATCTAACAAGTTCATGCGTAAATATCACTGTCGTTTTGATTTCTGTTTTGATATTGCTTCTTGTGAGCAGATGAGAAATGAAGTTACTTCTTTCAAGTGAATGAAAAACTAAATTACTTCTTGCAAGTGAACTGAGTATTAAATTACTTCTTGTAAGTAATCTGTAAATTGAATTACTTCTTGTGAGCAATCTGTAGATTGAATTGCTTCTTATGAGCAATTCATGAACTGAGTTGCTTCTTGTGAGTGAATTGAGAGCGAGACTGAAGAAAAGCTACTTTGTTAACTTCAAGCGAGAAATTTTCTTCTTGTTGATTAAAATCATAGATCTTGACGAAAAATTAACAACAATGATTAAGATAAAAAAAGAAAGACAAGATGAGAATATTGTGTTCAAAATTGACATCAATGACGTGATGACAAAGTCATGATAGACTCATGATGATGAAATATTAACTTAATTCAATGATATAAAAGAATAGTTTTTCAATATGTTCATTGAGAATCATTGTGATTTCAATGACATGAGTAATGTCATTGATTAAAGCGACTTGATCATCAAATTCTCAAAGTTTGTAAGAGTGAATTAATTGATGCAAGAAAAGATGATGTTGTTGCGCGAAGAATTTATTCATAAAAATATAAGCAAAGACTTCACTATTAATCAAAGCAAGAGTGAAAACTTTAGATTAAGCTTGATGTAAAATACAGAATACTATCATGTGACTATCTTTAAATGTTGAATTGAATTCAAAGAATTTCAAGATAAATTTAGCAGAAAACTTTCTATATGATTGAAGTGAGAGTGAAAAGATTGAAACTAGTAAATAAGATGATAAATATTCAGATTTCTGAACGTGATTTAGCTCAGAAACTAAACTTTTCTCGTGAGCAGCGAGACTTCTTCATTTATACTGATGATATCACTGTTGTAAACATTCATGATACGCAGAGTGAAGAGCTTTTTATTTGAGCATTCTTTAATGATTTTGCTTGAATGTTGCAATTTGCAGTAATAACACAGCTTTCACTTATTGCAGATTTTCTTAATTTCAGAAACAATCAGAATCTTATCTTGAATGATGATAATGACAAAGCTTAGATTCATTAATTCATCAAGAAACAAGAAAGAAAGAGATGAAGATACTGTCAAAATAACAGTCACAAAAATGATGATTTTTGAACTTAAAGAATTATTAGTTGATGCAGAGATGTTCTTGACTTTAATGAATGAAATAATAACAAAGATGAAGTAAGATTGATGATGCTTAAACTGCTGAAGCTCTTCATTGATGTTAAAGAATGCTTGAACTCATTGATGAAAGATGAATAATTGAGTTTCATCAAGATTTTGTCAGAAAAAGACAATGACTTGAGTGAAATAATTGACATTATGCTTCAAACAGTCAATCAATGAAAAATCTTTCATCAAAGAACATTTTTTCTTTTGATAAAAGAAATTGTAATAGTTAACAAAGTTATTCATGTCTTGCTTCAAAGTTTCACAAAGATATAAATGAGCATCTTCTATCTTGAAAGAGTTGTCATAGCAATGATGCAACTTGTGTCATTAATCTGCAAAGATGAAAATGATATAAAGATCATTGATTCAATATTGACTCATTAGATTGTGAATCTTCTTATTTATGATGAGTTGTGACTCGACATAAATAATCTTGACTCGATGAAAGAAATAATGATTATTGTTCATGTTCATGCGTTGTATCAGACTCTGCTCTCATGCATTTAATCAATCTTTGTCTCTCTCATATTTAAATATTGTGATTGTAATTCATACACTTTTGTGACATTGATTTAGACTCAACTCATGAGAAACTCTATGCTATTTATATCAAGTGAACAAAACTCTCTGAGAGAGAAAATCACTTATCATCTATATAATTGCTTCACGCAGTCAAAACAATGAGATTGACACTGTGTTATCAAGTAATGAATCTATAGCTTTTATTCAGCATGTGATGCTCAAGTAAACTTTTAATGAAAGTGTCTGTGCTGTTTGATTATGACACATTGTCTTTGCTCTGCTCTTCATTGATGATATTCTATACAACAATGTCTTGATTCAATTCTCAATTCGAAGATGAAAGATGTTTTCTTCGCACTCGTGATGCTCGTAATTGTAACGTACATAGAGCTGTGTTCTTTTACTCAATAATTGTCATTCATTGAGCAGAGAAATATGTGATGAAAGAAAGATACATATGATGAAGAGATAGAGTGTGATTGTACTGAGTAACTCTTTTCTTCTTTTGATTTGACTTATGTCACGTAGACATTGAATGAATTGTTAGTATAAACGTGCAATTGCAATCATTCAATGTTTGACTCTGATCAATGAACGAGAATGCATTCTGATTGTTCTCTTGAGTTCTCGATTTTTCATGTGAATAGATGAATGACTTGACATCAAGTAAAGGAGATGAGCTCAAGCTCTCTCAGTATATCAGCGTGATCAACAAGTCACTACTTCTTCAAGCACTGTAATCACGTCTTTCAATACTTAAAATTAGACTGATCGCGTCAAGTCAAGTACTCAAGTTCGAATCGAGTATTCGACTTGAAAAGTGTCGAGTCGAGTTGAAATTTTTTTGAAAAAGTGTCGAGTCGAGTTGAGAAGTTGAACTCAAGCACTTGAGTCGAGTTGAGAAGCTTGACTCGACAACTCGACTTGACTCGACAAGATATTAGATAGATGTAAATAGCTTGATTGAACAGTCTACATGATTTCTCTTCATGACTTTCTATCATGTTTTCCCGTCATGACTTTCTATCAAAGTCAAACGACCTTCATGTTTTCTCGTCATGTTTCTCGTCATGTTTCCCTTCATGTTCTTCTTTATGTTTCTCTTCATGTTTCTCTTTATGTTTCTCGTCATGACTTTCTATCAAATCTTTCTACCAAACAGTCTTCATGACTTCTCTATCATGACTTTTCTATCATAACTTCTCTTCATGACTCTCTATCATATAGTCTTCATGTTTCTCGTCATGACTTGTATCAAAAAAATAATGCAAAAAGATAATGCAAAAGCAAAAAACCGGAAAAATTTCTATATTTAGCTCTCTTGACGTCAAGCTTGAGTTCTTGACGAGTCGAGTCGAATTGACTCAATTCTCAGTCGAGTCGAGTCGCGTCAAGTTGAAAATATGAGCAATTCGACTCGAGTCGAGTTGAAAATGTGAGCAACTTGACTTCGAATCGAGTCGAATTCAAAATGTCAACTCGAAACTCGACTTGATGATCAGTCTACTTAAAATGACTATTCTATCTGATATCTTTTCATCAATTACTCAGCGACATTGTTGATATGATGAAGATGTTTCAATATTGACGCAGTCGACAAGTTGCAAATTCTTCAATCACTTATAATCACAACTCGCAGACTCTTTATCTGAATTGTCTTTTTCACTAACAGTATCTTTTTATCTCTTACTGACATTGACATGTCATTAATCTTCTTCGTAAATCGATTGTGACTGTTAGGAAAGAATGTTGTCGCATGAGTGAAAACTCTGCATGATGACTTTTCTGATCACGTAATGTTCTAACATCATTTGAACTGCGTCAAATTGAGATCTCTTGACTCTTTTGACTTCTATTCAAACATAGAATAAAATCAAAAGATTCGTAGTTGACATCATGTATAAATAAATCTCATTGTCAGCTCTCATATTCAAATATATCAAAAAGCTTCTTGAATTTAAAAGTAATGAAGACAGCAACAAAGTTTGCAGAAAAATGAATGACAAGAAAAGATTGATTGTTCAAGATTTGTGCAATGATCTGAGCTATCATTGCAAGAGACTGAGAATTCAACTTTATATAAATTGAAGAATTGAGAATGATGAATGAAAATAATATGTTGAACTTAATTTTGAAGCTTTTGCATTACATAAAAGATCTTGACTGAATTTTTGATCATACTTTGAGCGAACTGTTCAACAGCATACTCATCATCAATTGAAAGATTGTGAGATGACTTTATTTGAACAAAAGAATAACTAGACAATATTTCAATGTATGAAAACGTTGCAAAAAGTGTAGATCTTTCATAATGTCAGAAACTGAGCTAAACTAGAGATACTATCAATATAAAAGACTGATATTATTATTACTTTGATAGAATCTAAATACAAGATAATACATCAAATAATGTACAAGATAAAAGACAAAGAATGAAAGAAAAGAATGAAAGTTCAACTTTTATATACATGAATTGAGCAGAATCAAGACTAGACAGTAGTTTTATTGACTTAAGATTGCAGAAGTTCATGCACATGATTGAAATAATTGAAATGATTGAAACAAATTTGTTGAGACTAAATTAAAATGACAATGATTAAATTGATGACTTAATTCATTGAACTGCAAAACAAATTCAATGAATTAAAATTATTTAAAATATCAATGATTTATGTTTTAAATTGAGTTGATGATCTGACATTATGACAAGCACTTCAACTTTAATTCTCAATGCTTTGCATTTTTTTATTAAACTTACGTTGAAGAATAGAAAGAAAATAGATGAAATGAGAAATCTTTGAGATATGTTTGCGTTTATCTTGTGCATAACACTCATTTATTCATTGAATATTAACGAAGTCTCTTGATCTTTTAGAAAGCTGCGTGTTCATTTAATTATGTAACTTGACATTCTTTTCATCTTCAGTGTATGCAGAAATCTGATGTGTAAAACTTGATTAAACACTTTAATGATGTTTAAACTTAGCATGAATGTTACATATTTGATTTTGCAATCTCATACTATGTAAACTTGATTTATCAGTAAATTTAATATTAAGATCATGAATTGTTTACATCTTGTTCTCATTTAAGCATTAAATAGCATATGATGAGTCTTGATTATATCACTCAGTTTTTTGATCATGATTGACTTCAGAACTTTACTCATGATATTAAATAAAGCAATGAGTCGATACATTTTTGAATTAATATAATCACTTTTCTTCAATTTACATAGTACTATTGTTTAAGTCTTTTTAAACTGCTTTAAATGATACTTGTATATCATGCATGCATTGAATAAACTCGTCAGTACTGAGATCAGTTCTGCAAGACTTGCTTGAAGTGCTTTGTTTGAAATATCTGAAGCATTTGATGCTTTGTTTACTTTACTCATCTGATTATCTGCTTCACTTCATCTTCTGTGATGCGTGAATTGAATAAAACTGTCAGAAATATAAATGACTTTGCAATGTCATTGACATTCACTTGAAAAGATGAGAGAAAGAACTTTTCTTGCAATATCTTGATTTTTTTCTTGAATGTCGTTATCATATGATCAATGTTACTTTGCTTTAATGACAAAAACTGAGAAAGCTTTTTAAATAACTGACTTTCAATTCTAGCTCATTTTGCAAAGCATCATATTGATTTAAGTGCTTCACTTATTTCATGCATTTATGATCTGAAGTGTGTACATTTTAGTTGTTGTATGATCTTGTTTTTATGATTGTTGTGCTTCAGATATTCATTTCATGCTTTTAATGTGTCTTATGTTTTTCATAAGATTCACAGTCATCTTGATTTCATTACTACTTTGAAGCAGCTTTGATTTCAAAAGTCTCTTGCTCAATTTGATGATTTTGTCAAGAAAGTAGATTTCTTGATGATTTTCTGTAGCACTTTGATAATCTTATATACTTTGTCATTCATCATAGTCTTGTCATTTAATGATTTAGAGAGCGATTCAAAAATAGATGTATTTGCAAATAAGCACTCAATGCTTTTGTATTCATTTTCTTTCAAGATCATTAAGTCGAGAGTTGCACTGAGATTGTTTGTAAGCATAGCTTTGTGATGATTGAAAGATGATTCAATCTCTGATGCAGATTGATTCATATTTTGCACTTATGTATTATGAACTGTATTTTCTCGCTGCTAAAGATTAAATCAATCATCGTAAATTGATTGTAAGCTTCACAAGTAATAATGTCTGATTTCAGCAATAATTTCAGCCTTGCATTTGTAATAATGTTTAGTAGAATATCAGTCATTGTATGATGAGTAAAGCATCTTTACTCTTTTCAATGAGAATGATGTAGATTGAAATCTTTTATAATCAGTTGTTCACAATCATTCTTAAGTAGTTCATTTAAATGAGAAATGATTGAAAATCTTTCTGTAAATGTAGTAAACAGTAAGCATGAATTATAGACGTTTAAAGGTCTTAGCGTCTGCGTTTTATTGTCTGCGTTGCAATTTAATATTCTGATTAAGTAAATGTTTAACTCAGCTGTTTCTACTACTCATTAATTGAGTCTTAAATATTTGTTAATGTATATGCATGTTCTTGATTGAAATGACAAGTTTTTCACTAAATAAAAGAAGTTGTGTGCTGAGCTAAATAATTGCAAGTCATTGTTATTACAATCTTGCTTCTGTATAGTTACTATGTTGAATTCACGAACTTCTTTGTTAATTAAAAATGATTTAAATGATTCTTGAATTTTTAATAACTTTCTGATGTTGTACTGTAAAATTCGTAGAAAAGACTGTTTTATCATAAAGTTATTCATAACTGTTGTTGACTCTGCAATAAAAAGACTCTTTGTATACTTTTAATCATCGAAAGTCTTTCTTACTTTCTGATTGAACATTTCTGAGTTTGCTCAAATGTTATCTCATCTGAGTCACTACTTACATAAGAGAAAAAATCAATTCATCTCTTCTTGATCTTTACTATCTGTCAGATCAATTTATTAATGATTCAACTGTATATTTTTAACATGATTGTTGCTGAGTTTAAGAGATTAATTAAATCAAAAGAATTCATTGAATTTGAAGAGTTCATTGAATCTAAAAAGTTCAGAAATAGTAAGAAGAATGTGCAATTGTATTTAAACATTTCAGATTATCTGAATGATCTGTTTCTATAGATTTTAAACACTTGTTTCATCTGCTGTTGTCACTTGAGACAGATGCATCTTTAAAGTTCATGATTTTTATTGCAGTTGATGCAACATTTTTTATTTAAAGACATCATGCACTTCTTGATGTAATGCTTGTTTACGCACTTTTCATAATGCTGATTCTTTTTGCAAAACTTAGTCATGTAATCAAATTTATGACATCTGAAGCATTGTATGATGCAACAGTTCTTTTCAAATAGCTTGCATGCACATTCTTAATATGAGTTCAACATGCTTATGTTCATTAATCAATTTATCATTGCTTCAATCATAATCTTTACAATGAGTAATGAATGAATCTTTTCACTTTGTACTATCTTTTTGAGTCAGACTATTCTTAGAATTTTCAAATCTTCATGAAATCTTGCATTATCTTTTATCAATCTTTTAATGATTTTTTTCTGATTATTCATGTTTATTGTAATGTGTACTTCATGTGTCAACATTGTGAAGATTCAACGTGTTATATATATTAAGCTTGCAATTTCTTTTGCTCATGTTTGAGTCTTTTTCAGATTTGCTTAAGCATCTGAATTAACTGCATGAAGAAAGATATTATTGCTACTCAGTTTGCAAAGTGACATGATTAAATTTCTTTGATCTATTAACATACTTGCGATTCTTTGTAAAATTTGCTCAATCAACTTCTTTAATCTTTTATATCTTTTTTATTTCAAAAACAATCACAACGCATGCATCACAAATTTTGAAAAAGAGCATTATAAACAAGACAGAGTGAATCTAAAGAATGATTAAACAATGATGAATTGCATGAATTACAGCAATGCTGATTTAAAGATGATTGCAAGCAACGTTGATTCATAACAAGAAAACAAAGATGCAAGATTGAAACACTCACGTAATAATGAAAAGAACATTACTAACATTATTGATTTACTAATAAAGATATCAACGTTAGAGAAAGAAAAGAACAAAGATTATTTATGAAAAAAGATAGCATTGAAGCTGATTCAACATCTTTGACTCAACTCAGAAGAAAAACATCATGCAAATCAGAATACATTCATCGCGAAGAATGTACAGAAACTGAAGACATCAGTTCAACTGCTTAACAAGCAGTTGCATACACAGAGAAGCATGCGTCTTTCAACGAAAATCACGTCATGAACGAATATGACAAGAGAAGAAATAATGATGAAGAAGTAACATTTCAAAGATGATCTGTCATCGCTTTGCAAGAGATTAGAAGTCATGATTAAAATAATGAACAGAAAAGAAATAAAAAAGATACAGAAGAAGTCAATTGAACAGATTTTATAGAAAATCGCAGACGTGTTGACAGATCAAAGAAATCTAATCATGTCACTTTGCAAGCTGAGTAGCAATGATATCTTTCTTCACACAGTTAGCTCAAATGCTCAAGCAAATCTGAAAAAGACTCAGATATGAGCAAAAGAAATTGCAAGTTTGACATGCATAATACGTTGAATCTTCGCAATGCTGACATATGAAGTACACACTACAATAAACATGAACAATTAGAAAAAGATCATTGAAAGATTGATAAAAGATAATGCAAGACTTCATGAAAATCTGAAAGTTCTAAGAATAGTTTGACTCAAGAAAATAGTAAAAAGTGAGAAGATTCATTCATTGTTCATCATAGAAATCATGATCGAAGCGATGATAAATTAACTAATGAACATGAGCATGCTGAACTCATATCAAGAATATACATGCAAGCTATTTGAAAAGAACTGTCATATCACACAATGCTTCAGATGTTACGAATTTGATTACATGATTAAATTCTGCAGAAAGAATCAGCGCTGCAAAAAGTGCGCAGACAAGCATCACATAAAGAAGTGCGTGATGTCTTTGAATAAAAGACGTTGCATCAACTGCAATGAAATTCATGAACTTTGAAGATGCATCTGTCTCAAGTGACAACAGCAGATGAAACAAGCGTTTAAAATCTATAGAAATAAATTATTTAAATATTCTGAAACGTCTAAATACAATTGCACACTCTTCTTACTGTTTCTGAACTCTTTAAATTTAATGAACTTTTTAGATTCAATGAACTTTTTCAATTCAATACATTTCTTAAGCTCAGCAACAGTCATGCTGAAAACACGCAGTTGAATCGCTGATGAATCAGCTTGACAGATAGTAAAGATCAAGAAGAGATGAGATGATCTTTTCTCTTACATGAATAATGATTCAGACGAGACAACATCTGAGCAGATTCAGAAACGTTCAATCAGAAAGTGAGAAAGATCATTGATGATCAAAAGCATACAAAGAGTTTTCTCATTGCAAAGTCAACAACAGCTACAAATAACTCTATAATAAAACAGTCTTTTCTACAAATTCTACAGTACAACATCAGAAAATCATTAAGAATTCAAGAATCATTTCTAATTAACAGAGAAATTCGCGAATTCAACATAGTAGTTATACAGAACATTCGCAGTTTGTAAAGTGAACTAAATTTTAGAGTTTAATGAAAGAAACATTTGTCACTTAAAGCTGAATAAAATTGAAATTTAAGCTGAGCTCATCTGACTGAGTTCTGCTTTTGTCGATAAAATCTGCGTTCGTTCATATGCTCTGAACTGCATTTCGATATAATCTGCGTTTGTTCATATGCGCTGAAATGAATCTCGCTTTCGTTGCTTATGTCGCATATGTCGATTCTTCTATCTATGTATATTATATATATTTACAGAGACTTATTTATAGACAGATTATAGTATGAAGTGTCACTACAATGAATATTATCGTTGTACTTACTCTAGATTTTCAACGATGACTCATTCTCTCATTCTTCAACATTATATCAACAACAGCTCAAACTTTTCTTCTATTGATTTCATCATTTTTATCGCTACTTTTGACTTCTTGAAGCCTTCACAAAGCTCAAATTATTCACTATAAATGCATTGCAATGATTGATTAAACTCGACATGTTAGCATTCTTTGCAATATTTCAAATTGATTTCACATTATCTGATCTGATCTAAGTTGTCACATTTTCGATGATCTTGTTCTCAGTCATAGTGTGCAAGATTTTGAGTAATCACATATCTGTCATCTGCAGCAGATTCAATAACTCATTTAGCTGTTTCATGATTTCATCATTATTTTCAAAATCATGAACCTAAGATCAGTTAACTATATTGATGTAAGCGAAATCAATCATTTGCGAACATGTCGTAAATGTCATCTGTTTGACTCATGTTTTTGCTTGATGTGCAAGTAAATAATCTCACTTATTTGAGAACTGAGCTTTGCAGTAGTTTGACACAGCTGCTAGAAAGATTTTGTGAACTAATATTTTACAATCTTCAATCTTGAATTAAATCAACTGCGTGTGCTTGATTGATTTCAAAGCAGATACGCTGCTACTTTTTGAGCACATTAACAGAATGTCAAAGACTGACTTGATTGATTAGACTGTCATCGTACTTGAATTGCAAAGATACATTGAACGTAATCTTCGAAATTGAGAATCTTTGTTGACTTGCAAGATCGAAGATCAAGAAACACTCAGTATATATGAAGAGATTGTGAGCATTGCATTTTGCAGTGAAGAAAACGAGTCGTGTGCTTTATATGAAAAGCAGATAGAAAGATCTCGTTCTCATGATTATATAATGTCATTGTCTTGCAAATTCTCTCTTTTTATTCAACGTAATTGCTGTTAAGAATTTGATATTGCGATTTGCAAGTTCTTGAACAAACGCAGTGTATTCAGCGACAGAATGTTTCTCTCATGTTCATGAGTTGATGATGTTGAGCATGATGTCAAAGTTCATTGATCAGTATGACATGAACATTCAAGATCTTCAATCATATCGAGTATTTATCTGCTATCTTTGAAGAGACAAGAATACTCAAACTTTCTATAATTCATGACAAAAGTAGCTTCAAGATCTTGCAGAAGATGATCTCTTTTGCAGACAGATACTTTGCAGCTTTGTTAAAATGCAATAATTCTGACTTGCATATCTTATTTCATATAAAAAATATGAAGAAAACATTCTTGTAAAATTTAGACATGTGCAATCATGAAGATATCAAGAAGCGTAATCAGAATGATCTCATTGAGTCAATTTATCACATTAGTGAACTTAATGTGTGATTGATGACGAAGCGCAAGATTGATCGATAAGACTCTTTGTTAATGATGAGCAGAGCAATACAGCTACTCAGATACAAGTGATAATGTCTCATATATCTTGATGAGCTGTATATAGTCATGATTCTAGCTATATATATAATAATAAACAAAGAAAGCATTTCATCTTCTGATGTGCAACTTTGATGATTGAGTTCAAGTCATAACTTCGAATGAGATGAAATTTGAGAGTTAATCTGTTGTTTTCGCAAGTTTGACTGATGTATGCTTCATTGAATTGCAAGACAGATTAATTAAATTGCAAGACAGATTCATTGAACTGATGATGTTTGCTTTGATGTCATAAAACATGTAATCTTCAAGATGTATGAAAGTCATCGAGTTTAACACTCTTGATCGTATCTAATATCTTAATGACAATCGTTTGAAGATCATAAAACTCAACTATTGTGATCGCGACGATGCAAAGTGCATCTGTGTCTCATTCAATCAAGCAACTGCATCATCAATCTTGTTGATAATCAGCTGCGATGATTGTAACTAGTACATTCTTCAAGTCAGAATCTTCGCAAATGACTTTCATAAGTTTAGATCTTGCAGATTGTAACTTCTGCATTCATGATGATGAACTTTTAATGAGTTATCATCACAGAACATGAATTATCTGTGTTGATGCAAATTCGCAAATGAGCGAGCTGATAATCAAGTTTTGAACATTAAAAGTCAAGTCAACATTTGAGTCAAAGAATGATATAAATGAAGTATCACACATTCTTTGCATGCATCAACAATGCTTCTTCTCTTTTCTGAAAAAACATTCTTACATTCTTGTACTTCAAATCTTCATTGATTGCGTTCACATTTGCATCATTTGCAGTGTGTAAACGTCTGACAAGTATGAAGAGACTTTTCAAGTGTCAATTTTCATGTAGATGACTTGAACTTCAACATTCATGATTTTTGAGAAGAATGCACTTTTCTTACTTGTAGTTTTTCGTTTATTTCTTTTCATGATTGATAGTAGTGATGTGATAGAAGTAAGATGAATGTTGCTCACTCATTCAGAGCATCATGGTTTCAAATTGTGAGATTGCTGACGTTTGATAAACATTCTCATTACATCAATAAGTGAATTTTTCTATACTTTGCTGCGTTTCATAAATGCAGAACGATCATAGCTGAGATCAGTACTGATGAACATTGTTGTCGATCTATGAAATGATACTGCGTCTGCTTCTTCAAATCTTTGTCAATCTGTACATATTCAAACACAATGTTGATTAGATAGTCATGATTTCTTTAATGAACTATTCGATTGAATTTATTCAAGAGATCAAAAATGAGAATCTGTAATTATGCTCAAGTAATGTTGCATGTGTCGTTGAAGATTTGTTGCATCATCAAAGCAATGTTTGCAACATCATCAAGAATCACAGAACTTAATGTTGATTCTATAAATTTTCTCATGATCTCAATAAGTTTTGATGAATATATCAATGAATGTCAAAGAAGAAAGAGTGAGTACAACTATCTATAATACAGACTGATAAACTAGTAACACACTGCGCATTCTTGATGCACATGTATGAGACTGTGTAATCTAGACGCAGTTGTCATCTTTCATCTTGTTATCAACTTCAATGTCGTTCGCTTTATTGTCATCATTGTCTTCAACATTTTTGATTACATCATCATCTTCAAAGATTTTGAACTTCAATGTCAACTTCATTATATGCATTCAACGATTCTGTCTATCATATATCAGCATCTCGATTCTTGAATCTACGCAACGCAAGTCATAAGTGATAGTTTTCTCATATTGTTCAAGATGATTGACTTTCTTCTTGATCTGTGCTTAATCTCTCTTCATTCATTCTGAATTAATCTGAACTAGTCTTTTAATCTTATATAAATTGTAATCAACATTGATTAATTTGATAATGTTAATGATAAAGCATGATGACTTTTCATTTGAATACTTCTGCAGTTTTTTTGAATCTTCTTGAAACAATCAAACTATGTTCATCATTCTAGATTTGATCAATTTTGAAGTTATCAAAGTCACAGAAACTTTAAGCACAAGTCAAAAGTACTACATAATTAGACATTAGCAATTATGTCAAACATGTTTCTTCTCACTATGCATGTGATAACTTTCAAGAACAACATTAACAGAAAGTAAAGACTTTGTCACTTACTCAATAGAGAATAAGTGCATTTGTAGAATTCATGATACAGAATACAGTCTTCTCGTTCTTGTCTCAAACATCATTGATGAGCATGTTGATTGCTTTGATCTTGCTACAGTTCACTTTGAAGATAATGTCAAGAATGTGCTTCTCATAAAAAGACTCAACTTGCTTCAAGTCGTACAGATAATCTGTTTCAAAGTGAACATACTTCTTATTTCAGTCTTCTACTTCAAAGAATGTAAGTGACTGTATCTTTGAAAGTTGTTCAAGATGCAAGAATGTGCTAAGTACTTTGAATCAACAAACTTTCATCATTTAATTGTTGACGTTGAGTTGAGACTTAATTTTAATGCAATGATTGTTGATTTAATCTTGCTTTTTCTTATTCATCTTCTTTCAAAGTTGATCAATGATTATCATCATTGAGAAATTGACAAGTTTGTTGAATCTTGATGAAAGACTGCAATCAATATCTTGATGTTCATTCAATTTCACATCTGTAAGAGAAGAGTTAAAAAACATCAATTGATTAATATCACGTTGTAATCATAGTGTGTCACACACAGTTTTTAGCTGTTTGATGTGCTTCTGAATGACTTAAGAATTTGTCTTTTGAATCTTAATGATTTTCATATATATCTTGTTCATGTTTTTCAAATTTTGATATGTACAGTATTTCAAATTGACTTGATGAGCTTCTTTTTCTTTTCATATTCATTCATGTTGATTCACTATTGAGTCTATCATCAGCATGTTCATTCATGTCATCATTTGAAAGAGAGATCATTCAAAAAGTGTATCTGTAACAAATTACTTATGAGATTTTTTATTCATGATCTTAAACAGATTGATGATTTTGAACATCTGAATCATCTCTTTATGCATCTCATTCACGATCAATTGATCTCATCTCATATCTCAGAACTTTCATATTGACTGTGATTGTCTTGCTTTAGAACTTACTTTTTGAGAATAATGTAAACTTTTCATCAATTTTGCAACGCAAGTCTTGTACATGTTTATCATGATCACACATATGAAACTAGAATTAACTTACTTTTCTTCTGATAAAAGATATATATCTGTTTGTCTCAATATGATGATCAGCGCGTTCATCTTGACATCACAATATGCATGATGAATCTGTCAACGTAATAGATTATTGTTCTTGTCGAGATGAATTCAAATCTTCTTTAGTCAGTTGATGATCAAGATTGATGAAATGATAACTAGATTGATAAATTTTAATAATATGAGATGTGCAGATGAGTTTGCATTTACACATGAACACTCAATTCTCAATCTGTTATCAGAAGAGCACTTTGCATCTTTAAACTGAGAAGTATTGAGAGTGTTTTCTTTCAGATGTTTATTGAACTTCTTCTTGTGATGAGCATCGTTGGTCTCATCATGTGCTATGTGTAATAAATGATTCAGACAAATCAATTCAAGCATTTTTATTGTCTTATCAATAAATTAGCATGCTTCATTCTTAATTTTGCTGACATTCATGTTTATCTTTTCAAGATTCATATCATCAACATTGTATTTTCTTCTCATGAAAATTTTTATCTTAAACATAACAAAAATCTCAAAAGTCTGATATAAAAAGAGTGATGTGATCATTCTCTGCAAATGTATGCGTGACTGAGATTCAACATGATTAAAGTCATGCAGAAACAGTTGAGCGTAATTTCGTCATCTGTCTTCTTCATGAAGATGCTTTGTAACAGTCAATAATATTTTCATCATGAGTCTGTTCAATCTTGTTAGTCAAGAAACAAGATTGACTTCGATATTTCAATCATCTCACGTAATGCTTCTTCAAAGTCTTCTCACTATCTTTAACATTATTGAGATTTACATGTGATTATGCATGTTTTGACTTTTTCACGATATCTTCTTTAAATGAAGTGTCAAAAATCATCATGTTCTGTTAAGATTTTATTTGCTGAGATGAAGATTGTACAGTTGCTTCATGTTGTTCAATTCAACTTGTTGAATCTCGATGTAAGTTAATAATATTGTTTTCATTCAATGAAGAATTATTATTTTTCAATTTAAAACTTGATACTGTTATTGAATTATCAAAAGTTGAAGCTGAAATGTGAGACTTATTTAAAGCTGACATTGATGTGTCATTCTCTTGAGTCTGCATCTTATCATTCGACTTTCGTCACTTTAAATGCAATGATTCAGAACTTTCATCATTTTCTGTAAAGATTACTTGTCGTTAGTCTGTCGTTCATACACATACTTCAATGACTTACTATAATGCAATGTTTGATCAGCTAATGTGATGCTTGTTGTATCTTTCTTTAAATGATTGAATCTTGATCGTTTTCAAGAAAAATATAAGAGCGTGTGAATCTTGTTCATGAGATCTTCACTCTTGTCAATTTGCTGTGAATGTACACTCTTTACAAATTTATCAAATTTCGCTGCATTGTCTGCTAAATCAACATTATTCTTCATTGTATTCAGAACAGCTGTGTTATTCACATCACTCTCTTTCATGTTAATGATTGCTGACTGCTTCTGAACATGAATAGACGCTGCATTGTCTGCTGAGTCAACGTTATTCTTCGTTGTACTCAGAACAGCTGTATCATTTGCATTGTTCTCTTTCATGTTAATGACTGCTGACTGCTTCTGAACATGAGTAGACGCTGCATTGTCAATCAAGTCAACATTATTTTTCGTTGTAAACAGAACAGCTGTGTTATTTGCATTACTCTCTTTCATGTTAATTACTGCTGACTGCTTCTGAACATGAGTAGACGTTGCATTGTCAGTCAAGTCAACGTTATTCTTCGTTGTAAACAGAACAGCTGTATCATTCGCAACACTTTCTTTCATGTCAATGACTGCTGACTGCTTCTGAATATGAGTAGAGTTTATTCAATTCTGCTCTATGAAATTTAAAGTTCTTGTCAATCTTTATTAATATACATGATCTATCAAATTATCAATTGTCATTTCATGATCAATTGATAATGTGTTGATCTCATTTCTTTGAATTGTCACTTTGTTAATTTCTTCACTTTCATTAACATCAATAAATCTTGTGTGCTCTTGATGAGAAGTTGAGATTGATGAAGCATTGTTTGTGAGTTCTGCATTGATCATTAGTTCGCTGTTTACATACATGTGTTTCTGATCTATCAGAATATGATGTAACGCAAATCACATTAAAGTGAGCAGCATGATTAAATTGATTCAAAACATCACGTAA
>JAABUH010000875.1_pt1 | contig 38926 bp, 36 predicted proteins | sample 5559121 | NCBI WGS metagenome assembly JAABUH01 (sample SAMN10711871, study PRJNA513364) | rock metagenome | isolation source: Antarctica rocks | place: Antarctica: Victoria Land, Battleship Promontory nord | collected 2015-12-28
TCCGACCCCCCTCTCCCGCTTGCGGAGGCTTTATTAGGGTGGGGAGGGGACGGGGGTGGGGGCCTCTTGAACACAAAGGACGCACATGGCGAGAATCGGCAACGAGCGCAACGACAGCCGCTGCCTGCTCTGCGGCAAGGGCCGCGAGCAGGTCAAGAAACTGATTCTGGGCGTCCACGGCGGCGTCTGCCTGGAATGCGTGGACCTGTGCAACGAGATCATCCGCAGCGACGTGCAGCAGGCGGACGACTACAGCAGCGTCGGCGCCATCCCGAAACCCAAAGAGATCTACCGCATTCTCTCCCAATACGTCGTCGGTCAGGAAGAAGCCAAGCGGACGCTGGCCGTCGCCGTCTACAACCACTTCAAGCGCATCAATGTCCAGTCGTCCGACGTGGAGCTGCAAAAGAGCAACATCCTCCTGCTCGGCCCGACCGGCAGCGGCAAGACATTGCTCGCCCAGACGCTGGCTAAGATTCTTAATGTTCCTTTCGCCATTGCCGACGCCACCTCGCTCACCGAGGCCGGGTACGTCGGCGAGGACGTCGAGAACATCCTGCTGAAGCTGCTCCAGGCTGCCGACAACGGCGAGAACATTCAGACCGTCGTCAAGAATGCCCAGCGCGGCATCATCTACATTGACGAGATTGATAAGATCACCCGCAAGTCGGACAGCCCCAGCATCACGCGCGACGTGTCCGGCGAGGGCGTCCAGCAGGCCCTATTGAAGATTTTAGAGGGCACCATCGCCAATGTTCCCCCGCAGGGGGGGCGCAAGCATCCGCAGCAGGAATATGTGCAGATAGATACGACCAACATCCTGTTCATCTGCGGCGGCGCGTTCGAGGGCATGGAAGACACCATCGAGCGCCGGCTGAACCAGAAGTCATTGGGCTTCCGGGCCAGCATTCCCAGCAAGCGCGACCGCCGGGCAGGCGACATGCTGGCCCACGTCATGCCCGAAGACCTCCTGCGTTACGGCCTGATTCCCGAGTTCATCGGCCGCCTCCCCGTCGTCACGACCCTGCGCTCGCTCGACCATGAAGCCCTCGTCAAGATCCTCACCGAGCCGAAGAACGCCCTGGTGAAGCAATACGGCAAGTTCTTCGAGTTCGACGGCGTGGACCTGAAATTCACCGAGGACGCCCTGCACGCCATCGCCGAGGAGGCGATCAAACGCTCGACCGGTGCGCGCGCCCTGCGGACCATCATCGAGCAGGTGATGCAGGACATCATGTACGAGATTCCCTCCCAGCGCGACGTCCAGAAGGTCGTCATCACCGGCGACATGGTCCGCGCCCGCGTCGCTGTCATGCCGGGCGCGGCCCCCGAACTGCGCGCCGCATCGTAAAGGTTCCCTCCCCACTTATGGCCCGTACCACGACGACCGCGCCACGCGCGAAAAAGACAGGCGGCAAGCGGTCCGTCCCGGAGACGCCCGCGCCCGCCTACCCCAACACGCTGGCCTTGCTGCCCATCCGCGAGATCGTCCACTTCCCCGGCATCATCTTTCCGCTGTTCGTGGCCCGCGAGAAGTCGGTCCGCGCCCTCGACGAAGCCATGGCGGGCAGTGAGCACATCATCCTCACCGCCCAGCGGCAGGCGGCGACCGAAGACCCCGAAGCCGAAGACCTGCATGAGATCGGCATCGTCGCCGAAGTCATCCAGATCCTCAAGGTCCCTGACGGAACGGTCCGGGTCATGCTCGAAGGAAAGGAGCGCGTCCGCGTGGCCGAATGGCTCCAGACCGAGCCGTTCTTCGGTGTCCGCATTGAGCGGCTGACCCCCACTCCCGTTCAGGCGCTGGAAGCGGAAGCCCTGATGCGCTCCGTGACGACGCAGTTCGAGCAGATCGCCAATACGGGCAAGAACATCCCCCCCGAAGTCGTCGTCACCCTAATGGGCATCGAGGAGCCAGGTGCCCTCGCCGACCACGTTGCCTGGCACCTGCCTTCCCTGCGCGTCGAGACCAAGCAGGAGCTTTTGGAAACGCTGGACGCGGGGGAACGCCTGCAAAAACTCAGCCTGCTGCTGACCAAAGAATTTGAAATCCTCCAGATTCAGAAGAACATCCGCAGCCGGGTCGAGAAGGAGATGGGCGACACCCAGCGCGAGTTCCTGCTACGCGAGCAGATGAAGGCGATCCAGCAGGAGCTTGGCGAGCGCGACGAGCGCCAGGGCGAAGTGGACGAGTACCGCACCAAGACCCTGGAAGCGAAGATGCCCGAAGATGTCACGGAGCGCGCCCTGAAGGAGATAGACCGGCTGGAAAAGATGCCGTTCGGTGTGCCCGAAGGCGTGGTCATCCGCTCCTACCTCGATACCATGCTGGCCCTGCCCTGGTCCGTGAAATCTGAAGAAACGCTGGACGTCGGCGCGGCGGAGGCGATCTTGGATGAGGATCACTACGGCCTGCCCAAAGTCAAGGAGCGCGTCCTGGAGTTCCTGGCCGTGCGCCAGCTTGCCGGGACGCTCAAAGGCCCCATCATCTGCTTCGTCGGCCCGCCCGGCGTCGGCAAGACCAGCCTGGGCAAGAGCATCGCCCGCGCTCTGGGGCGCAAGTTCGTCCGCATCTCGCTCGGCGGCGTCCGCGACGAGGCTGAGATACGCGGGCATCGCCGCACCTACATCGGCGCCCTGCCGGGCCGCATCTTGCAGGGCTTGAAGCAGGCCGGAACGCGCAACCCCGTGTTCGTGCTGGATGAGATTGACAAGCTCGGCTCGGACTTCCGGGGGGACCCATCTTCCGCCCTGCTGGAAGCGCTCGACCCGGCCCAGAACAATGAGTTTTCCGACCACTACCTAGAAGTGCCGTTTGACCTGTCCGAAGTCATGTTCATCACGACGGCCAATCTGCTCGACCCGATCCCACCCGCCCTGCGGGATCGCCTGGAAGTCATCTCGTTTTCAGGCTACACCGAAGAAGAAAAGCTTCAAATCGCCCAGAAGTTCTTGATCCCCAAGCAAATCAAAGAGCACGGCCTGACGGAAGAACAATTGATCATCCCCGAAGAAACGACCCGCCGCATCATCCGTGAGCACACGCGCGAGGCCGGCGTCCGCAACTTCGAGCGCGAGGTCGCCTCCCTCTGCCGCAAAGTCGCCCGCCGTGTCGCGCAGGGGCAGGCCGAGCTGGTAACAATCGGCGACGCCGAGCTACGCGAGTTCTTGGGCCAACGCAAATACCATTACGGCGTGATGGAAGAATTAGACGAGGTGGGCGCAGCGACGGGTCTGGTCTACACCGAGGTCGGCGGGGACGTCATCTCCATCGAGGTCTCGCCCATGAAGGGCAAGGACGGCCGCCTGATCCTGACCGGCCAACTCGGCGACGTGATGAAAGAGTCCGCCCAGGCCGCCATGTCCTACGTCCGCTCACGCGCCGAGATGCTGGGCCTGGAAGAAGACTTCAACGAGCGCATCGAGATTCATGTCCACGTCCCCGCTGGCGCCGTTCCCAAAGACGGACCTTCGGCGGGCATCACCCTCGCCACCGCCCTGGCCTCCGCCCTCACAGGCCGCCCCGTCCGCAAAGACATCGCCATGACCGGCGAGATTACCCTGCGCGGGCGCGTCCTGCCCATCGGCGGCCTGAAAGAGAAGGTCCTGGCGGCCCACCGGGCGGGCATCCGCACCGTCATCATGCCCGCCGAGAACGAGAAAGACCTGGAAGACCTGCCCGGCAACATCCGCAGCGAGATGACCTTCGAGTGCGTCACCCACGCCGACGAGGTACTGAAGCTGGCGCTGCTGGACAAACCTTGATGACCAAACTGCTGATGCGCCGGCCAGACCTTCTCAACCTGCCTCCGCTGCCCGCGCTGCCTGACGGGTATGCCCTCCAGGAGATGCAGATGAAAGATATTGCCGCCGTCTCCGCCGTTTTAGACCGTGCCTTCACGGATGAGGCTTGGGACGCGGTGCGGGTAGCGGCCACGCTGAACAAAGAGCAAGGCGTCAAACAGACCCTCGTCGTTGACTTCCGGGGCCGCCCCGTCGCCACCGCTTCGGCACGGCTCCAGCCCGACCGCTTTCCCGGCTCCGGCTACCTCCACTGGGTTGCCGTTGACCCGGACCATCGCGGGCAGCGGCTCGGCTTCTTCCTCTCGCTGGCCGTCCTGCACACGTTCGGGACGCTGGGCTGCACCGATGCCTTTCTGGAAACCCAAGACCACCGCCTTGCCGCCATCCAGACCTACCTCAAATTGGGCTTCCTGCCGGAGTACCGGGATAAAACACACCAAGAGCGGTGGGCGACCATCACCAAAGCGACTGTTAAGCACTAATGGCCTAACGCTCAATGGCTTCCGGCAAACACCTTCGCCGGTACTCGCTTCTTAGAGGCTTTTTTCAGCATCAAAAAAATACCGTCGTCGTTGGCTACGTTGGCCAAATCAAGCGCCGTTTGACCATAACTATCTTTTCTCTCCACATCCGCACCCCCAGCCAGAAGTAAACGAACGACCTGTGGTTTGCCATTGAGCACCGCTGTCCCCAAAGCCGTTTCGTAAAGAGGCGAGGGATCAGAATGATCCATGTAACTCACAGCCGGACAAACTCTCCGCAGTTTCTCCGAGAGCGAAGAAGGCCGTTGGCAAGTGTTGGGGTTGGCTCCGCTACGGAGCAGGTCTCGAACGGTGGCAGCATTGTCATATGCGGCGGCCTCTAGGAGTGCATTGTCCAAGTGGTCCTGACGCTTTTGTGAGGAGTTAGGGAAGGGCTGCCAGAGCAAGGCGGCAAGAATAGCGATTAACAGTAATCCAAAGATCGTGACGGGACGTGCCCGCATGTGATTCATTGTCGCCTCAGCACTCTACCGGACAGAACATCCGTCTGCACACCGTTTTCCTGCGCCAGCCGCCCGTTGACGATGACATGAGGAATGCCGACGGGGAAGCGGTGCGGGTCGTCGAACGTGGCGGCATCCTGCACGGCTTTTGGATCAAAGACCGTGATGTCGGCCTTCGCCCCGACACTGAGTATTCCACGGTCGCTCAGGCCGAGACGCCGGGCGGGGAGACTGGTCATGCGGCGGACGGCTTCGCCCAGCGATAGGACTTCGCGGTCGCGGACGTAGCGGGCCAGCACGCGCGGGTAGGTCCCGTAGGTGCGCGGGTGGGTCTTGTCTTCCGCCATCTCGCTGGCGGGGTCGTTGGCGACGCCGTCCGAGCCGATCATGGTGTACGGGTCGCCCAGAATAAGTTCGACATCTTCCTCGGACATGGCGAAGTGGACGGCGGCCACCCAGCCCTCCTCGTCCAGCAGCAGGTCCAGCGCGGCTTCGGCGGGCATCTTGCCCTCCGACACCCCCAGCGCGGCTAATGTCATGCCCTGCACCTCGCGCCGTGTGCGGGCGATCCCGATCTGCACCGTGTTCCAGTCCCACGGCTCCCCGGCGACTTGGGCCAGGATGCGCGCCCGATCGCTCGGGTCGCGTAGGCGGGCCAGCATGTCCTCCATCGTCCCCTCTTTGACCCAGTGCGGCAGCAGGATCACGCTCAGGCCCGTCATGAAGGCGGTGTACGGATATTGGTCCGTCAGCACGTCCAGCCCCGCCGCCCGCGCCGCCTCCATCATCGGCAGCGTGACCTGCGGCTTGCCCCAGTTGGCGCGGCCCTCGGACTTATGATGGGAGAGTTGCAAGGGAACGCCAGTCGTTTCGGCCACGCGCAGGGCTTCCGCGATGCTCTCCACCAGCGTGTCGCCTTCATTGCGGATGTGCGTCGCGTAGAAGCCGCCCGCCTCGCGCGCGACGGCGGCCAGTGCAGCCACTTCCTCGTGCTGTGCGTAGCCGCCCGGCAGATACTCCAGGCCCGTAGACAGCCCGAACGCCCCGTCCGCCAGGGCCTGGGACAGCATGGCCTGCATCCGGGCCAGTTCGGCGGCTGTCGGCGGGCGGTCCTCGAAGCCCAAAACGGCCTTGCGGATCGTCCCGTGTCCCGCCAGCGTGGCGACGTTGCACGCCAGCCCGCCGTCCTCCACCCGCGCCAGGTACTCGCTCATCCGGGACCAGTCCAGGACGGTGCCGCCACGCTCGGCCCAGCGCCGCTCCTGCGCGAAGTTCTCGCCCACCGTCACCAGCCCGATGGAGGTGCCGCAGTTGCCCACCAGTTCGGTCGTCACGCCCTGCGCCAGACTGCTCCGCATCGGGCGGTTGATCAGGAGGGAAAAGTCGGAGTGCGTGTGGATGTCAATGAAGCCCGGCGCGACCGCCAGCCCGGACACGTCCAGCGTCCGGCCCGCCGTCCCCTGGGACAGATCACCCATCCCGGTAATCTTGTCGCCCGTCACGGCGATGTCCTGCTGCCGGCCTGCGCCCCCCATTCCATCATACAGCGTCCCGCCGCGTAAGATCAAATCAGTCATGCGGGATAGTAGCACGCGGCTGAGAGCATTGTCAACACCAAAAACGCCCCTGCACAGGCCAGTGGCCTATGCGGGGGCGTTTTTGGTGTGCATTACACTGGGTTGGGCGCGAGCCGGAGGGCCGACTTGTGCGAAAAGCCCGGCGCGAACTTCAGTGTGGACGAAACCTGGAGCGGCGTCGGCGAGAGCAGCAGTTGGCGGGCGGCGGCGGCGCAGGCCAGGCCGCCGGGGACAAATCGTGCGCGCCCTTGTCGGGCGGCAGAGCGGCAGGTGTGGATCAGGGCCATGAATGAACAGCCTTTCTTGACGAACGGTGGTGTCATGGACGGCAACAGCTTCGTCTTCATCCTTCGCGTGAGTGCCTTACTGCTTATCTTCCTTGCATAGACCATGCCAACTCGTGATTTTCGCCGAAAAATATCCAAAAAAGGTATACTGAACTGCGATGCTTGCCTTTTCCCCTGAACACATCCGCCGCGACTGGCGGCTCTTCTCCACCGCCGTCTTCCTGTTCGGCTTCGGTTTTGCCGTATACGGCGCGGTCTTCATCAACTTCATCACCGAGACGTTAGGCGTGAAACCGCTCGGCATGGGCGCGCTCGAAACCTCGCGTGAAATCCCCGGCCTGCTCGCGGTCGGCATCGCCGCCATCGTCGCGCGCTTCGCCGAGTCGCGCATCGCCGCGCTCTGCCTGTGCTTCAGCGCGGCGGGTGTCGCCGCCACGGGCTTTGTCCACACTTACGGCGAACTGGTGCTCGTGACGGTCTTCTGGTCCGTCTTCATGCACCAATGGTTCACGTCGTCGTCCTTCATCCCCCTCGCGCTGGCGTCGGGCCAGGAAGGGGGGCGGCATCTGGGGCGGATGGGCGCCATCGGCTCGGCAGGGACGATCCTAGCCTTTATCCTCGTGCGTCTGCTGGCCGGTCATGTCGCTTTTCCCGTCTTCTTCGTCACGGCCGCCGCCTTCATCTTCGCGGGCGGCGTCTGCCTGCTGCCCATGTCGGGGGCCTCGACCACGCATAACCGCCCCCGGCTGCTGTTCCGGCGCGAGTACGGGCTGTTCTACGGGTTGACCTTCCTGGAAGGATTTCGGCGCCAGATTTTTTCGACCTTCGCCCTGTTCGCCCTGGTCCAGCAGTGGAACGTCCACCTCACCCAGATAGACACGCTGATGCTGGTCAACGCCGTCGCCTCCTTCCTCGTCGCCGCGCCCGTCGGGCGGCTTATTGACCGCGTCGGCGAGCGCCGCTCCATGTCGTTCTACTACGCTGCCATCGCCCTGACCTTTGCCGGCTACGCCCTGGTCCAGCGCGTCGTCGTCCTGGAAGTCCTGTGGGTCGTGGACAGTATCCTGTTCTCATTCGGCGTCGGCATCACGACTTATTTGAACCGCATTGTCCGCCCTGGCGAGTTGACACCCTCCCTGGCGATGGGCCAGACCATGAACCACGTCGCCGCCGTCGTCATCCCCCTCGCCGGAGGCCTGCTCTGGCATCGCTTCGGCTACCACGCCCCCTTCTGGTGCGGCGTCGTGGCCGCCCTCGCCTCCCTGCTCATCACCCAGGCCGTGCTGCCCCGCGCCCAATCCTTCCTGGCGGAAGCCACCGCCTGACCCTGACACTTGGCTTTATAGGAATTATATTAGCAAGCAACAAAGCATAATACTAGGAGAGCTTTCATGGCATTACAATTCCAGAATCAAGTTCCAGACCTCTTGAAGAGAAAAGTGGCGGAGCTAAGAATCTGTTGCCCAAAAGAACACTTTATCAACTACAACTTTGAAACCTGGGAACGCTGCTTTACCTCAGACAAAGACTTGACTGAAATCAAGAGGCGATTTGGTCAGAGCCTTTCGCGCGGCAACGTGTGTGCCCTTGGCATCGAAGCAAAGACTGAACCGCTTTCTGTACGCCGGTTCGCAATGGCTGTTATGATGTGGGGGTATGGCACTGTTCGTTATGGTGCTAACCGCACAAGCAAGATGCTGGCGCATTCACAAGCGACTGAACGACTCATACGGGGTGCGGGACTGGTGCAGATTGGTGAACTAGTGGAGGCTTGCCTGTTCTTTCGTGGTCTTGGGGCTTTAAGCCAGTTTAGCTGGTCATTCTTCACGAAGTACTTTTACTTTGTGGGGCTGGCTTCCGGCCTTGATCCTATGCCTCTCATTTTGGACGGCAACAATCGTGAAAATGGAGTTGCCGGGGGAATGAAGCAACTTGCCGATGCCGGTAATCAGGGGGCCGCTCGAGCAATGCAACTTTGGTGGTCATCCGTTGATCAGCGTAGTGCCGAGGGATATGCACTTTATGTTGAACTGGTAAATGGCTGGGCGCACGATCTCGGTTGCAGACCTGACGCCATCGAGATGATTTTGTGGAAGGGATTTAATCGCTAACACATCCGACTGTTTCCATAGTCGGTAAGGAGCCGGTCCTGTTGCCCCCACGCGATGATTGGTCAGGAAGACCCAGGCAAATAGGGTCGCACGGGCATTATGCAAGTCGGACGCCTATGTCGAATGCCTTTCCACTGTGACGGGCGGTATACTCATAGAATGAAGAACTCACTCGTCCTTCTCTCGCTCCTGCTTGCTCTCTTTGCCCGCATCGCGCTCCATGCCGCTGTCCCAGGCGACGCCAAGCCGTCTGTCGTCAAAGTCGTCAAGACGGACACTGGCTTCCAGCTCCTGCGGAACGGACGGCCCTATATCGTCAAGGGCGCGGGCGGTGACGGCTCCAAGACCCTGCTGCGCGACTGCGGCGGCAACTCGTTCCGCACCTGGGGCGCGGACGCCCTGGAGCCTAAGCTGGCCGAGGCCCAGTCACTGGGCCTGACCGTCACGATCGGCGTCTGGCTGGGGCACCGAGAGTATTTCAACTACCACGACGCCGCCCAGGTCGCCGCCCAAAAGGAGACCGTCCGCAAAGCGATCCTGCGCTACCGGAACTCCCCCGCCCTACTGGCCTGGGCGCTGGGCAACGAGATGGAGGTGGGCGAGCAGGACAACGCCGACATGTGGGTGGCTATCGAGGACCTCGCCAAGATGGTCCACGCGCTGGACCCGAACCACCCCACCATGACTGTCGTAGCCGAGATCGGCGGCGACAAAGTGAAGCAGCTCAACACCCTCTGCCCGGACATAGACATCATGGGCATCAACTCCTATGGCGGCGGCCCGTCCGTCGGCGACCGCTACAAGGCGGCAGGCGGCGTCAAGCCCTACATGCTCACCGAGTACGGCCCGCCCGGCGTGTGGGAGCAAAAGGCGAACGCCTGGGGCGCCGTCCCCGAGCCGTCCAGCACGGCAAAAGCAGCCAGCTACCGCGCGACCTATGAGAAAAGCGTCGCCGGCCAGCCGCTCTGCCTCGGCTCCTATGCCTTCACCTGGGGGAACAAACAAGAGGCGACCGCGACCTGGTTCGGCTTGCTCCTGCCCGACGGCAGCCGGCTTGGTGCGGATGACGCTTTGACCCAGCTTTGGACCGGCAAGCCGCCCGCCCAGCCTTGCCCGGTCATCGGCAGCCTCAGCGTGGCCGGGCCGGATCAGGTCCCGCCGGGAACGACGGTCAAGGCGACTCTAGACGCCACCGACCCTCGAAAAGACCCGCTCACCGTCGAATGGGTTTTGCAGGCCGATGCCGTCACCTATCACACCGGCGGCGGGGCCGAGGGCGCCCTGCCGACCTATCCCGAAGCCATTGTTGCTTCCAGCTCCAGCGCCGCGACCGTCCAGATGCCGATCCATAAGGGCGGCTACCGCCTCTTCGCTTACGTCCGCGATACACACGGGGGCGCCGCCGTCGCCAACGTCCCCCTCTTCGTCCAATCCGAGCAACCCGCGCCGCCCGCGCAAAAAGCTGCCCTGCCGCTCGTGCTGTACGGCCCCGCCACGCACAATCTCCTGCCCTTCACGCCGGCCGGCTATATGGGCAATGTGGCCGCAATCAAAATGAACAACGCCTCCCGCGACACCCCGCACATGGGCAAGACCTGCATCAAAGTCAGCTACACGGCGTCCGACAATTGGGGCGGCGTCGTGTGGCAGAGTCCCGCCGACGACTGGGGCGACCGCGCCGGCGGCTGGAACCTCACCGGGGCAAAAACGCTTTCGTTCTGGGCGCGCGGCGCGTCGGGCGGCGAAGTCGTCACCTTCCAATTCGGCCTGCTTGGTAAGGATAAGACCTACCCGGATTCGGCGACCGGCAAGCTGGACCGGGTGACATTAACAAAAATCTGGAAGCCTTACACGCTCGACTTGAAGGGCCTGGACCTGTCCCGCATCAAGACCGGCTTCTGCTGGACGCTGGCCGCGACGGGCCAGCCCGTGACGTTCTACCTGGACGATATTCGCTACGAGTGATTAGCCCTGGTTCCAACATTCCGGCGACAGCAGCAGGTCCAGCGTTCCGTTCTGCACGTCCGGCGTTTGGGCCGAGGTCGTGTAAAAGATCGCCTCGCGCAACAGCCGCTGGGGCGGCAGGGACAGCAGGTGCGCGCTGCCGCCGGTCACCGTGACAGTGGCGTGGGCCGCCCGGACGGCCAGCACGATGGCGGCGGCGCGGGCGTGCAGGGCATGTTCTTTGTAGTCCGGCTGGTCGGCGCATGCCCCGCTCCAGGTCAACGCCTCATGGCGGCAGGCGTCAATCTCGCGCGTCAGGGCTTCGGCGGCCTGGGCGAACACGCCGCTGCCGCGCCGCTCGGCCAGCGCCCGCAAATAGTGGACACTGCCCCGCGTGCAGCCGAGCGGCAGGAAGACGTGGCCGGAAATCCCGCAGTAATCCCCGCGCTTGAGCGCCTCGGCAGGCCGCTCATACAGGACAAACTCGTCCGGCAAGAACAGGTTATCAAGCCCCACTTCCACCGTGTCCGAGGCGTTCATCACGACCAGCGGGATGCGCGGGCCAGGCTTCAGCCCCGCCTCGTTGCCCGCTTTCGGAACGTAAAAATAGATGTGATCTTCCTGGGGCAGACGCATCGCCCCCAGGATGAACGAGTCCAGCAGCCCCCACCCCGTCACCCAGGGCGCTGTTCCCGATACCCGGTAGCCGCCGTCCACGCGCTCCGCCCGCACCATCGGCGGGCCGGGGCGGCGCAGGTGCGAGAACGCGACCCCGCACAGTTCCCGTCCCGACGCGAACAGGGGCAGCTTCTCGCGCCGCAGCGCCTCGTTCCGCCCTCCGCCGACGAAGCCGCCGCCTGCGTGAAGCTGTTGCTGCGTGAACGCCGTCACGCCGCAGGCCGATGCCATCAGTTCCGTGTACTCCCGCCGCGTCACGTCATCCGCGCCCATCCCGCCCCATTCCGGCGAAATGCCCAGCCCGAAGTAGCCCGCCTGGGCCAGCAGACGCACATTCTCCCCCACCTGCCCGCCGATGTCGCCCTGGTCGGCGCGCTCGGCATTGGGCCGAAAAACTCCCTCGGCCAGACGCCGCGCTTCCGCTAAAATCTGTTCATTCATCGTGCCGCTAGTATACCCAAAATCGCCCGGCACTGGAAGCGCCGGGCTACTATGAAATGGAAGTCACTCCGCGACTACGGAGAAAGCGCCGTTTGCTTGTCTTCAGTCGCGGAGCGACTTTCACTGGGAGTAAACCGGCACTTCCAGTGCCGGGGATTTCGTCTCAGGCCGGGTAATCGGGTACACTAAAGGCAGATGGCGAAAATTCTGATTCACACGCTCGGCTCATCGGGCGATTTCAACCCCTTCATGGCGCTTGCCATTGAGTTGCGGCGGCGCGGGCACATGGTCCATTGGGCGGTCAGCCCCAAGTTCGCGGACAAGGCCCACGCGCAGGGCTTCGAGGCCACAGTGGCGGGCGTGGACCCAGATTGGGAGTCCGACCTGCTGCGGCGGCTGCTGACCGCCCACCTGACGGACCCGATCCAGATCATGTTCAAGGAAGTCCTGATCCCCGCCATCGTCCCGGCAACCCTCGCCCTGGAGCCGCTGGCCCGTGAGGCCGACCTGTTCCTCTCCCACACGATTCAGCTTGCCGCCCCTGCCGTGGCCGAACGGACGGGTACGCCCTGGATCAGCGCCAGCGGGGCGACCTTGATCCACGAGACGGCGGCCTACCCACCGCCCGGCGTCGCCTGGAAGGGCTGCCCCGCCTGGCTGTCCCGCCTGGGCTGGGAGGTCGGCTACCGCATCTTCGGGGACTTAGACGCCCTGGCTGCCGCCGAATACCGAAAGCTGGGCGTCGCGCCTCGCCCCAACGTTATTTCGGGCGGCGCGTACTCCCGACGCCTGACGCTGGGCCTGTGGTCCCCGTCGTTCTTCCCGCGCCCTGCCGACTGGCCCCGCTGGTTCCAACTCGGCGGCTACGCCCGCTGGGACGAGGAAGCCCCCCCCGCCCCCAATAATGGGGGAGCCAGAGAAGAGCCTGGCGACGCGATTTCCCATCCTACTCCCCCATTATTGGGGGCGGGGGGGCCAACGATCCTCTTCACCCTGGGTTCCTCAGTGGTCAACCACCCCGGCGAGTTCTGGGCGACTGCCCTGCGAGCGCTGGCACCGACAGACTGGAACGCCGTCCTGCTCGGCGCACCTGAGAACTTGCCCCTGACGCCCAGCCTACGCGGGCGGGTCCAGGTCATCCCCTATGCCCCTTACGCCGACCTCTTCCCGCTGGCGGACGCCGTGGTCCACCAGGGGGGGGCCGGCACGACCCAGGCCGCCTGCTACTATGGCATCCCCTCGCTCATCGTCCCGCGCGGCTTCGACCAATTTGAGAACGCTGCCCACATCCAGCGCGAAGGCTGGGGCCTGCGCCTGATGCCCGCCAACTTCTCCGCTTCCAGCCTGCGCCTGCGCCTGCGCCGCCTGCTGGCCTCGGCCAAGATCAAAGCCGCCGTCGCCGACCTGGGGCAGCGGATGCGGGCCGAACCGGGCGTCACCCGCAGCGCCGATCTGGTGGAAGCCGCGCTGGGGTCGCAGCGGAAACCTTGACAGGCTCCCGCCCGTAAGTATATAATGAAACGTTATTTTTCGCGGGAATCGCATTTCCCTCAGAAGTCGGTCGAAGCGTTGTCTTCGCGGAGGAAGAATTGAAGCAGGAGAAAATTTGGGGATTGGTCATTCTGGTCCTCATCGCCCTTTCAGGCTGGGTCATGCTCGCCAGGCACACGGACCCCAAGACCCACCAGCGCGTCGCCAACTACCCAACCCGGTACGGCCTGGACATCCGGGGCGGCGTCCGCGCCGTCCTGCAAGCCCACCCCGAGCGCGCCCTCGGCGTCCCCTATAATCAGGACCTTATCCAGCGCATCCTGGAGAACCGCATCAATGCCGCCGGCGTCAGCGAGCCGGTCGTTCAGCCCCGGCCCCAGGAGAAGCAGTTCATCATCGAGCTGCCCGATGTCAAAAACAAGAACGCCGTCCTGGAGCAGCTCGGCACGACCGCCCAGATGACGTTCTACTATTTTCCCGATGTCAAGTCTCAGGACCCCAAAACGGCCTCTTATCCGCTCCGTCTCAGCGTGGACCGCGCTCCCGGCGGCAGCGAGAAGACGATGTTCACGGTGGACAGTCCCTGGAACGGCTTCGCTCCCGGCGAATCGTTCCGCGACGGCGCGCAGGTCAAGGCAGACTGGGATGCACTGCTGACTGATGCCCGAAACAACCAGCCCGGCCCGACGATGCAGCTTTATTCGCCGCCCCCCGCCAATCCCGCCCAAAAGCAGGTCATGGAAGCGGCGCGGCAGACCTATGACCAGTTGACGTCGGATACGCCGCTCTACCTCAACCCCGCCCAGCAGCAGCGCGCGACTACGCTCAACAAAGAGATCAGTGGCTGGAACGCCCTTCTGACCGATTCGCTGAACGCGAACGGCGGTCAGCCGATCCTGACGGGAGCAGACTTGGAGCCGAAGTCCGGCGCGCACCTCAGCGGCCCGAGTTCGCTCCCCGCCGTCTCGCAGGTCTTCACCGAAAAGGGAGCGGCCGCGTTTGCGAAGTTCACCACGGAGCACACCGGCGAGATCAACGGCATCGTGCTCGACGACGCCGTGCTGTCCGCCCCGGTCATCAACGAGCCGATCTTGGACGGTCAGGCCGAGATCAGCGGCGGGTTTGCGACGCTGACCCAGGCGCAGAGCCTCGCCAACCTGCTCAACGCCGGCGCGCTGCCCGTCCCGCTGGAACAGGTGCAGACGCAGTCGGTCGAGGCCAGCCTGGGCAAAGGCGCGGTCACGAAAAGCATCGTCGCGGGCGTCATCGGCCTCCTCGCCGTCCTAGCGTTCATGCTGGCTTACTACCGGCTGCCGGGCCTGCTCGCCGACATCGCCCTGCTTATCTACGCCCTGTTCACCCTGGCGATTTTCAAAGGCGCCCTGAACTGGCTGTTCCCCGGCCTCGTCGTCACCCTGACCCTGCCGGGCATCGCCGGCTTCATCCTGTCCATCGGCATGGCCGTGGACGCCAACATCCTGATCTTCGAGCGCTTGAAGGAAGAGCTGCGCGCTGGGAAGGCGCTCCGGCCCGCCATTGACGCCGCCTTCAAGCGCGCTTTCCCCGCGATCCGCGACTCCAACATCTGCACGAGCATCACCTGCATCGTGCTGCTGTCGCTGGGCACGGCCAGTGTGCGCGGCTTCGCCCTGACGCTGCTCATTGGCGTCCTGGTCTCGCTCTTCTCGGCCATCACCGTCACGCGGACTCTGCTCTACCTGCTCGTGGACCTGTTCCCCGGACTGGCGAAGAACCCGGCCCTGTTCGGCCTGAACGTGCGCTCGCTCGTCGGACGCACCGAGGCGGGGGGCGGTCAGGCCAGCCGCAACATCATTGGCCGCCGCAAGTTCTTTTATGGCCTGAGCCTGGCGATCATCGTCCCCGGCCTGATCTTCCTCTTGATGGGCGGCCTGAAGAAGAGCATCGAATTCACCGGCGGCACACAGATCCAGGTCCAGTACCCGCAGCCCGTCACTTCGACCGCCGTCCAGCGGGCGCTGACCGCCCAGGGCTTCGCGCATGACACTATCCAGATGGCCGAAGGCGGCACCGTCGCCATCGTCAGCGTCCCGGAAAGCAACAATGCGGCCAGCAAGCTAAACAACCCCGTCTACGGCCGGCTTACAACGGCCCTGAACACGCTGGGGACCAACAGTGAGCAGCAGTTTGGTAACGTCGGCGGCGTCATCTCCAAAGAGGTCACGAGCAACGCCTTCCAGGCCATCGTGATCGCGTCTGCGCTGATCGTTTTGTACCTCGCCCTCGTCTTCGGCATCGGCGGGTTCGTGGCCGGGTTGCGTTTGGGCATGTCGGCAATTGCCGCCCTGCTGCACGACGTCCTGGTCCTGCTCGGGGCGTTCGCGATCTTCGGCTACTTCCTCGGCTGGGAGATTGACAGCCTCTTCATCACCGCCATGCTCACCGTCATCGGCTTCTCCGTCCATGACACGGTCGTCATCTTCGACCGCGTCCGCGAGAATCTGCGGCACCGAGATCGCGGCGAGAGCTTTGAGACACTGGTCAACCGCTCCATCGGCCAGACCCTGGCCCGGTCCATCAACACATCCTTGACGGTTGTGATGACCCTGGTGGCCCTGGTCGCGCTGGGGGGCCAGACGACGCGCCTGCTGAACGTCGCCCTGCTCATCGGCATCATCAGCGGCACCTACTCGTCCATCTTCAACGCCGCCTCGATCCTCGTGGACTGGGAAAACTGGCTCGCCAAGCGGCGTGGCAGCGCTCCCGTGCGCGCCGAGGCTGCCCCCGTGCCGTCGCCGTCAACAGGCGGCGCGGCGATCTATCCCGCCAACGGCGGCAGCACACGGCCTCCGGCGGCCCGTCCGACGCCCTCCGCCGCGCCCCGGCCCGCCGCGCCCGGTGAGATCCAGATCTCGGCGATCAAGGCCAAAAAGAAGCGGACTGCCAAGCGGTTCTAGCCATGCGCCTGTTCCGCTTCGACGCCGACGCGGCGAAACGCAGCGTCATGGGTTCGGCAGCCGAAACGTGGCGATCTCCGGCATCCTGCGGGACCCGGAGGTCGCCAACATCTGCTGCCTGCACCTCGGCCCGGATGGACTCATTGGCGCGCATCCGGCGACAACGCCGCAATCGTTGCTCATCGTGCAGGGATCAGGCGAGGTGCGCGGCGACGCCCCTGACTTCGCCTCCATCACGGCGGGCCACACAGCATTCTGGGAAACTGGTGAGGTCCACGAGACACACTCAAAGGAAGGCATCACAGCTATAGTCATTGAAGAGCCGACGCTCAATCCTTCCGCCGTTTTAGTCGAAGTTGCCTGAGCACAGTGTTCTAAGGAAGGGAAATGAGCCAAGATGGCGGCAAAGATCAGGTTTGTGGTCGTGTGCGTCCTCGGCAAACGCATCACTGTCACTGAGGATTACTGGCAGAAGATCATCACAATCAAGCATCCGAGTATGGCTGGCCATGACGCGCAGGTGCAGGAGACACTGACTGATCCAGATGAGGTGCGGGAAAGCAGAAGCGATGGGCGGGTTAAGTTGTATTACCGAGGCTATGCTAATCTTCATCTTTGTGTCGTCGTCAAACACCTCAACGGCGACGGCTTTATCATCACAACCTACTTTACGGACCGCATTAAGGAAGGCGTAGTGGTATGGACAAAATCTTGATTTACTGGGACACGGAGGGGGACACACTCAACGTCTGGTTTGATGATCCTCAGAAAGAGCATTCCTGCCAGGAGACCGGTGATGAAGTGGTTCTTGCCAAAGACATCACGGGGCGCGTCATCGGCTTCGAGAAGCTGAACTATCGCGTCTCCCAGGAACAGCGGAACAGCGGCGAACTGCCGGTCGAGGTCATGGTTGCCTGAGAAAACACGCTGGACCGAACCGGAGCGCGACGCGAGAGCCGAGCAGGCGCTCGTCCGTGAGCTGCGCCTACACCCGCTCTCGGCGCGTCTGCTCTGCAACCGGGGGCTGACGGACCCTGCCGCCGCCGATGCTTTTCTGCGACCCGAACTCAGCCATCTCCATGACCCCTTCGCCCTGCCCGATATGGGCAAGGCCGCGCATCGCATCAAAGATGCCCTGGCAGCCGGCGAAACGATCTTCATCCACGGTGACTATGACGTAGACGGCGTCACCTCGACCGCCGTTTATGTGCGGACACTGCTGGCCCTGGGCGCGAAGCTGGAATATCGGGTGCCGCACCGCAAGCGCGACGGCTACGACCTGAAATCGGGCGCCATAGACTTTGCCATTGAGAAGGGCGCGACCCTCGTTATCACCTCCGACTGCGGCATTCAGGCGCACGAGGCTGTCGCCTATGCCAACGGTCTGGGCCTGACCGTCATTGTCACCGACCACCACGAGCCGGGCGAGACCCTGCCGCCCGCGTATGCCGTCGTCAATCCCCACCGGCACGACTCGACCTATCCGTTCCCCAGCCTCGCGGGCGTCGGAGTCGCCTTCAAGACCATGCAGGCGCTGGTCCGCCTGGTCCAGCCGACGCACGAAAGCGCTTTCATCCAGAAATTCCTGGACCTCGTCGCCTGCGGGACCGTCGCCGACGTCATGCCCCTTTTGGGCGAGAACCGCGTCTTCGCCTCCTTCGGATTGAAACAGCTTGCCGTCACCCGCAAGGTCGGCCTGCGCGCCCTGCTGGATGGTGCGGGCATCAAGACCGACAAGCCGCTGTCCGCCGAGGCCGTCGGCTTCGGCATCGGCCCGCGCATCAACGCTGTCGGGCGGCTCGACGACGCCGCCGTCGCGCTGGACCTGATGCTGACGGGCGATCCCGAAGAGGCCCGGCGGCTCGTCGAGAAGCTGAACGCCTTCAACGTCGAGCGCCAGCAGGCCCAGCGGCGCATTTTGGAAGAAGCCAAGCTCATCGTCGCAAGCCTTGACCTGGACCAGACCAAAGTTCTGGTCATCGCCTCGCCCGGCTGGAACGCGGGCGTCGTCGGCATCGTGGCGGGAAAACTCGTGGAAGCGTATGGCCGGCCCGCTATCGTCATCGGTGTCAACGACGAGGAGACGCACGGCAAAGGCTCCGCCCGCTCCATCCCCGGCTTCGACATGTTCCAGGGCATCCAGCTTTGCCGCGACCTGCTGCAAAGCTGCGGCGGCCACGAGATGGCGGCGGGCCTGTCCCTCTCGATGGAAAATTTGGAGGATTTTCAGGAAAAGATCAACGCTCATGCGCGGGCGACCCTGACCGACGAGGACTTTGTCCCGCGCCTGGCCCACGACGGCACGATTGACCCCTCCGCTCTCAGCCTCGACCTGCTGGAAGAATGGGCGCGGTTTGCCCCCTTCGGCCAGGCGAACCCGGAGCCGCGATTTGCGTCACGCAGCCTGCTGATCTGCGACGCCAAACGTATCGGCAAAGACATGACCCATCTCAAAATGCGCGTCCGCGCCGAGGCGATGGACCCAACTGACTGCATCGCCTGGGGCCAGGGTGATTGGGCCGACCGCGCCGGGCCGGGCGACTTCCTGGAAGCCGTTTACACGCCGCAAATCAATGAGTGGAACGGCCGCCGGCTGCTCCAATTCAACATCAAGGACCTGCGCTACTCACAGCCGTAATCACTCACAGCCGTAATGGAGAGGAATGACACACGATGCCGCACCCACGCTGGCAGCGACTTTTCTTGATAACAGCCACCGCCTTGAGCGCGGGCGTAGCCCACGCCCGCCCCGCAGCCGTACATTGGGAAAAGATTCACGTCTACCATCTCGCGCCCACGGTCGTCTTCGCCAAGCTGGGGCTGACCCACAGCGTCAAGAACGGACACACCCGTGACGGCAGGCAGGGCGTCCCCGACCCGACCTTCCCGCCCGGCCTGACCGACGTCGTCCCCTATGACGCCGACCATCTGCTCATCGTGCGCGGCACGACCGGCGGCCTCAGCCTGTTCCGCAGCCGGGTCGCCGCCGCCGACATCCCTCTCCAGCCCCTGCACCTGCACGCCGAACTGACGCGGCGTGCAGAGGGTGGCGCGACCCCGTTCGGGATTGCGGACGAAGATGAGAAAGGGGATGCTCTCCCCGTCCAGATCAGCCTGGGCAACGGCGCATCCGCGCGCGTCTACCAGATCACGACGCGCACGAACCCCGACGGCACTTTCTGGGTCGCCTGCCGGATCAGCCTGCCCCTGCCGCCCCCCCTCGCAGAAGGCGCTGCACCCGCCGCCGTGTTTGTCCCAGAGCGGGTCTGGACCGACCCCCTCAGCCGCAAGCTGCGCCCCGGCGAGACCGCTGTGTTCGAGGACCTCGCCTCCTTCCGCCAGGCCGCCGGCCGCCGGCTTGGCGCAACCGGCACGGACACCGCCGATGACTACACCCTGCGCGTCACGCTGACGCCGATAACGGCGGCTCCCATCACGCCGCCGGACGCTCACCCGTAGGGGCGGGGTCTCCCCGCCCTCTTGTTCCCCGCCCGGCCACTGGACACACCATGCTCCCATCCCTGCTGCCCCTGCTCGCCTCGCCCGAAACCGGTGGGCCGCTCACGCTCGTCGTCCGCCAGCGGGAGGGCGAGGAAGTACTGGACGGCAGCCTGACCGATGACGCCGGCCATGTCTATCCCATCCAGGACGGCATCCCGTGCCTCCTGCCGCGCGAGTTGCGCGTGGGCCAAGAGTCCGAGATCGCCGCTCGCGACGCCCAGGTGGACAATTACGACCGCATGGCCTTCCTGAACTTTTTCGGCAAGGTCGAGATCCCGCTCACCCGCCGCGCCCTTGCCCCGCAGCCGACCGACCGCCTGCTCGAAGCCGGATGCGGCACGGGACGTATGACCCGCCTCCTGTCCCCCTCGGTCCGCGAAGTCGTCGCGATGGACTTCTCGTTTGAATCCCTGCGCGTCAACCGGGCCAAGCTTCAAGCCGCCGCCGTCGCCAACGTCCATCTGGTCCAGGCCGACTTGTGCCGCCTGCCCTTCGCAAGCGGCGCCTTCGACCGCATCGTCTCCAGCCAGGTCCTTGAACACGTCCCCGGTCCCGACGCTCGCGACGCCGCCGTCGCCGGCCTGGCCCACGTCCTCCGGCCCGGCGGCACGCTGGCCCTGTCCGCCTACAAGCATTCCCTTCTCACCCGTTGCTTCAGCCAAAAAGAGGGGATGCACGACGGCGGCATCCCCTTCTTTCGCTTCACCCGCCCCGAGCTGCGCGACACGCTCGGCTCCCATTTCACCGTCCACAGCATCACCGGCGCTCTGGTCTATCTGTATTTAGCCCGGTGTACGCGCAAGGCCTGACTCCAAAGCCCGCCGCGCCTGCTTGTCCCGGTACATCTCCCGATCCGCGCAGGCGATCAGCGCCTCTTTGTCGTCCGCATCCTCTGGGAACATCGCCATCCCGATGCTCGCCCCTGCTACCCCCGCAAACTTCGAGTGGACAGCCAGCGTCTCTGTGATCGCTGCTTGCAGGCGCTCCTTGACCTTCTCCGACCTCACCCGGTCCAGACCGTCCAGGACGAGCAGGAACTCATCCCCGCCGCGCCGCCCCACCAGGTCGGACTTGCGCGCGTGGAGACGGCAGCATTCCCCAATCAGGGTCAGCAGTTCATCTCCGGCTGTATGCCCGTAGCGGTCATTGATTCGCTTCAGGCCGTCGGCGTCCAGGAAGAACAGCGCGAAGGATGTCCCCGCCTTCTGCGCTTCCGTGATCCGGCCGCGCAGGTGGTTCTCGATGCCGCGCCAGGATGCCAACCCCGTCAGCGGATCATAGTCCGCGTCAAGGCGTGCGGCCAGCCGCTCGAAATGAGAGCGTGTCGCCAGCAACAGGCTTTCATTCAAAAGGATCGTGAACGGGACGGTCCCCCATCCCCACGCCGTCCACTGCACGAGGAGCAGGGCCGCGCAGATCCCCTCCACATGATCGAAAGCCGCGAAGAGGGGGTCACGCCATATTTCGCGCAGGGGCGTTTTGTCGTGAACATACAGCAGAAGCGAGAGGTAACCCCGGTGAACCAGGTCATTGACGAAGAACAGCATCCCCAGGAGCGGCAGCAGGATCGCGGCCGGATTCTGGTAGAAGAGGCCGCTGTCCGCTGCCGTCCGCACGAGATGGCCGCCCAGTGCGTAATACAGGCAGCCCCCGGCCCAGCTCACGGCAGCCGTGAAAAACGTGTCGCTGAAGCGGCGCAGCAGGTGCCGCCGGCCCGGCGCGCGATAGAAGGCGTAATAGACCGCGCTGCTGAGGAGGCTGACTGCCAGCGCCTCGGCGGGGCCGTGCCGCAGCAGCGCGATCATCACCAGCGCCTCGCCCTGCCGGTGACTCAGGGTAGGCCGTCCGGCATTGTCCCGCTGCATGACGGCGACCCGGTAGAAAAGCCCCAGGCGCAGAGCCGCCAGCAGCAGTGTCTCCGGCCACGGCAGCCCCGGCCCCTGACGGCCCAACACCGTCAGGCACACGGGCAGCGCCGCCAGCAGCGCCGCCCACCGCAGAAGTGGGTAAAGGATTTTTTTGCCGAGACGCACCGCCCGAATCTTTCTAGCCTCGCGGTCACGAACCGGGAGAACCTGCTGCTTCATTCTCGGTCAAACGGAGCGCATACCACAGCGTATGGTTCCCGGACAGCGTATGGTTCCCGGACAGCGTATGGTTCCCGGACAGCGTATGGTTCCCGGACAGACATCTTGCGCCCCTGCTTGTCCGCGTACATCTGGCGGTCCGCGCAGGCGATCAGCCCGTCCTGGTTGACGCCATCCAGAGGGTACACCGCCAGTCCGACGCTCGCGCCCGCCAGCCCCGCGAACTCCGCATGACCAGCTAGGGCCTCCGCGACGCTCCCCCGCAGCCGCGCTTGTACCGCCTCCGCTTCTCCCCGGTCAAGCCCGTCCAGGACCATCAAGAACTCATCGCCGCCGCGTCGCCCCACCAGGTCATTCCTGCGCGTGTGCCGCTGGCAGCATTCTCCGACCAGCCTCAGCAGCGCGTCGCCCGCCGTGTGTCCTAGACGGTCATTGACTACCTTCAAGCCGTCCACATCGAGAAACAGCAGCGCGAACGGCAGCTTCTTACGCCCGGAAGCAGTGATCTGGCGCTCCAGGAAGTTCTCCAGCCCACGCCACGACGCCAGCCCCGTCAGCGGGTCGCTTTCGGCCTCGCGCCGCGCCTCCACCCGCTCTAAATAATTGCGGGCCGACAGCAGGCCCGTGACCGTAATCAGCACAGAGAACGGCAGCGTGCTCCACCCCCATGCCGCCCACAGGGCCAGCCCCAGCGCCCCACAGACGATCTCGACATAAGTGACCGCCGGTGTCATCAGGTTGCATAGGTATGGCCGCACCAGCGCAGGCTGGCAGCATAAAATCAACAGCGCCGTGTATCCCCGGTAGATCACGTCCTGCGAGACGAATAGGGCGAGCAGGAGCGGCGCGACCATGACCGTCGGTTGTTGGAAAAATAAGGCGCTGTCCACTGCGGTCAGAAGGCGATGCCCGCCCACCGCGTCGTAGAGGCTGCCGGCCAGCCAGATCAACGCAGGGAAGGAGAACAGCGTTTCAAACGCCTCTAAAGGGCGCTTGACAAAGGAGATTTTTTGGAACGGGATAGTGAGAACCGCCGCCAGGAGGGCTACAGCTAGGGCAGCGGCAGGCCCGTCACGGAGCAGGGCGATTACAACCAGGCTCTCACCAGGCTGATAACTGATCGTGGACCGGCCCCCTGACTGAGGACGCAGGACAATGGGCCGGGCTTGGGCCGCCGCGCAGAGCAGTCCGAGAAACAGCACGTCGTTTAACGGCAGGACGCGCCAGGAACCGCCCAGCACGGCCACGCAGGCGCCCAAGCCCGCCAGTAGACCCAGCCAGCGCAGGGCCAGATAATACCGATATCCTGGAGTGCCTCTCACCGCTGTGCCTCGTCCCAAACAACCGCCGCGAAGCTATGCCTCTCCCTATCATCGGTATTCCCCACGCGATTCTCCACCTCACGCTCAGAGGTCACGCCGCTGGAAGAGCGCCAGGCCCAGGACGAAGAAGCCGGCCATGTACGCCAGGATATATGCCATGTCGGCGGCGGACGTTGCTTTAACATCCGCGACCTGGGTGGGGTCCAGCCGCGCGAAGACCAGACTGATGTCCAGCCCGGCGCTCCCCGGCGCGTGTGCCCCCGCCCCGGTCGCCGCCAGGCCCTTCGTGATCCAGTGGTTCATCCGCGAAATCGGGACGACGTACCCTGCCGTCCGGCTCAGTGTGTCCAGCAGGGAGATGTCCAGCCAGCGCGACAGGCTGTGCAGCAGGTCTTCCGCCAGCGCGACACCCGCCGCGATCAGCGACAGCGACGAAGACAGGGCATAAGTGGCAAACGTCGAGAAACACAGCGTCAGCGTCGTGAACAGGACCGGAAACAGCCACGCCGCCCCAATGCCGCCCCAGATGCGCGGGTGGTACGTCCCCGTCTGGTGCCAGATCGCCCACGCCAGCAGCGCCCCCCACCCGGCCACGCACACCGACAGCAGCGTAACGATCCCCAGCCACTTGCCCAGGTAGACAGCCGCCCGTGGGATCGGCTTGGGGACGATGACTGCCAGCACCCCCCGTTCCACTTCCGCCGTGATCGCCCCTGCCGACAGCGCCACGGCGAGGATGGAGCCAAAGAATTTGATGGTCCCGCACCCCAGCCAGGCAAAGATGCGCCCCATGTTGTTAAGCGCCGTCGGCATGTCGAACCCGATCAGCGGTCTGGGCCGGATGTGCAGCGGTAGGAACGCGAGGCCGACGTACAGGGCGGAGATCACCAATGCCGCCAGGAAGACCCGCCGCCGGATCGCCTCCCGGATCGTCAGACCCGCCAGAGTGAAGACGCCTGGAATCATGCGTGGTCGTCCTCCACTACGCGGATGAACAGGTCTTCCAGCGATTCGCGCCGGGGGGTGAGCGACATCAGCCGCCCGCCGTGACCAACAACAGTGGCCGCCAGCTCGGGGATCACCCCCTCGTCGCCGATGGTCGCCGACACCAGCTCCGCTTCTACCGTCACCGTCCGCGCCAGGCTGGCCAGCGCCCGCAGGAGGGCCGGCGACTGGTTCCCTACCCGCATCTCTACCGTGGACGGCGCGGCCAGCAAGTCGTCAATCTTGCCTAGCCGGACCACCTGCCCCGCCTTCAGGATCGCTACCTGGTCGCACGTCATCTCGATCTCCCCCAGCAGGTGCGAGTTCAGCAGGACCGTCTTCCCCGCCGCCTTCAGGCCCGCCACGATCTCCCGCACTTCCCGCCGGCCCAGCGGGTCCAGCGCGCTTGTCGGCTCGTCCAGGATCACCAGTTCCGGGTCGTTCAGAATGGCCTGCGCCAGCCCCGCCCGCTGCTGCATTCCCTTCGAGAACTCGCCGATCTTGCTTTTGCGCCGCTCGATCAGCCCCACCTGCTCCAAGACCTCGGGGATGCGCGCCCGCCGCGCCGCGCGGGCCATCCCGTACAACCGACCGTGCAGGTCCAAAAACTCCTCCGCCGTCAGGAAATCATGGAACTGGAACTTCTCCGGCAGGAACCCCAGCTTCGCCCGCGCGTCCCGGTCCCCAATAGGCCGCCCCAGCAGGCTGGCCTCCCCCGCTGTCGGCTTGATGTTGCCCAGCAGCATGTTGATCGTCGTCGTCTTCCCCGCCCCGTTCGGCCCCAAAAACCCAAAGACCTGCCCGCGCGGGACGGAAAACGAAAGGTCCTGCACCGCTACGAAGCCGCCGCCCCCAGTCCTCCCGCCATACTCCTTCCGCAAATGCGCCGTCTCAATTGCCGCCTGGCTGTTACTCATACAGACAGTGTACCCGACGCAGGAGGTACAATTTCTTCAAATTCTTTTCGCCCACTTGTCGGTTTTTACGCGCCCCCGGACACTTTATCATCAGGAGAACGCTGAACATGGGCCAGAATGCCGACGCCCCTTCGCCCGCACCTCAGACGGATGCCGATTACGGCGACTCATACCTGCTGCGCCGGTACGTCCGGCACGGGTCGCAGGCCGCGTTTGCCGCGCTAGTCCGCCGCTACGGCGGGTTAGTTCATGCAGCCTGCTTGCGCGAGGTGAACGACAAGCAACTTGCCGAAGACGTCACCCAAGTGGTCTTTCTCCTGCTCGCCCGCCGGGCGCCGTCCCTCCTCCGCGTGGAATGCCTGGCGGGCTGGCTGTTCCGAGCGGCCCAGTTCTCGGCGCGGAATGCCTTGCGGCAGGAGCGTCGCCGGAAGGTCCACGAACAGGAGGTGATTGCGGATATGACGCAGGCGCACATGAACGGCCCGCCTATCCCCACCTGGAGCCTGCTGGAGCCTTTGATTAACGCGGCCCTCGCTTCGCTGCGCCCCCACGAGCAGGAAGTGGTCCTGCTCCGCTACCTGGAAGGGGCAAGCTGGCGCGAAACGGCGGCCCGCCTCGGGCTGGCCGAAGACACGGCCCAGAAGCGCGGCACACGCGCCGTGGACAAGATGCGCCGGTTCGTCAACCGGCAGGGGCTGGTGCTCTCCGTCGCCGCCCTGACGGCCCTGCTTTCCGAAGAGGCCGCCCGCGCCGCCCCCCTCCCGGCGGCAGTGGTCGCCCAGACAACCGCCGGCATCGCCGGTCACTCCGGCTTAGTCAGCCCGAACGTCGCTTCTCTCTATGGAGGATTATTACACACCATGAAACTGACCAAAATTGCCGCCACACTCGGCGGCCTCGCCCTCGCGGGAACCGTCGGCGGCATCCTCTGGGCGCAGTCCGCGCCCAAGCCGCAAACGCCGCTGCAATTGCTGGGCCAGGTACGCACCCATTATCAAAGCCTAACCTCGTTCTCCATGCAGATTGAGCATCAGGATGATTCCGGCCTGTATCCCGGCCGCTACACCCAGAAGCTTCAGTGGCGGCGCGGCGGCCGGTTTGTCCTGCGCGTCACGGCTCAGGACAACCCGAAGGTTTCCGACTTCACCGCCAACGGCCGCCAAATTAGCTCTGTCTTCGATGGACATCACTTCGTCACTCCCCTTGCTGTCTCGCCGAATGACATGCCTGGCTGGGAAGTATCCGGCGGGGAGATCATGGGCTGGCTGCAAGACACGCCGGCCAGCGGCTTTTTATTCAGCCCGCCGCCGGGCATGACGTTCACCTGGAGCTTCGGCCCCCGGACCGTCTGGCACGGCTTCAAAGTGCGGGAGTTACAAGGTCACATCACTAATCAAGGCCGCGTCGAGATCATCTCCCTGTTTATTGACCGGCAGTCGCCCCTCTGCCTCGGCCATGAAGGACCAGGATTGGGCGGTAAGGCAGTCGGCTATGCTCTCTACACGAACCAGAAGGAGAACCCGCCCCTGCCCACGACGCTTGGCAGCGCCCCATAATACCGGCCACATCCACGATAAGGCGGCGCGGCAAGTTGAGGTATACTCTCCTCATGCCCTACCGCGCCGTCTTCTTCGACCTTGACGACACCCTCTGTGACGAGACAACCGCCTGGCAGGTCTGCTCCGCAGGAACGGCCGCGCTTGCCGCCCGGCGTCGGCCCGCCCTGGACCCCGCCGCCGTGACGGCGTTCTTCCTGGACCACTCCGACGCCTACTGGCGCGCGATGGACCCGATCTCCGAAACTCGTCCTATCCACGCCATCCGCACCGCCCACTGGCTCGCCACGCTGGAAGCGTTTGGGCATTCCGACCATACGCTGGCGGCAGAACTCGCCCACGACTACGCGCACCGCCGCGCCACTGAACTCGCCCTTTTCCCCGATGCCCTGCCGCTCCTGACCGCCCTGCGCGCGGCGGGCAAGGCGCTGGTCCTCATCACCAACGGGATGCAGTCCACCCATGTCGCTCGGATTGCCCATCTTGGCCTCGAAGCCTATTTCGACCACACGCTCATTTCCGACGCCGTGGGGATGGCGAAGCCCGACTCGCGCCTCTTCCGCCACGCCCTAGACCTCGCCGGCTGCGCCCCCCACGAGGCCGCGATGGTCGGCGACAACCCCGTCAACGACATCGCGGGTGCCCAGGCTGTCGGGCTGACCGCCTTCTGGTTCAACCCCCACGCCCATCCCCTGCCGCCCGGCGTTCCCGTTCCGACCGGCGGCGAAGTACGCGCGCTCTCCGAGTTACGTCCGTTGCTGCTGACGCCCATCTAACTCTCCCGCAACCCTATGTGGACGACTGGAGCGGGTATCGCTACTACGGAGGACCTGGGGTTTTCGCTGGACGAGATCGCGGGACTACTGCGCCGGAATTTGCCCCCGGCGGAAATGACCCGCCTGCTGCGGTGCAAACAAGCGGAGATGCAAAAACGGGTGGCGGAGGAGGGAGCGCGCCTGGCGCGGGTGGAAACACGGCTTCGACAACTCGAACAGGAGCGAACCATGTCCAACTTTGATGTCCGGCTCAAGAACGTAGAGCCGCAGCTCGTCGCCTCCGTCCCCGAGACCATCCCCGACTGGGAGCAGGTTTCGCCGACCTTCAACCGCCTCTTCGATGAGGTGATCGGCTACGCCGCCCAGCACGGCGGCCATCTGGCCGACGCCCCCTTTGACCGCTGGCTGGATGCGGAATTCATGTGCGGCGGGACGCCCCAGACGGGCCTGCGCGTCGAGGCGTGCGCGCCGATTCGCAATGCGATCCCGCCCAGTGACCGCGTACAGGTCTACGAAATGGAGGGAACGGAGACGATGGCCTTCACCGTCCTGCACGGCCCCTTCACGCTCATCAAGCAGGCCCACGAAGCCGTCATCCGCTGGGCCGAGGCAAACGGCCGCCGAATCTGCGGCCCCAGCCGTGAGGTTTACCTGCAATACGAGCGCGACGGCGACCCCGACGCCTACGTCACCGAGGTCCAGTACCCCGTAACCAGCGCCTAGCCGCCGCGTGCCTTACCCCTCCTGCCCCTCCCCCGTGGGGAGGGGTGGCGCCCTCCGCGTCTATCGTTCCGATTTGTTCCAATCGGTTATTGCGGCGGTCTGCCAGTGCAGAGGAACGAGCCGGGGTAGGTTCCTAACGTCGCCCTCGCTCCCGCAGAAACCCCGCAATCAGCACGAACCCCTGCGCCGCCATGATGTTCGTCACGAAGTAAAACACGAACTCCTCTAGCGGCAGCGCCCCCGCGTACACCCCCACCACCCGCGACGAGTCCACCCGCCAGATGCCGTGCCCCAGCGCGAACGCATCACATGCCCCCAGGTACAGCGTCGCGATAATGACCGCTGCCGTCAGCAGCCGCCGCCGTCGCCAAAGCTCCCGCCCTGCCGCCACCCACTGCACGGCGATGACCGGCAGCGCCCAGGCCAGCTCATACGCCAGATACGTCCAATGCTTCATAAATCGCCGCCCCTCCCGTCCTTCCCTTCCGAACGGGGCCGCAGGCGTGGCGCCAGCGCGACCAGCAGCAGGCACAGGAGAATGCCCTGGGCGAAGTAAAAGGCATACTCCTCCCAGGGCAGGTACAGCACGAAGTGGCTCGGCGGCGCGAAGTTGGGGTCAAACGTCCACAGCTTCGTCTTCGCCGCATGGTTGTCCCACGGCGACGTATACGCGAACGCCAGCCCGCAGACCAGCGCACAGGCCCACAGGTGCCGCCCACGCAGGCGACGGCACACCAATACGAGGAGAAGGACAATGGGGACAACAAGAAAGACCAGCAGGAACTGGGCGTAAGTCATGTTCCATTATAGCCGAAACCGACCCGCTGTGCCCACCTGAGAATGAATGCACTTGGGCTTCAACCCCGGTCTGAAGACCGGGGCGGCCTGCCCGCGTCGGTGCAGCGCAGTGTTAGGCCGCAGGCGATTTAGGTGGAGGCGGCCAAATATCTTTCCCCGGTGACGCATCCGGCCTCTGATGCGTCTGAAGGCTGTTATATTTGGCTATTTTCACTTTGACGATGGCGTTGATAATCATGCCGACCATAATAACGAAGCCACCCACAACACTTGATATTGCCACAACGGGAACAATGTTATCGCTCAATGGCTGCCTAATGATGCCAAAGCAATGCTAGGCCCCAGACTAGGAGGGCTACACCCGTAGGCTACATCTAGGTATGAGGAAGCAGTTCCCTCAGCCTGGCTGAACCTCCGGGCAAGATGACTTCACACTCCAGATTCAGCGAGCTGACGTGGTACATCAGTTCCCGGCATCTGCCACACGGCGCCAGGACGTAGTGTTCGCTGTGCTCACTGACTGCCACGATCTTCTTGATGACCGTCTCGCGGCGCTGAAGCATCGCAGCCACCGCCGAGTGTTCTGCACAAAAACCGATGCCGCTGGAGAGTTCCAGACAGACGCCGGTGCAGACATTCCCTGCCTCCGTGACCAACGCGGAAGACCCCGAAGGCTACCGACAACTCCATAACGCCTGGATCGCCCAACTCGCCCCCGCCAACCTTCTCGAACGCCACTACGTCGAAAAGATCGCCGCCTCCTCCTGGCGACTGCGCCGCCTCCACCGCTGGCAGGCCCAGCTCTTCGAGGACAACACGCTCATCGAGAATGAGCGCCTGGACCGGCTCGACAAGGTGCTGCGCCACGAGACGGCTCTGCACCGCCAGATAGACACGGCGGTGAAGATGCTGGGTAAGGACGTGCCACAGCTTTACGCCCGCCGCGTGCGCGACGAGGTGATGCTGGACATGATGCTGTCGGAGCGTGAGTGCCGGGAAAGCGCGCGGAACGAGACCGAGGTGGACCTGGAAACGCGGGGGGGCCTGCGCCGGATACGGAAGGCGACGGAGGCCGTTGTGGGCGTACTATCTCAAGCCCCATTGGATACGGAACCACTGGACACTGTAGGGGCGAACCTTGTGTTCGCCCCTGCCACCTCCGCCCTTTTTGAGAATTGCCGAAAGGAACCATCGCCACAGCCGGTGGCGACAAACGAGGTGAACGAAGAAGGGTACGAAGAATACGAAGTGGCCGACGAAGAAGAGGCGGACGCGGGCGTCTGGAAAACGGCAGAGACGCAAAACTGCCAAAACGAACCTGACCGATGGACAGGTGAAGACCGTCGGGCGTTCCTGGACTCCTTCCCGCGTACCACTGCCGTCGGCGCCGCGAGACCCGACTCGAGGGACAACAGGCCCGCTCGCGCAGTGGCATAGCCCTCTTCCCCAACCTTCCTGACCAGGGAAGGGTAAGGAGAGAAAAGAGGACTACGCCGAGGAGGGAGGCCGGGGGCAAGGCGTAATGCCCCCAAAAGGTGCGCTTAGTTTTTCTGGAACAGGGGCGTGTCGCGCTGGAGGTAGCCGCGCAGGCGCAGGACGGCCTGGGTGTGGAGCTGGTAGACGCGCGACTCGGAGACGGTGAGGACTTTGCCGATCTCCTTGAAGGTCAGGCCCTCGTAGTAGTAAAGGGAGATGACCAGGCGCTCGCGGTCGGGCAAGCGGTCTATGCCCGCCGCCAGCGACGTTTTCATGGCGGCCATCTCGACATCGGCGGCGACATTGGCGTTCTCGTCCTGGAGCACATCGGCCAGGTGCAAACGCTCGCCGTCGCTGCTGCCGCCGCCGACCAGCATGTCGTCCAGGGACAGGACATTGGCGCGGCTGGTGTTGACCAGCAGCTTCAGCAGCTCGGCCTCGGTCAGCCCCATCTCGGTGGCGACTTCTTCCTCCGACGCGGGGCGGCCCAGTTTGACTTCGAGCTGGTAATAGGTGCGCTCCAGCGCCTTGACGTTATCGCGGACCGACCGGGGCACCCAGTCTTCTTCGCGCAGCATCTCCAAAATCGCGCCGCGAATCAGGGCGATGGCGTAGGTCTCGAACTTGACCTGGCGGGACACGTCGAACTGGTCCACAGCCTTGATCAAGCCCATGACGCCCGCGCTCACCAGATCGTCGCGCTCCAGGTTGGGCGGCAGGCTGGTCACGACGCGGCCCGCCGTGATCTTCACGAGGTAAGCGAAATGGTTGATGATCTGGTCACGCGCCTTTTGGTCTTTGCGTTGCTTGAAGCGTTTCCAGAGGTCCGGGAGGTTGACAGTGGCTGTGGTTGTCATAGGTTACTTCACATCAATTGCCTGATATCAACGACTTGACATCAGCTACTTCACGTCGTTGGCGTTGGGAGAGGCGGACGCATTCTGCCCGGCCTCGTCAGGGGGCGTCGTCTGGTCGAAACGCTTGCCCCGATGGTCCGCCGCAGGGTGATCTGCCGCCGAGTGTTTCGCAGGAGGCGGAGCGGCGACACCCTGCCGCAGCACGGCGCGCAGACCCAGTCCAAGAACGCCGAACAGAAAAAAAGCGGCCCCCACGCGCAGCAGGCAGACCCAGACATCCGCGCCGGTGGCAAGGCTGATTGCGCCCACCATCAGCCCGGCCAGGGACGCCACGCGCCAGGGCAGATGTTCCAGAAATGGGTTCATCGGCGCAGAAGATGAGCCGGAGGCGGGAGCGCAGCCAGGTCACTTTCTAAATGTTCCCCAGTATACCACAGGGCGTTGCCCTTTGCAAGAAGGGACAGCTTCGGGACGGGTTTCTTCAAAGCCTGGCCGCCTGCGGAGACAGGGCAAAGCCTGCGATGTCGGATTTGCCATCGGAGAGGCGCGTCCGCCCCGTCCCATCCACGCCCTCCCGAAAAAGATCATGCCTGCCGTCAGGCCGCCGCAGCAGAAAAAAAAGAGAGCGGCCGTCGCGCGAGAACTGAGCCGCGCCGGCGTCGCCTGCGGCAATTTGTTTCGGCGGACCGCCGCCCGACGGAATGACGAACAGACCCAGGCGGGCACGGCTGGCGAGGTCCGGCTGCCGCCATACCTCGTAGGCAATCAGGCTCCCATCCGGCGAATAGAGCGGGTCCTGGGGGCCGAGAGCAGGATCACGCACCGCGAAAAGGGGGCGGGGCGCGTTGCCTTGGGGGTCTCGCAACAGGTTCCCCTGCCCATCCAGCAGTATCAGGCCGGACGCCCTTTGGTTCGCGGGCAGGCCCGCCACGTGAAGCAGCGCGGCCACGATCTTGCTGCCGTCCGGCGACCACGCGGCGGTCAGGCCATCGGCAGCGGCCAGGGGCGGACCATCGGGCTTATCGTTCTGCGTCAAGCGCGGCGAGCTGTCGAGGGTCGGCAGAACGGCTAATGCCTGCATCCCATTTGTATCCAGAACGGCGACCAGACCGGGACTGCCCGGATTGGAAGCGGCCGGCTGCCAGGCGAAGGCAGTCACGGTGGAGGCCGCTGCCTGAACCGGAAGAGCGTCGGTGCGGTCGGTCGAATCGGGGCGGGCAGTCTGCCCGGCGGGCCGGGGCAGGATCAGGGAGGAATCCCCCTTGCCGATATTGAGGACGGCCAGGGACGCACCGGAAAGGAAGCCCAGCAAAGCGCTGCTGCCCGGCGCGAAGGCGGGCTGGGATTTGGCGCCGCCGCCCCGCGTCACCGCAATGGGGTCCTTGCCGTCGCCGTCCATCAGCCATACCTGGTTCTGGCCGCCCGCGCGGTTGGACAGGAAGGCGATCTGGTTTCCGTCAGCGGAGAAAGTTGGACCAGTATCGGCGCTCGTGCCTGAAGTCAGAGGATGCCCCCCGCTGCCGTCGGCCCGCGCGCTCCACAGGTGCATGACGCCGGGGGAGCCGGTGTCGGAGGCAAAGACCATGGTATCGGCTGTGTTCACGACCCGCCGGGGCTTGGGGCTGAAGATCAGGAAATAAAGGAGGACAAGGAGGAGAATCAGCAGGCCGGGAACGATCAGCCAGGGCGAGAACCGGCGACGCTTTCGGGGCGGCAGCAGTGTGGATTCATAAACCGGCCTTCCAGTCGGGCGGCGGGCGTTGAGGTTAAAAGAAGGTTCGGACGCCGCGTTGGGGCCGGAATCAGATGTCGGGTGGTCAGCCATAGCGCCTCACTGCGCGCACCGCGCGCGTTTCGAGGGTTATTATACCCGGCCCTGACCCGTTCAGGAACGAAAAATCGGCAGAGCCTTCACGGCTCTACCGGCCTTCTACTTGACGTCTTTTTTCGGGCTGGCCGCCGAGGGCTTTGCCTCGACAGTCGTCGGCTTGGCCGGGACGGCCTGGTCTTTTTTCTTTTTCAGCGGCTTTCGTTTGTCACCCATCGTGTGTCTCCCTTTTGCCCCATCAGCTTCGTTCAGTCATGGTTTTACGGCCTAGCCCTTCCGCCACCCGGCGGATTCGGTACAGGCTCGGCCCACCCGAGGCCGTCTTCCGCAGCCCCAGGCAGCGCACCTGGTCGCCAGGCTTCAGCAGCGAATGCTGATCCTGAGTCGTGCTCGGGCGCAAAACTACGACTTCCCCGGCCTCAGACTTACCCGCCGGGCCGCTCTTGGGATCGGCAATGCGCTCCACTTCAAATACGGACTGCGAAAAGCCATAGTTCTGAACCGAAGTCACGGCCTCCTCGAATGTCCCATCCATTGAGCCACTGGTCAAATCCTGGATCACGTTTTTTGCCATCAGACTGTCCCAATCCTTTCCGCCTGCGCTCTCGCGCAAGCCGCGCCTATCAAAAGCCAAAACGCGACCAGGCCGGCATGGCCTGGTCGCGTTTTGCGTCGTCTTAATAGCGGCTGCCGCCGCCGCCACCATAGCCGCCACCGCCGCCGCTGCGACCACCGCCGCCACCGCCGTAGCCGCCGCCGCCACGGCTGCCGCCGCCACCGCCGCCTTCGCGCGGGCGGGACTCGTTGACGGCCAGGGCGCGGCCATCCACGTTGCGGCCGTTCAGGGCAGAGATCGCCGCCTGGGCCTCGGCCTCGGTGGACATCTCGACGAAGCCGAAGCCGCGAGACTGGCCGGTGTCACGGTCGGTGACGACCTGCGCGCTGGAGACGCTGCCGGCTTCGGAGAAAAGATCGTGCAGGGACTGGTCGTTGGTCTGATAGCTCAGGTTGCCGACGTAGAGTTTGGTTGCCATAAGGGAATGGCTCCTTTCGCGTGAGAGATTCCTCGCGCAAACAGTGAAGCCGTCACGGAACAATTCAAAGACACGACGGAAGTAAAGCCGAAGGAGCCGAGGAAGTAGTCGAGGAAGGCATCAGACCGATGCGAACATAGGAAATTGCCGGGGGAAACCCGGCTTCGTGGTCAGTATACCCAAAAAGAGAAGAATTTCGCTTATGACGAAAAAAATGACACGGAAAGCGAGTCAGGCGATTTTGGATTTAGTCAGGCGAACAATCGTGTTCTCGCCATCGGACAGGACTTGAACGTCATCCACCAGGGCCAGCATCAGCCCGAACCCACGGCCATGTGTGGCGAAGTCGGCGTTCGGCATCTGCCCGAATTCATTCAGGTCCGGGTGAAAGCCGTTGCCCTGGTTGCGGACATCCACCTGAAGCCGCTGATTGTCCAGCGGCTGGCAGGAAACAATCAGGCGAGGATCGGCAACATCGCGGCCACCATAGTTGACGGCGTTGTTGCAGGCTTCGCCCACCGCCAGTAGCAGGGCATCGGCATCGTCGGCGCCCCAAGCCCGGCGGTGCAGAAACTCGGCGACCGCACGCCGCGCGCACCCGACGTTCTCGGGGGTGGCCGGAACCTCGATGCGAAAGCTCTCGCTCTCTGTGAGCCGACTGCTTTGTTCCATCACGGCAAGCCCCTCATTTCGTATGATAATTTCCATGATAACTCTACCCGCATATGCCCTAGTATCGGAAAGATAACAACGTAAAAACAGGTTACAAGAAGGTTACAAAATCAGGTTGCGTTCAGGCGACAGGACAACAGATTTGCCACCATCGCCGCCAGATGCCGCTCGTGTCCATCGAAGCCGAGGTGCTGAGGCGCCCGTATCAAGGTCAGCACGCCGCGCGCCGGCTGACCGGGCGGGGAAGGGATCGGCGTTACCAATGTCGGCATGGCATGGTCGAGTGGGACCAGCCCCGGATGGTCCGCTCCCTCCACCTGCGCGGTCAGATCGCGCAGCAGCGTCTCTATCTCCCGGCCACCCTCGTCCCGCTCCCCGCGCCGGTAAACATCCACGCGGTCCAGGGGGGCGTGAAGGCGAAGAACGCCCGCATCCGCCCGAGCGGCTTCCCCCAGCAGACGGAGGGCGGCAGGGAAAAGTTCCTCGTCGGGGCAGCGCCGGGCCGCCATCTCCGTCAGCGCCCCCAGCGCCTGGAGGTCACCCAGCCGGTGCCCCGCCTGTTCCACCAGCAGCGCATTTTGCAGGCCCACGCTGGCCTGGCTGGCGAAGGTGATCATCAGCCGCATCTCGTCCGGTGTGAAGCGGCGGGCCTGGCGGGTGTAGACTTCCAGGACCCCCAGTACGTCCTTCCCGAGCTTCAGCGGCACGCCCAGATAGCCCACGACTCGCTCGCGGGCGGCGAACGCGGGGAGGACGAACCGCATGTCCTTGGCAAAGTCCTCGATCGTCAGCGAGCGTCCGCGCCGGGCGACGAAGGAAGTGGCCGTCTCAGGGCCGCGCCCGCCGTCCGATAAGGGGATAGGCGCAAGCCCCGACAAGGCGGACTTGAAGTTGGCGGCGGCGCGTGCAGTCAGCGCGCCCTGCGCGTCCAGCGCGAACAGCAGCGCGCGGTCGGCCCCGGTCATCTCCAGGGCCAAGTCGGCGATGGTTTGCGCGGTCCGCCGCCCGTCGAGCGAGGAGCCGAGCGCGCGGGCGATCCGCTGGACGCCCTTGCGGATCTCCTCGGACTTCTGCCGCGCCTCGTCGTACATCCGGGCGTTCGCGATGGCGGCCCCGATCTGGTTGGCGATGGTGTAAAGCAGTTCCATTTCGCCGACCGTGAACAGTCGGCGGCGGCTGCTCATGGCATGGAGGACGCCGATGACATGGTCGCCGGACTGCAAAGGGACGCTGACCAGCGACGTCACCCCCTCACCGTCAATGGGACACGAGCGGTTGCGGTGGTCCGCCCCGACATCCTGCACGGCGGTCGGCGTCTCGAACTCCAGGACCCAGCCGGCGATGCCCTCGCCCATGCGCGGCTTCATGGTCTGGGCCGTCTCGCGGCGGATATTACGGGAAACTTTGATTTCGAGGCTGTCCGAGGCCGCATCATGCAGGAACAGGGCAAACTTGTCCACATGCAGCAGGGCCAGGACGCTGTCGGCGACGAAGTGGATCATGCGGTTGAGGTTCAGGGTCGCCCCGACCGACTGAGAAAGTTCATACAGGGCGGCGGCTTCCTGCGCGCGCCGGGTGGCGTCCTCATACAGCCAGGCGTTTTCCAGGGCGACGGCGGCCTGGCTGGCGACGGCGGACAGCAGCGAGGCGTCTTCCATACTGTAAGCGCCGGGCTGGCGCGAGCCGACGACGAGGAGACCTTCGGGAATGGAGCGGGCTACCATGGGGGCAAGCAGGAGAGAACGCATTCCGGGCAGCGGTAGGTCTTCCAGCGGGTCTTCCTCGACGGCATTAAGCCGGAGGGGCTGGCCCGAGGCCAGGGCGCGGGCCGCCTGGCTTGCGCCATCGGCGGCAAGCTGCCGGTCCTGGTCCTCCTCGGCCAGACCCCGGTGCGCTCCGATGTAGAGCCGTGTCCGCTCATCATTGAGCAGGTACACGGCCCCTGCCGTCATCTCCATGCTCCCCGAGACGGTTCCGAGAACATTGGTCAGGACGTCCTGCACGTTGAGCGAGGAGGAGGTCGTCTGCGCGGCCCGGAACAGGATGTCGCGCTCCTGCTGCTTCTGCGCCGCCTGCCGCTTCAGTTCATCCAGCCGCAGGGCTTGGGCGGCCAGACTCGCCAGCGTCTGGAGCCGGAGCAGGTCTCCCCCGCTGAACGCGCCCTCGTCCCGCCGGTTGAGAACGGTCAGCGCGCCTGCGGGCCTGCCATCCAGGTAAAGCGGCACGACTATCGCTGAACGGACACCCACACCGACAGCGACCGTGGGATCGGCGGACGTGGTCTCGGAGGGGCCTGGATCGGGGTTGTGGGTGAGGAACACTTCGCCGGTCAGTGCAGTCCGCCCCGCCAGGGCGTCCTCGACTCGCACGGTCTGGCCGAGGATGTCGGCAGCATCCGCCCCGGCGACGGCGGCGAAGTCCAGGAGGGTTTGTGAGGAGTCCAGCAGGCTGACGGCGGCGCTGGCCGCGCCAGTCAGCAGGCGGGCCTTTTCAGCAATCAGCGCGAGAGTGGCGCGCGGATCATTCTGACGGGCAACGGCACCCACGACCTCATGCAAGGCGACCAGGTGCCCGTCCTGCCCCATGTCGGAAGGTGGAAGATCGGCAGGTATCGTCCTAGCTTCAACAGCGGCGGCAACGGGTTCGGTTTCAGGCGGCTCGGTCGCGGCCGGCGAAGCCGCGCTGGGTGCGGAGTCCATCAAGGGCGGAAGCCTGCCTTTGTGTGTCGGCTTGAGGCCGTGATCGGCGCAGATCGTGAAGAAACCAAACCGTGAAGAAAATCGTGAAACATCTGCGGGTGATGCGCTGTCAAACATTGTGTCACAATCACGCCGCTCTGTCAAGAGAGGCTCACCCGTAAAGACCGCCCCGCCCGAGTCCCGAGCGAGTTTGACACGCTGATGCCCTTCCGTTTTCGCCTCAACCACGTTTTGCCCGCCTGCGCCGCCCTGCTCCTGACGCCCCTGGGCGCCCTGAGCCAGGCACCAGCGCCGCCCACTGCGCCGCACCTCCGGTCGCCGAATGCGGAAGCCGCCGACAGTCCCTCACTGCCGCCGCCGACCGATCAGCCGCCGCCGGAAGTGCCGCTGCCCGATCCCCTTCCGCTCGGACGCGGCTTCCTGGTCAGCGGCGCGCTGGACGCCCGCACGCGCACGGCGGATACGGGCCGTCGCAGCGGGCTTTGGGTCAACGCTGCGGAACTGGACTTGCAGCACCGAATCTCGCGCAAGGGCACAGCGCGCGGCAACGTGTTCGTTTCACTCCTGGCGGAAGACCCGCCGGACATCGCGCACGGCAAAGACATCCAGATTGGGGAAGCCTATGTGCTCTACCGGCTGCCGGTCGAGGCGGATTTCAATTCAACGGCTTATCTCAAGGTGGGCCAGTTCCAGATCCCCTTTGGCCTGCTGGCTGTGTACGACCCGCACCTGCTGATCCTCCAGCCGCTGTACGCCCAGTCCCTCGGCTTGCGGACCGATTTTGGACTGGCGCTTTCGGGCCGCCTTTACGGCTACCTTAATTACGACTTCTCCCTCACGACCGGCACAGGGCCGAACCATCTGGATGTGAACCCGAACCGGGTCGTCACCTTCCGCCTGGGCCGGACTTTCACGACCCGCAACGGCGTCGTCAACGTCGGCGGTTCCCTGCTGCAAGGGCGGCTGCCGATCACCGACCTGACGGCTAACAACCCCTTCGCCGTCGAGCTGCCGCCCTCGGGCCGTGTCCGCGCAGATCGCGGCGGATTCATCAGCAAGAGCCGCATCGCGGGCGACGGCTCTTACGGCTTCCACCGGACTACGGCGCGCGGCGAGTTCGTGGTAGGGGCGGACGGCGACAAGCGCGTTCTGGGCTATTATGTCGAAGGGAATTACCGCTTCACCGGGCGTACCAGCGCGGCGGTCTCGCGCTCGCTGTTCGTCTACCCCGAAGGCAACAGCAGCGCCTCGCGCGAGTCGCTGGGCCTGACATATGCGTCCAGCGCCAACCTGACCTTCCGGGGCCTGTACCAGTACCTGCGCGACGTGCCGCGCGACATGGGCGGGCAGGTGCGGCACCGGCTCACGTTCCAAGTGCTGCTGCGATTCTGACCCGGCTGGCTAATCTGGTATAATGGTGGCATGTCCTCCCAGCCCCCCCC
>JAABUH010000877.1_pt1 | contig 38884 bp, 60 predicted proteins | sample 5559121 | NCBI WGS metagenome assembly JAABUH01 (sample SAMN10711871, study PRJNA513364) | rock metagenome | isolation source: Antarctica rocks | place: Antarctica: Victoria Land, Battleship Promontory nord | collected 2015-12-28
TAATTAAGCTGATCTGACCACCCCCCCCCCCCCCGCCCCGGATTAGGACTGCTGCAAAGTCCTGTACATCTTTTGCATCGACCCAATCCACTACTCGGAAACCTGGTGTCGCTTCCTTGACGATCGATCATCCTTTGCTCTCCGCCCGTTGGGAGCCACCTCCATGTCCCGGAAAGAACGCGACCACCAATCCCAAATCAACTCCCTAAAATCCGAGCTCGAACTCTCAACGTTCCTAAACAAAGGTGTCCTCCAATCGAACTCCGAGTACAAGCTCCGTATAGTCGAGCTGGAACGGGAAAATTCCGTGTTGAGAGTAGCTGAATCCCGTTTGGCTAGGACGGAAGATCGGTTGGAAGTGGCTGAGAAGAGGGTTGAGAAGGAGGTCAGGGAGAGGATGAGGGTTGAGGAGGATAATGTTGGTTTGAGAGGGGAGATAGAGGTGCTGAAGGAGAGAGTCGAGAGGATGGATGGGTTGGAGAGGAAGTTCGAGGCGATAAGGAGGTTGGTGGTGGTGGAGGATGTGAAAGCTGGGTCGTCGGTGGTGAGTGTTAGTGTAGTGTGTTGTGAGCGGTCTGATCGACACTCCTCTTCAGGAGAAGAAAGTCACGACATCCACCCGACGTCCCGAGAAAGCTCCTTCAACTGCCTCGTCGCCCATCCGGCCGATAGCGACAGTCAAGAAACGTCGACGAGTAGAGGACAGTCCTGCGATACCGCCTGAGGTGGACGAACAGGTCCGTCCTTTTTACACCACCGCGCTTCTCCACCCTGATTCTGTTATCAGTCTCCGTCACCAACTCCGCCCACTCAACGCCATCCAAGTCCTCCCCCTCGCACTCGCATAGCTCAAGCTACCATCACCAAACCCCGTCCAAGGCCATCTGCATCAGCCAAGAAGCGCGAATCCCAACGCTTCGACGTGGACGACTTCCAGATCAAAATCGAGAGCGACTCGCCATATCGTCCGCACTCGATAGCAGGGGAAAGCGATGACGGTGATTGTCTTCCCCCCCCTCAGCTGCAGCTAACCCTCGCAGATCCACTCGCTATGTTCTAGGTCTGCTTCGAAAACACATGTTCACATGTCAGGCTCCTGTTCGAAATACATGTTGTATGTACGATATCAAGCATGCAGGGTATAACCCTCCTCCTCCTCTCGACCCTCCTCCTCCCTTATGGTCTTACTCTCTCCGCCAGTTATCCCTCACCTCCTCCTCCAGCCTCCTGTATCCCCGGGGTAAGAGTAATCCCCTCTCTCAAACTTCACCCTCTTCCCCTCTCCCAGACACCGATAAGGTAAAATCCAAACCGCCGCTCTCTCCCCTCCTAACTCATCATTCGAATGACACCAACCTTTGACCTTCCATCTCGCCGTCGAGAACAGTTCCCTAAAGACGACATTCCCCATCGTAAGTGTCGTCATGCCTTCCGCTGCGCCTCGCTCCAAGCAGTGGAGGGAGACCACGGTGAACGGAAGTCTGAAGGTAGAGATTTTTGGGGTTGACATTTTGCGAGCTTGCAGGAGGCTGGGTAAGGAGGGTGAGTCCGGTCTGGCGTGGTATTCGGATAGGAATTGAGAGCAGATCCGAGACACTGCGAGTTGGAAAGAACACATCCCTTCTTCGCATGAAGGCGATCGTCCTTCCGTCGGTCGATTGTCATCAAAGATCTTCACCTTGAGTCCCGTCAGACACCCTTCTGTCCCCTCATACCTCGATCCTTCGAAAAAGTCTCCCTCCTCCAACCCGATAAGTCGACGCATCCGCCTCTGTTCCGAACCATCTCCGATAACCTCCTCACTCCCAAATGCCTCAGTAAGGTACCTCACAGCCTCCTTCGTAGCCCAAAACTCAACCTCACCCCCAAAATCCGCAAGGGTATCCCTCATCTCCTCGATGAGTGGGACTTCCATCTCCTCAAGCAAGCTCTTCAACAACTCCCGACTGTTCTGACTCTGACCGTGTCCTTCTTCCTCCCCATCGATGGGGTATCTCCCAGTCTTCCCATTCGTCAGAGCTCCTCTCGGTCGATAGAACCTTGCTCTCGCCCCGTCCGCATCCGCTGGAAGAGGATGATGCAGTACATCAGCGCACAACCCCATTAGAGAAGTCGGATCGAGGTTAATCCTCTTCGAAGGCTTCAATCTCCTCTCTTCGTCTTTTCTGGGTAGATCCGCCAGCTCGACCTCGCTCAGATCCCCAAAAACCAGCTCCACCCCCATCTTCCGAACCACTTCGAACGTAAGGACTATCCGCTCATCTTCGTGCCCCCCTCCTGGAAACTCCTCGATCCGGCTCAACCTCATCGTCACTCTCGGAGTGGGAGCTCCAGGGATCCGTTCGGCGTGTTTCGCGACAGAGAGTAGTGATTCAGCTGATGCAATGATACTGTTCGTCAATGTTGACCAGGTCGATTTCGATGGTCCCGCCGCCCCGGAGCAAGAGGTACCGGAATCGGAATCGGAATCGTAATCACTATTGATGTAACTATCCTGTTCCCGAAACTCCGAGATCAATTGAGATACTTTCTTGCTGGAACACCACACCACAATCTTCAGCTTATGACCTTCTTCTTTTCCCTGGAAAAAGGTAGTGATGAATTGCATGAATGGATGGAAACCCACCTGTAGATCCTTATCCATTCCTCTCCTCCTCTCGCGATGACATCCACAAAAGCTTCCTCCTTTCCTTTACCTTTCATACTCACCCTGATCCCAGCTAGAGGTGGTTGAGCGAGCAAGATCTGTTTCCATATCGTTATTGAGCCTGCGACGTTTGGTAGAGGATCTTCCTTCGGTGGGACATCGGAAGCTACCATCTGTCCCAATACTCGTCAGTCGATAAAAGCTTTGAGGATAAGGTCGACTGATTATTCGTGTGAGGGGTAGACTCACCACCTTGAGCTGGGAGGCATGATGTTCTACTGCCTCGGCGAATCTCTTTAAACCTGCCACTTCCTCTGATACCCATCCTTCTGGGTTGAGTCGGTCGATGACGGGAGCGTGAAAGGTAAGGCGGGAAGTATCAAGGCTCCGAATCGAGGCGAGGTGAGCTCCGATGCTCTCTCGAGCTGTGACGAGATTGTCGGTGTAGTCCCGCATTTTCTGGGCAAGGTGGAAATTAGGAGTGAAGTTGGACGGTTCTGAGCCGTTCAGTACGCTTCGCCAGCGGGGCACGCTGAAGCGGGTCACGCCGCTCACAACTCGTATTGACTAAATGCATATCGGGTTATGGGACACCTCCTATCCGCTACAAACAGACATATGGCGAGATGATAATGGATCTGAACATGCGAGAGAAGAGAACGTAAATGATGTTGTACGGAATAAGAAACCAAGACCGTCTACATGTCCACAATGGATTCCCATCGTCGCTAAGCGATCGCGTCAGTGTTCTGATGAAGCTGTATATAGACGGCCTCACCTCCAAGTATCCCTTGAGGGTATCGTCCATGAGGATGTCGTGTCTCTTTTGCACGTATGCTGACTGATTGGTGATATCCTGCCGTAGCTTTGCAATCGACTCCGCGTCCGGGTTCTGCTCAAGTAGATAGCCTAGATTTTCCACCGCTCGCTCTAGGTCACGCTGATTGTCCTCGAACAGCTCGGTCATGTTGTTCCGCTTCAGGCTAGATGAGATCGTCAGCAGCCTGATTTAAGAAATATCACCAGCAGGACCCACTAGAACGCCATGCAGTACGACCACTTCAGCGTCCTCCTCGCTCGGATAACCGTGTTGACCGCTTGCTTGGCGAACTGTACCTCGATCCACGAAAGATTCCCGTTATTCTGCATCGCTTCCATCTTCTTCTCGGTATTCTTGTAGAAGTCGGCGTCGAGTTTTGCAGAGAGTTCGTGATTCGCCCATCGGTTGAAGTACTGCGAATCATTGGTCAGAGAAGCCGCTGGGACAGAAGGGAATAAACGCACATGTAGGTACCGATCCAGACTGGCTCGACTCTTCGCTTGAGTGTCCCGCGCATCCGTCCCGCTCCTCTCGTCGTATCGATTGCACTGATACCAGCTCGTGCCATGCTCGGACCATGGACCCATGCAGACCCAGCAGAACTCCCACTTGCACTTCTTGCAGGTCATATGGCTACGGCAAGTCAGCGTTCATCCAACCCAGAATTCCGCCCAACTCACTTGCAGCCGCCGTTCTTCTCGATCGTCGACTGACACTTTGTGCACTCCTTTGTATTCGCCTGGAGCCAATTAGCAGTCTCCGAGTCATCTGCGCATTTCTTCTCCCACATCTTGACTATCTTGCACAAGACGGGTCGATGGCTGTCTACGGCGCCGCATCTACAGGATATTAAGTCGTTATCTGACATATGCATCAGATCAACGTACCCAAAGCAAAGCTCGCGGCCGTCCGTACACATCACTGTCGGTACGAGCTGATTCAACACCCGTGGCGGAGCTTGTGCGCATTCGATGATGTTGTCGCATCCCGGATGCGGACACCATCGTAGGCTTGGCGAATCGGAGACATAGGCCGCATTAAGAAGGCTTTGATATCTATGGCAGAGTAAGTCCTGCTTCATTATTCAGATAAACGAAATCCACTTCTTGGTCATATCATCCGATAATAGCTCTTCGACCACTTCCTCTCGCACGATCCGCTTGCAACCACTCTCCATACATTGGATCCTCGCGCTCTCCCCTTCTCCCTTGATCTTCCTGTTGAGATACTCCATCCAACAGACTCGACAAAATCGATGACCACAACCTAGTGCAAGCGTCTTCGTCTCCACCTGTTCATTTGGGTAGTCGCTGCAGCAGACTGGACACTCAGACAGGCCGATTGTGGGGACCGACCGGGTGTGTTGGAAGGGGGAAGGAAAGGGGTTACGAAGAGACCGAGTAGGTCGTCTGGGAGAACTGGGTGAGGGGCCGGGGGAAGGAAGTGGTTGAGTATGCGATGAAGGTGAAGAAGGTGGAGATAGACCGGCTTCGGAGAGTGCAGCAGCGGGGTCGTTCCAAAATTGCTCTTGAAGCTTTTCGGAGTTCCACAAGTAGTGTCGTAGAAGCGTTGCGGCGGTGGACGACTAGACACACTGTGAGCCGAGCCACTCAGTCCACCTGGCAGGGGTAGCAAGGCAAACGAATGGAGTCGACAAGCTCACCGGTAATTCCAGCAAGGTCTGAATCTTCTTGATCTCCTTACTCTGCATCTCCATGATTTCTTGCAATGTTCTAACCTTGTACATCACGTCGTAGGGCTTCTTCTGGGGGACCTCTACGGGAACATTCGTCAGCCTTAACATTACTACGCGGATCAATATTTCGCTGACTCACCCTCGATGGTCGGACTCAATCCGTCATACACGTCAGGTTCAGACATTGAGTCCTCCCCTACAGGCATCATGAGCGACTCATCCAGCTGATTAAACCGAGCTCCAGAGGTAAAGGCGCTAGACAGAGATCTGGCGAACAGTATTTGCTGCTACAACTTTTCTTTCCAGGCTCAAGTGAGATGGATGAAGCCGCACTGACCTCCATCAAGTCCTGCATTCTGTCCAAATCCATCGTCATCATACTCGTCATCATCGAAATACTCCTCGTTCTCCTCGCCATCAGAAGACATCGAGACGGATACCTCCGCTTGCACCTCACCTGTCGAAGTCGGCGTTGATGGAGCTGACGGTCGGTCTTTTCGGAGTCGTTTCGAAGTGACTTCCAGAGAAGGTGAGAGTTTGCGCTTCTTACTCGATGGGTCGGGGCAAGGGGAAAGGGACTGTGCGGGAGTAGCTAGGGACGTCAGGGTGGCGGCTGAAGAGGGATGACAAAGATTCAAGCGGTCCAAGAAAGGGTACAGAAGATCAACACATGTGACGAGGTCGTGAAGGCTGGGTCACGTATGCCCGGTATTGTGAGAGGCAGAGGAATAGAGGAACGCTGCCGTTGTGACGCTGAAGTGCCCCCCACAACAATGGAAGCCATGACAAGGAATCCCCTTGATCTCGCTTCCTCTAAAAATCCCACGTCAGGAAATCGCCTAAGGTTGAATACGGTGCGGGGTCCATTCTTGTTGAGTCGCGAGTAATGAGGAGGAGCATTGGCTGCTCTTTGCTTCTTCTACGGGGGCGCTGTCTGCTGCATCATGTCGTCATACTATAGCGACCGAAGTCGAGATGTGCCATCTTGGGACGCCTTCGAAGCAGGTGATGATGATGAATTGGTCGACCAGTCAGAGGTCTGTGGCGGTAATGTTTGTAGACGAAGGCTGACGGGGAACCCTAGTACCAATTTGCTTCTCGCGATCATATCCTTTTCTGCATCGACGCCTCCACTTCTATGCAGACTCCGTATCCCGACCGAGAGACGCCCGAAGGTTCGATCAAGGGGAAGAGTGCGCTCCATCAAGTCATCGATGCGGTGGCAGAGATTGAGAGGAGGAAGGTTATCACAGGACCTGCGGACAGTGCCGGAGTTCTGCTATACAACATCGATGTGAGCTCAACCAAGAGTTCGAACACACGGGGACTCATGGTCATACAGCCTGGTACTCCATCTTCATCTGGATCCGGCAATTACAAGCCGGGTACCCATGTCTACCAACCTCTTCGAACGATCAACGCCGAGGAGATCAAGCGGATCGTAAGGCTCCAAAAGAGTGCGGCCGAGGAGTATGAAAGTCAAGACATCGACGACGAAGCAGTACAACCCTCTGTACTGAGCGAGGCGTTCCCATCATGCAGAGAGGGAGATGAGCTGAACATCGCCGACGTGCTGGTGACATGTAATTTCCTGTTTCGGGATGCGTGAGTTCTTGAGCAGACCGAACAGCATCTTATTGTCCCCATGTAGCTCTCGAGAACTGACAATGGCTCAGAGGGACGAAAATGGCCGGGAACAAGCGAGTCTTCCTCGTCACGAACAACGATGAGCCGCCTGGAAGTACATCCAATCGCGCACCAGCACGGACGGTGTACGGAGTGAGTGCCCTCATCTCCGAGTCTCCCTGAATACTGAGACTATTCGATACTCTCTAGGATCTTCTGACATATGGTATCACCATAAACACATACTTCGTCGACCGACCAAATCATCGGTTCAACCCCACTCTTTACTGGAACGTAAGTCCTGTCCCCCCGCCTTGCTGATAGGTAGGATATATTGGGCCGCGGCGAGGACGAAGACGCACCTGGCGATGCGGAGCCGGAGATCGAAGGCATGGCAGCATTGGCGGATGTGATGAACGATCTGGTGATCCGGCATGCACCGAAGCGGGTACAGTTTAGTATACCCTTACGCTTTGGGGGAAAAGACGGAGAGATCGAGATCGGAGTTAGCGGGTGAGCTGCCGACCTGGTCACTAGCTGAAGCCCTGTATAGGTATGCGCTTGTCTCGTCTCAAGGCAAAGGACAACCTAAATACGTGCGGATGCGAGGTCAGACTGTCGAAGAAGTCCTTACCAAGACCGAGCACACCTCTGCGGTGAGCCTGGTCAAATATGGCGGACGGACTCAAGCTGATGTACTGAAGGAAACCGGAGCAGTCCTTCGTGACGGGGAGATTGGTCAAGCCTATCAATTCGGAAAGGAAACGACCGTCCCCAACATCCTCGAGCCAAACTGGTGGGAATCAACCGAGCACCAGCAGGAACAGCAGGCTGTCGCGGACGAAGCCTTGCGGCTGAACGAGGAGAGAAGGCGGCGAGAAGAGGAGGGCGAGGAAGATAAGGAGATGCCTGAGGTCGAGGAGAAAATGAAAAGCTCGCAGGGGAAGAAAGCGAATGGCAAGGTGGAGGAAAAGCCGAGGGTGATTGCGAGAACGAGGGTAAGTCGGTCTCACAGCACGGTTAAAGGGGCTCACGTTTCGATAACTTCCAGCTACAATTTACGAACTACGAGATCGATCAGTTCAAGTCGATGGGTATGACACCGCGTGAGTCTCCGTTAGCCGGACCAGCTGATTGAGATCCAGAAATCAAGATACTCGGCTTTCAATCTCCCAAAGATCTCAGCGTTGACCTGAATATCAAGCATTCGTACTTCCTCTATCCAAATGAGACCGTTCGTCCGGATTCAAGAGTCCTAGGTTCGACACTGACGCGGTCGTAGGAATACACGGGAAGTACCCGTACTTTCGCTGCCCTGCTCAAATCTTGCCTGAAGCTCAATCGTCACGCCCTAGCACTTTGCCGCTTCAAGACAAACATCACTCCCGAGTTTGCTGTTCTCATCCCCCAAGAAGAGACGTTCATAGATGGCGCACAAAATGATCCTCCTGGATTTCATGTCATTGTCATGCCTTTCATTGATGATATACGCCAACCGCCTAAGAACATGACGGAGAATCTGAATGCATCAGAGAGGCAGGTCAAGTTGATGTCGAATATCGTGAAACGGTTGAGGATAAAAGCTGGGCATTACCGATCTGAGGTGTATCCGAATCCTGGTTAGTTCAGAATCTGCAAATAAGCGGGGACTGACGGAAGCCATCGCAGCTCTAGCGTACCATTATGCTCAACTACAATCTCTCGCGTTCGAAGAGGATTTCGATCTCACTCAATCGATAGACGAGATAGATAAGACGTATCCGAAATACCATGGGATACATAAATCTGGTGGCGAATTCATGGCGGAATGGAATCGGTCGATCGAGGAGGATGAGCGGGCGATGGAAACGCTGAAGGCTCCGACGAAGAGGAGCGCAGCTGTGAACGTAAGCAGCAAGCGATACAGCGTTAGTGAAGTGCTTATGGTTTCGAAGGTGGATGAGGACGACTTGGTGGATGTCATAGCGGCGTATAAGGATGGGACCATCGAGAAGGTGATCGGCCTGTCTGTGGGCAGCGCCCCGGAGACTGATGCTCCTGTAGCTCAAGGTGCAAGAGCTAAAAGATTACGCAAAGTTCAACAGTTAGTCCTCTCCTCCTGGAACAGCTTCTCTTGCTGACGAGGTCAGAAATCTCGATTGCCGGCAAGACGAAGAAATCGGATATCATCGATGCTATGAGAGATCATCTGGAAAAGGAGGCGAGTGGGAAGAAGGTGAAGACGAAGTAAGCGGTGAGGGCCGTAGGAATTGTCATGAACTGCACGACTATCACGCTCAGCCGGGCAAAAGGTTGTCAACACGGCTCAGAACTGCTGAGAAAGTGCCAATGCTGTAACAGGAGGGAAGGGAACAATACGGTCTTGACGAATAAATCGGCGAATGAATGGTCATCGAGAGAAGCAGTCAATAGTAACGACAGTGAGCGATCGATACGGACGGCTCTGGCACTTTGGATGTGTAGCCCATGATGGAGACGTACCGAAGTGTGCACCGGACCTGGCAAGCGCTCTATGTGTCGCGTGCTGTCGTTCACTTCTCCTTGCTTTGCTCCGCCACTTTTGAGTGAAATTAGACAGCTGCGAAAAGCTTATGTGCCGATAACGAGGAAAGAAAAAATCAGCGGGAGCAAATCTCGCCACTTCCAATGGAGACCCCGAAAGCGGCTGGTTCAACGCTGACGCCTGCTACCGACCCCTTCCATTTTTCTCCATCCTCCTTCCTGCTTACACTGATATACACGATGCGCTTCGCCTCAGCCATACTAACCATTCCCCTGCTCGTTTCGGCGATCCCTACTTCTCGCTCAGACAGCTTCACCATCCAGGATGCGGAGGTTCTCGGTGCGATCCCCCACGAGATGGAGAAGCTGGGCTGGACGATGGATCTGAACGAGTTGAGATTGGTACAATTTGACGAGGAAGAGCCGCCGGTGTGAATCATATCTGCTCGTGTCACATCAATGGCTTTCTTACTGACCCGAGAAAGCTGGATCACGGAACTTGAGAAGATCCAAGCTCGATCGGAAGGGAAGAAGTTCATGGATATGTGAGTAAACACTTTTACTGTCACCCGAACAGGGATTGACAGTAGTTAGTACGGATACGCCTACCCTTGGGATCTCGACATTCATGCTGCCATCTGCAGCCAATGTCAAATACTGTTTGTTTTCCTTCGAGAACGACTTTCGAGCTCATAAGATGTCTCAAGCGTTCCCTTCCCCAGGGAATTACACCAAGCCGATCAAGTCGATGATCAAGAGGCTGGACATGGACAATATGAAGCAGTTCCTCTCCAAGTTCAGCAGGTGACTCGCCCTCGTCACCACAGCTCGAAGGCTCTGACATCTCGCAGCTATCGAACGCGGTATTACCGTTCAGATACGGGGAAGCAATCCCAACAATGGATCAAATCACAGCTTGAGGCGGTATGTCTTCCACTGGAAGGTCTTTCTATTATCTGCTGATCTGTGATGACTAGATCGCTAAACCGCACCCTGGTATGAGCGTCAAGGAGTTCCCTCATCCTTGGGGCCAGAACTCCCTCATCGTCCGATTCGAGCCTTCCTCATCTGACATGGCGGATGCACCTGTTACTGTCATCGGCGCGCACCAAGACTCCACCAATCAATGGCCGTTCTTGCCTTCCCCGTATGTCTTCGTTCGCCCACCAATACCCTCTGACCAGGTTTAGCGGCGCGGATGACGATGGATCTGGTACGACCTCCTCGGTCGAAGCTGTTCGAGCTCTAGCAGCAGCCAACTTCACCCCTTCCACTCCAGTCGAGTTCATGTACTTCTCTGCTGAGGAAGGTGGTCTTCTCGGTAGCCAAGCCATCGCCAAGAGTTACGAGGACAAGGGTGTGAAGGTGTTGGCTATGCTTCAGATCGACATGACAGCTTGGGTTAAGACCGGAACAAAGGAGAGTGTTGGGATCATCCAGGATTTCGTCGACCCGGGTCTTACGGATTTCGTGCATAGTTTGGTGGATCAGTACCGTATGTGTTGGACCAACCTCTTGGGGAAAGCTGAGTTGATGCTTTGTAGTGGCGATCCCATCTTTGATGACCCAGTGTGGGTATGCTTGTTCCGATCATGCGAGTTTCGGCAAGGCCGGTTATCAGTCAAGCTTCGCGTGAGTAGCATCGTCTCTCGTAAACACTTGCATACACTGACAGGTCGCAGTATCGAGAGCAGCTTTGAGAACTCGAACCATAATATCCATACGTCGCAGGATACGATGGATCACCCAGAGTTCTCTTTCTCACACATGCGAGAGTGTGTATCGCTTTACGTATAGGCGGGTCGAAGCTGATGAGTGTAGGTTTTCCAAGCTTGCGGTGGCATTCGCAGTCGAGCTTGGGGGTCTTGAGAAGGCGTGAGATACCTACGTGAAATGTTGCATATTAGGCGAGGTTGTTGGAAAGGGGCAGGACATCTTGCGAAATCTTGTACTACATCTGTAATGGCACTTGTTACAACATACATACCGAGCTGCGATGGTCATGTCATGTCTTGAAGACGATGATCAAGATGAGCAGAACAAATATCAAGCCAACAATGGTGATGGTACTTCCTGTAAATCATTCAGCTCAGCCCTTTCAAGTCATGGAGAAGGTAAACTCACCATACTGCTTCGCATCCGAAGCGACCCTATCCAACCTCTTTTTCGCTTGACTCAACCTCGCTGTTGTCCGGTCCATCGCATGGTCCGTATCTTCTAGCAACTCGTTATGCAGGTCGAGCTCGGAACCTATCTGGATGGACAGGTGATTTTGTCGGCCAATAGAGTGGGAAAGGAGGTTGAGGCGTTCGTCTTGGTCTGCAAGGTGTGCCATGCGAGTTAGCGAGCCGGAGCGAGAACAAGGGGTATTCAGAGAGCACCGACCGAGGACGATGAAAGTCCAGGAGAAGTAGAAGAAGTAGATAGATAACCTCAGCATAGCCCGAATGTGGAGGGAGCGATTACTTACCATCCATGAACAACTGCTGTTCCGACAGCATCTCATGCGGTGATCTATCGTCATCTCCCACAACTCGACCTCCACCTCCGTCCGGCCGATCATCCTCATCATCCGGTATATCTCTGAACGGTCTCTCGGTAGCTGGTGAAGGCGGGTCGACATTAAGTTGGGGCATCCGAGGTGTTCTTTCCGGATCTTCCATCTTCGGCGTCACCGGAACTTCGATAGGTGAGGGTGGTCTAACTCAAAACACCTCAATATCGCAAGCTCAAAAACAACGGGCAGAAAAAAAAGAGACGCTACCGACCTTTTAACCTCCCGCCTGATTGACTTCACTTTCTCCCTCCCAACCTCATCCTCCCCAAAAATCTCCAACAACCTATCGTACCTCTCCTCCAACTCCCTAACCGATCTCCCAAACTCACCCTCGATGGATTTCCCTTTCTTCTTCTTCCCTCCCCCCACAACCAAACCAGAATTCTCCAACTCCAATTGGTCCGATAGTTTGGCTAGGTCGGTTCGGATGGTAGTGAAGTTCTTTGAGATTTGGGTTTGAGAGGATGCTGAAGCTGGTAATGAGAGGGAGAGGATACGGGATCTTTCGAGGAGGAGGGTGGAGGTTGTGGTTAATCTTGCGGAGATTGAGGCGGGGGATGAGGCGGGGGATGAGGCGTTTGACATGGACATTGGAAGGGGACTGGAGTGAATGGACAGGATCTGTAATTTCTCAAGTGGTCTTCCGCTAACTACGGACAAATCTTTCCAAGCTGTGAACGGTCGTCTGCACGGGAGACACCGTGCAATTCCTTCGCTTACGTAAGAAAACTTATTTCACAGCGCATTTGGATAGCTGCGCAAATTGTACAGTAGATCTACCAAGGACATACACATATACATAACACCAACGAACCAGTCTGCAAAGCACCCATCTACCATTTCGTCACCAGGCGATTCTGGCTAAGAAACCACCAGGGTACTTTCTGACGAAATATTTCCTCGTCTCATCGATGAAGAGGATACCCAATGCGAACGCGAAAGGCAAGAAAATATGCTCGACAGGTACACCCTGAACAACCAAACATTAGCCATGATATCATCGACTTACTTTTGGAATAACTCACCCTGGTTAGGAAGGTATTTTGGAAGAACGGGATGTAACTGAAGAAGAACAAGAACGCTATACTCGCCAACATCGCCGGCGGGATCCAGAGATTCCGAGCTGGGCCATGGATGGTGAATGGGTTGTGTTGAAAGATGCTGAGCCTACGGGTACGGGTCGAGAGGAGGTTACCCCATTGCATTCCGACGAGGGTGAAGAGGTAGCTAGAGAAAGTCAACCTCACCTCAATCGGGCGGAGGAGGAAACTCACATCGATTGAGCTCGGTCGACAGCATCGGCAAAGGCATCGGGATCGTACTGAGATGGCAGACCACCATATGCAAGTACACTGCACGTGTCAGCACGGTCGACAGCTGGTCGATCAACTCACAGATCGCTGAACTTGTATCCCTGTCGCTGCAACCACCAGAAAGCCATACTCATCGCGCAGAGCGACTCGATCAAACCCAGGACGAAATAAGCATGAAAGAGAAGCTTCCAATCGACCAAACGATCCTTCTTGACGTTTCTCGGTCTGCGGGTGAGTAGGCCAGCTTCGGGCTTCTCAAAACAAAGGTCTATGGCTGGGAGGACGTCGGTGACAACGCAGATGATGATCATTTGGAGGTTTGAGAGGATTTGAGGGAGACCGAGGAGGACATTGAGGAGGATTGGCATGAGTTCGGAGAATGATCCTGCTGGGAGGAGGTAGAGGATTGTCTGGGACTATCAGCTTGCCCGTCGTATGGGTGAGTAAGCTGTATTTACCTTGCGGAGGTTGTCAAAGACGAGTCGACCGTACTCAACCGCAACGACAATCGACGAGAATCTATTGGACATCAGCTTTGATTCGAGCAACCTCGATAACACTCACGACTCAAGCAAGACGAGATCCGCCGCTTCCGTTGCCACATCGCTCCCACCACCCATAGCAATCCCCACATCCGCCGCCTTGAGACTCGGCGCATCATTCACCCCATCTCCAGTCATGCCCACCACACAGCCTCTAGCCTGGAATTCCTTGACGATCCTCAACTTCTGCTCCGGTGTCGTTCGAGCGAAGACAATCTCTCGGTATTCAGCCGCTTGCTCCCATTGAGTTTCGTTCATCTCCATGAGATCCGGTCCAGACAGGACAAGACTGTGCGTGCTGATGGGGTGAGTTTGAATGCCCTCATCGTCCGAGGAGATCGGATCATACTTGACCACCGAATTGATGTCGAGATCTCGGTCTAGGTCGGCTAGGCGATGTACCCGTTGCGCGTCTGTGACGATCCCGCATTGCTCGGCGATGGCGACGGCAGTAAGAGCGAAATCACCAGTAACCACGAAGAACCTAATTCCGGCACCGCGCATCGTTCGGACGGTCGCTGGAATATCAGCTCGAGGCGGGTCGACGATGCCCACAAGGCTGACGACGGTGAGTTGCTGATTGAGCTCGGAATTAAGGAATTCGGCGAAGTCAGGGTGATCGAAAGCAGGTGTCTTTTCGAGGGAGGAACGGTGGATGACCCGCTTGGCGAGGAGTAAGACTCGCTGACCTTTCGCCGCCCAAGATTCCTGGACACCGGTCAAAGAGGCGAGAGCAGGAGGTGTCAAGGGAAGAGGTGGACCGCCCTTTGGATCATTGACGAAAGCACATCGTTTGAGCAGGACATCGGGTGCTCCTTTGCACAGAAGAATGAGATCGCTTGGATCGAAAGTCTCGTGAGGCGACACCGGCGCTGGAGTCGCTCAGAGGTAGTCGGGGCGACACACAGTAGCTGAAAGTCATGTGAGCGTCCCTTTTCATCTTTCAGTATATTGGCCCACCTTGAGCATGAATTTTGTTTTGGAGTTGAAGTTGACCTTGTACACCTCTTGCCAATCTGCTTGTGACTCGCTGACGGGTCGCAGCGCTTCGGCAAACCTCAAGATGGCCGCGTCTACGCCGAAATCAGCAAGAACACGGCGAGATTTCTTCTACTCACCGGTCGCGTCCCCATTGACGAGCCGAAGGCCGATGGGCTGATCCATCGTGCTCCTATCGAAAGTCGCGGCGTTACAGACACCAGCGACTGCAGCGATTTGCCTCGAGCTTTCTTCCTTCGCGACATGATCCTCACTCCGCGATATTAACCGATCCCTCGCTTCTGTCGTGTCGAACTCGTCATCCAGTACCGCCGCGTTCGTCACCGTCATCGTGTTGCGGGTCAACGTCCCCGTCTTGTCCGAGCAGAGCACATTGATGGAGCCGAGCGTCTCCACCGTCATGAGCGTCTTGCACAACACCTTATTCTTGGCAAGGGTATTGGCGATGACGGCGAGCGAGATCGTCACGCATGCCGGTAAACCCTCGGGAATGAAAGCGACGCAGACGGAGACGATGTCGATGACTAAATTGGACTTTGTGATGAAACCTTTGTGTTTGGGGTTGAGCCACGCTCCCCAGAGGATGATGACGAGGACGACAAGGGAGATAGCGCAAGATACGATGATGATGATGAAGGGGAGGATCTCGCGTTGAAGATTGGTCATGCTGGGTCCACCGTAAGAAGAAAGCTTGGCGATACGACCGAAGACTGTCTGATCTCCTGTCTGGATCACAACACCTTGGAAATCATCAGGCCTAAGACCGACGCAGAATAAAGAAACGGCGTACCCATGCCGGAACCGCCTACACAAAGAGTACCTTGAAGACCGATGTTGGCCGTTTCGAGGAAATTTTTATCCGTTGACTCAATGGCAGCTGGGACGGCTTCGGATTCGCCTGTCAATACCGACCGGTCAAGCTTAAGATCTGAGGACACGGCGATGAAGCGAAGATCCGCTGGGAGCTTAAAGCGATGTGAGTGTTGGTGCTCTCTACTGAAGTTGGATAGAGCCGACCTTGTTGCCTAGCGACACATAGACCTACGCCTCGTCAGCTGAGATCCGGTTAAGAGAGATAAACCCCACTATATCGCCAATGACCAAGTCCTTCGCAGGTGTATGCGTTTGAGCACCATCACGAAGGACCATCACAGCGGCGGGGAGCATTCCAGCAATGGAAGCCATCACCCGGCCGGTCGAGTAGTCTAGAATGGGGTAAGAGGAGGAGGTTGGGGTGTTGCATTGAACTCAACTTGCCAGGCATTCTGTGTCAGGGTGTTTTAGCTGTCTTCAAGGGATGGGACGGACAACTCACGAAGCTCGTTTGAATGAGGATGACGATGAGCAGGACGACCGCGAGAGCGAGATTGGACGCTTCTGGGGCGGGCTCGCCAAGAGGTTTCCTATTCATCGACTTCAGTAGATCCCAGCGTTCTATATGGAACCCACTGACCAGGCGATAAAACATAGGATGGCCGCGACGAAGAGCAAGGTTCCGAATCCGCCAAAGATGTAGTTCAACCACCTTGACGACAGGTCAGTGACCTCGTCCTAAGATCGGGTTGGAATTGAGTGACTTGAGCCAAGCCCTGTTAGGGGGAGGTGATACCGTGTTTGGCCCGTTCGTTGCCAACCTCCTCTTGGCTTGTTCCCCATCCAGCCCGACCTTTGGATCCACACTTAGTCTCTGAAGCACCTCGTCCTTGAGGAGGAGATGCCAATCGAGGGAAGCAAGCTCCTTCACGGCATCCTTCTTCGCTGCCGCAGCTGGTGGCCGCTGGTGAGTATCTGTAACGTGCAAGGACAAGGTCCTAACGAGATCAGGCGACTACACAGCTAGACCATGGGGGAAGGTGTAACTCACCTGAACTCGCCGATGATTCGACTAGGGGTGTTGACGTGCTGTGGACCGGTTGTCATGGAGATCGAGTTGAACCTTCTCAACTCCTTCTCTCGACTAGGCGACGCGCCGACGTTATCATCCTGGATGGTGATTGACCGAGGGATGGTGAAAGTCCTCGTCCGGGGCGGTAAAGCCACCATCGGTATAAGCACTATCACGACGAGCATTCGACATGGTGGCGAGTGACAAACGAACGAAGGAACGACGAAAGAGATGACAAGTGGGAGAGAGATTGGATTGATTTTCAGGTCAGGATTATCTATATCAGTCCGCGTCCCAAGTGATTAAAATCAGTTCCTGATATTCACATCCTAATAAACCCTCTGTCTGGAACTGAACTGAATCCAAGCCATGTCGCGTACTCCGAATCGGAAACAGCTTTAGGGGACTCTACGAGATGACGACCCAATCAGCAATAAAGCCTCGTCAGCTCCAAGACAATCCATGATCATGAAAGTCGCGCATAGGAAACATGTCAGACCTGGTTCCCCGTGTTTGGTGTATGGCGTTTTTCTGTTGGTCCGCCAGTAAAATCGCGCGGAACCTTTTGTGGGTTGTTTTGAGGCTGAAATGTGCACGGTCTTTGAGATATCAAATGCTCAATATGAGGCGGCTTTTGTTTGGAGTTCGAGATAGATCGCACATAATTCTTGGGTCAAACTAACGAGGCCTAGGGTGACGAGAAGTAGGTTTCGAAAGATTTAGCCCCTCGAGACCCCTCTCGGACCTCATGATGCAGGGCGGTGATGTAACACTTTAGCAGACAGCCCTTCAGTCGTTCCGCCTCACGGGGTCACAGATATTTCTTTCTGCTTCATTCTTGCCAATGTAAACATGGCGAAGGTGGAAGAGGTGATGCCAAACGTTGGGACGAGAAGGTTTTGACTGTTGACTGCAGTCAACCGAAAAGAATTCATCCTTAAATTTCTCTCCTGACCGTATATAGCATGACAAGCAAACATTACATGCACGATATGTCAAGGATAGCAAACATCTTACTCGTCCATGAAACCAAAACATATCCCTTCCTTAGCCTAGAACACAGGTCCCGAGAGCTTGACCTTCTCATCGATATCCGCCTCATACTTCGCGAAAGCCTTCTGGAACATCCCTCCAAGCTTGTTCAACTCCGCATCGAAAGCCTCCTTGCTAGGCCATACCTTCGCCGGGTGAAGGATCTCTGAAGGTACACCGGGTACAGCTTTCGGGATGGAAAGATTAAAGATCGGGAAAGTCTCGTATTCTGCTTTCGCCAATGATCCGTTGTGGATGGCATCGACGATCGCTCGGGTGTATTTGAGAGGGCATCTCTTGCCGGTACCAAACTTCCCACCGGTCCAACCGGTGTTGATGAGCCAACAGTGGGCTTTGGTCTTCTCCATTCGGTCGGCGAGCATGTGGGCGTATCGTCCAGGGTGGAGGACGATGAAGGGTTGTCCGTAACATGTGGAGAAGGTGGGTGATGGTTCGACGATACCGTCTTCGGTACCTGGCGTTTTCGAAGTGTAGCCGGCAACGAAATGGTACTGCGCTTGTTCGGGAGTGAGGCGGGAGACAGGAGGGAGGACACCGAAAGCATCGCAGCAGAGCATGATGATGTTGGATGGTTGGCGGTTGGCGATGCAAGGGATCTTAGCGTTGGGAATGAACTCGATAGGGTAGGCGCAGCGTGTATTCTCGGTGATGGCAACATCATCGTAATCAGGGTTTCGGTCGGAAGGGTTGTATACGACATTTTCGAGGATGGAGCCGAACCTGATTGCTCCAAAGATCTCGGGTTCCTGAGGGATCAACATAGGTCTAGATGGTTGTGCTCACCTTCTCGGCTGACAGATTAATGCACTTGGCGTAGCATCCTCCCTCAATGTTGAATACCCCAGTATCAGACCATACATGCTCGTCGTCACCAATCAGCAACCGGTTTGGATCGGCGGATAGTGTCGTCTTTCCGGTCCCGCTCAATCCGAAGAAAAGTGTGACATCGCCGTTATCGCCCTTGGCCTGATTTGCTGAGGAGTGAAGGGATAGTTGGCCAAACTTGACGGGTTGGAGGTAGTGCATGACGCTGAAGATACCCTTCTTCATCTCTCCGGCGTACTCGGTACCGAGGATAACCATCTCCATCCGCTTGAAGTTGATCTCAACGGAAGTGGTGGACGTCATACCGGTTGTGAAACGGTTGGCAGGGAATTGACCGGCGTTGTAGATGATGAAATCTGGTTCACCGAAGTTGGCGAGCGCTTCGGGAGTAGGGCGGATGAGCATGTTGTGCTGAATGGGGTTTCAACGATAAGATTCCAATAAGCACGAAAACGCTGGCTCACCATGAATAAAGCGTGGTAGGCCCGACTGGCGATGACCCGAACCTTGATCCGGTACTTTGGGTCCCAACCCGCAAACCCGTCAAAGACATAGACATTCTCCCTCGTATTCAAGTAATCGATCGCTCTCTCTCGGTTGATCTCGAAGGTATGCTCGCTACGCCAGTTAGCTCAGGTATGCTCTGCCTGACGAAGGACTCACTCCATCTTGATGTTGATGGGTCCCCACCAGATCTCATCCTTGCTCCCATCCTCGTAGACGATCCGCTTATCCTTGGGAGAACGACCGGTCTTCTTCCCGGAGAAGTTGATGAGTGCACCACTTGAGGAGATGACGGCGCCTTCGTTCAGGATGGCATCTTCGTATAGCGAAGCGATGGGGGCGTTACGCTGTTGAGAGGAGCGAGCGACGCAGGCGGTAGAGGGGATACGAAAGGAAGGAAATAATGAGAATGCCGAAGGGCAGGCGATGGAAGAGGAGAACGACGACATCAGCTATGACCCTGCAGGATAGTGTAAGTAGCTCACCTTGATATGAATCCGGTCAAGATCAAATCCTGCCTGTGAGAAGTACTTCATCTCCTTCCCAAGGAACTGATTCGCCTCAAACTCGTCATGGTGTTGGTGTCGGTGAGGCATGGTGAGGAAGCGATGTAGTGGAAGCTAGAGGTATGCACTGATTTTAGATTGTCAGCTAGAATTATAATGTATGGTGATTAAGTACGAAGCAGTTGAAAAGGAAGTGATGAGGCGGGACAGTCTTCAACCGAGATTTGCTTAGCCCGGAGCAGGGAGAAGCCAATTCCGGGGACCGGTGCAAGAATACCCGGGGTATAACCCAGCTCACAAGATCGAAAAGCCAAAGGAAGGGTAATGATCACCGCGAATCTTGTTGTTACCCGGAAAGTCAAAAAGGAGAAGCAGGAACGAGAAGCTGAAACCCAGTAGATATATGGCTTTTTTTCCCGGAGCATGGGATTGGGATCTCCTTGGTCCGGTCATTTCGAATTGTTCGGGTGGTATCGGAAATCTTCGGACGATGGTCCGAAGAGTACTCGTTTCAGACTTGTTCAGCCGATTTTGGCGATTGTCTCAATGAATACAGTTGATACAGAGCCTCATGCGCACCGTGCAACGATATCCTTATACAGCTAGGAGCCCTCATTGTAAGAGAAGGGACCAATGGTGGGTGAAACGAAGCAGGTGGAAATCGCCAAAAACAGGCGAAGCGCGAGTACACCCGACTGATTTCGAATTTTTCCCTTCGAAATGCCTGGCCCACAAGGATTTCGAAATCGGCTTTGCAGCCACTTAGACCGGGAAGCGCACAAAACTGCTCGGTTCATACTCGAGAGACGTAACAGAAACGGTGTAGTGCTGACCTTAGGTGCCAGAGCGACGTGACATGCCGCCTTATACCATCTAGTACTCTACAGCGTTACATCCATACAACGTCCATCATCTACCGCACACCCCCACTAGCCGCTCTCGGCGTCAACATCCCCGCATCAACATCCCTCTCCAGCGCCTGACTAACATCTGCTGGATGTACCGCCATCGCATCCCCAAAATAGTCTCTACTAACAGGTGCACGAGACGCAGGTATATCCTTGAGATGGGAATTTTCACCTCTCTGGGGTTTGGGACGATGTGTGTCGACTGCAGCGATGGGGAGGGGATAGCGTTCTTCGTGACATCCGTAGGCGATGGGAGTGATCTTGATTAGGGTGTGGAGGGGGATCTATGAGAGTGAGCGGGTTGCAGAGGGAGATTGAAGAAGCCCTACGTTGATGTAGGGAAGTTCTTCTTGTGGAAGAGCGAGAAAGTATGCATAGAGACTCCGCAGGATGGCCTACACAGATCAGCGAGTTCCGGTCAGGATATGGTGGACTCGCCTGATGTCCGATGATGAGGATATTTTCCTGCCGCTCAAGCTCCATGATGACCGGTTCCAACCGTACCACGACATCCCGATACGACTCGCCACCTCGATACCGGTAGTTGAATTTGTCGTCATCCCGGCTGAGAAAGTCTTCCGGGTACTTGTGCTGAGCGCTCTGTCAGCAACCATATCAAGTGGAGAGATGCCAACCTCGATCTCCTCATACGTCATGCCGTCACACACTCCCGCATCCAGCTCGTCAAGCGATTTCCACGTCTTCTTTTCGAACGGGAGGAAAGAGCCGGTCTCGATTGTTCGCTGCAGCGTTGATGTCCATACCTGCGATGATCAGCGACGTCTCGCCTCCGCACCGAGCTTGCGCGAGATGTCGCGATACCTCACTTCGAGAGGTCCATGACCGATGTTATCTTTCACCAACGCCGGCAAAGCTCGAGCATAATCCTTTCCTCTTGGTGACAAGTCCGAATCACCCCCTATCTTCCCTTCAACGTTGTACATGCTCTCGCCATGCTAAGGTACAACTCCATTAGCAACATAAAGCTCAGAGAGTGCCACGCACCCGTGAGAGGTAGATACACCTCGGCTTGAGATGCAGATTCATCAAGTAAAACGCGATCCGACTTTGCAGGTACCCGTTTATCCGATTCATCGTCACCTGCTCCCCGACATTCAATATCCGACAAAAGCTGATCCCCGGTTCAGAGATGGTCTGATACACGCTTTCGTACGCCGCGATCCGTCTTCGGAAATCCTGTTCCGCTTCTTCGCGAGACATGCCTTGGTAATCTGGATCGCCGGACTGGACCTTCAGAGCGATGTTGGTGGCTATGACGGCCGGGTCATTGCAGAATGATTCGAGGAAGAGGAGTTGAAGGTTGGGTTCATGAGAGACTCGCTCCCGGATCTTCTCTCTGTGACGGATACCATAAGCTACCTCCCAAATTAAGGGACATGACTGTACCTTCGGTCGAAGGTACTATTTGTGGCGTCTACCGTCAGACTTAGCTTTGATTCGAGAATGAAACCGGGAACACAAGGTGACTCACCCATGATCCCAACATTCCCCTCCATTTTCAACCACTCGATTAAACTCTCCAAGCTCTCCTGAGCAAGCAGCTCCCTCGCGACGTTCGCCTCGGCGTTCGAGTGTGAGAAGTACTGCGCAGAGTGGTCGACCTTCTTCTTGCCCCTGTACTCCCGTGAGTATGGTCCGCCAGCGGTGAAGAAGCAAAGACTTACGCTTCTTGCTCTGTGCGAGCTTTCGACCGTCTGAGCTGACCGACGTTGAAGACCTCAACATTATATTCAAGCCACTGTACGAGTCAGAGTATACCTCAAGATGTGGAAAGTATATGAGTGGACTCACTCGGAGATAGCGCATGAGCTTGTTGCTCAAGTATGACTTTCCCCTTGCCGGTAATCCGACCTGCGCAGATCAGACCAAGTCGAGTAAAGGGAAGTCGGGCATACCATAGCGACGACAATCTTCGCTTCAGAGTAGTCGGGCTTCTCGACTACATATCTCGTCAGCTCCGACCAAAGGCCTACATAAATCACTTGCCAACGGTCCCAATGCCGGAGACGGAAGGAGCTCTCTCCGGCGCCTTGGCATTCTGCCTAATAATCTTCGTACTCTCATCTAAGGTCCTCAGCCTATCCTGTCCATCAGCCTTTCCACCCTTTTCAATGAGACTCCCACCTACATCTCCGACTGTGCCCCGAAATGTGGTGTCCCAGGCGCACTCATAGTCCGCCCTTCAGCAGCAGCATTAGCTAACGCATTGATCACCTTCTCCGTCTTCGAATCGAGGTCCGGACTCGACGAGCCAGAAGCGGGGGTCCCATTGGATTGAGGGGATTTGGATTTGGAGTTTGTTCGGGATAGGCGAAGGTTATCGAGTTTGGATATGGCTTCGGCGAGGACGGCGGGTGCGACGGGGTCGTGCAGGTCGGACATGAGGGAGTTGGGACCCATGGGACGGAGTTGAGGGGATTTCTTCCTTGATGGGACGGCTGGTGCAGGCATCGACATGGCGATAAATGACCTCGAAGGAATTCCAGAGATGAAAGCAACAAGCGGAAACAGATTTTACTCGCGACAAAGGGAATGGGGAAGTTCAGCATGCCTGGGTAAGGACCGTGTCGAGCTGTATAGGCTATCCACACTGCTTCGTCCAGCACCTGCTTGCAAACATGGGAAGCCCAAAAGATGCATGCGGCGAGCTACAGCGCTGCCAAGTATATATATACTGCATGAGAAAGACCTACCTGAGTCACCTATACTTTTGCCTTCTTTCCGTCCTGGCAAAATGAAATAGCAATCAGCATGTTCCGCTTCTGATGGGATGGTAGGCCATCAAGGCAGAATTGAAAGAGAGGTGACATTCAAGGTGTGTCCTTCGCTCAGAAATACTTACCGGCTCTGTTGAAGTCCCGTTCGTGACGGGTGCACCAGTCCCAAACTTTTCTGCACGTTTCCGCTTCTTCTCCTCTTCAGCAGTGATACGCTCCGCCATCTCTCTACTTGGCTTGTCAGCGGTCACTTCATCACGGTAGAACGGACTAACGGAGTTATCTCCTCCGCCTTCGCCGGCGTTGCAGCAGCAGCAGCAGCAGCAACCTCCTTGGATGCCGATGCCTTCTTCTCCGGTAACCCAAACTTAGCTGCTCGTTTCGCCAAGACTTCTTCACTAATACCGAGGGATGCAGTATCTATGGCTGGGGCCTTTGTTTTCGGTGGCGAGGCGGGTTCTGAGGGCGTTGGCGGTGCTTTTGTCGGAGACGGTGCTGATCGTTTCGAAGTTGCAATCGGGTCGAAGGGTATTCCAAATCGCTCGGCTCGAGACTTCAAGGCTTGTTGCTCAGGTGTCAAGGTCAAGGTGTCCGAGGAGGGTCTGGCGGAATTTGCTGAAAGCTGCGGAATGCTTCTTTAGCGATGCTTAGTAAGATAAGGGGTTAAGGTACCTCGGCTGATGAGGACGTAGCATCTGGCGTCTCTTTGGGATCGTCTCCATCTTCTAGGCCGGGGTCTTCCTGGGAGACAAACCATATGTCAGCGTAGCAAGCCAGAAGTTCCACGGATACTGACAAGATCATCTGCCGGTTCATCATCAATGCTAACGTTGTTTTCCAATAACCGCTTGATCAAATCGTCTTTTTTCCCTGTCTGGACCATATGGTTCTTCGCAAGTAGCTCTTTCAGCTCGGTGACCTTGAGCTCGCGTCTGCAGTACAACACGATCAGCCAAGTTCAGCAATGTGGCCGGAAGCGAAGCGTACAGCTTAGCCTCCATTGCAGCAGTCAATCCTTTGCCTTCCCTATCGTCGTCGGAAGATTTCTTCTTTAGCTTCAATATCAAATTGACAGGACACTGATGGGTTTCGAGGAGCGGTTTCTGCCAGTCGGAAGAGCCGACGCGAAGAACATGTCGAGCGGATCCAGGTTCAGAACCGACGCCTACTTCAACCTTTGTTACAGGATAGGCACACGTATCGTGGCTTTCCACTTCGGGACATGCTGCTGCCCTCGCGTCCGGAATATGCCAGGTCATCCCCCTGTTTGCATTTTCCACCTGTTCTCTCTTATCATTCGAGCGTGACCTCCACTCCCCGTGTCCACCTTGACTGCTGGTATTGTTATCGATACAGCTAGCGCATAGACATCCTCTGGTCGGGCGTGAGTTCCTGGAACATCATTCATCAGTCAATTCGTGTTCCGATGCTGATGCAAGCTCAAGGGTCCCTTGAGTGATACCACTTTCTTTGCTTCAACCATGGACGTCAACATGGAAGCCTCGCTGAGCAGCATGATCGGTTCGTCCATCCTCGGACGCTGATTTAAGCTGATCATCCGATAGATCCCGCCCTTCAGTCACCCCCGGTACCATCCTTTCACTCCCCTTCTCCCGTCCAAGAAACGCCCACAGCCAAACCCAAGAAAGTCCGAGGTATAGTCCCAGGGTCCGCCGCAGACTTCCGACGTCGTGAAGCCAACCGATTAGCGGCAGAAAGATCTCGCAGCCGGCAGCACGAGAAGTTCGTCGCGCTTGAAACCGCTGCTCAATCCCTTAACGAAGAAAATGCACGACTCAGAGCGGAGATCAACAAGCTGGAGAAGAACGGAGGGTTAGAGATGGTTCAGGACGAGACGATTGCCCAGGTCGAGACAATCCAGGAAGATGCTCAACAGGCTCAGGATTCGCATTCCAGGACTATACTTGCCGCACTGATGTCTGGGGTAGACGAGGCGTTCGCGAACCCGACTGGCGATGCGGAGGCGGACGAGGCAAGTTGGATGCAGGGAGTGGAGAACCTATTCAAAGATGCGGAGACGAGTGGAAGGCTGGGTGAACTAGCGGCGGTCGCTACGGGTCAAGGGGATGAGGTGGCACCAGAGACTGCAGTGGAAAATCCGAAGCAAAGCGAAACAACGCAACATACGGAAGAATCGCCATCGAGCGCGGGATATAATCGTGTCCTAGCTACTGCAGCTACAGTATCCGCAGTGGCAGTGGCGATCAACGCCGAGATGGAGAAGCAGCTACGGGATGATCTCGCATCAACGAAAGCGGCCATCGCTCGAGTGGAGCGGGAGATCGCGAGGCTCCGCGGTGAGCCAACGACAGACGAGCTTGACGACGGAGTCGTGTTTACTACCCCTCTTCCGGAAGACATCATGTCCACCGATCCCGAGGTCTTGAGGGGCCAGTCAACGCAGATGTATGAGTTGATCGGGAAACTTGAGGCGGACCTGCCAGGTCACCGAGAGACGGTCTTACGTATCAGAGACGCTAGGATCGAGGATGAGACGAAGCTCGCGGGAGTGATCACTGAGCTGCAAGCTTTGGGCAGTGATGGATCTGAGGCGGAGAAAGAGAAGATAGGCGCGGTCCTGAGCTCGATTGGAGGGTACGTAGGGAGCATGTTGATAGCTCACGGCTTGCCTCCACTTGTGAGCGGATTTGACTCGGGAATATCATCGCTGACTGTGCTAGACTCCGGGTCATCTCGGACCGAGCGCTTACTCGACCCCGGCAATTGCTCGACGGCGTCGAGGCCGACCTCCCAAATCACACCTCATCGTAAAGTATACCAACGAGATGTCTTACCTCTCCACAACGCCATCGTCGCATATCGTGAACATACCGGCAGATGGTGAACCGAAGACACCAGGCCCTCGTGGTCGACCTCGCGGTGCTCGGACGAAAATTCGGTTAGGCGAAGTGCAAGTAGATGCGGATACTGAGGAAAACCCGACAACCGATGAAGCGACTGCGGAGCAGTACATCCTCTCGCATCTTGCTCGACACACCGAAGCGGCCTCTCCACGAGCGGACATGAGTGCTTTCGCGGACCTCCTCCCGCCCGGAGCTCTTGAGGATCAGATAGATCGGTCACTTGAGCCGACGGGGGGTGGGTCGGAGACTCCGTCGATACTGTCGCGGCTGAAGAAGGGTACTCCGGGAAGCTGCGATATATGCGGACGGACGGAGACGAGTGTGTGGCGGAAGCTCACGCTTGGCGGGGTAGATTACAAGGTATGCAACGGTACGTATTGCTCTTACCTTCCAATCCTCCGGCTTATGAGCTTTAGCATGCGGGCTTTACCATACCAAGTTCGGCGTGATCCGCCCGTCGGAGCTTTGGGGAGATGGCAAGAGCGTCAAGAAGCGTCGGCCTGGTACCAGACTCTCAGCAGCGCGAGCAGAAGGGGACGAAGGAGGGAAGAAGAAGCGAGCTAGGAAGATTGAGCCGGAAGGTATGGAGGATGTGCAGGTTGAGGTGACTGATGGTGAAGAGGCGATGGTGGCGGATGACGAGAAGGACTTGGGGGGAATGGAAGTTGGGGATCAGAGTATGGCAAACATCTTCGATGTTTGACCATGTATCTATGCAGTCTCTTATACTTCACGGCCTCTGATCTGTATGAATTCGCAAGATCCTTCTTTCACCTTCGGAAAGCTCGTACCCGGTTAAGGCCAGGCACATCACTTGGCCCACGTGTCAGTTTGTTTTTTCGCTATGGCGTGATGTGTAGCACGATCTGTTTTATCTGGAATTTGGCCTAGGTCTTCTGGGGACAAAGGATGATGATGCAATCGCCGTACACGAGTACTGCGTTTTCTTTCACTATCAAGCTTACTCTCCATCATCGCATCCAATCAACCCGTTCTCACAATACACTAAACAAAATGGCAAACACACCTCACGGTGGCGTACTGAAGGACCTGCTCATCAGAGACGCAGCTCTTCACGACTCGCTCGTCGAAGAGGCTCGGGAGTTACTGGACATCTTCTTAACCGAGGTATGTCTGACTGAATACATTGCCAGTTCCCAGCTGATTGTCTCGCAGCGTCAGCTATGTGATCTTGAGCTCATCATGAATGGCGGTTTCTCCCCTCTCGAGGGATTCATGGTCGAGACGGACTACACTTCGTACGTCCTCATCATTTGTTCCTTGCTGATAGGCAGAGTTCGGGATACACTACGACTGGCGAGGTTCAATGGTCAACGCCAAGGAACGCTCTTCCCTATCCCAGTCGTCCTTGATGTCTCTTCGTCGGATATTCAGCAGCTCGGCTTGAAGTCTGGACTTCGGGTCGCACTACGAGATCCGAGAGATGAAGCGGCTCTGGCTATCCTCACGGGTGGGCGCATTAATGTTTCAGTAGAAGCTTAGCTGACGTCAACCTTAGTCTTCGACATCTACTCCCCGGACAAGTCGCTCGAGGCGAAACTCGTCCTCGGCGCAGACGATATCGCCCACCCATCAGTGGAGTACCTTCACAACCAGACGAAGGAGTTTTACGTCGGTGGGAAGGTCCAGGCGATCAAAGCGCCTACACACTACGATTACGTTGCCATCAGATGTAAGCGAGTCACATCAGGAATTAGCTGATGATAGATACCCCCACCGAACTCCGGGCACATTTTCATAAACTCGCTTGGCGGAAAGTTGTTGCATTCCAAACTAGGAACCCGATGCACAGAGCTCATCGGGAACTGACCGTCCGAGCGGCGAGACAGCATCGGTCAAACGTCCTCATACATCCTGTAGTCGGTCTCACCAAGCCAGGAGACGTGGATCATTATACCCGGGTACGAGCTTATCAGGCGTTGATGTCGAGTTATCCAGAGGGAATGGCACATTTGGCTTTGTTACCTTTGGCGATGAGGATGGCGGGGCCGAGGGAGGCGTTATGGCATGCTATCATCAGGAAGAATTTCGGAGCTACGCACTTTGTGAGTTAAGGACTCCTCGTGATGGGCTGATGGAAGATTGTCGGAAGGGATCATGCTGGACCTGGGAAGAATTCACAACGCAAGGATTTCTACGGACCGGTGTGTGCGGAGTCAAGCGCACAGTGGGTCATACTGATGCCGCTTTGTAGTACGACGCGCAAGAACTTGTGGCGCAGTACAAAGACGAGCTGCATATCGAGATGGTCCCGTTCCAAGCCATGACCTACCTACCTAGTACCGATGAGTACCAACCTGTGGACGAAGTGGCCAAGGGGACAGCTACTCTCGATATCTCTGGAACAGAGCTGCGGAAACGGCTACGTACAGGTGCACCCATTCCCGACTGGTTCTCCTACCAAGGAGTGGTCGAGGTTCTTCGAGAATCGTACCCTCCCCGTCCTCAGCAGGGTTTCACCGTCCTCCTAACCGGCCTTCACAATTCAGGAAAAGACACTATCGCTCGAGCCCTCCAGGTGACCTTGCAACAACACGGTGGCCGATCCGTCTCCTTGCTCCTAGGCGAGGATGTCCGACATCAACTCTCACCCGAACTGTCTTCTTCACCAGACGATAAACATGTCAACCTCCTCCGAATCGGTTTTGTCGCTTCCGAACTCACCAAAGCAGGCGCAGCAGTCATTGCTGCCCCCACCGCACCATATGAACGATCACGAAAAGCAATGCGAGAACAGATCGCGGGGCAGGGTGGGAATTACTTCTTGGTACATGTCGCTACCCCGCTGGAATGGTGTGAGAAGGTGGACCGGAGGGGGTTATACAAGAGAGCGAGGAATGGGGAGATGAAGGGATTTACGGGTGTTGATGATGTTTACGAGGCGCCGGAGAAGGCGGATTTGGTGTGCGATTTGAGGAATGATTCGGTGCCGGAGATTGTTCATTGTGAGTTAGGAAGTATGGGACGGAGATTGTGCTAATCGTTTAGCCATCATCATGTTGCTGGAGGCGCAACATCTTGTGTAGGCGGGGCGTCATGAGTTTAGACATACCATAGATCGCATTGCAGGACCTGCCCTACCTCGGTGTCGTCCGGAGCGGTGAAAACCGAGTGGCAAGCGTTTCAGGATATTTGATTAGCCACGTGGTTTGTTCAGTCAAGCAGCAAGAAAGTCGCGCTTGCATCGTGCTCCAAAACTTGTCATTCTGAATTACGCAGGCTCGACCCACCTCGCTGTGCTGTATCGGCAGTGCCCGAGGTGTCCACCATGTCTGGATCTTCTTCGACCCCTTACCATTCTTTCGCCAAAGTCTTCACCTCCTATCACGAGCAGTATGCCGAAGCTGGACCTTCTTCTTCTCAGCTCGACTCGGTTTTGCGGCGTGAGGTCGTACTGGATGAAGAGGGAGGGCTGATCACTTCTCTGATGAGATCTATCGAAGAAATGTCTGTCTCCCTCCACGACAAGGAGGCGTTGCGAATTGGTCAAAGCTGATACATATCCGTAGTGTGCGGTCCCAGACTTATGATGACGCGAGGGACGAGCAGATGTCCTTGGAGGAGAGAGAAGCACTGCAGCTGGAGCATCGGACATGGCAGCTTATCCGAGCAGTATATGAGTGAGGCACTGATAGCCCATGGTCCTTGAAGCTCGACGGCTGATGTTGGTAGCAATCGGTTACATAGCTCAGACCCATCTTACCAACCCCCGTCAGCTCAGTCTCAGCTCGATGAGGATCCCTACACTTCACCTGAGGATATGACCCAGACTATCGTCAACGAGGATCCTGAACTCAGCTTGTATGCGGTGAGCGCACAGTCTGTTTCTGAGAAACGAGCTGAACCTGAGCAGACCCTGGTAGATCACCTCCAATCCCGCCCACTCCTTACCGAAGCCCCGCTATTAGAAGCACGACACGGCTATCTCCCCTCCACTCTTCGAAGAGCCAAGACCGCAAAACACACTTCCCATCCTCTCACTCCGCCATCCCTCGATCCCGACTTTACGCTTCGAGATCCACACGGTCAAGGATTAGCTGGGGAGGATCAGACGTATCAGATTCCCCTTTTGGAGACACTTTGGGATCTGGTGAGGCATGGCGAGCTGGATCAGGCTATCAATATTTGCGGACAGGGTGGGGAGCCTTGGCGGGGCGCTTCGTTGATGGGCGGACGGAGATGGACCATGGGCGGAATGAGTAGGTAATTTAGCTCGGCTCGAAAGCTGAGCTGATGAGTCACAGCGAGGGAGAGCATGTCAGGACCCCTGGAGGGTAATCGGACCAGGGCGCTATGGAGGAAGAGTTGCCGAGCGATTGCGAAGAACGTCAGTCTCGTTTCCTCACCGCTTCCTCATTCGTAGTCACTGCTTGGCTGACGTCGACCCTCGCGTCCAGCCAACCCTATCTCAAGCAGAGCGAAATCTCTATGCCGCCCTTATCTCCGACCTACCCACTCTACTACCCGCTTGCGAGACCTGGGAAGATCACCTTTGGGCGCAAATACAGTCTCGGATGGAAGATCGGATAGAGAGGCGGTGGCACGAGCTCGATGGCTTCTGGGAGGAGGAGAGTCGCTTGTCGGCGCGGGATGACGAGGATAACGGTCAGGGCTTGTCATGTGGTCTGGAGGAGGTGTTCGCAAGCGTAGGGAGTGTGCAGAAGGAAGAGGTTCTGTGAGTTTTTGGCATGGCTGAGGTATAGCCAAGCTGAGTATCGCAGCTCGGCCACCAGGAACCCACACTATGTTGCTCAAAGGATGATCGTTCTTGGTCGGACGGATAGCCTGCTGAACCAGTTCGCGGACAGACTCGCGGGTTTAGTGGAAAGCGTCTCTGAGGAGCTAGTCACCGTTAATTGCGCGCAATCGCAGCTGACTTATGAGGCAGACTGATCGGACCCCTCATCCGCTTCTTCGCTCATCTCGTTCTCGTTCTGCGGACTTTGGGTCAACCAATACCAGACACCGCCGCGAATGCTACCATCCAGGCATACCTCCAGATCCTTGAGCGGGAAGGGAGTGATTCTCTCATCGCTATGTATGCTGCTTGCTTGAGGGAAGGGAATGGGGAGGAAAGCTATGCCCGGTTCCTACGATGTAAGTGGACTGTATTTGACAGCACGGCCGCTAAATCTTTAGCAATAAATCCCAATGCGAGCAAAGACGTGCGCATGCAGGCATTGTTGAGGGCCAAGCAGCATCATCTGGATGTTGAGGTGATAGCAAAAGAGACTGTACGGAAGATACTGGAAGAGGCCTTTGCGGTGCGCAGCGCACGCCTCATACGCGTCCAAGCTGATCATCTGCAGTCCATCCCATCCTTAGCATCGGATCAACCTGATATCACTAGCTTTTCTAACGGTCTGAGCGAGCGAGACGTCTACCTCATTCGCTCGCTCGAATGGCTCACATTGATGCCCGAGACCGCGGATCAAGCGTTGATCAAGTCAAATGACGTAGCTCGATACTTCTTAGGTCCTCTTCTCCCTTTTCTTCATGGGCGAACGCTCTGACGAGCTCACAGCTCTCGGGCAAGCCGGTGCAGCGCAGTCCCTCCTAAAGACACTACCAGCTGGGATCGCCAGTATGGACGATGATATAGAGGGGGACGTTGCGCATCATGCACTAGAGCACGAGCAATTCCATCAGCTGTTCAGCGTCTTTGCGTGTCACGAGCTAGTCGAAGAAGTCTTGAGCCGGATGCCGAAGACGACGTAGGTGATCCTGACAGAGCTTTCCGGAAACGGCTGATACGAGTTTCCTAAACAGGGCGACAAAGCTGGAACAGTACAATTGGGGAAAGAGCTTGCGTGTAAATCTCATCTTCGTTGATGGTAAGTAGCTAAATGTTACAGTCTGCTATCGATCGAACACACAGAGCGACAACGGAGATCCTTGTGTCAGACTGGCTGCGTTTTCATGTAACGTCAAAATCCGACAACGGTCAGCTTCCTTCCTCACCTTTAAATCTCCGATGTCAGCCATACAGGAGTGTTTGGCTGAAGTCACATCCGCAGGATCCCAGCGTCGCAAAGAGCTCCGTCGCATCCGTCAGATCTTCATTCCCGACCTGATCCTACGCCTACACAACCTGCTCATGTCTCAACGGCATCACTTCCCGGCACTCCTGCAACAAGCGCTGGATCTTACCAAGATCGTCGCGGCGGAGGAGAACCACGTATACGAGGAGTTCCTCGGGCGGGATGAGAATCCTTATCGACTGATCGCGTATTTAGAACGGATGCGAGAGGCCAGTCTGGCAGCGTTAGAAGGAGGGAGCGGGAATGCGTTCCTTGCTACCACATAGCTATGCAACTGGTTCAGAGGACAGATATGCTGACATTGTGAGAGATGCTAAAATGACAAGAGGTACACAACGAGACATCCGATAAGTCATCAAGCTCCGGCCACCTTTGTCGACTCCTTGTTGACCATTCCTGCACGTAATTTTCCGTTCTCCCCGCTGGTCCGCCCCGCTATCGCTTGTTGCGCATTAGTTCGAAGAACGTGCTGATGCAGGTTCCCGCTCTTGCTGCGAGGCATTTGCACGGGCTTGGTCGAGCCTTTGCCGAGAATCGCGGGATGAGACGGAGCAGATACCGTCGACTGAACATAGATCGCTCCCAGCGGTTGTCGATCTGGCATCACGAAGGCTTGGGGCGGAGCCGTAGCGTATCGACGCAAGAAAGGGCTTGGCAGATCCGGATCTTCTGGTGACCACTTCGCTGGACTTGCCGCTTCTCGGTAGGTGAAAGTGGGTGCTGGGATCATGGTGGGAGGAAGCATGGCGGTTTTGCCTCCGAAATCGCTGTCCATCGAAGTAGCGCTGGAATGGGATTCAATCGACTCTGTCGATGAGGCAGAAGTGAGTGAGGGGTTTGTGGATGATTGTGATTGTTGATTGGCAAGGACGGAAGGCGCAACTGAGGATCGTCTGGGTCGATGGAGGAATGCCGCGGGTGAGGCCATCGACATGCCTGGACTGGCCATACTGATATCCTCGCACCAGCCGTTCAGCTCGGAAGGACTGCCGATACTCGTTCGTTGGTGGCGCGGGAATGGTAAAGTCTGCTTCGCTGGCGTCACGTCTGTTGCTACTGTCCATGCAGCCTCCTTCTCTACGTCCGCTCGAGCGGCCACCGCAGCGAGGTTGCCAAGAGACTTCGTGGCATTCCGACGTAGTGGTGTACCTGAACGGCGTGGGATTGGCGCGAAGCGATCGAGAGGGATAGGGGACGCCACCGTCGCCGCGAGCGGGATCTTTGAGGGGGTGTCCTCGTATGCTGGGTGTGCGGTGCGAGGGAATCGAGGAACCGCGGCAAGAGGGACTGTGTTTCGCACCTCAAGAGGTGGCCTGACCGGTGCTGTGGATGGTCGCCGCATCTGAGCTCTCTCCTCCTGCATACCCGGCAGACCAAGCCCTATCAGCTGGTTCTCCCTTTCCTTTTCTTCCCGCAGCTTGTCCCAGTGTCCACGTAGAGCTTCGGCAGCGATATTGAGCTTCTTCTGTGTCTCTTGATTCTCCTCCTCTTTTGCGGCGCAAGCTGCTTCTCGGAATATGATATTGGCCTCTCGCATCGTTATAGCCTTTTCTCGCTCGTCGAGCTGGACTACTCGCGCAAGAACTCTTTCCTCGACCAGACGGAACTCCTCCTTTCGCGAAAGCAGCAACGATGTTCTGGTCTGCATCAGCTGAATTCATCGATGCACACATCGCATACTGATTCTGCACCGTAAACAGCTTTCGGTGTAGCTTCATCTCGTCCATCTCGAGCAGATCCTTCGTCGATGGTCGCTTCACCGGCTGATAGCACGAAAGTCAGTATAAACTTGCGGTACATGGTGAAAGCCACTTACATTCAGGTTCAGCATTACCTTGATGACGCCTTTGAGCCCTGGCGAAATGTGCGCTGGTAAAGAGGGAAGCTTGCCGGACTTCACCATGGTGATGAGTTCGGTCTGTGTCTGCGCTGTCGAGAATGGTGACCTACAATGCATGGTCAGCAAACCAATCTCTTTCGAATCGTGCACCTACGCCAGCGCGCACATCTCAAACACCAGACATCCTAAGCTCCATATGTCCGACTTGGTGTCATATCGATTCTCAGCGAGGATTTCTGGGGGCATATACAGTGGTGTCTGCGAGTTCGTCAGTAAACGGAGCATCGTTGTGTGGCTCACCCCGACGTAGGTACTGGTGAAAGCCGCCGTTCCCATATCCTTGCTCAAACCAAAATCGCCAAGTTTAACGAAATCATCCGATAAGAAGACTACTCAGCCCATAGTCAGTCTCTCGCTGGTCGGATAGCAATACAGCTCTTTTCACCGAAACGATGACTGACCATTCTCTGGCTTCAGGTCCCGATGTAACACCTGATACCTGGGTGCTCCTCCTGCGTCGGCGGATGCTGTCCCTCCGCTTAGCCGTGCCGCTCCTCCCTTCTGGCCGGGAACAGGTCGTTCCGCAGGCCAATGACAATGATGTAGAGCAAGGGTGATCTGAAGGAAGATGTTCCATATCTTATCTTCATGGATGGGTTGACCGGTGCGTTGAGCTTTCCGGATGAGAGAACCGAGATCTCCAGACGTACAGTACTGTGTTAAGACTTAGTTAGGCTCAGTTAATGGTTGGATCGACTCACCTCCATGACGATGTATATCCTCTCATGCTTCGGATCTTTGATCTTTTGTATGAGCTGGACGATGTTCCGATGTTTGAGGGATTCTAGTATAGCACTGCGGAGCTATCAGCTGACATCAGTTTCACCGGCACCAGCTTAGGGGGCCGTGGCGCGGTGCGGAGCTTAGAAGCAGCTGGACTGACACTTCCGCCAATATCTGACGGCGATCCTTCTCCGTCATCTTCGAATAGTCGAGTTGTTTGAGCGCAAACTCCTGTAGAATCAGGCGTGTTAGCTACCAGAGCTCGTCTTATACCAAATCGTAGGCGTACCTTCCCATCCTCAGCCCTTTGTACCTTGCTGATGACCCCAAAACTCCCTTGACCGATGTTACACAGTAGCTTGTATTTCTCCATCTCCGTGACTTCAGCATACCCGGCAGAAGGTATTGATGGACTGGGAGCAGACCGGCGGGGAACGGTAGCCATGGTGAATTTGATGAAGGGGGTTCAGTGTTTGTTGAGTCTGTCGAAGCTGCCAAGCGCAGGGATCGTGAAGCCTAGTAAAGCATCGATGATGGAGAATATCGGCAGCTCGCGACCAGACCGTGGAATGGGTCAAGCTAGGTATATACGAAATCCAAGGTTGAAAGAGGAGGATGCAAAAGATGTTTCAGCCTTTCCCTTTCCCCGGTTGAACGAAAGCAGTCGCGGGGAAAACATCCCATCAAAACACTATTTTGATAACGAAATCCCCGTCCACGTAATAAACACGCTCGACTGATTTTGAAGAGAATTCTGGACGCTTGCATAAGATTACTAGCCTATCAAAGACCCTCTGACAGGACAGCTCGCTCCGTCATGGCCGCTGGGTCCGCCCAAGCTTCCTCGTCTAAAAACTCATCTCGATCTCCATCACCTTCAGGCTCCCGCTCGTCATCTGTCCCGCCTGAACCAGACAGTCCCGATCCTTCCCCCTCTAAAACTTTCGCAGAACTCGGTGTCATCCCTCAGCTATGTGAAGCTTGCATCTCGTTAGGCTTCAAGAAGCCTACTCCTATCCAGGTGGAAGCCATCCCTACAGCACTCGAAGGGCGAGACATCATCGGTCTAGCCCAGACTGGAAGCGGGAAGACGGCGGCGTTCAGTTTACCTATTCTTCAGGGCTTATGGGAGAAGCCGCAGCCTTTCTTCGCTTTGGTCCTAGCTCCGACTAGGTGAGGGACCTTTCCGGTCTGCGAGGTGGATGCTGATAAGGATCAGGGAGTTGGCATACCAAATATCTCAACAGATGACATCGTTGGGGTCACCGCTTGGCGTACGGACGGCAGTGATCGTCGGCGGATTAGACATGATGTCCCAGTCCATCGCCCTGTCAAAACGCCCTCATGTGCTCGTCGCGACACCGGGAAGATTGATAGATCACCTGGAAAACACGAAGGGCTTCTCGCTCAAAGGTTTGAAATACCTCGTAAATTATCCCACTCGGAAAGCTTTCCAAGCTGACCGAAGTTTACGACCTCATAGGTATTGGACGAAGCCGACAGATTACTAGATATGGACTTTGGTCCGATCATCGATAAGATCTTGAAAGTTATCCCGAAAGAGCGGAATACCTACCTCTTCTCGGCCACGATGACTACAAAGGTGGCCAAGTTACAACGAGCTTCTCTGAGCAAGCCTGTTCGGGTCGAGGTCTCGTCAAAGTTAGTGGAAAAGCCTCGCCTCGAGCCAAGCTTCAGCTCCAAAATTGAGATCCTTCCGCTAACATCGCTCCAGGTACTCAACAGTATCGACGCTTCTTCAACACTATCTCCTCCTCCCGCTCAAACAGAAAGACGCCCATCTCCTCTACCTCGTTAACGAACTCTCTTCATCGTCCATGATCATCTTCACCCGTACCGTTCATGATGCGCAACGATTATCCATCATCCTTCGCCGGCTTGGCTTCCCAGCGATACCCCTGCATGGCCAGATGACTCAATCACTTCGATTGGCAAGTCTGAATAAGTTCAAAAGTGGGGGACGAAGCGTTCTTGTGGCGACAGATGTGGCTAGTCGAGGACTGGACATCCCACTTGTCGACTTGGTTGTCGTGCGTACTTGCCTTATCTGACTCGGTACCTTTGCTGATGAGTTCAGAATTATGACATGCCGACAAACTCGAAAGACTATGTTCATCGAGTCGGTCGAACAGCTCGTGCAGGACGGTCCGGGAAATCAATAACCCTGGTTACGCAGTACGACGTCGAGATCCTTCAGCGGATAGAAGCGCATATCGGGAAGAAGATGGTATCTTTCGATGTGGACAAGGAGGCTGTCCCTGTTTTGTCCGAGACCGTGGCGAGAGCGAGCAGAGAAGCGGCGTTGGAGATGCGAGATGCCGGGACTGGCGGAGGTGGGGGAAAGAGAGGGAGAGACAAGGGGAAGAGAGGGAGGGAAGGGGATGGCGATGAGAGGGATCGGGATGATGATGTAGTTGAGGCGGGTGTGCCGAGAAAGAAGAATAAGTTTAAGCCTGGGAAGAGGCGGAGGTAGCGGACTTGGCTTCATGACTTGTCACCGGAGCTTGAGGATCGGGTCCTGTTTAAGTCAGTATCTAGTGCGATTCAACCCGGCCGCAACCACCACCCAACACAGTCTGCGCGTCATTCGCATGAACCTGTCCGCTGAATGGTATCGAACTTTCCGTGTCTGGTCGCGATAAGGCTTTCATGATTTCATTTGGTCGCTTCTTTGTACTTGTCGCCGAAAGTGTCATACCAAGCCTTGACAGCCTGTCCCGCCATACCCGGAGCGATCGTCTCCTCCTCCTTCTCATACCCTTTGATAACCCCTTCCATGAACTCTTCAACCGATAAAGCCCCAGGATTCTTCCCTTTCTTATTATCATCCGGATCCTTCCTATCCCGATGTAAATCCGATTCCGCCAACGGTGGGACTATCTCAACCACTTTATTCCGACTATCCGCCTTCTCGAGTTGAGTCCGGAGATTGACCGTGAAAGAATGCATGAAAGCTTTTGTCGCGCAGTAGATTGGATTGATGTAGCTCCTTGGACTGTATGCCAGTGCGGAAGTGACGTTCATCACGACCGCTCCATCGGGTACTTTACTGAAATGATCCTGGATCAGTCTGACACAGAGATGAACCGGACCACGGATGTTTATATCGATCTCGTTATCTGCTGAATCGAGGTTGAAAGGGTAATCAGGTCCAAGGATTTGAAGAGGTCGTTGAACACCTGCATTGTTGATGAGACAATCGAGATCGGGATGTTCGGATGTGATCTTCTCGATGAAAGGAGGGATGGAAGGGATATCGCCAACGTCGAGAGTCTAGTAAGCGGTAGCGCCTATTTCTTTGGATACGAGGGATAGGGTTGTCGGAATTACGACCGGTGATGATGACTTTCTTCCCTCGGTTGATGAGGTCGATGGCTAGCGCTTTACCCTGATGGATGGATGTCAATTGAGATACTGTGAGGAGCTCGTGCTGCGAGAGGCAGTACGTACTAATCCACTTGACCCGCCGGTGATCAGAGCGCAGTTAAAGGAAAGGGTTGAGACAGGGGCCATTGTCGAAGGGTCAGGAAAAGAAAGTAGGAGAGGAACGCGAAAGAACGAAAAGAACGTGAAGAAAGCTGAAGAATCATCCAATCTTCCTCGATCCTCTTTCCAGGCGGTCTTTTTCTTTCAGAAAGCAGCTCGGAAGCTATCATTCATGTTTTCTCCGGATCACTCGCTACTCTCATCTCGAGGAAGCTTATAGCATCCCATATCGATATAGTACTTTCCACGGAGAATATTATACAAGATCCCAATCCCATGCTGCAACGGAATCCTTACATACAATATATCCATCCGGCAGTGCTTTGCGCATGATCTCAAACGATCATGAACGAGTCAAACATCTCACAAACGACGATGGTCGGAGTGCAACACGACCACAAGAGGAGTAACACACCGACGCAGCGCACCGTAACAGCGATTGTCAATGACTCCTGAAGAAAAGCCCCCCTTCGTGTTCTACGCCTTGACATACAAATCACGTGGACTCGCGCGGACGTTTGGGACCCCTTCCATAGTTGAGGTCTGCACCCATGACAAAGACTAGTAAATCGTCCAACAGTATATGGGAGAGCCATCAACCTGATCTAAAGGCTGAGAGATGAGTATGAGGCTGTCTTTGCAAAGGAGATGCTTGGGAGCGGGCATTTGATTGGAAGACACTTACA
>JAABUH010000881.1_pt1 | contig 38749 bp, 39 predicted proteins | sample 5559121 | NCBI WGS metagenome assembly JAABUH01 (sample SAMN10711871, study PRJNA513364) | rock metagenome | isolation source: Antarctica rocks | place: Antarctica: Victoria Land, Battleship Promontory nord | collected 2015-12-28
TTCGTGTGGTCTCAACACACGCTTGAGCATGGAACGGGCCACTGAGCCTCTCATTTCCAAAAACTGTCATAAAGTCAGGGGGAGGGGTTGGGGGAGGGGGGGGCGAACTCAGGCAGTGCTGCGCACGATCAGGTCGACGGTCTGGGCCGGCTGATCCCAGTGCATGTAGTGTCCGGAGTGGTCAAACCAGTGGAGCGCTGCATTCGGGAACAGCTCCGTGGCTCGCTTCGATTCGGTGGGGAAGCAGATGCGATCCTGCCGGGCCCAACCGATCACCAACGGACCGGGGAGTGAACCGGCCGTCGCGCCCTTCTGCTCTGGACCGTGTACCAGCGAGTGCAGCGCGGCATCGAAGGAGGGCGACGCCGCCCAGCTGCGCATCTCGCGCAGCGTGAGGTCGGCGGGCAACGCCCACGGCTTGGGAGACAGCTGCGCGAGCAGGAGGGTGCGGCCAAGCGGGTTGCCGGTCAGCAGCGGCATCACCGGCTGTAGCACCCGGATGAGTTTGATCGAGGCCTGGATCGAGATGTTGAAGACTCGCAATTGTCCGGCGTTCCAGAAGCCGCCGGGGGAGAGCGCCACCGAGGTCCCACCGACCCCGCGTCGGGCCAGTTCGAGCACCAGCCGTCCGCCCATCGAGATGCCCACCAGGTCCACTCCAGTCAAGTCCTGCTCGGCGATGAACGAGGTGACCGCATCGGCCAGCGTGGCGATCGAGACCTCTCCCGGTAACGGAGGAGTCTGGCCGAAACCGGGAAGGTCAACCGCAATCACCTCACGCTGGGCGGCAAGGGCCGGCAGGATCGGTTCCCAGTTCTGCCAGGAGGCGCCTAAGCCATGGATCAAGAGCAGGGGCTTACCAGAGCCTCTTCGGACCGAATGCATTCGTTGACCTTTCGATCGTTTAGCTCATCGGCGCGAGCGTACTTTTGGGGTTTGAGGTATGTTAAGCTGGCAGCTTCGCTGCCAGGACATCGATCGGCTTGATGTCCGGTGGTGAACTGAGCAGTTCGCCCGCCTTGCTCATCAGCGCCGCCGCGATGGGACCGTCCAGATGGGTTTGTCGTCCCTCGTTACCGGGGAAGAAGTCGACGATTCCATAGGTCGAGGGGTCGATCTTGATCGCGAACCACGCGGTGGTTTCGGCTTCCGCGTTCGCCAGAGGCAACGCGCTCGCGAGAAAGTCCGCGAGTTCCTTTTCCTTGCCGGACTTCGCTTTGAGTGTCACCTGCAGTCCTACCGTAACCATACGTCTCCTCCTTGATGATGGGCTGATCCGCCATACGTCGCGCCTAACCTCTTTATTCCACTCTAAGGTATCTGTCCGGCCAACATGGCATTGCGGAAGGAGGCGCTGGCAAGCGATACGCTCCGGTCATCGCGGGCGGCGTGTCACAAAACAACGATCCGCGGTGCCTTAGTAGTAGCTGTCCATGTCCGCACCTGGCCCGTTGAATCTCCATCGCTTGCTACTGTAACGCCATCGTGCCGACACAATTTTGTCACACCTTTCCGATACGCTCGTCTCAGACACACAGAATCACTTTAGGAGTCTGCCCATGAGTAGTGCGTCACCGGCGGCCATCGACGAGCCCGCTCGGTCTCGCGGCGCCACGCCGGTAATCAGGCGCGGCGCGGATGCGCCCGCCATCGAGACCCACGATCTCACCAAGGCCTATGGTGGCGGCGTACTTGCCGTCGATCACCTCAGCTTCCGGGTCGAACGGGGCGAGATCTTTGGCTTTCTGGGCCCCAACGGCGCCGGTAAGACCACCACCATGCGCATGTTGCTGGGGCTGGTCCGGCCAACCTCCGGTGAGGCCCAGGTGCTGGGACACGACATCCGGACCGAGATGCCGGAGATTTTACAAGACACCGGCTCCATTATTGAGAACCCTACCTTCTATCCGCACCTCTCCGGCCGCGACAATCTGCGCGCTCTGGCCCGGCTGACGCGTGATGCCTCCGCTGGCATCGAGAACGTGCTGGATCTGCTCGACCTCACGGGAGCCGCCGACCAGAAGTTCGCCAGCTATTCTCTCGGCATGAAACAGCGGCTGGCGGTGGGCGCCGCCAGCCTCACCCGCCCGGATCTCTTGATTCTCGACGAACCGGCCAACGGGCTGGACCCGGCCGGGATCGTCGACATGCGGGGTCTGATGAAGCGCCTCAAAGATGAGGGCCATACCGTGCTCATCTCGAGTCATGTCCTGCATGAGGTTGAGCAGATCTGCGATCGCATCGCCATCCTCAATCGAGGCAAGGTGGTGGTCGAAGGGCGAGTCGACGAGTTACTTGGCAGCCAGAGCATGATCGAGGTCCGGATCGACCGGCCTCAGGAGGCGGCAAAGGTACTGGCCGCGGAGCCATGGGTGCGGGAAGTGACGGTGGAGAACGAGCGATTGCTGGTATCGGCGCCGGGCGACCGATCGGCCGAAATCACCCGCGTGCTCTCGGCCCGGGGACTGTACCTGTCCGAGATGCGCCCACACGAGCAGAGCCTGGAGCAATACTTTCTGGATGTCACGGGAGGCAACGACGCATGATCGGTGAACTATCGTTTGAGTGGTTCAAGCTATCGAAACGCTGGATGCCGCGGGTCGTGATGGTCATGCTGCTGGGGGTCATCGTGCTCGCATTCTGGGGCAGCTCTACCCGTGCGAACAGTGTCGGCAATCTGCTGCTGCCGCGTGGCTGGCTCACCGCCTTGATCTTCGCGTCCTTCGTGGCGCCCTTTCTGTGGCCGGTCCTGGGCGCCAGTTGGGGCGGTAATGAGTACGGATGGGGAACCATTCGCATGGTTCTGACCCGGCGTCCTTTTCGCATTCAGCATGTGCTCGGCGCTCTGGCTGTGCTGCTGTTCGGACTCGCTCTGGCCTTGCTGATCGCCACGATCGCCTCCACCGTCCTGGCCGTCATCGTCGCCGTTGCGACCCACCATACCGCCTACACCTCCAGCCTCTTGACCGGGACCTTTGTCGCCACCTTCTGCAAGGCGTACCTCGCCGCCTGGGTGGTCGCCTCCTTCTTCCTCATGCTGGCCTATCTGGCGGCGGTCCTCTTCCGGTCCGCCGCGGTGGGCATCGCGATCGGTATCGGCTCGACCCTGGCGGAGTTCGTGCTGGGCGCCATTCTGACCCGGCTCGGAGGGTGGTGGCAAACCGTGGGAGAGCATCTGCCGGTCAACTACACGCAAGACCTCACCACCCGCGTGGCCTCCAGTGGTCTGGTCCCTGGCAGCCGCATGGCCGTCGTGGACCCGCAAACGCCCGGTGTCAGTCAGTCACTGCTGGCCATCGCCATCTACGCCGCCATCTTTATCGCTATCACGCTCCTTGCCGTGCGCACCCGCGATGTAACAGCGTAGATTGGGGATGAGGGTGGGATGCCTGGCAATTGGTCTGTGAGTCGGACGCACCCCTCCCCCGGCGAGGGTGCATGAGCGGACAGTTTCACCGAGTTCACATGGACGGCTGAGGCAGGAAGGGCGTGCTCCTGCCTGTCCCGCCTTGGGTGGTCGCCGGGATGCCACTACCGACGGGAAACACCGTTGGGTTGGCCGGGCGGAGCCACAGCGCCGAAGGCTGGACAAGCCACGGCGACTACCGTGACAGAATCTCGCATGGGGAAGTCCTGCTTGACGCCGACACTGTCTCCGTAGTGGCCGTGGCTCCTTCCCGGCCAGCCTTCGGTGTCTCAGCGGCGACATCCTCACCCCGTGCCCCGGCACGATCATCTCAGCCTGTCTGTACCGAGCGCCATTGGGCGGGACAGGCCGCCCTGCGGCGCTGGGGAGAGGGGCTGCGGGTCAGAGTGCGTTCGCCGCTATCCTCCCTACCCCCTCGCCACCGTGATCTCCCGACCACTGGTGAGGATGCTGGCCAGCCGGAACGGGCCGGGTCCCGCCCAGTGGGTCTGGTACTGGTACTGGGGCGCGGTATGGAAGGGGATGGGGGTGCGGTTCAGCCGGTGTTTCCCTGCGTAGACGGCGAAGCTCAGCGCGTCACCTCGTCGGGTCAGCCGCCATTGGAAGCGAATGATCGAGCCTCGACGCGCGGCGCTGAAGGCCTTCACCCGCGGCAAGATGGGCGCCGGGGAAAACAGGGCGCCGAGATCCGCGGCATGTGCCGCGTCGCCCAGCAGCGGCGTCACCCCAAGAATTTCTTGCACCGTGCGCAGCAATGAACTGTGCGTGTAGTGCTCGGTGCCGGTATAGCCGCGTCGCGCGTGGGATGAGAGCGCAATCAGGCCGATGGGTCCATCCGAGCCACCCTCACCCTCATCCCAGGTGATGAAGACCACCCCACCGTGCTGATAGGCGGCCGAGTGGAAGATCCGCGGCAACTGCTGGGAAAGCCAGGTGTCGCCCTGTCGAACCTGGTTGTTGAGCGGTCCGCAGTCGGTGTGCATATCGTGGCAGAGGTCGGGCGTGATGAAGACGTAGCGCGGCACGGTATGGTGCTGCAAATTGCCGGCCAGCTCACCGTAGGGTCGCACGTGCTGGATGCAGTAGGCGGACGTGGGATCGTTGACGCCGGTGACATCGTCGAAATAGAGAAAGGGCACATGCTTCGGTGCGTAGTTTCCGGTGCTGGTCAGCGGACAAGAGGCGCCGCCGATACCCTCCGCATACGCCTTCCAGCTGATGCCCGCCTGCTTCAGCAGTGTCACCAGGTGCTTCTTGGTGCTCTGATGGTTCGAGCCCGGGTCGCTATCATCGCCGATCCCCAGGTTCGAGCCCGCTTCCAGCCAGATGTAGTTGGGCTCGCTGGGATGCACCGATGGTGGATTGTAGTACTGCTCAGTGTGTGCTCCCACCCGCAACAGCGTGTGATTGATGTAGGGGGCGTCCGGGCTGCCCTTGATGCTTGCCCAATTGTGGTTTTCCATCACAATCACGAACACCGTCTTCAGCCCGCCGGGTAATGAGGAGGAAGCGGCCGGGGTTGGCCCCGTGGACAGGACCGGGTTGGCGGCGTCGCTATCCAGGCGGCCGGCGACGCCCCAGGTGGCGAACGCGACAGCGGCGAGGATCAGTATCCCCACGATTGAGCGCTTCATAGTTGTGGTCTAGGCTTCCTACCGTCCCGCGACCGTGATCTGGCGTCCACTCACCAGGATCATAGCCAGACGGTATGTGCCTCCTCCCGACCAGCGCGCCCGGTAGTGGTACCGGGTTGCGGTATGGATCGGGATGACGCCGCGGTTGAGCCGATGCCCCCCGGCGTAGACGGCGAAGCCGGCAACGAGGGCGCCGTGTGCCAGGTTCCAGCGGAATCGAACCGTGGAACCGCGGCGCCCGACCGTAAACCTGGTTACCCGCGCCGAGGTGGGTGCGGCGGAAAACAGGTCGCCGAGATCGGAGGCATTGGCCGCGTCGCCAAGCAGCGGGGTCACCCCCAGTGTTTCCTCAATGGTACGCAGCAGCGAGCTGTGGGTGTAGTGCAGGGTGCTGGCGTAGCCGAAGCGTGCATACGGTGAAAGGGCAATAAGACCGATGGGTCCGTCGGAGCCTTGTCCCTCATCCCAGGTGATGAAGACTACCCCACCGTGCTGATAGGCGGCTGATTGGAAGATCTGTGGCAGCTGCTGGGATAGCCAGGTGTCACCCTGCTGGACCGGATTGTTGAGCGGTGCGCAGGCGTTGTGCATATCATCGCAAAGATCGGGCGTGATGAAGACGTACCGTGGCACGGCATTGCTCCGCAGATCGCCGGTTAGCTCGCTATAGGGTCGCACGTGCTGAATGCAGTAGGGGGAGCTAGGGTTGTTGACGGCGGTGACATCGTCGAAATAGAGAAAGGGCACGTGCCTCGGTGCGTAGTTTCCGGTGCTGGTCAGCGGGCAGGAGGCGCCGCTGATACCCTCTGCATACGCCTTCCAGCTGATACCTGCATTCTGCAGCAGTGTGACCAGGTGGTTCGTGGTGCTCTGGTGATTCGCACTCGGGTCGTTGTCAGTGGTGATCCCCAGGTTCGAGCCCGCTTCCAGCCAGATATAGTTCGGCTCGCTGGGATGCATCGAGGGTGGATTGAAATACTGCTCGGCGTGTGCTCCCATAGCCAGCAGGGTGCCATTGATGTAGTGCGCGTAAGCGCTGCCTTTGATGCTCGACCAGTTTTGGTTCTCCATCACGATCACAAAGACCGAGCCGAGCACGCTCGGGAGCGAGGAGAAAACAGGCCGAGTCGATCCCTGGGCCGATACCATGCCGGTGGCAGAGCCACGCCATGCGGCGGGCGCCCCCCAGCCGGCGAGTGCTGCCGCCACGATCATCAAGCTTCCCAGCAGGCAGCGCCGTATCGTTCTCCGCATATTTCAGTGTATCTGGGTGGCGACGCTGGGAAGCATTCAGCTGTAATTTTGACTCGTGCCGTGTGGTGGAATCGTTATGCCTGCTCGGGCTGGTCGCGTAGCACGGTGTGCTGCGGGACGCTCTCTTCCGGTTCCGGTCCCACTTCCTCATGCTGGGCTTTGGCCTCATCGATGGCCCCAAAGGCCACCACTTCGGCCCCCAACACCATAATGATGGCGAAGAAGTAGATCCAGGCCATGAGCACCGCGATGGCGCCCAGCAGGGCGCCATGGCTGCTGAAGTGGGCAAAGTGGGAATAGAGTGGCCAGATGTAGGTCAGGATTTCGAAGAGCACGGCTGCCGCCAGGGCGCCCTTGACGACGCTTACCCGCTTGAAGCGGGCCTCCACATTGGGGAACACCAGGTAGATGCAGGCAAAGAGCAAAAAGGCGGCAAAGAGGCTGATCAGCGTTCCGATGACAAAGGTGGCGAGAGGGGGAAGCGAAAAACTGGTGAAGAGCGTCTTGACCAGGGCCCCGGCCGTCGTGCCCACAATGATCACGATCATCAAGGCGGTAAAGACGAAGATCATGCCGATATCAATCAGCTTCTCCTTGATGAACGATCGTCCATTGACTTCGAAGACCGCCTGGAAGACCGTGGAGATGGCGCCGCCCACGCTGGAGCCGCCCCACAGCACACCGAGAAGGCCAATGATGCCCAGGATGCCGGTGTGCTGCGTGGTGGCGGCCACCAGATTCGTGAGTTCCTTGGTGTTGAGCACCCCTTGCAGGGCCGCGCTCAGGTGCGTGATCACGGACTGCTGCGCGCTCGGGTTGCCACGCAAAATGAAGCCGCTGATCGCGATCAGGCCCACCAGAATCGGGACCAGAGACGACAGGACGTTCCAGCTCACGATCGAGGCCAGAACGCCGATATTGTCCTTACTGAGCTTGTTGAAAACTCGCTTGATATTCACCGTTCACCACCTTGCGTTGAAAAATCGCAGGACGTTACATACACGCCATTCCCCTATCAGAAAGCACGATGTGTGCCCCCCTCCCCAGCCTCCTCCCCGCGGGGGGGAGGGGGAGTCCTTTAGAGAAATTGCCTCCTGCAATAGTTCTCTCGCCGTCGCAGAGGGGCAGTTCTTCAGAGAGACTGTCTCCTGGAGTAGCTCCCCTCCCCCCTGGAGGGGGAGGGGTTGGGGGAGGGGGGGCGTCCCTCCCACTGGTAGTACAGGCGGGTCCCCGCCGGGCGGAAGCCGACCTTTTCATACAGCGCCTGGGCCACCTCGTTCTCGGCGGCGAGCCAGGCGAGGGTGTCGCCCTGGGCAAAGCGGTCCTGCAGCATGAAACTGACCAACGCGGCCCCGATACCTCTGCGTCGCGCCGAGGCGACTGTACCAATCCGGGCCAGTTCGCAGATGCCGGTAGTAGCGGAGACAAAGCCGATTCCCACCGGCCGGCTGTCCTGGGTGGCCAGGGCGTGCCACCGCCTATCGGCTCGTTGCACGTCCCGTCGAAGCTGTGCCAGTTGCTCCGGGGAGGGCTGCCCTCGCTGGCGCAGCAGTACCTCTCGGAAGATCGATTGAAAGGCCAACAGGTCGGACTCGTCGGCATCCGGCCGCAGAAAGCGGATATACAGCTGCCGGTCCGCGCTGGGACGGAACTCGTCCGACCCCATCAGCAGGACCGGTTCCCGCGCCTCTCGCGTGAATCGTGCCCGCTCCAGCCATCCGGCCAGTTCGGGAAACAACTGCTCAGTGAACTCCAGGCGCAGCAGCAACTTGCGTTCGGCAAAAAGCCGGCGCAGTTGATCGAGCGCCGCCATTACTTCCGCCGCGTCGCCTAGCGGCTCGGTTGGGGCGGCGTAGTTCAGTCCCAGCGCATCGGGGTGGAGCAGAGCTCGGAACGGCCCCACGGCGATCACCTCACCGCCCTGTGCGGCGAAGTCGGCCAGCCAGGCCGGCGCCGGCTCCAACCGGCGCAGCAGATCCAGCTCAATCGTGCTATCTATCACAAGCGCAATCCTTTCATCGGAGCGCATCAGCGTCCAGCGATGTTCACCCAGTGTACGGTGTGAACGGGGGCCACTCTGATAGGAAAATGTCTATCAGGGCCCTGATAAACGGGGAATGGAGTTGATCAAATGGCAGCAATAGGACAGGCTGGCGCGAAGGCCCACGCGATTAATCCCTGGGCCACCTTCGCGGTGGCTAGTGTGGCGCAGTTCATGGTCGTGCTGGACGCCTCCATTATGAACGTTGCGCTGCCATCCATTCAGCGCGGCTTGCAGTTCTCGCAGGCGGACCTGCAGTGGGTGATCAACATCTATGTCCTGATGTTCGGTGGCTTTCTCTTGCTGGGCGGACGGGCCGGCGATCTGTTTGGTCGCAAGCGCATGTTCATTATTGGCTTGATCCTGTTCTCCCTGGCATCCTTTGGCGGAGGTCTTTCCCAATCCGCCGGCTGGTTGGTGATTGCTCGCGGCATTCAGGGACTCGGTGGCGCCATCATCTCCCCCATCGCACTGGCCATCGTCACCAGCACCTTCACCGCGGGCGCCGAGCGCAACCGGGCGGTCGGGATCTTTGGCTCTCTGGCCGGGGCGGGCGGAGCAGTCGGTGTGCTGCTGGGCGGCATCTTAACCCAGGACTTCGGCTGGCAGTGGGTGCTCTTTGTGAATGTGCCGATCGGTCTGCTAGCCGCGGTGGCAGCGGTGCGCTTTATCGGTCGTGATGCGCTTCCCGAGGTCCGTCAGGGCTTCGACCTCCTGGGCGCGCTGGCCGTGACCGCCGGTCTGGTTTCGCTGGTCTATGGCGTGGTCGAGGCGCCGACGAATGGCTGGGGATCGGCCACCACGCTCGGCTTTCTGGCCGCGGCGGTGGTTCTCATTGCCGGGTTCGTCGCTATCGAACTGCGCAGTCCTTCCCCGCTGGTGAAATTGGACATCTTTAAGAAGCGCAACGTCGCGGTCGCCGATCTCTCCGGCGGGCTGGCTGGAGGGGGAATGTTCGCCATGTTTTTCTTCCTCTCGCTCTACATGCAGATCGTCTTGCACTACGACGCGCTTCAGACCGGTATCCGCTACCTGCCCCTGGCCTTGATGATCATCGTCTCAGCCGGCATTACCTCTCAACTGGTCACGCGCTTCGGGTACAAGTACATCATGGCCATCGGCATGGGGATCGCCGGCGTTGGGCTGCTGTCGTTGACCCAGATTCGAGTCCTCGACAGCTTTCAGCACGACGTTCTAGCCGGCATGCTGATTGCTGCCTTTGGCCTGGGAATGACCTTCGTACCGCTGCAGATTGCCTCGGTCACGGACGTGCCCGCCTCGGAGATCGGCCTGGCGTCCGGCCTGGTCAATGCATTCCTCCAGGTGGGCGGCGCCATCGGGCTGGCCCTGCTCTCCACCATCTCGACCACCGAGTTCAACGGCGTGATCCACACGCTCCACGCCCCGCTGGCCTATCCCACGGCGCTGGTTGATGGCTTCCGGCGCGCGTTCCTGGCCGGGGCGCTGCTGCTGGCGGCCGGAGCGTTGGTGGTTCTCCTCTTCATGCCGCAGGGCGGCCACACCGAGCGTGAGGGGGAGGTTGAGGCCACCGAGGAGAGCGTCCCGGTCTTCGCCTGATCCTACTCCTCGAATTCCGCCAGGTAGTCCCGGCGGAAGTCCTCGGTGCCGATGTCGCTGATGCGGATGATCGCGTTGTACGGTGCGAACTGCGCCGGCACGCTCCTGGTCAGCACGCGGTAGGTCGCTTTCTCCGCCCACTTCACCTTGAGTGCCATGACCTCGGCCGCCGCCTGTGCCGTACCCTGACGCAGCGAAACCGGGACAATATCGAACGGCTCGCGATCACCCACCGTCTCGATCAAGTGCAGAGAGCGGAGTCCAACCTTGCGGGCAGAATCCGTGGGGGAAGCTTCTGCTCCGCCGCCTTTGACACACCAACTGGTGAGCGCTGTGTTATAGAAGGTATAGGCGTTCGCGTTGATGCCGGTCCGTCGCTGGGATGCCACCAGGTCTTTCGCCTCCTGATGACTCTCGCAGGGAATCCCCTGTGAGCGCTTCTCCCCGTCGCTGGCGGATGTCAGAGCATCGTCCCGAGTCGCCACGCGGTCTCTCGACGCCTCTGTCACGCGAGCGTTGGGCTGAGCGAACTGTGAAGCCGTGCGTGCGGTCCTGTCATTCATGCTGTTTCCCCTCACTCGATCGTCACCGGGTCAAATGCGAAACCCGATCCGTGACGGATCGGGTTCACCAGTGGCTGATCGCGACTTGGGTGGCCAGACAACGGCCGCGACTACGCCTTCCGCTCTTCGGTGGGTCTCTTGGTAACTACCCTTAGTCTAGCACCGCTCAAGGGGAAGTCAAGTTTGTGCTATTTCAGGCTACGCGGTGACCAGCGACTTCTCGCGTAGCGGCGCCAGCGCCATGGTGAGGCGATACAGTTCGTCCAGCATCGCCGTGGCCGCCTGCTCCATCACCTCATTGGCCTGCAGCCGTCCCTCCGCGTCGATGAATTGCTGGACAAAGGGGATCGATACCGCCTCGAATACCGGCGTCATCTTCAGGGTCGTCACCACCTGTTTGATCATCTGGACGGCGCGTGTGCCGGCGGCCACGCCACCGTAGCTCACAAACCCTACCGGCTTGTACTGCCACTCGTGGTGCAAATAGTCGATGGCGTTCTTGAGCGGCGCATTGAAGCCGTAGTTGTACTCGGGCATCACGAACACAAAGGCGCCGGCTCGCTCAATCGTTGCGCTCCAATCTCTGGTGTGCTGATGGGTGTATTGCCGCAGGCGCGGATGGTTCGGTTCGTCCATAAAGGGCAGGTTGACTTCGGCCAGGTCGACCACCTCGACCTCAAAGGCGCCCTGGTCGACGGCGCGACCGCGAAACCACTCGGCGACGGGAAGGCCGACTCGCCCCGGTCGCGTGCTGGTAATGATGATCTGAAGGGTAGGTTTGGAGGACATGAAAGAACTCTCCTCGTGGTGGGGACCGTGCCCTGAATTACTGTTAAGCTTTACTTAGTTCCACACCATTGTTCATTTTCAGCCGTTCTTGCTCCCAGGCAAAGACGCGCTTGATGAGGGTGCGGAGGGCAAAGACGGCGGCGAAGATGGCGATCGCGTCCAGACTGTGGAGAACGATTGTCTTGAGCAGGGTGGCCGCGACCTTGAAGGCCAGACCGTAGAGCGCGCCCCGGGCCACCGCGAGACGCGCCTGCACGAATCCCTGGCTCCGGGCGAGCAGCCAGAGGGCGGCGAGCACATAGCCGACGATGATCAGGCTCCCGGTCAGCTCGATGGCGTCGATGCCCAGCTCAAGTAGCGTTGCGTAAGTCAGAGGTCTCCCTTTGTTGTGCAGCGGCCGTGTCGATGTCCCGCTGCAAGAAGTAGTTGATTGCGGTCCGGATGATGACGATGGCGGCCAGTAAGCCGATTTCGGTCCAGGTCGGGGCGATGGCCGTGCGAATAATGTCGGCGGCCAGTTCGAACTCGAGGGCCAGGGCGAGCCAGCGACCGAGGCGCAACCGGACGACTTCCTTGGCTTCCGGCGGCTCGTGCGGATGAACGAAGACCCAGAGGGCACGAATGGTTGCTTCCACGGCGGCCAGGGCGATGAGCAGCGCGGCAACGCCCTCGATGCCATTGGCCAGGAGGGAGGTCCAGTCCTTGAACACGGCCTCGAACGGTCCCGGGTGGGTCGGGGTGTTATTCAAATAGTGCAATAAGTTCATTTCCTATACGCGGAGCGCACCCTCCTCGATGTCCAGTAGCAACGCGCCCATGGCAACCGGTCCGAGACGGTTGCCGGCGAGCCAATCGAGTTCCACCAGCATGGGTGCGGGGACCACGAGCGCATCAGCGGCCTCCGCCAGCAGTTGCGCGCAATGCACGTGATCGGAGTCGGCCTGGTCCATGGCCGCGTAGAGCGGGTCTGTGTCGCAGATTAGCGCCACGAGCGCGGCGCGTAGGAGAGGTCTCCGGCCTGGCGAGCAAGGTCGTGTGGCTCCTGTGTGGACCGTCCAGAGCCGATACAGCGTGGTGTCTGTTTTGGTTGGGAGACGCGCCATTCCAGCCCCTGCCGGATGACTTCGGCGAGCGAGAGATGCTCACGTCTGGCCACGGCATGAAGCTGATCGAGGAGCACCTCTGGCGCCATAATAGTCGTTCGCTTCATCCATCATTATGCATCGCATGCTATACAACGTATGTTTGTCGATCCTTGCGCTCAGGCGTGTCTTGCAGGTCAGGAGGGAAGCAGGATAGCCGATCAAACCTTCAGCTCGGACGTCGCTGTGTCGCAACCGCGCCTTCATGATCCTCAGGAGCGGGCAGGCGATGTCTCAACTAAGTGGTGCATCTAGCAACTGGGAGGCATATCTGCCGCATGATATACGCTGTGCTACGCTGAGGGGTAGCTAGGGGAGCGCGTAGGCGCTGAGAGTGTGGCGGCCGCCACAGACCCTTTGAACCTGATCCGGATAATGCCGGCGCAGGGAACGCAGCAACCGGCCCTCTCAAACCCGCTTCCCCTCGCTACTGTATTCGGCGAAGGGGAGAGCGGCTTGACTCAGGACACATCGCGTGAGAGCGGCAAAATTGCCGCTGCGACCTTCCGCGACCTGATCGCCCCTCGGCTGGGCGCGCCGCGAGCCGAGGTTGTGGTGGGGCCACGTAACGGCGTGGACGGGGCGATTATCGACCTGGGCGCCGGGCAGGTGATGGCTATCACCACCGATCCGTTCTTCGTCATGCCGGAGCTGGGCTGGGAGCGTGCTGGCTGGTTTGCCGTCCATATCGTGGCCTCCGATGCCGCCACCTCCGGCCTCCGCCCCGCCTATCTGGCGGTTGACCTGAACCTGCCGCACAGCATGACGGACGGCGATCTGGCCGGCCTGTGGCAGGCGGTGCACCAGACGTGCCGCGACCTAGGCATGGCGATTGTTACCGGCCATACTGCTCGCTACGATGGGTGCACCTTTCCCATGCTGGGCGGCGCCACCGTGGTCGGTCTGGGCGCGATGGACCGGTATGTCACGCCGGCGATGGCGGGTCCCGGCGACCTGATCATCGTAACCAAGGGCGCAGCCATCGAGACCACCGGCATGTTCGGCGTCATCTTCTCGGAACGGCTGACCGCGGAGCTGGGGCGGTCCACCGCCGACGCTGCCGCGGCCCTCTTCTGGCAGATGTCGGTGGTGAAAGACGCGCTCACCGCGGTTCAAGTTGGCGTGCGCGGGGACGGTATCACGGCGATGCACGATGCCACCGAGCGCGGCGTGTGGGGCGGGTTGGTCGAGATCGCCGAGGCCTCAGGGGTGGGCATGATCGTCGAGCAGAACGCGATCCTGCTCCGACCGGAGGCGCGGGCGGTGTGCGAACACTTCGCGATCGATCCGTTCATCACTAGCAGCGAGGGCACGCTACTGCTCACCTGCCGCCCGCATCGCGCCGGCGAAGTGATCGAGCGGCTGGCGCAGGTCGAGATCGCGGCCACCTGCGCCGGTGAGATTCTGCCTCCCGAACATGGCATCCACGTGGTCCAGGACGGGAAAGAACACCCACTGCACTCCCCTCACGAAGACCCGTTCTGGCCGGCCTTGCAGCGAGCACTGGAAGGCCCCATCTCCGCCCGACCCCCTGTCCCTCCAGGGGCGAGGGGGAGTTCTTTAGAGAAACAGTTGCCCGTAGTAGCGTGTCCTCCGGGGCAGGGGGAGAGGTCTTGAGAGAAACGGCGTCCCGTAGTAGCACGTCCTCCAGTGGAGAAGGGGAGTTCTTCAGAGACACTGTTGCTCGTAGTAGCTCCCCTCCCCCTCGGAGGGGGAGGGGGGGACCGCCGCGTCTCGAAGCCCGCGCAATCTCCAAGCACTTCGAGACGCATGCCGGGGCTCTGCCGGCGCTGGTGGATGTGTCTCTCGCTGCCGGCGCGGGCGAGTTTGTCAGCATCATTGGACCGAGTGGCTGCGGCAAAACGACGCTGTTCAACATTCTGGCCGGGCTGGAGCCGCCGAGCAGCGGCGACGTGCTGCTGAACGGCGTGGAGCGTACCAGCCAACCGGGCGCAGTGGGGTATATGTTGCAGAAAGATCTGCTGCTGCCCTGGAAGTCGACGCTGGACAACGCCGCTCTGGGGCTGCAGTTGCAGGGAGTGTCGTGGCGCCGGGCACGCGAAGAGGCCCGCGGCTGGTTCCCCCGCTTTGGGTTGGAAGGCTTCGAACGCGAGTACCCGCACGCGCTTTCGGGCGGTATGCGGCAGCGGGCCGCACTGCTGCGGACCTTTCTGGCTCGTCGTGAGGTGCTGCTGCTCGATGAGCCCTTCGGGGCGCTGGATGCGCTTACCCGCGCTGAGATGCAGGGATGGTTGCTGGACGTATGGACCGAGTTCGGCAAGACCATTGTGCTGGTCACGCATGATGTCGAGGAGGCCATCTTTCTGTCCGACCGCGTCTATGTCATGACGCCCCGACCGGGTCGCATCGCCGCCGCGGTCGAGGTTGCTCTGCCTCGCCCTCGCGTCTATGACGAGGCGGTAACCTCGGTCCCATTCCTGGCGCTCAAGCGGAAGCTCCTCGATAGCCTGCGGAGCCTCGGCTGATGGCGTCCTTTGTGGGGCGCGTGGCGCGCTACCTGCCGCCCGCGCTCCTGCTGGCACTGGCCGTGGTGGCGTGGCAGGTCGCCGGCAGCATCTGGAACCTGCCGGACTACATCCTGCCCCGACCTACCGCCATCTGGGGTGCGCTGGTCGATGAGCGAGGCCTGCTCTCTACTAGCGCGCTGTCAACGCTGCAAACCGCTGTGTTGGGGTTCCTGCTAGCCCTGGTGGCCGGCCTGGCGCTGGCCATCCTGATTCACTACTCGCGCCTGCTGGAGCTGGCGGTCTACCCGTTGGTGGTCGCCTCGCAGACCGTGCCGATCGTCGCGCTGGCCCCGGTGCTGGTGGTGCTGTTCGGCTTCTCGCTGCTGCCCCGGCTGATCGTCGTGGCCCTGGTCTGCTTCTTTCCGATCACGGTCAACGCAGTCGACGGCTTTCGCAGCGTGGATCCCGACCTGGTGAGACTGCTGCGCGCGCTTGGGGCCGGACGGTGGAGGCTGTTTCGCGATGTGGAGTGGCCCACGGCGCTGCCCTATCTTTTTTCGGGAGCCAAGGTGGCCGTCACCTATAGCGTGATCGGCGCCCTGTATGGTGAGCTGGCCGGCTCGTCCGAGGGGTTGGGGTATCTCACCACGCAGAAACTCGCCCAGTTTGATACCGCGGGGCTCTTTGCCGCTGTGGTTCTCTTGAGCGTGATGGGCATCGGGCTCTTTGTCGTGGTCGCCCTGGCGGAACGCCTACTGGTGCCCTGGCAGCGTGAGCTGAGACAGCGCGATGCCCTGGTGAAGCGGCGCTGAGTCATGCCTGTCATCATCCTGTCAACGATTTTCCTCTGTACATAAAAGGAAGTGTGTGAACGTGTATTCCCTGCATAGCTCCGGTTTTCCCCACCCACGGCGATCACCTCGCGCCTGGCCGGCTCTCGTGCTCGTGCTGTTCGTGAGCCTGGCCGGCTGCGGTAGCTCATCCGGTTCGGCTCATGGCTCCTCCAAACTCGCCGGCAAGGGCCAGGTCTCCGCGATTCAAGGCGCCTCCATCATGCTGGATTGGGTGGTGAACTCAGATCATGGCGGCATCTACACTGCCATGCAGCGCGGGTACTTCGCGCAGCGGCACATCGCCGTGCAGCCGCGTGTACCCTCCAGTGCGGATGTGCCGGTACGGCTGGTCGCCGCAGGGAAGGTGGATTTTGGCATCACCTATGAAACCGATCTGCTGGCCGCGCGCGCCCATCACGTCCCGGTCCGCTCGGTGATGTGCATCATGCAGCATCCCCTGGATACCGTGATGACCCTGCGCACCTCCGGGATCACCCGGCCGCGTCAGCTGGCCGGCAAGACCATCGGTGAGGCCGGCTCGCCCAGCGACAACCCAATTATCTCGGCCATGATGATGCACGACGGCTCGTCGATCGCGCAGGCTCGCACCGTCAACGTTGGATACAGCTTGCTGCCGGCGCTGCTGACCGGCAAGGTCGATGCCGTGGTTGGCGTCTACTGGACCTGGGAGGCGATTCAGGCGCAACAGAAGGGCCATCCCGTCAATGTGATGCGAGTCGAGCGCTGGGGTGTACCCAATTACTGCGAGTTGGTGCTGGCGGCCAGCGAGCAGACCATCCGTACTCGCCCGGCCCTGGTTCGCGGCACGGTTCAGGCCTTGCAGCAGGGCTATGCCTACGCCGAGGCGCACCCCGCCGCCGCCTGGCAGGCGCTGCACGCGCAGGACAACACACTGAACCAGGCGCTGGTGACTGGCAGCCTGCGCATGCTCCGGCCGGCCATCACCGACGCCTCTACCATCGGCTACCAGAATGCCGCCCAGTGGCGAAACTACGCTGGCTGGTTAGCTCGCCACAAGCTGATCGATGCGCCGGTGAACGCCGACCAGGCGTTTACCAACCAGTTTCTGCAGCCGGGCGTGCGGTAATGGTGTAGATAGAGCAGCTCTCTCTCTGGCGAAGGCCCAGTCAGATTCCCGGAGATGAACCTGTCAACGGGTTCTCGATGAGCACACTTTCCATCACTCGGCCAGCCTGGAGATCTTCCGAGAGCACCCGCTCCGCGCCCGCCTGCCGGGCTGCGGCGATAATGAGCCCGTCCCAGAACGAGAGTTGATGGCGCTGCGCGATCTCGCTCGCGTCGAGAACGGTGGCAACATCAATCAGTTGAACATGCCAGGCTTGAAAGGGTGCAATCACTCGACGCGCTGTAGCAGGATCGAGCGGGGTCGACAGTTTGCGCGTGACGGTGACGTAGAATTCCTGGAGAACCTGCGTGCTGAGCACTCCCTGACGGGTCTTCCAGAGCCGTGTCAAGAGATCCTGGGCAATCGTGTGCTTCTCCTGCGCATCGATATCATAGGCGTAGACCAGGATATTCGTGTCGACAAAGATCCTGCCCTCAGCGATCATGCAGCTCGTCGCGGCTGGGAAGCACGCCGCCTCCGAGGTGGAAGCCTGTCTCCAGATCGGCGAGTCCTTGCCGGCATGCCGATCGGTACCGATCCTCATCGCTCACCAGACGCTCCAACTCCCGAGCGACCATGCCGCTAAGTGACATCGACCGCTCCACCGCCAGGACGCGCGCCTTGCGGATTATCTCGGCATCGAGCTGGATCGTCAGATTGCGTTTCTCTGTCATCTGCGCCTACCTCCACGTATTATACGTGGAGGTAGGCCGATCCGGAGCCGCTCAACAGAAGCATCGCCTCTATCCTTGGCCAACGCCTTCGGAGTCAGATACCCTGAGATGAACCTATTCAGGGAGGCACGCCTCATGAGGAATATATCGAGTACGGCCGGCTCATCGGTCTGATTCCGTTCGCCGCCAGTGAGCTGGCGGTTCCTCGTCTACTCCACTGAGCAGAGGTTTCACTGTGTGTTCTGGCACTCACGGGCGCGTACCGAGCGTGTCCAATAAGAAGGCGGATAACCTTCCAACCAACGATTCTGCCCTGGATGCGAACATCCAGCAGTACTTGAGAGCGGTTACGGCACGGGGGCGCGACATTGAACGGATCGGCCCCTTTCAGGCGACCTTCAGCCGTTCGAGCACCAATCCCTTCCTGAACTACGCGATCCCCGACATCGACGCTGAGCCGTCGGCGCACGAGGTCGAGCAGCTGATTCGTGCCTACCAGGGACGCGGCTTGCACCCGCGCCTGGAGTACATCACGACCTGTGCACCGCGAGTTGAGGCGCCGCTCGTCGCCGCCGGGTTCGTTACCGCGGGAAGACTCGCGCTGATGACCTGCCGATCCGGTGATGAGCGCGAGCTTCCAGTCCCGCCTGGTATCGAGCTGGTTCGGCCCCACGGGGATGAGGAACTGTTCGACCTGAGGACCGTGCAACATGAGGCGTATGGAGATCCCGAGCCGCCCAATCGGGGAGATGTCGAAGGGGTAGCGGCGAATCTCAGCGCTGGCGGTATGGCCGTGCTGGCACGTGTGCCGGAAACCCGGGAGCCGGTTGGCGCTGGAGAATACACGCCCGCGCTGCAGGGTTTCAGCGAACTCACCAGTGTTGCGGTGCGCAGTCGCTTTCGCCGGCAGGGTATCGCCGCGGCGATGACGGCGTGGCTACTCCGCGTCGCGTTCGACGCCGGAGTCGTGGTCCCCTTTCTGATGGCCGAGGAGGCCGAGGAACGCATCTACACGCGAGCCGGGTTCCGTACCACGACGCGGATTCTACACATCTCACGATAAGGGTGTCCGGGTGGCGTGGCTGCGGTCGATGCCGCGTCACCCGGTGTTCCCATCCTCCCCTTTCTCCTCCGCCTGATCCAGCCCAGCATCTTCGCCACCATCCTCACCCTGCTCTTCCTGGCCGGAACGGGTGTGGCTCGCTCACGCTAAAGCCAGAAGTCAGCCCGGCGCGCGGCGACGGAAATGATCGGAGTTGGCTTCATTGGCGTCGGTCGGGCTCGTCATCGGTCGCGTGCTGTCCGGTATCGGCTAACAGTGTAACCCCGGAGCGTAGATCAAGATGATCAAAATATACGCTACCGGAGAGTGAGATGAAGAAAGCACAGTACCTTTGGGGAGCCGTCATCGCCGGCCTACTCCTGGCCGGCCTGGCCATCCAGAACAGAGCGCCGACGGCGGCCCACGCCCAAGCGGCGCAGGTCACCATCATGGACTTCGCCTTCGCGCCGGCCACGTTGACCGTGGCGCCGGGAACAACCGTGACCTGGACCAACCAAGGACCGACCGTCCACACCGCGACCAGCAACACCGGTGTCTGGGATTCACACTCCCTCAAGGCCGGCGGCACATTCAGTTTCACCTTCAAACAAGCCGGCGCCTACAGCTATCACTGCTCGATTCACCCCGGGATGAAGGCCCAGATTATCGTGCAATCCTCATCGCCGCCGATGCACAACGCGATGGGCATGGGCCCTACGCATGCCGAATCGCACCAGACCTTTCAGGGTTTCTATGATGCGCACCACGATACGTACCTCAGCACCGATGTCTCCGACAAGGCACAGGCGACGGCCATGGGAATCAACTACGCGCCGGGTCTGGCCGGCATGTCCGACCTGCATGCGCCTGCTATCTACCTGGTCGAGGGCCGTTCCGCCGGCTCTCAGATCGCTGTCTTTGGCTCGCAGCCCGGCGAAACAGACTATTCCCCGCTCTGGCATGAGGTGGTGGTCCGCTGGAAGTCAGGCGTCAAGCCCAAGCTCCTGACCAGTGACAACCAGATCCTCGCCCTGGCCAAGCGCCACAAGCTCACGACGCATACCACCCACATCATCCTCAACTGTCCTATCACCAAGATGGGCAAAGGGTAGCGCACGCCTCCTCATCCCGCGAGAGCCCGGCTGGTAATCGTACCAGCCGGGCTTTTGCTTCGTGCCGCTAGACCAGCCATATGTTTAGGATGCCGCCACGGTCACAGCGTGCGTTTCGCGTGCGTCTATCCATTCCGGAGCGGCGACGAGCTTCGCCACAAACAGATCCGCCAGGTCTGGATCAAACTGCGTGCCTCGATTCCGCTGAACTTCGGAGACGAGCTGCTCCAGCGTCAACCCTTTCCGGTAGGGACGATCGAGGAACATGGCTGAGGCCGCATCGGCGATAATCATGATCCGGCCCACGAGTGGGACGTCCAATCCGGACACACCACGTGGATACCCCTCTCCGTCCCATCGCTCATGATGATGACGCACAGCATCGAGCACGTCCGACGACGGTGCAATCTGCGAGACGAGCAGTTCCGAGAGGGTCACATGCTGCCTCATCGTCTCATACTCTTGGTCGGTCAACTTGTACGGCTTCTTGAGGATATGGTCCGGAATGCCAACCTTCCCGATATCGTGGATGAGCGCACCCATGGTCAGTTGCTGGCGGGACTTCGGAGTGAACTCAAGCGCTTCCGCCAATAGGTCGGCGAATCGAGCGACCCATTCAGAGTGCTCGCGTGTGTACCGATCCTTGTTGTCAATCGCCGTTACCAGTCCGTCGAGCACGCTGAATGGTGTATTCATGCTCAATCGGGGTGTCCAGGCCATGCCGCTACTCCCCCACACACCGCCGCCGCTGCGCTTGATCTCGTACATCCGCTGGTCGGCGAGTTCGACCAGTCCCATCGCCGTCCCAGCGTCATCCGGCGCATGCGCCAGTCCGATGGACAATGACAGCGGCAGGTGCTCCGCTCCCGAGCCCATCTGTATGGGGGTGCGGCTGGCCGCCCGATCAATTCTCGCCGCCAGCGAGCGGGCGTTGTCGAGAGCCGTGTCGCCCATGAGCACGACGAACTCATCGCCGCCATAGCGCGCCACCACGTCGGTGGCACGGCACTCGTTCTGCACAATGGTGGCGACGGTGCGCAGCACACTGTCTCCCACCTGGTGACCGTACGCATCGTTGAACAGCTTAAAGCCATTGATATCGACCATGAGGAGGCACAACGGCAGCGCATCGGTCTGTACTCGTGCCATGTGGTGGCTGAGGCGCTCATAGAATGCCCGGTGGTTCAGGAGCCCTGTCAGCCCGTCTGCCCGTGCTTGTCGCTCGGCCGAGAGGAGTGCATCGAGCATGTGGTTAAAGGCCGTTGCCACCACACCTATCTCGTCTCGTCCGCCCGCGCGGGCGCGGATATCCAGCTCGCCCCGACTGACGGAATCCGCCGTCGCAGTGAGATCGGCGAGACCGCAGGTGACCCGCCGCACGATATACACCGCGAGCAGCACCCCCACCGCCAGTGCGAGGAGGAAGCCCCAAATAGTCGTATGGATAGCCGTCCAATCACCAGCGATTGCGCGGGTGTAGAGGTTCTCGGCGCCATAGAGATCGACCCCCGTCTCGCTCTGCGCCACGTCCATCGCACCATTCAGTCGATCTGCTGTTCTTCCCATGGACATGCGCACCGCTGCTGGTTGCCGTCTGTGGATGGCGCCAAGATAACTCTTTCGTGCCGTGACGTAGCTGCTCCAGGCCTTGCGCCATTGGCTCATGGTGTGGGGGCGCAGAATGCGCCGGGCATCGGCATTAACACTGACATCAAGGAGGGTCAGTTCGTCTCGGACCGCTCGTTGCCCCTCCGGCTTCATATGGCCGATGTCCGAGGCCAGGAGAGCACGCTCCTGGTCGAGGTTCTGGCTGAGGATCTCCAGCCCGATCGCTGGTACCACGCTCCGCTTCTCCAGAGAAGTAACCTGCCGGTCCGATTGCACAGCCAGGCCAATTGCCAGGACGCCGACCACAAAGAGCCCGAGGAGGATGAGCGAGAACGCTCCAATCACCGTTCTGCGCAGAGATAGGCTCACTGCCTGCCCCCAGCGACAGTGTTGGCCGGCAGCACGACGATCCAGCCCTCCATGGGGTTGTGGTCACGATACCCACTGGCTTTCCAACGCGGCACAACGACTCGCCAGCCGTGGGCCGTGCCCGCTTGTCTGGTATGGAAGGCGCAGTAGAAGTGGTACAGGCCCGGCCGTTGCACCACAAGCACGCTGTGCCAGCCGTCGGGTGGCTCATCATCGCTTCCGTTGATGATGAAGGCGCCGCCAGCCGGCGACGCCGGATCGACCACGAAGTTGTGCGCGTCGGTGTCATGGTTCGAGACCAGGATGGTACTCCCAACGGTAGCCACCAGAGCTTTAGGCGCGAAGAGATCTTGCATCTTGGGAACCATGACGTATTGCCGGAGGCCGGGGAGACGTCCGAGCACGATGATCCACCCCTGGCGTGGTGGCGAGGATCCTCCATCCCCAGACACGATCACGTCGTTGTTCGCCACCACATGCGTCGGTCGAGCCGTCGCCGCATCATAGTAGTGATACAGCCCGGCCTTAAGCAGGAGCACCGTGGCCTGGCCGTGCGTACCAACCTGCAGAGTGAAGGAAGCCGCCGAGCGGGAAGCCGTGCGAATGATAAGACTGTGATCCAAACGATTGACGAAGGTCACGCTGCCGCCGGGACGGACAACGGTAGCTTGTGGGCTGAAACTAGGCGAGGCTCCGGAAACGACAATCGACTGCGCCCGCGGCAGGGAGGATACCGGGACCTGGGCTATGCCGAGTGCGTGACCCAGGAGTGTGTCCGAACGGAGCGCGAAACCAAGAGCGATGAAGCAGAAGAGGAGTGCTCCAGCGACACCTGCGAGCAGCGTTAGCGGGAAGCGCTTCGGGTTGTCGCTACCATCAGATCGATTCAGCGCCCGTGGAATAGACGGAGCCCTCTGCTGATCCGGCCACCGGTTCACAGGCCGGCGCCAGATGAAATGCGTGCACGCCAATGGTTACGCGACGATTTCAGAGGGCGGTGTATTGGGACCGGCGAAGAATTCCGCGGTCGAGACGAGTAACCTCGACGATAACCGCGAGTGCGGGAGCAGCCGATCAAGGGGAGAAAATGCAAGGACTCCTCCGTTTGCGCAACGACTAATGGATGGTTCCAAACTACCGTGACCGGTTCGATCTCGTTAGAGGCGGAAGTCACATGCTAGTCATGACCTGTGACCCTCCCACAGAAGTTCGCATAGACAGTTCGCGGTTGACATATTGCTGGGTTGTTGCCAACCTATGAGCTGGCCAATCCGACCGTATTCGAAGGTGAGGTCGGATCGAGCAGCGTAGATCTCACCCGTGCGGCGCTCCGCGCGGGAGCACGCAATATGGCTCCAACCATTTGCACGTCAAGCGTTATACGGCTTACGCTCAGGTTGTCTAGAAGTGTGGAGGTGCGGTGTGCAAAGTCAACGCGGCTTGAAGTTGCGCAAAGCTGATCCCGAGCGGGTGATCGAGCGCTACCAGGAGCTGCACAACCTGGAGAAGACCGGGCGAGAGTTTGGCATCACGCGCGAGCGGGTTCGCCAGATTGTCAATCGGGCGGGAATTGATACCTCGCGGATCATCAAGCCCAAGCCGGAGAAAGAGGAGCGGTTCTGCAAGGAGTGCGGCGCCCCGGTCAACAGCAGCCACGCCCTCTACTGTGAGGCGCACCGCAAAGAGAAGCACAAGCGGCGCTATCGTGCCATCAAGGCCGATCCCGAGAAGTATGCGCACTGGCGTGAGTTGCTCAAGAAGTATGACAAGCGCCGGAGGGAACGCGAACGTGAGCGAGCCCGGGTGGTGGCGAGCTAAAATCCAACGCGGTTGGCGTACGAGGATCGCCGATGGCCCGCTAAAGGGTTCATGAGCGGAAAGTTCTGAGGCAGGGGAGTCATCCCCAGCGCCGTCGGGCTGCGTGTCCAGCCCAACGGCGCTGGGGACGGTCCGGCTGGGGTGATCGTGTCCGTTTCCCATTCGGGGCACAAGTTGCGCGGGGGGAGGGTGTCGTCGCTGAGACACCGAGGGCTGTCCGGCCTGTCCCCAGCGCCGATACCCCGCGTAAAGGGGGCCCAGGCAGGCCGGGCTACCGGTGCTGTGGCGTATGTCGGCTTGAGAGCCGCTTAGGTCAACCGTCTTGGTTTCGAGACCGGACCCGCGCATCGCACTGACGGAACCGTGAATTGCCAGAGGACTGGATACTGTGTAACTCGCGAGCGTACTAGTCGATACAGCGTGAGAACGGATAGAGGTGTAAAGACCATGCAGATACCGGGAGGGATTTCCTTCATGATGAATCTGAGGGTACTGCTGCACCTATCACCCGCACATCCATGGGACCATGGTGGTAACTCACAGATGGGGCGAGGTCCTCTTGAGCGGTGTAGATGTGAACGAGGGATACTGCGGAAGGTCGCAAGCGGCTAACAGACGGTGGGCATGAGACATTCTGTAGCCTGTGCAGACACGTGCTGCGAGGCTGCGCATTCACCTGACACGGAACTGGTCCGGAGGTCGTCTCTGTTCCATCCTCCCGATATTGAACACATCTTCACGCAGTATGCCGACCGTATGTATGGCTTCTTCTATAGTCGAGTGGGGAATCGCCAGGACGCGGAGGATCTCACCTCCGATGTTTTCCTGAAGGCGTCTCGTCAGCTCGATCCAACGCGTTCCGAGGCAAGTATCGGGAGCTGGCTGTTCACGGTGGCGCGCACGGTACTTGCTGACCACTGGCGCCGATACTACCGGGCAGAAGTATCTCTCCCACTTGACGAAGCCCGCGTATCGCAGATCCGAGTTGAGGACGATAGCGATTCCGCCGTCGATTCCGCTCGCCAGGTGGCCGAGGTCCTGGCCGCTTTGCCCGAGCGGTACAGCAGGGTATTAGCCCTGCGTTTCCTGCGAGGGTACTCTATTCAGGAGACGGCAGAGGAGTTGGGAGTGACCACGGACAATGTAAAGGTAATTCAGCACCGAGCCCTGGCAAAAGCGGTGGAGATCCTGGGTACCCAACGATGAGCGATATGGAGCGCTTCAACCAGGCATTGGAGCGGCTTCTGGCGGATCGATCTCCGGCGCCTGACCTGTCGGCGCTCGACGAGCAGGAGCAGCGAATGATACGCATGGCGCAGCTACTACGAGGAAGTACTGCGTCGGCGCCCCGCCCAGAATTCATCGCCCACCTTCACGACCGCTTGGCGCCGGGGCGGCGACGACGTGTCTCCCGACGTGGCGCCGTTCTGTCTGCCCTGGGGACGCTTGCCGCAGGGATTGCTGCCGGCTTTGGCGTCGACCAAGCGCTCCACTCTTCACCAACTGCCCTCCCGGAGCCTCTGGTCGATGGCAAGGGCCACTGGATGCCGGCCGCAAATCTGGCCGATCTCCCGGAAGGCGCGATCAAGGCATTTACGGCGGGCGCCGTGCAGGGCTTCCTGATTAATCGTGGTGGGCAGGTGCGGGCGTTGTCACGTGTCTGCACGCATATGGGCTGCTTGCTACGCGTCTCGGCGGATGAGCCGGCCTTCGTCTGTCCTTGCCACGGAGCGGAGTTCAATCTGCACGGTGATCTCCGGTATGGACCCAACAAGTACGGCCAGACACTGCCACCGTTGCCGTCGATCGAGGTCCGCGTCAAGGATCAGTCGATTGAAGTCTGGTCCGTCTGATCTCTCTGTCTAAAGGTTGAGGGAGGACGGACGCGGGGTTATATCGGGCTGCATATCGCTATCAGGTTGTCAGGCAGACTGATCGCAACGAAATACGACGCAGCACCGTCCTGGCTGTGGAGCGAGGACGGCCTCAATCCCGCTCATCTGGAGGCCATCCATCAGCCCCCGCATCAGCGCCAGGTTCATGCCGCACACCAGTTCACGGTGCTCGAGCGCCAGCATATGGAACGGGCAGTTGCGTAGCTGGAGCGCGCCGTCCGTATCGCGCTCCGGTTGGAAGCCATACGCGTGCAGGAGGACTTGGGCCGCATCCACCAGGTGTTCACGATCCGTATTCGACCCCACCGACGTGTGCGCTTCAGTACCCAGATGCGTACCGAAGCCATGCGCGACCTCCCCGAGCGCCGCCACGGCTTCAACCAGTCGGCTGTCCCGCAAGGCGTAGGCGAAGATGCGGGCAGCGAGCTCGTAGCTCCGCGGCGGAAGGCTGACCTGGAACTCCTGGCTCGATCGGCGATACAGCTTCGATGGCCGCCCGGCGCCCGGGCCTTTCCGACCGGTCAGGCGCCGGTACTGCGCCGTGAGAAGACCTTCCGCGACCAGTTTGTCCAGATGGAACACGGCCAGCGACCTTGTGATTTTAAGGGCCTCGGCAGCCTCATCACGCGAGACATCATGATCTTGGCTCGTGACATACAGGTAGAGGGCACGGCGAACCGGCTCGCCGAGGGCGGCTAGCGCCTCAATCTGCCGCGCGACCTCGCCATATGCTGGTTCCATGTCCTGACTGTAACACCGCGCCCACCTCGCTTACATCCTGGATGGACGGGTCGCTGGCCTCAGCAAGTCGTCGGAGTATCTATAAATGGGTTATGCTCTATTTAGAAATATCTCGGTCAATTCTTGCGATTAGAGAGAGGCACGTAATGTACAGCAAGGTCAAGATCTTCGGGCATCCCATTCATCCCATGCTGGTGGCGTATCCCATCGCCCTCTATACGTCGACCCTGGTGGCCTACATCATCTATGCGGCCAACAAGGATCCCTTCTTTTTCAAGGCCGCGGTTGCCGCCAACATAGCCGGAGTCGTGATGGCTGCCATCACCGCGCTGCCCGGATTCGTTGACTGGGCCGTCGGCATACCAAGTGGGACTGCGGCGAAGAGTCACGGACTGACGCACATGCTCCTCAATGTCACAGCTCTCGTGATCTTCATCATTAATGCGATCATTCATACCGGCAACTGGAAGCACCCCAGTGGGACTGGCTCAGGGCTAATCCTCGCGCTACTCGGTGTTCTCTTGACCGTCGGCGCCGGATTCTACGGCTGGACGATGATCCAGAACGACCACGTGGGCGTCGAACTGAGTCCCGAACAGGAACGGCTCGAGCAAGGAGCCGCGACGGTCTGATCATCCCTGAACCGGTCGTGCGGCCACGAATGGAGACCGCCTGGGGACACGTCAGGATGCAACGATGAGTGTTTGGGGGGCGGCCTGCTTCATGCGTGACTTGACCGCGGTCATCTGTTGAATTGTCTCGCCGTCGCACGCTTCCACGACGGCGAGCAGTTCTCGGTCCTGGAGGCCCTGTGCGGCCTGCTTGATCACCGTCCAGCTGATATCCACCTCGTTGATCATCAGGTAGAGGTCGTGGAGGTCGCGCAGGAGGGCGAGCCCGCCTTCGCGCGTCCCGCTAAAGAGAGCGGAGTGAAGGCGGTCTGGCTCATCCTCCGATGTTTGGCCGTAGCGGTCAAGGATGGGGTGAAGGCGCTCCATATGGTCGTCACACTGCTTGGCGAAGGTGTGGTACAGACTGAAGACATCGGGCTCGTCGCCGTGCGTGTCCGCCACCTCGCGAAAGGCGCGCGCCAGCTCTTCCTCGGCATGTGAGATGAGGCCCAAGTAGGTCGTCAGATGCACGGCTCAGATTCCTTCCAGCGTCGAGGTTGCTTCCGCTGCGTCTCCGCCCACGGTGGGCGGCACGAGAATGCCCGAGGCCGGAGCGGAGCCGGTGGTCGTTGGGGCGAGCGCCGGGCGACCTCCTCGCCCACCGATCTTGGTGAGGCGGACAGCGGCGATCTTGAAGTATGGCTGCTTGGAAACAGGGTCCCACTCCGTGATGGTCAACTCATTGGCCGCGCGCGGATGGCCATCCGGAGCATTCTGGCCCGCGGTATCGAAGTAGCCATAGTGGAAGGGTGCGAAAACAATGCCTTCTTTGATATCACCCACTCGGGCGGGTACCTCAATCACCCCGCGCCGTGACTCGACGCGAACTATGTCGCCTTCCTGAATGCCGAGACGTTGCGCGTCGGATGAGGAGATCTCCACCCAGGCAGCGGGTGCGGCGTCGTGGAGCTGACGGGCACGATCGGTCTTGGTGCGGGTGTGGAAATGGTAGACGGTGCGGCCGGTGGTGTAGGCCAGGGGGTAGTCATCGTCCGGCTCTTCGTGGGGTGGCAGATACTCCGCGGGACGAAGGAAGGCGCGACCGGCTGGATTCATCGCCCGGTACTCCGTCGCGGACATGGGAGCGCCGGTTAAGAAATCGCTGGTATAGCTCTCACAGACATCCGGATCGGTGAGGAAGGTTCCATCCTCATACAGTCTGGGCGTGCCGTCCGGGCGTTCTTCCGTCACCGGCCACTGGAACCCGCTCCCGCCCCGCATCTTCTGGTAGCTCAACCCGGAGTAATCACAGGGGTGGCCCTTCGAGCACGCCTTCCAGGCCTCGAAGGCAGACTCGGCATCGTTCCACGCGATGAGCGGGAAGCCATCCTTATCGCGGAAGTCCATGCGACGAGCATAGTCGAGCCAGATGTCGAGATCGGAGCGCGCCTCCCCCGGCGGCTCAACCGCCTTTTCTGAGAAGTGTACCGTGCGATCAACGTTGGTGAAGGTACCGGTCTTCTCGCCCCAAATGGCGCTGGGTAAGACCACATCGGCAAACCGGGCGGTCTCGGTCAGGAAGGCGTCTTGCACCACGACGAAGAGATCTTCCTGCTGGAGTATGGAGCGGATCCGCTGTAGCTGTGGCAGGGACACCGCCGGATTAGTGGCGCTGATCCAGAGGAGCCGGATCGATCCCTGCTCGGCGTAACGCCAGATCTGCATAGCGTGCGTGGGCGGCGCCCAGTGGGGAATCTTTAAAGGATCGACGTTCCAGAGATCGGCGAGTTCCTGGATGTGGTTGGGGTTGTCCCAGTTGCGGAACCCGGGCAGGTCGCCGTCGGCGCCGGTCTCGCGGGTGTTCTGTGCAGTCGGTTGCCCGTTCATCTGATAGATGCCGCATCCCGGCCCTCCGAGCATGCCTCGCAGCAGATGGAGATTGTTCACAGCGCAGGACGCGGCGGTGGCCTGCATGGACTGGTAGAAGCCCTGGAGGACGGTGGACAGGACGCGGTTTCCCGTCCCGAAGATTCGCGCGGCTTCACGAATGGTCTCCGCCGGCACCTCACAGATCTCGGCAGCGCGCTCCGGCGGATACGCCATGACGACGCGTTTCAATTCGTCGAAGTGCATAGTGTGTTGGGCGATGTAGTTCTCATTAATCCAGCCGTTGACGATCAGTTCGTGTTGCAGCGCGTTCATGAACATGAGATTGGTCCCACTCCGGATGGGAACGTGCAGGTCCGCTTCTTTGGCCGCCGGTGTGAGACGAGGGTCGATCACCACGATCTTGGGCGGGTTGGGGCCACGATGCCGGTCCCGCACCCGCATCCACAGCACGGTTTGGGTCTCGGCAATGTTGTGGCCGAAGTGGAAAATGGTATCGGCGTGGTCGATATCGGTATACGAACCCGGTTGGCCGTCGCAGCCAAAGGACTCCTTGAGCGCAGCGGCGGAGGTGGCCGTGCATAGTCTGGTATTGCCGTCCATATGTGGCGTGCCCAGCCCAGCCTTGCCGATGACGCCGAGCGTGTAATACTCCTCGAGGAAGAGCTGCCCGGAGGTGTAGAAGCCCAGGGCGCCGGGACCCTTCTCATCGAGCAGGGCTCTGGAGCGTTCGACAATGACATCCATCGCAGTATCCCAGTCGGTCTCAACCAGACCACCGTTGCAGCGTATCAGTGGGCGAGCCAGTCGATCCGAGGAGTTGTTGGCCTGCCAGCCAAAAAGTCCTTTCGGACCAAGCCGTCCATGATTGACGCGGTCATTGGCTCTGCCCCGGACGCCTACCATCTTTCCGTCCTTCACGGCGATGTCCATGCCGCAACCGTTCGAGCAAAGGACGCACGCGGACTGCACCCAATGATCCACGTCGTTGGCGGAGACGCCGTCGGCCAGCTTCATGTCTATCCGCCGGGGCCAGACCTCTCCCGCTCCGTAGGCGGTGACGGCCCCCCACACATCCGCAACACGATCAACCACTGGCCGCTCCTTATTCTGAGCCTATGATACCGGAAGGTTCTGAGGAGGCGAGAAGCAAGAAGAGGGCCAGTGTGAACGCAATTCTCAGGAAGGCTGGCTATACTGAAAGACACATATCGTACTCAACTCGCCTACGTTTCCCCCCTCAGGTTCACTTCTTGCGCCATTGCGCCTTCCACCTCTCACTGCTCCTGCTGCTCACCCTGCTTCTCGCGGCCTGTGGTTCATCTAGCGCGAATAAGACCAGTGGAAGCGTCTCGCCAACCGCGGTGACGTCATCCAGGGAGCCGTTGCTGGCCCCACCGCTGGCCGGCTCGTATGCCGCGCTGGGCGCCTCCGAGACGTATGGCGTCGGCGCTGTGCCGCACACCGCAGGGTACGCCTATCTGGTGGCCCGGGCGCTCCATGCCCGCCACTTTGTGGATGCCGGTATTCCGGGCGCCACGGTATCGAGCGGCTACCAGAGCGAGCTGACCGCTGCGCTCAACACGCGGCCCAGCCTGTGTACCGTCTTTTTTGGTGTGAACGACGTGCGGGCCGGGGTGACGCGCGCTGACTTCTTGCAGAATCTTCACGACCTGGTGGCGACGCTGCGCCAGGCGCACGCCCAGGTCCTGATTGTCGGCTTCCCCGACCTCTCCCAGCTGCCGGCCGTGGTGCAAGCCCATATTGCCGGCGTGTCGCAAATCACCGCCTCCTGGAACGCGGGCATACGGCGCGTCGCACGGCAGACCGGCGCCCACGTCGTGGATCTGAGCCGATTCGGCGCTGAGATCGCGCGACATCCCAACTACATCGCCACCGACGGCCTGCATCCCTCCACTGCCGGCCATCGTCGGATCGCACAGGTGGTGATCGCGGCCATCCGGCAGGCGGGGTTGTGGAAGGCGCCATAACCACGGCCCTTGAAGCCACGCTGACGGCACGGGATGTGACCAAAGAGATCCCGCTGGGGCGGGAGGTGGTGACCATCTTGCGTGGCATCAGCTTCGACCTGAATCGCGCTGAGATGGTGGCGCTGATGGGGCCGTCGGGCAGCGGGAAGAGCACCCTGTTGGGCATTGTCTCCGGCCTGGACCGGCCAAGCACTGGCCAGGTGGTACTCGACGGCACCGAAATCGGCGGACTGTCCGAACGAAGTCTGGCGGCCTATCGTGCCCGCAAAGTGGGTATGGTGTTCCAGTCGTACAACTTGATCCCCACGCTCACCGCCCTGGAGAACGTGCAGCTTCCGCTCTACGTGCCCGGCCGCAACGGGCGCCAGATGGAGCGCGCGCCCCTGCTGCTGGAGGAGGTCGGGCTGGGCCATCGCCTGGCGCATCGACCCTCGCAGCTTTCGGGCGGCGAACAGCAGCGGGTGGCCGTGGCTCGGGCCCTGGTAACCGATCCACCACTGCTGGTGGCGGATGAGCCGACCGGTAATCTGGACAGCGAAACCGGCGCGGCGCTGATGGCGTTGCTGCTCGATATCCGCACTCGGTTAGGCACAACCATTCTGATCGCCACGCACAACGACAGCGTGGCAGCGGCCGCCGATCGCGTATTGCATGTCCGAGATGGCAAGTTGGTCGAGCTATGACGCTGGCATTTTGGGCACGGTATGTCGTCCGCTCGATGCAGCGCAGCGGCCGGCGGGTGCTGTTCGTGGTGCTCTGCATCTCGGTGGGAGTAGCCAGTGTGGTGGCGCTGCAAACCGCGGCGCTGACCGTGCAAAGCGCGTTGACCTCCAACGTGCGTGCCGCCAACGGCGGCGACGTGTCGGTGTCCACCGACGCCACGCCAATTTCGAGCGGCGACCTGCAGGTGTTCGCCAGGCTTCAGCGCCAGGGGCGAATTACCAACTGGACCGCGCTCTATAGTCTGAACGCGACCACCGTGGGCGCGAACCACATTCTGGTCCCCTTTGAGATCACGGTGGTGCCCAGCTCGTACCCGATTGGTGGACAGCCAACCTTTGTAACGCCGGCGGGAGGTAACGTCAACGCCCTGCTGCAACACCATGGGGACGTGCTTCTCACCACCGTGCTCGCCAACGAGTTGAGCGTGGGCGTGGGCAGTCACCTGCTGGTTAACTCCATTGGTGGTCACGGGTTGCACGCCGTGGTGCGCGGCATTCTGGCCGAGACCAGCTTTGAGCACTCATCGGTGATGACGGTCGACAACCGGGATACCGCCGTGCTCACCAGCCGGGCGCCGCGCTACACAGCGGTCTATGCCAATGTGAACGGGCCCCCAGCGGCGGTGGCCCAGGCGCTGCGCGCTCGGTTCCCCGTGGCGCAGGTGCAGACCGTGCAGGAAGCGCTGGCCGCGAACCAGCAGCAGGTACACGACTTCCAGCAGTTCTTGCTGCTGGTCGGTCTGCTGGCGCTGCTCATCGCCGGCATCGGCATCCTGAACGCCATGCAATCCATGCTGGCCTGGCGCCGGCTGGAGAGCGCCATGCTCAAGGCGATTGGCTTTCGGCAGGGTACCTTATATGCGCTGTTCGGCGGCGAAGCGCTGCTGCTGGGGCTGATTGGCGGCATTGGCGGCACGGTGCTGGGAGCGCTGGCCAGCAAGATCATTACCGACGCGCTGGCCCGCGCCATGGCTATTCAGGTAACCTTTCGGCTCGATATCGGTACCTTGCTGCTGGGGGTCGCGCTCGGCATCGGCTCGACGCTCATCTTCGCGATCCTGCCTATTGTGCGGGCCGCCGCCTTCCGGCCGCTAGAGATTCTGCGTGAAGGAGCTGGGGCGCCCGTAGCTAGCGGCGTGCTCCAAACTATTGGGCTGATCGCGCTGGTCATCGTCCTGTTCGGCGCGCTGGCCGCCGGTATCATGGGCGACGCCGTGCTGGCTGGGCAATTCGTGGTGATTTCCGCCATAACCTTCGCCGTCCTCACCGGCGCCTTTTCCGTCCTGGTGGGTCTGCTCGGTCGTCTGGGTCCGCTGAGTTCGCGCGCTCTTGGTCTGGTGGTGCTGGCGGTGCTGGCGGCGTTGACCGTTTTGGCCATCTTCCGCCAGCCCTCCCTGGCCGCCCTGCTGGTTCTGGTCACCGTGCTCTGGGCGGCCACGGCCCTGCTGCCCACCGCTCGGCGGCTGTCGCTGATCATCGCGGTTCGTTCGCTCAGCCGGCGCCGAGCGCGAACTTCGATCACGCTCGTCGCGTTTCTGGTCGGCGTGCTGTGCATGAGTATTACCCTGACCGTGGCGCTCAGTCTGCGGGGCCAGATCAATAGCGCACTGGCCAGCGAGGGATCGACCAATCTGGTGGCGCTCACCAACCCTCGGGATGAGGGGGCTCTGCTGGCCGCCGCCAATCGGCTTCCGGCGGTCCAGCACCGTGCCGTGGTGACCGTGGTCCAGACCACTCCGATCGCGATTAATGGCCAGCCGCTGGCCTCGGTCATCGGTCCATCCGCGGGCGGCGACGGGGAAGGGAGACGTGCGCGTTCGTTGGATGGCGTGACCGGCATCGATCTGAGCCGGGGCGACCAGCCCAGCGGCATCCGAATCACGCTGGGCAGAAATTTGGCGGCCGCCGATGCCGGTACCAATCACGCGCTGCTCCGAGGGGAACTGACCGGCTTCCCCTATAGGCTACGGTTGGGCGATGAGGTTACCTTGCGGGAAGCGGGAACCGGCCAGACTCGCACGGTGCGCGCCGTTGGCTTCTTTCAACGTCCGCGTCGCACCCGTGGCTTTAGCTCCTTCTTTGTGGCGCCGATCTACGCCGATCGCTCGATCCCCGTGGCCCTGGGCGGCTCCGATGCGCAATCGGTGGTGAGCTTTACCATCGCATCAGCTCAACTCACCCACGACGCCACCACGCTGCAACGGGGGGCGCCGGGAGCGCTGGTGATCGATATCGGCGATCTCGCCGCCGTGGTGGAAAACATCCTGAACGAACTGCTCAATCTCCTGGCCGTGATCACGGCGCTGGCCCTCGGCTCCGGGCTGGCCGTGGTGGGCAATGGGGTGGCGCTGGCCATGCTGGAGCGGCGGCGTGAGATGGCGCTGTTCAAGGCCATCGGCTTCGGGCCGGGCAACGTGCTGCGCTTTATCCTGGTGGAGAACGCGCTGGCCGGCACTCTGGCCGGCGCGGTGGCCGTGCTCGCAGTGGTCGTAGCACTGGGTATCATCTCGCGTGTCGCCCTGCAGCACGCTATCGGGTTCGATCCGGTGATCGCGGTGTTGGTGCTACTCGGCGCCACCCTGCTGGCCGTGCTCACTGCCTATCTAGCGGCGCGAACCGCCGTAAAGGTGCGCCCGCTAGAGGCGCTACGAAACGAATGACGCTGGATTGCCGGTGGTCCAGTCTTACAGCGCCATACGATTGACTGAAGAGCATCGCGGATACCCCGCCCAAGTGGGGGACACGCACGGACATCCGTCTTGTACCGGTATCACCATGGCGCAGCAGCGATAGTGCTGGCCTGCGGGCCAGTCCCCCCGCGTTGGGCGGGCCAGGCGGCCAGGACGGCCGGTCTACAGACCAGTCCGGACCGGACGGGCCGGTGTACCGCTAGGTCGTCACCAGTCGATAGCGGCCGGTAGCCCGTCCCCTTGCACCCCATTCGGGGCACGAGCTGGGCGGGATCGGCCCGCAGGCCGACACCACCGTTCCATCCCGCCATGGAGGGGACACGAGAAGGCCGGGGTACAGGCGCGGCGCCGTGGCGTACCTCGGCCCACTAGCCGCGTAGGTCAACCGTCTTGCTCTTACAGCGCCGTCATCGTCAGGACGAGAATCAGGCCCCAGAACGCCCCAAGCAGTAGCCACATCGCGGTGTCCTCAGCGCGGTTGCCTATCCGCGGTAGCACCCGCTGGACTATGGCGACAAGCTCGTCGTGCCCTCCATACTGTTGAACGTGGGAGAGACGAGTAGTGGGTGAGTGCACGGTGTGTCTCCAGTGCGGAAACGGACAGGCCGGGGAGGCCGTCGGTGGACTGCCGGGTGGGGTTGCATCTGAATGCCTGGGGCATACCCGCCATGCACAAATCATGCCAGCGGGTTCATCGCATACGCTGTATCAGCACAGAATGGTGCGGTCCTGGGGATTCTGGACTAGACGCGGGAGGTACAGATGACCAAGAGTCACGGGCACGACGATCATCAGAGGGCAGCACAGCCAGAGGTGGCGCTGGGGTCGCCTGTCACACTACAGGCGACTGCGGAGTCAATTTATGCGCGCTATTGTGTCGAGCCGGGACAGCGGATCGATCTCGGCACGATTGATCCGGACGACACCGGCGGGTACACCCACAAAGACGAGGCTGAATCGGCAATGACGGCGCTGCACCAGCGGATCGAAGCGCTGCAAGCGCGGCTCTACGCCGAAAACAAACAGAGCCTGCTGATCGTCCTGCAGGCGAGCATCACCAGCATCTGACGCCACCATCGTCTCCACTACTTCACGCGGAAACGTCCCTGCAAGGACAACTGGCCCGGCTCAACGTTCACGGTGAGGTGGGCAGCGCCGGCATGGGTGTGGCGGGGCGTGCGCCAGTGGAGCGTGGTAGAGCCGGCGGCGCCGACGGTCGCGGAGACGTGGACCACGCGATGGGCGGGATAGACAACCGAGAGCGATACTGTGCCCCCCGTCGCCGTCTGTACCACGGCGCGCTCCAGCTTGCCGGGATGACCAACCGCCGGATGGAGCCGAAAGGAGAGAGCAGGTGTGATATCGGCAGTGGTCGGTGCAGCGACATCAGCAGGGCCGGGCGACACCGGGGCGACTGACGGATTCTGAACCGTATTCGGCGCGGAGGGCTGCGGATTGCCGGGCGGCACCGGAGTGCCCACACCGACGCCCGGAGGTCGGTGGTAGGGGCAGGCGATCATCAACATCTGACGAACGAACACCGTGGAGACGACGGATGTCCCGTGGTCGCCGGTGGCAACCAGCCTCGGCACGAAGAAGGGGCCGGAGCAGAAGGGCGGCAGGTACACCTGCACCGGGAACTGGATCCGTCCCTGCGCGTCTGCTACCCCCGCGACGGCCGGCAGCGCGGGGTACAGGGAGCTAGCAAGCTGCTGCACAGAGACCCGCTCTCCCGGCACGAACCCGAAGCCGTCGAGCGCCATGGTGGCCAGACGTGGCGCGCTCTGTACGACCGGCGCCGGTTGTTGCCCGGCGGGAGGGCCAACTGGGATAGGGACGGCAACCGCCGTGCCGGAGGCCACGACCGAACCGCTCCCCGAGCCAGTGGGAACGGCGGCCTTCAGGTCCGGCCATGCGGCGAAGAGCAGCGGGCACGGCGTGGGAAGCCGCGTCACGGTGGCCGCACTTCCCAGGTCGCCCATGGCGCTAAAGATCGGGGCGGGGTGCCGTGTGCCGTTCGCGTCGCAGAACACCCAGGTATACGGCACCTCGACGCTAAAGGAGCCATCACCCCCGGCCGTGGTCTGCTGGGCCGGCGCGCTGACGCTGCTCACGCGGACCGTCACCCGCTCGCCGGGCTTGAAGCCGGAGCCATAGAGGTGATCGTCAAAGACAAAGTCGTGTGGGAAGCCAAACGAGACGGCATCGTAGAGGGCCGGCGGGGCTGCTTTGAGCGAGCCGGGAGGCGGGGCACTGCCTCCGGGAGGTGGTGACACCGGAACGGGCGGCTGCGGTGAGGCCAACGCGCTCTGGGCGACCACGCCCGCGCCCGTTCCGGCGGTCAAGAGGATGAGGGCAAGCGTAAGGCGGAGTTGGCGGCGCATCTGGTACCTCGCGAAATCTTTCACAACGGCTTCTCGCCATGAGTTCTTATCTGTATAAACGCTCAGGGAGCCGCATTGTGACACGTCCTTTAATCTATCGTACAGACAGTCCATAGTCTGGAGGTCAGAAATGAAACGCACGCACCCTACTCGGGCAGTTCGCCTCGTCGCGGCACTGGCACTGCCGGTGGCGCTGGTCGCACTGCCCTGGTCCCACTCTGCCCGCGCGCAGAGCAGACAGGTCATGATCCAGAGTCTTTCGTTCAAGCCGACCGCTCCCAGCATGAAGCAGATCAAGGGGCGGCTGTACCACACGGTTGAGATTGGTTTGCCAGGCATTCGCATTCATTTCCGCCTGGCTGGAAAGCCATTGACCATCCAGGACGGACGCGGCACCGGCACCCTGACAGCTGCGCTAGGCACCCGCGCCCCTGCCGCCGATGGCGAGGGGCAGGTGGTCTTCTTCTGGCACGGCAACAGGTTCAATAGCCAGAGCGCCGGCTATGAAACGGCCCAGGTCGACAGGCTTGCCTCTCCCGGGGCCGGTACCTTCGTCATCACCTACAGTCGGTTCAAGAAGAGCGATCCGGCGTACTGCCCAACCCTGCCACCCCTGAAGGTGACCTATGGCTGGAGCGGACACCTCCTGATCTCGAACGGTGTGCCACCAAAGGGCCACGGCAAACCGGTCAAAGTGACGTACCAGCCGTAGCGATGCTTCGGGCTATGTCCCCTCGGTAGCCAGTGCGGTAATCAACACGCCGGCCAGGAGCACCAGGACCAACAACCCGAGCAATGGGACGAAGCGGACCAGGAAGGCCCGCCGCCGGTGGCGCTTGGTCTCGACCGCACGCCACACGGCCAGCGCCCAGGCCACGAGGCTAAGAGAGAACACAAGCATGACTGCCGTGCCGACGAACGATGAGCCGGTCAGATATTGCAGCAAATTCAAGAAGAACAGAGTGTAGCCGGCCGTCAGCCACGTGGCGCCGTCAGCGAGACTCAGCCGGCCGTACAGCGCGGCCACCGAGGCGCCCAGCAGGAAAAGCAGCGGGATAGCCAGCAAGAGCAGGGTGTCGGGCAGGACCTTGCCCGACACCACCGCGGCCACACAGGCGCACAGCTCCAGCACTGCGCCAAGCAGGGCGAGTCGTGCCACGTTGTCGCGCATGGCAGCGTGGAGCGAGAGCGAAGCGAATGACAGCGGCGATGCGCCCACGTACCGATTCCCCTCTCCGTGGTCCCTATCGAAGCAGTATAAATCCTCTTGACCCTTACGCAACGTCACACTTTACGGTGTAAGTGGGACGGCCACAATTCATATGAAAGGAGGTATCTGATGGACACGCGACGCTGGAAGGTGGGCGAGCTAGCCACACAGGCGGGCGTGTCTGTGCGCACCCTGCGTCACTACGATCAGATCAGGTTGCTTTCGCCGGCCCGCCGGTCCGAGTCGGGCTACCGGCTGTATAGCGCATCGGATGTTGTCCGGCTCCAACAGATCAGGTCGCTGCGCGCTCTGGGCTTTGGCCTGGAAGAGATTCGAGCGTTGCTGGACCGCACGGAGGTCTCCGTCCAACGGGTGATCGAGTTGCAGATTGGGCGGCTGAAGGAGCAGATCGCGTTACAGCGTGCGCTCTGTGACCGGTTGGAGATGATCGCGAGCCGGATGCGCGGGGCAGAGGAGGTCTCTGCCCCGGAGTTTTTGCACATACTGGAGTTGATGAGCATGGTTGAGAAAGCGGAGTCGTACTACACACAGGAGCAATTGGAGACGCTGAAGGAGCGCACAATGCAGGTTGGCGAGGAACGCATACGCCAGGTCGAGGCGGAGTGGCCGGAGCTGATCGCAGAGGTCCGGGCCGCGATGGACCGCGGCGCCGACCCGGCCAGCGAGCCAGTACAGGCGCTGGTCCGGCGCTGGAAGGCCCTGGTGGAGGAGTTCACGGGCGGCGATGCCGGTATCGCGCAGAATCTACAAAGAATGTACGAGCAGGAAGCGGCGCGGGAGCAGAGCGGGATCGACCCAGCGTTGTTCGCGTATATAAGGGAGGCATCGGTCCCCCCCTCCCCCAACCCCTCCCCCTCCAGGGGGGAGGGGAGCTACTAGCGGAAACGGTTTCATTGAAGTCCGGTCTCTCTCTAATGAAACCGTCCCTTTCACCCACAACTCCTCCAAACTCGCCTCCCCCTCCCCCCCGCGCTGACTTCATGACAGTTTTAGAGGAGCCCGCGGCTCGGGCCGAAAGTGAAGGGAGCAGTGGATGGGACAGTCCAGGGCGAGCAGGCGAGTGAGATAGTGCAGGCTGAGTTGGAAGTAGCTGTAGCA
>JAABUH010000882.1_pt1 | contig 38696 bp, 47 predicted proteins | sample 5559121 | NCBI WGS metagenome assembly JAABUH01 (sample SAMN10711871, study PRJNA513364) | rock metagenome | isolation source: Antarctica rocks | place: Antarctica: Victoria Land, Battleship Promontory nord | collected 2015-12-28
TGGAGGTGGGGGTGGGTTTGGGGGTGGAGGCGGGATGTACATGTGAGATTATCGAATCTGGGCTTATAACTATTACGCAATAATTTGTGCATCATTTACATCCTACAGCTACTGCCAAACAGACATCAGTAATACAGGTCTCAAACCTCAGGGCAGCCCTGACCTCGAAGGTTCGCCAACGGTGTTCAAACCCCAAGCCTGACTACTTGCATCATGTACCGTCGTCCTCCTCATGTCCCTCTTGTACTTTCCTTCGTGACTCCCACTCGTAGACCGATGCCTAGACATGACCCGTCAGCGTCGACAGCCTTGATCGGGTTTAGAGAAAAATTACATCACACAAGTATTATCCCAACTGACGAGATCACCAGGCTGGATCCATTCGACCGAACATATATATTGTGGCTGACTGCAGTGGTCTAGGAGAGCTGAATCTCCTTCTGCCCTTCTTGGACAGGCAGATCCTCTACTTTGTAAGCGTGGTTTGCGATGTATAGGTTCTACCGGCATAAATCAGCTTTCGGGGCTCTCCAACGGTTTGAGATAGCTCACGGTGCGACCGGATGGTTCATGTACATACTTGTACAAGGCGATGTTTCCCGAACGTTCGAGTTTCTGGTAGGTAATGAGAAGACATGGTCATTTCGAAGAAACCCATGGAAGTATTAGATATATACCTTTTCTTGGTCCAAAATCGGCTCGCCAGGATTGGCCTTGCGTCGGGAATGATGTTGACTATGCCATAGGACGTAGTCTACGATACGTCGCTTTGTTTCGGGGTCGAGGTTTTGTAATGCTGTGCGAGTGTCTGCGAACTATTTAGGTGTGAATTCTAGACATGACCATATCTGTGAACAATGAGACATACGTCGGTGTTGCCTCCCATCCCTCTTGGGGCAAGGCATGCGCCAGAAGAGCGCTCTAAAACGCTGTTTAGCTCGATATACCATCCGCTCTGGGATACTCACATAGCTCGCTCGACGGGGATTAAAAGCTGGGGCGAGGGAGTATCAGCACCGGAATCTGAGCAAGCGGAGGCCCGCTCAACTCACCACTATCAACGTGAAACAACCCGTTCCCTTTCCCAATAATCGCTCGCTCGCTATCAGGTTGCATGATGCTCCCATCGGCATTCACATCGCCCACATCGAAGAGCCTGATTGTCTGTTGGCAAACGAGAAATCAAAAACAAGGGAGAATTGAAGAAAGGCTCACTGATCATAAGCCGAGCGATTGATCCGTCCAAACTTGTTATACGGCGTGACGTCGTCCAGCTCGCCAAGGAGACGGGACATCTCGACATGTCTCGTATCGTCTAATCCGGTATTGCGACAAACGAGGACACCGTACTACTTCCCACCGTCAGTGATGTCGAGTGTAGAAGGTCGGGATAGACCGTGGCGAGACCCCGCTTGAGCTCATCGACTAAGTTGGGAGTGACGTTTATCCAGTCTGCACCGATGATTTCGGCTACGAAGTTTGGGTGAAGGGGTTTGTAGGTGATGTTGGGCGTGCCTGCGACAGGCCGGACCTAGGGGGGATCTTCTCGAATCCGTCGGTAGCAACGGGCCGCGAAGCGTATATTGATAATCTAGCTCTTCGCTATGGGGCAGAAATTATTCGTGAGCTCCTACGCAAAGCAGGATGAATGGTAGGCTGAATACAAGAGGGATTTTCGTATGGACTTAGGTGGCTGGTATAGCGCTACGCCGCCTTGGATGGGAATTTCGCACGAATGAGCGGCATCGGGGTTGATAGACCGAGAAGATCGTCGACGGCAGGGTTACCGGTACGTCAGGTATTCTCTCCTGGTTTTGGGAAGTGAGCGAGACTGCAACAGGTGTGCATCAGGGTGATCTCGGAGATTTAGTTCAATTATGATAGAGTATGAGCGCACGTCGTTGTGATGCGGGGCGTTGGCGAGATTCTAGATGCTTGAGATGGATGATGAGGACTAAGCAAGCTTCTGATAGGCCAAATATTTAGCTCGAGCACACCGTTGCAGGATGATAGGTCAATTCACAGAGTACAGCGTCGAATCTTCAGATTCTAGTGCAGGAGATGTATGCGCAGAGTTACGAGAACCTCCCAATCCGGAACCCGTATTTGGGAGAAATGGGGAACCGCTATCATTTGTCACAAACGAGCTTCACGACCAGGAGCATACGGTCTTATAGGTTTCGTAAAGCACACTGCTGTTCCATAATAGAATACCGAGCAAGGCGAGACCAGCAAAGCGAGACGACCCAACAAACGTGCAGATGGGCTTATCTCGCGGGACAGATTGCCGGTCGAAGTTCGGCGGGATTAAGACTTTACGTTATCTGGTCGCAAACTCCGTACTTTCCCGAACAGCCGGGAATCAGTGGATGTTGGACCGGACCGAGGAGGGGAATTCGTGTTGCTGATGTGTTCCCTCATTCTTTCTGGACCTTTCGATTTTGGTGATACCCATCGACACACAGCACTTGCACTCATCAGAAATTGTCTAGGAATCTTAGGAGGAGCAAGAAGAATCATAGCTGGACCTCCGGGCTGATCGGGAGAAAGGGGTCTCTGACGGATCGACCTCAACTCTTATCAGGCGGATCGCCACCGTTTTCGATTCTGCTGGACAATCACAATACAGCACAAGTCGAGCTCGGTAGCATCAATGGACGACCTTATCGCGACGATATCAGGTGGGATGCATGTCTCGCAAGATGGATATGACTTGAGAGCCCTTCAAGTGAGTTGAGAACCCAATGAGGCCCTTCGCATCCGCATAATCAGGCGATCTTCAGAAACCCAACTGACAATGTTACAGGAATATCTCACTCGAACCATCGTCCTCCCAAACCTCCAAATCTCACCCTCAACATCCTTTCACCCCCTCCCACCCTCACGTTCCACCTCATCCACACGGAAACCCTTATCTCTCCCTGCTGCCTATTTCCCTGATCCAGCTCATCAACCCAATCGCCCTTCTCCGATATGCGACATGTCCTTCCCCTCTTCCGATGACGTCGCAATGGCGACGCCTAGTCAACGACCATCGAACCTGAGGAGTAGCTCCTCATATGGATTCGAAACGAGCTTATCGACACCCGGCTCACCAACGGGTTTCGAGGGAGATGCTTTCGCTCCGCTCTCCCAACCCTCTGATCCCCAGTCGATCGATCCTTGGGGTCGATTACGACAACAGGGACAAAGCGATTCGAAACCGAACCCTTGGGCTGCATTCGGGATCCAGCAATCGTCCTTCGCTCAACGGCAAGCTACACACCAACAGCCCTACCAGCACGAGCGGAATCAACAGGTTGTTCAACGAGCACCGCCGACACCACCCGAAGAGGAGGACGATGAAGGGATGGACGAGGATATGTATCAAGCGGTTCAAGGGATGGATGAGGAAGAGGATGAAGAAAGTGTTGAGCGGGTCACGGGATTGAGCGGGGCCACTGAGCAAGATGTCGGAGAGTGGATCCAGCGGGGAAGGCGGACACAGTGATTCACGACTACAGAGTCCAGGAGTAGCATCAGTGGGGAGCGACATATAGATGGTTTGCGTTGTATTGATCTGGGCAATGTGAATATAATGGAACTTTTTCCTCAGTGCTTGTGCACCTTCATCCCACTCGTCGAAATTTACGGTTTCCGAGCGGCATCGTGCGCGATCTTCTACTAACCCGGCGTCCATGGTGGACGATCAATTAATCATTTAGGCCTTCCTTCCGGGAAAAGCAGAGCAGTGACCAAAATCTTCGGCTTCAATCGTTTCCCGGATCCGGCGGGTCCTGGTCGTAGTAAGCCAGCCTCTGAACTCCTGGCGAGTATGAGCAAGAGGTAGGTATGCGTCTTACCGCGTACATCTCCTCAAGGAGAGAGGAGAAAAGGCTTAGGGAAGGCATCAGAGCCGCATATGCTCAGGTTTGACCGATATACACAATCCTCAAATGCACTGATAGGATGTAAGGTATTGACATACATGCTGATGCTTGACACTAAAGGTTTTCACGGTGTAGCATATTACTCCCGACCATTCGGGCCTGTTGTCTCTCAGACGCAGCGAAGAAAGATCAGATATCCGTTTCTCTTCGCTCCCCACCAAAGGTACAACCAGCGAATTCAAAATCACAGATCACGATCGTCAGGTCCCCATCAATTCCTGGACAGCCAGGAACATTATGGCGAAATACCGTCGGCAGATCACGCCATCCGTCGTCTTGGTTTTCCTCTCTATCATCCCCCTTCTTGTCCCGCCTGAGCCAATCCGCGTCAGCGCCTGGCGTACAAACTTTCGTCAGGAACGGCCAAGTGTTCTCCGAGGATTTACGCTTTCGTGTTAGACTATGGGCAATCCCGGGAAAAAGAGGATGGGTGTCGCCTTTGGTGTATCATCTGCTGGCTGAGGGGTGTGATCATCGGTTCTGGGCTTTCCTACTCTTATAGATTATAGACAGCTCCTTCGATCAAGATTTTCTCTTCTTCTTTCTTATCTTGTCATCGGGAGAATTTGTTTTGGCCGGGCACCTAGGACGATCAGCGCTTTCTTAAACCTCTTGTCCGAGGCAATTCTCCCGAGACCAGGCAAGATGGCACCGTACTACGACTCGGTCAAACGCTACCTCGGCTTCGACGAAACCACTCCCGAATCCGTCTCCGTCCGTGACTGGGCTCTGAAGAATACACCAGCCTTAGGTCCAGCCGTAAGTCAACGCTGCACTATCTGTATCACGAAGCATCGATACTGATGACAAACGTCTTCAGGCGAAGAATTATGTGAAGAGTCTCTTCCCTTTCACTCAATGGGCGCCTCGGTACAACCTCACGTGGCTCGTCAGCGATCTCATCGCGTAAATTTCATCGTCACTGACGGCGAGAACGTTGCTGATCGCTCGTAGCGGTATTACCGTCGGTTTGGTCCTCGTCCCCCAATCCATCTCCTACGCCAAGATTGCACTCCTCTCATCACAATACGGTCTTTACTCGTCCTTCATCGGTGTCCTCACCTACGCCTTCTTCGCAACCTCCAAGGATGTATCCATCGGTCCTGTCGCCGTCATGTCACTCGAGACGGGGAATATCATCACGGCGGTACAGCACAAATTGGGGACCACGTTGTACTCTGCTCCGGAGATCGCTACCTGCTTGGCGTTCATTTGTGGCTTCATCGTCCTCGCTATTGGATTGCTTCGGATCGGTTGGCTCGTTGAGTTCAGTAGGTATCCCGAAGGAGTGGATCGTTACTCACATTCGGCTCAGTCCCACAGCCCGCTGTATCCGGTTTCATGACTGGAAGCGCGATCAACATCGCCACAGGTCAAGTCCCAGCTCTCTTCGGTCTAGCCAAACGGTTCGACACCCGCGCCGCCACCTACCAAGTCATCATAAACACCCTCAAAGATCTGCACTACAGCAACCTCGATGCTGCTTTCGGAGCTTGTTCGTTGGCAATGCTTTACGGGATCAAGTGGGGTGCCACCGGAGCTACGAGACGATATCATCACCTGACGAGACCGCTCTTCTTCGTTCAAGCGCTTCGACACGCTTTCGTCATCATCCTTTTCACGGTCATCTCTTGGCGGGTGAACATCCATCTCAAGACGGCTAGAATCTCGTTGGTCGGGACGGTCCCTTCTGGTCTTAAGGATGTCGGATCGCCAAAGATTACCACCGAGTTACTATCAGCCCTCGGTCCTCATATCCCCGTAGCGACCATCATCCTCCTGCTCGAGCACATCTCCATCGCAAAGTCGTTTGGTCGATTGAATGGGTACAAGATCAATCCCAACCAAGAGCTAATCGCGATCGGGGTCAACAACACCCTCGGTTCACTCTTCTCGGCCTACCCTTCCACCGGTTCTTTCTCTCGGTCCGCTCTGAAATCCAAGTCCGGCGTACGAACCCCTGCAGCGGGTATCCCAACCGGTATCGTGGTTCTGGTCGCGCTCTACGCCGTTGCTCCTGCCTTCTACTGGATCCCGAACGCCACTTTGTCAGCACTAATCATCCATGCTGTAGCAGATCTCGTCGCTTCGCCAAGGCAGTCTTTCGGTTTCTGGCGGGTCTCTCCCTCCGAGTACATCATCTTCGTTGGTGCCGTCCTCTGGTCGATCTTCTACACCATCGAATCCGGGATCTACTGGTCTCTCGCTACCTCCGTCGTACTCCTACTCTTCCGAATCGCCCGACCCAAAGGTCACTTCCTCGGACGAGTTCGAATCAAGCCCGAGAACCCAGAGTCAGGTAGTCAGATCCGAGACGTCTATGTCCCCATCGAAGGTGAGGATGGCGTCACCACCCGAGGTATCAAGGTCGAAGCTCCACCACCTGGGATCATCATCTACCGATTCGAAGAATCCTTCCTCTATCCCAATGCATCGTACATCAACGATCGACTAGTCGAGCGGGCCAAGACATCGACCAGACGAGGGAAAGATTACTCCAATATCTCAGCTGGAGATCGACCGTGGAATGATCCAGGACCAAAACAGAAAGACGCTCATGCCGAACTCGAAGCGGAGAAAGTCAAACCTCTACTCCGAGCGGTCATCCTCGACTTCGCCGCAGTGGCCAACCTCGATACAACTGGTGTCCAGAACCTCGTGGATAGTCGGAAAGAAGTGGAGAAATGGGCTGATGGACCGGTAGAATTTCATTTCAGCGGTATCCTTTCCCCATGGATTCGAAGAGCACTTATAGCAGCTGGGTTTGGTCAAGGTCAGCTTCGACATGGGACGGCTTTGGAGGTCGCCCCGGTCGTACCTCAGGATGACGCGCTTTCCCCGTCTGATCGTGAGAGGCAAGAGCAAGAGCGACTCGAGGCTGGACGTCGCCCGCCTTCGGTTGACTCGGATGAGGAGAAGAATGTGGATGGGCATTCGACGCCGGAGAAGAGAGGGTTGAATTATTCGCATGGCTTGGGATCACAGACTAGCTTGCCGCTGTTGGATCGCGCAACGCCATTCGTGAGTGCCGGCTTTGTTGTTGTGATTGGGTCACTAAAGCGATCGGTAGTTCCATTTCGACCTCGCTGATGCTTTGAACTCGTTGGACTGGTCGAGCGGGAGGAACTGAGTGGACCTATGGTAGATAAGTACATTGAGTTGATGGCTTGAGACCTCATGAGTAATTCTGTGATCAGCATGTACATGTCAGCATGGTACCGCCCTTTTCGTCATATCTTTCTTAATCCTTTTTCCGCCAGACAAGTCTGCTTGCATCCCATTGGAACAGGTGTCAAGATGCAACCGTAAGGTGGGATTTTGAGAGGTATTTGGTGCATTTGATCCATATAGCATCACTCATAGTATCATCGTTATGCTCCTCCCCTACGAGACCGTTGTCAGCAACTCTCGTCGAATCAGATCTTGGCGAAACGTCTCGTTTCAGGTCAAGCAACGGGATTACTCACACTAAGATGTTGTTTCTGTGCGAAGAATGTCATCGTCCGTTAGCTATGTACTACTCCGAAGAGGGTCTCACGTACATGGGGATATGGATGAGCTTGACAAAGTAACCGATGAACCCCATCACAGCGAAACCTATCGCGACCGCTCGACACAGCTGGATATACTCTGAGTCAAAGTTGAGTCAGCTGGCTGGCCTCCTCTCTCGGTTAGCTCGGTAAAGTTGAGCGGTAACGGGGAGGAGATAGAGTTCCAGCTGACCTTCTCGATTAGGCTTCGTACACCGGTTGACAAACTGTTCGAGACGGAGCTTCAGCTTTCTTGAACAGGATCAAACCAGGTTTGAGCGTACCTGAGTACCCTCTCGCACGAACTGCTGTGGGATCTCGGCGAACTCCTTCACTCGATCCGACATGGTTAGCGAACTGGTTTACGGAAAAGAATTTGAAAGTGAACTCGAGGGAAAAGAGGGATGTTGAGCAACAAGCATGCAAGCGGGACCAGATTTGGACGTGGCAACGTCTACACGTGGCATTCTTCGGCGGGAAGATAGGCAACGATCTTGAGATGGGTACATGCTTGGTGGGTAAAGCCGATAGGGATACAATGCTGATGTGATAGAATAAGGCTCCGAAGATAGCCCGTCATGATCAGGTTTTGACGCCCGTCATGATCAGGTCTTGACGGCAGTCCACATAGTCGCTATCCCGCCAGTAAAGTCTGTCCAAGCGCCACCTTTCCCTTCTTTCATCTGTCCCGTCGTAAACCCCGCTTCTTGCACTCTGCACAAACATCTATCAGTATGAATACTGAGAGCCAAAGCCCGAGCACTCACAGCTGAGCAAACTCGGACTGAGAAGGAAATCGCTCGATCGACTCGACCAAGTACTGGTATGATTCCGAATCACCTGCTAAGATCTTGCCTAGAATCGGGATGAACTGGAACGAGTATTGTCGATACACCCTAAGGATCGGCTCAGCTATCAGATGCGAGAGGACAACGGCGAAGTTTGACTGACTGTCGGAACAGTGGATTATTGACCTTGCCGAACTCCAGTACGCCAAGCTTTCCACCCGGCTTTAGCACTCGATAGGCTTCACTAAGCACAGCGGCCAGGGATGTACAATTCCGGACACCAAAGGCGATGGTGTAGATATCGATGGAGCTGTCGGTGATGTGACGTGGAAGGGATTGAGCATTGCCATGGGTGAAAGTGATTTGAGGAGCTAAGAATTCGATATGAATTCAGCTTTGGACACCTTCGGATCCCATAGAGGTGAAAGTATCGCGACTCACTGTTGTAATACATCGTCTTCGCGGCCCTCTTCCTCCCCTCCATCAACATGACCTCATTCAAATCGACGATCTCAACCTCAACATCCCTATTCCCAAACTTCTCCCTAGCCCGATCTAACAACCTGAACGCGATATCTCCAGTCCCGCCAGCTACGTCGAGACATTTGATCGTCGGGTTGGGCGAATCAGTGTTCTGATGGATGGAAGGAGGAAGACGGGGGAGCATCGAAGAAACGAAGGAATCTTTCCATAGTCGGTGAATGCCGAGGGACATTGAATCGTTCATTAGGTCGTATTTTGAGGCGACGGAGCTGAACACGCCACCGACTATAAGTGAGGAATGGATCAGCTCGGTGCGACAAGCTCCAGGTAAGATTTACCTAGTGTCTCCTTCTCTTCTTCTGGGACTTCTCGGAAGCCGAAGTGGGTGGTCCGAGGCGTACTCGGCCCAGCTCTCGATGGACCTTCATCTCGTTCCGTCGAAGTTGGAGGAACTTCCGTCGTTGTCGAACTAAAAGCGTATCGTCTTGGTAAACGTCGTGGTGATCGACCTACATTTGGCGAGTTGAGACCTCGCAACGATCGTATACGAGGTTTCATAACCGCTTGATGCTTTATTCCAGTCGCCAAGAGATTTGAGCGAATTTATACGATTTCGCAAGTCAAAAGTTCAGGTCGGATCACGTTACGAATCAGGAGCGAACCTTGACCTCAAAGCTGAGCTTTATAGGGTTTAACCACATAGTATGATGCGAATGAACGGGTTGAGTGAGACGTCCCGTGTTAGGCACGCCGTCAGGCGTAAATATACTTTGCAGGCCTAGCCTTTGACAACCTCGGTCCCCGATATGCGCAGCCCCAGGTATCTATCGTGGGTTTCAAAGCATGGTTTCCGTCGTTTCGATCTTTTTATGCTGTACATACACTTACGACCTTGCATAGATAGATTTTATTCCCCACTCGGATATATACACGCTTTTACGATATACACGACCCTTATCAACGATCCTAGGCTTTGTAGGTGCTTATCATCTCTCCGGCATTCTCCGGATCAACCGGTGTGTAAGAAGAAGGCCTAGAGAACGATCCCAAGACGACGATCGATATGATCCTCACTGTTTCCAGTCGACCAGCCGTCCTCTTGTTCATCGTCACCCACCTCCTCGGTTCACTCCCCTCCTTAGCTGCCTTGTCACAGCCCTTATCGGGTGATGTGGCTCGATCTGGACCTCTAGGGAGAGTAGACGGTTCTCGGCTGAAACGACGCGCGAATGTGGAATACAACGACCCGCTCAACAATGGTGGTTACATGTTGACGGTATGTCCAAGCGCTTGATCGTCTCACGGAGACTGATAAGAGCATGAACAGATTGTGAACGTTACATACCCAGCTGGTCTGGGAGAACCCCTCAACATGATCGTCTCAGCCGAATCAGATCCTGACGTCCTAGTCCGAAGTCCAGACAACGGCGGTTTCTTAAACTACATGCAGTCTGTCTCTTTCACCCATCCTGATCTGACCCAATCAGCTGACTGACGGAATGTGCTCGTGACAGATCGGCTTTCATGGGCCAAGAATGCTTAGGTCAGCATTTAGGTGGCGCCCAAGAAGCGAACCTCGGTGATGGGTTGGGGAACGCTTCCGAGGTCGAGGAACTTCGATGGAATTTTGGAAATCCTTATATCGGGACTTGTAAAGAGACTTTTGATGGGGGATTGCATTTGCGGTATTGGGTTCAGAACACGACTGGAGCGTATTTCTTGGCGGTTTCAGTGGAGGAGTCTTTGACGAATGGACATGATATTGTCAGAGATGGGTGAGTAGTGCAATCTCGTTCCAAACAAATTTTGTGTCGATGGGGCCTCGTACAGGTACAACGAAGGGAGAGATTACCTTGTCGGGAACCTCACCACCACACAATTATCTACACGGAACGTGACGAATCAAACGATTTTCTCGGGAATAACGACAATGAACAATTACTCGTATCAAACAGATGTCAAGTACGTCTCTGAGCTGTTGCAGAACACGAGTGGCATGTCTCTCTCTACCAATGCTGTTCCACTTGCTGATCGATGTTTCAAGTTGGCATCAACCATTACCTCACGTCAGTCGCTGCATACTCGTCCTATCGAGGTTTTATGAGCTGATGTCTAGGCTCAGTGTTCAGACAGCACACTCCCCGGCGATAGATGGTTTCGTTGCGGTGTTGACGGTCAAGATCACCTCTAGGCCGAAGTCGTCCGTTTTCCCGCTGGTAGCTGACTTGCTTTACGTTGACTTCGTTCCAAGTGCCGCCTTTGCGACGATCTCATCTGTACCGTCTTGCATGGTCGCATTACCCCTGCTCCTGGGAGCTCTGCTCACCTTGATATGAGCCTTCCGAGATCGCTTCATCACGACCTCGAGGCGGCTCCGCGTGTACCGGTTACACCGATTCGATCTTCTCAACAACGACAGCACAGCATTTTACACCTCACTTTGTCGTACGCCCTTACGTTACCCACGCATTTACATTGATCCCTCTTTCTCGCATAGTCATCGGCATAGGAGTATAGAAGAATAGATGAGCATTACCCGCATATTTAGATGGACATGCATTTGCATCAGGAAGGATCTGGAAAGATATGCATCCGGCAACAGGATAGCGGATCCCACGTGGAAAAAGATCCAAGCCTTGACTTTCTACTTCCTTTCTACTTCTACATATACCTTTCCCTGGACGGTGCCAGCTGTTCTTGATCGAGGGATCCCGTCATTTTTGTAAACCGCCAAAGTCGACATTTGACCCGAGAAAGGTATCGGGCTACCCGCTCAACATGGCGTCCGAAATGGAGGTGGATTCACTCGTTCCGGGAGATTCTAGTGGGTCTACCCTCGTCAACGCCAGACTAGCTTGTCCTGATACTCCTTCTTCACTGCAGTCGACGGTGAGCCTGCGGAAGGGTTCACACCTATCATCCCGTCACAGTAGCTAACTCGATTTGATTAGAGGGTTTATACTCTCGTCAATTGTAAGACGAACTCATTACAAAGTCCTCAGACCTAGTTGACTCCATCCGCAGATATGTTCTGGGTCATGAAGGTGAGTTTGCTGTCGGCTTTTAGATCTCGTCAGCTCTACGCTAGCTGCCTTCACGCTCACGAACCGCTCTTAGCTATGAAGAAGATGGCGACCTCGAATGTGCTCATAGTGGGGATGAAGGGTCTAGGTGTGGAGATCGGTGGGTTGCGACTATCACGACTGCCATAGGCTGACCTGAAACCGCCTATAGCGAAGAACGTGGCTTTGGCTGGAGTGAAGAGTGTCACGATCTATGATCCAGGACCTGTCGAGATTGCAGATCTGTCGACGCAGGTGATTTCTTCACCATTGGCGAGCGATGCTTTTGGGTTGACTGTACGACCGCAGTTCTTCCTTCGAGAGGCAGATATTGGAAAGCCGCGAGCTGCTGTCACTGCCCCCCGATTAGCAGAATTGAACAGCTATGTACCGATCAAGATCCTCGAGGGATCAGGGGAGATCACACCGGGGATGGTTGCGCCGTATCAGGTGGGTCTAGTGTTCCATATCAGAGAACACCAGACTGATTCGGTGTCAGGTGGTCGTTCTGACCAATACCACGATCACGAAGCAGGGGGAGATTGATGAGTTTTGCCGGGGGAAGGGAATCTACTTCATCACGGCGGATGTACGAGGACTCTTCGGGTAGGGTTTGCATGACTGATGCTTGTTCCTCGCTGACACTCGAGCTCAGATCCGTTTTCAATGACTTCGGTACAGACTTCGCATGCGTGGATCCTACAGGAGAGAATCCCCAAACAGGAATGGTCGTGTCGGTGGAGGAGGTCAGCCTAAGATGTTCTCGATTATATTGGGTCATGCTGATGAATGCTCAGGATGAGGATGCGACTGTGACTTGTCTTGATGAGACACGGCATGGCTTGGAAGATGGAGACTTCGTGACCTTCTCGGAGATCAAGGGGATGGAGGCCTTGAATGGGTGCGAGCCGCGGAAAGTGACCACGAAGGGTATGTACCCCATTAGACCTTCAGAAGCTCGCTGAGCGCTCATCTCAGGACCATATACCTTCTCCATCGGGGACACCAAAGGCCTGGGTACTTATAAATCAGGTGGCCTGTTTACCCAGGTCAAGATGCCGAAGATCCTTCATTTCGTAAGCTTTCTTGGGCCAATCCCACAACCCGCTGAGTTTCGGGCAGAAATCCCTTCGAGAATCCCTCACAAAACCCGAGCTCTTCATCACCGATTTCGCCAAATGGGATCGCCCCGCCACACTACATGTTGGGTTTCAAGCACTATCCGCCTTCTATGAGAAGAACAATCACCTTCCGAGACCGCGACATGCTGGCGATGCGCATGCGGTCATTTCCCTAGCGAAAGAGATACACTCCGCGGCTGCAGGCGATGCCGAACTGGAAGAGAAGGTGCTGGAATTGCTAGCATTCCAAGCGACAGGTGACCTTCCCCCCATGGTGGCAGTCATCGGCGGTTTCGTCGCGCAAGAAGTCCTCAAGGCGTGTTCCGCCAAGTTCCACCCTGTGCAGCAGAATATGTATTTCGACTCGCTCGAATCGATGCCCAAAGAAGTTCCAAGCGAAGCCGATTGTCAACCGACAAACTCCAGGTACGATGGGCAAGTCGCAGTCTTCGGCAAGGCGTTCCATGCGAAGATCGCTGCGACACGGCAGTTCCTCGTAGGATCCGGTGCGATCGGTTGCGAGATGTTGAAGAACTGGAGCATGATGGGTCTGGCAACGGGACCAGAGGGTGTTATTCACGTCACGGATCTCGATACGATCGAGAAGAGCAATCTCAATCGGCAATTCCTCTTCCGGCCGAAAGATGTGGGCAAATTCAAGGCGGAGAGTGCGGCGGCTGCTGTGGCGGAGATGAATCCGGAGCTGAAGGGGAAGATCATTGCCCACCAGGACCGAGTGGGACCCGAGACTGAGCGTAAGTAAATTCACAGTCCACGAAAATATCTGACAATGTCTCAGAAACGTATGGTGACGAATTCTTTGCGGAGCTGGACGGGGTTACCAACGCCTTAGATAACGTCATGGCTCGTGGGTGAACTGTTCTGTTCACATCAACTCGGTAGGCTGATGCCCGCTTCAGGTCAATACATGGATCGACGATGTGTCTTCTTCCAGAAACCCTTGTTAGAGTCCGGTACACTCGGAACAAAGGCGAACACCCAGGTCGTTGTGCCTTTCCTTACCGAATCGTATTCCTCATCCCAAGATCCCCCCGAGAAATCTATCCCATCATGTACTGTCAAAAACTTCCCGAACGCAATTGAGCACACAATACAGGTTGGTCTTCCTACCCGTCTTCGGTATACCGCTAATTGGGACCCGCAGTGGGCTCGCGAAGCCTTCGATGCGCTTTACATCAGCCCGCCTACTACCGTCAATCTTTACCTTTCCCAGCCCAACTTCGTCGAGACCACCCTGAAAAGCTCCGGTCAACATCATGATCAGTTGAAGCAGATCGAGACCTACCTCGTGAAGGAACGGCCAACAACTTTTGCGGAATGCATCATGTGGGCTCGAATGCAGTATGAGACCGACTATGTTCATGAGATACGGCAGTTGCTGTTCAACTTGCCAAAGGATCAGGCGCGTTGTCTGCTTGGGACATTTCAGGCTCGCTGACATCGCTTCAGGTCAACTCGAACGGCACTCCCTTCTGGTCAGGACCGAAGCGAGCACCAGATGCGCTCAACTTCGACATAGATGACGTGGGTCTAGCTGATTCTTGAGAAAAGCAGATGTTGATATGCTTTCCTGGCAGCCTCTGGACATGCAATACATCGCTGCTGCTGCAAATCTTCGCGCCTTCAATTACGGCCTGAAAGGCGAGCGAGATCCAGCAATTTACCGGAAAGTCATCGAAACCATGGACATTCCCAGATTCACACCCAAGAGTGGGATCAAGATTCAAATAAACGAGAACGAGCCGGTCAGTAACGATAATGACGGTGTGTCTGATCTCCACAATTCTACGATGAAGCTAAACATGAATCGTAGACGAGAACGTCGATGCCATTGTCGCCTCACTCCCTCCACCTTCATCACTAGCTGGCTTCCGCCTCAACCCGGTAGACTTCGAGAAAGACGACGACGCCAACCATCATATCGACTTTATCACTGCCGCTTCAAATCTTCGTGCGGCAAACTACGGCATTACCCAGGCGGACAGACATAAGACGAAGCTGATTGCGGGGAAGATTATCCCTGCCATCGCTACGACAACGGCATTGGCGGTTGGATTGGTCTGTTTGGAGCTGTACAAGGTGGGCTGAGCCTCCGGTTCCTGTTTGGATGTCGCTGATCGTTGACTCAGTTGATCGACAAGAAGAACAATCTGGAGGACTACAAGAATGGCTTTGTCAACCTCGCTCTGCCATTCTTTGGCTTCTCGGAGCCTATCGCAGCGGCCAAGCAAAAGGTCAGTATCGACACGTTGGATATCGTATAGGAAACTTAATGTTGCTGATGCTTCGAATTCAGTATGGCGAGACCACTTGGACGCTCTGGGACCGCTTCGAGCTTGATGGGAATCCGACTTTACAGAACATGCTTGATTGGTTCAAGGATACCCATAACCTGGACGTACAGATGGTTTCGCAGGGCGTGTCGATGTTGTGGTCGTCCTTCGTGCCGGCGAAGAAGGTGATCCAGCGAAGACCTAACTTGAAGATGAAGCTAACGCCTCCTAGACTGCCGATAGACTGGGGATGAAGATGAGTGATCTGGTCGAGACTGTCAGCAAGAAACCCATCCCTCCGTGGACGAAGAACCTGCTGGTGGAGGTGATGGTGAACGATGAGAACGATGAGGATGTCGAGGTGAGTCTTGCCGTCAGACGATTGTGCATGTCTCACCAATATTCACAGGTGCCATATTGCTTGGTACGGATTTAGGCGATAAGATGGGGGGTCAGCAGCGCGGCATCCCGCGAGACGGGTATATTCACCCATCTCATGCACTGATACATCGATCCTCGCAATGCAATGAGAGCGTCTGACGAGACATCATATACATCGATCTGGCTGTAACATAGTAAGTGAGGCGGAGCATTATTCGTTATCATCCCCTCCGTTGGCCTGAGCCTGTCCCCCTTGTCCTGATTCTCCGCGTTCCTCTCCAGGCTTATCGTACTTTTGCAACCAAGCTTCCGACTCCCACACTACGCCAGTAAGTAAGAGCTCATTGAAATCCCCTCCTAGAGGCATGTACGCCTGCGGATTGGATCATACAAGAAGCTCACCAGGACGATCAAACTTATCCCCTGATCCCTCATTCCCATATCTATTTGGTTGTGCGACATTACATTTCAGGAACCTCCCTTGTCCTGCGTAGCCGGGCAATTCATTCAGGTCATAGTTGTCAATAGCATCTTGGGCGTCGGCGGGGTTGGCGAAGGTTAAGAAGGCGAAGCCGCGGTGTTTGGACGCTGTTCCGGTGAGGTGACAGGTTAGCTCGAATTGGGAGAGAAGTGGTTAGGCAATAGATGGGTTATGATGTGGACATACGCTCGTGAGGCTCTGTGGGGATTGATATGTCCAGGATGTCGCCTAAGCTTATCAGCGGTGTAGTCTCGCAAAGCATGAAGAGGACGACTTGAGATGAGAGAGACAAACCGAATGTGACGAATGCGTCGAGGAGTTGTTGTTCATTCACTTCGGGAGCGAAACCTCCGACGTAGATGGTCGACTTCTTTGACGATCCTGCGACTGCTCCGTCCATTTTAATGCGACAGCGCAATTTACCGAAGAAGAGTGTGATGTTGAAAGCTGAAACGAACGGAAGGCCTGGACAGTCACAATAACTGTACCTAGGAATTTTACGTAAGCTTCCCCCTAGAACACAGGAGCCTACTCATATCGTCGCTGTCCTCGATTGCTCAAGCGTTGTTGTATTGCATCTTCAACTACATCGTATCAAGAGTTCTGTTACATCTTCCTCAGACATCTGCAATGATCTCCAAGCCGCTAGATGATAGGCGATCTATCTCGCCTCCAGACTCATTTCGCTCTGCATCCTTCACATCTCTTCCTCCTGAGATCCTCGAGCAAGTCTTCTTGATTCTGGACATCTCAGATCGTCTCAGACTTCTTTTGGTACGTCGCCAAACTCACGAGGTCGCTATCCAGCTGATCCTGCACTTCTTTACAGACTTGCTCTGCAGTTCGCCATGTCTATCTCAGCTCTGCTCCATTGCAATACGACTTCACTCTCCAGACCAGCGCATACCTTGATGTCCTAAATCGTCCACCGCGACCATCCTTATCACCACCAGCTCCATCGTCTCCATTGTCAACCTCGATCAGTAAGCTAGCTATCCGATCCCCTCATACTGGTAAACCTCGCCCTTCGATACCTTCCGTCACCTTAGCTCCATACACGCACAAACCGCCGACAATGGCGACTCACACATACCCGCTTTCAGCTCAGGAGAAGAACAAGCTCTTAACCGCTCGAGAAAGACGGTGGGAGACGCTCGACGCGGAGCATGTGCGAACATTCAAGATCGCTGGTCCGGCTGGGGTTTATGAGCTACAAGAAGGGATCTTCCTCATGTGTGATGAGTATTCGGATACGGACGATGGGAGGGTGAGTCAGCAGCATCGCTCGATCAGCTGCTTTCGAGCTGCTTTCGGAAGAAGATTGACACGCTACATATAGCCAGTATCTATCCGCCTCATTCCCCTTCCCAGTGCGGAGGATCCAGATCTCGATACCCCGATAATCCCGACCAAGGCGCATAAGCTGACCTTTTCCATTGCGGACCTCACGATGGACCCGACACAGGATCTCATCGTCGTCAGCGAGCATAGGTGTGCCATTCCCAGCAGGACGATCCAAGTATCATTCTGACCATCCTCAGCCCTAGTCCAGTGGACCCATCCCGTCCATCGCCGACACATCGCTTCCACCTCCTCACCCTATCCACCTTTCAGCCTCACCCCCTCGCTGCCCTACCGACACTCGACTTCCCTCCATTCACGCAGGCGATCATGCGGACTCGGCAACTGTTGCAGGTCATGGACGATGTCCTGGTCATTTTGGTATCCAGATATGTGGCACATTGGATCTTAGCTGGGCTGGGGATGAATATGGGTCTAGGAGGAATGGGGAGTGAGGAGGAGATAGTGATTTGGAACTGGAAGACGGGACGAGTCTGCGCGGTAAGCCGATTTGCCACGCTCGTGAGAGGATGCTTACCTCTCCTAGCGCATGACCCTTCCTGAGAACGGCTGGTTCTCCTCCTTCGCCCTTCTCACGTCAACCACGTTCATGGTCACTACCACCTCCAGTGTCTCACCCGTCTTGCCGACCGAACTTCGATCCATCGGTTCAGTCTTCCCTCCTGTTATTCAGGTGTACTCCTTCGCACCCGACCCCACATATACGATCATTCCTGTTCAACCCCTTGATTCCGACTTCATGGACGATACGACGGCTCGACCTGTGCTGCTCGCCCAATTGGAGTTACCGCGCTTTGCACCTGGCGTAGTCATCGGGTCATTCGATGTCCGGCCCGATCCCGCCTTCCCGCCTAACAAAACTTCACTCGGGAAGCAGAAACCGTTCACACAGAACCCGGATAAGGGAGTCCTCGTCATCGAGCTGCAGGTCATGGAACCTGCCGACCCGCCAGGCGGACCGCAGGATGAGCTGGCTCCCAAGGCTTATGAGCTGTTTGTATTGCGGGAAACTCTGGTCGACATAGCTAGACAAGGTGAGGAGAGGTTGCGTAAGACGAGGTCGGCGGAAAGTGATAATCGGCATGCGTACTGGCGGATTGAGCAGATATTGTCATGGGCGGAATGGGGTGAGAAGGGTTCAAGGATGATGGACATCTCGATGCTTCAGCGAAATTGGGTTGGTCGCTAGGTTCCGGCTGTCAGACCTCGCTCATGCTTTGCTATAGGTCTGCTCCTGCTCTGGCTACCGGTTCATCTCACTCATCCGCTCTCCCCTCGATCCTCCACCAGACCCACAAGATCAGCAGCATGAGCTCATCTCCGCCCAGCCCCGGCGATGCGATCTGCGTCTCCTCGACTTCAGCCCGATCGCCGTCCGACGTGAAGTGTCAAGGGCGCAACACTACGATGACGAGGGGTACTCGATCAGCGTGGAAATTCAGCCTACGATACTCCCGAAGAGGCGGATATGGAAAGACGATGTACGGAGCGAGTTGCCTTTCCGGGAGGTGGTTAGACGGAAGGCGATAAGAGCGAACGGGGTGATGATGGATGATCAGAGGATCATTGTGGTTTGCGTGAGTGCTTAGACGCCGCCTTTCGAGTTGTGCTGACAAGATTAGACCCAAGGAAGGAGGAATGGCGACTGGTCACACATCCGGCAAGAGATGACCGTGTTGTGCATGTGAAGGGGATCGGCTCAGCAGCATCTCGAATCATCTGCATCATCGGACTTGCTCCACCATCATAGGGTATGCATAGTTGTATAGATAACTTGTTGTATTGTTAGGCATAATGATCGTGAGTCATGGAAACAGAGCCCCTCCTTTTTGCACATCTTTTCGCCGGATCCGATAGACAGCTTTTGATCGAGATCATTTCTCCTCCTTCGCCTCGGCCTTCGAATGCTTCGATCTTCGCTTCTCCACTTTCATCCTCTCAAGTTCCTTCTCAGTGTCCTCGAGTCTCGCTCTCACCTTCATCAGCTCTTTGGCAGTCTGCACTCTCTACGTGGTCAGCCTAGGAGACGCCAGAAGACTTGAATTCAGAAGACTTGAATTCACCTCTTCCTCCCTCATCTTCTTCCTTCCTCGATACCTCCTTTGGGCATCCATGTTCTGCTCACGCCGCCTTGGACCTACTCGCCGAGGACACTTCCGCTTGACAGTATCATCCGACTGATCACCTTCAGACTTCGCTCGATGTCGCTTCGAACGGCGGATCTCATTCTCATCGCTCACAAAAAGAGCCCGAGATCCCTTGACAGGAGAAGTGGAGAAGAAGCGATCGGTAGATGGGGTCGTATGTGAAAGTGAAGTCGCAGCTGGTGAAGGAGCATGAAGTCGTAAATGGCCGCCGGGTCGGACGGATGACAAAGAGCGAGGAAGATTGTTGTGATCCCCAAGACTCTGGGTCGAAATGGATTCGGTACAAGCGTCATAAGCGCTGTTGGAGTCAGAGTCGGAAGCGAGGCTGATCGCAACCCCCGTGGCGGCTTCATGATCTGCAGCACTGCTGGGAAAGGGAAAAGCATCAAGCGCTTGAAAAAAGTGTCGTGCCAGATGATCACTGGTTTCCCCATTGCTTTGACACTCTTCATTCGAGGTGTGACGATCATCATCAATCTCGGCTACCTTTTGGGATGACCTCGATACAGCGATCGACTCCGTCGATTCATCCAAGTGAATGGGTTCTCCCCGGATCAACATTTCCCGCTGTGCAGTAACCACTCGCGTTTCCGTCTGCTCGAATTGCGGTGGCGGAGGAGGTAGAGACTGACGGTTCGAGCGATGACCGGATGTTTCTCTCGAATCCTGCGATGGTCTCGATCCACTGGGACTTGCTGGGTCGACCGAGATTGCGGGATCACGGGAATCAAGCAAGGCTTGTGCTGCGAGATGATCGTCGTTCAAGCTGGTTCGAGATTTATACGCCCGAGCTCCCGTGAGTACACCTCGATGTCCGACTCCCCACAACGATGTCATACGGTACCGCGATGAGGTATCCTCAAGCGTCGAAGGCAATATTCGCACATCGTTTGGTGTGTAATGAGGGGCTCCCGGTGCAGACCTGTTTGGCGGCTGGGAAACATTATTGCCAGGGCGGGGATCATCCATCGTCCTTGGCCTGGGAAGGGGGCGAGTACCGGCCGTCGAACCAGAACTTCTCCCGGTCGCCTCACTTGATGTCGATGATTCCGCAAGGGGCATGAGGGGCGGAGGATGAACCTTTCTCGGAGGCAGAGGTAATGGGTCGATGATCCTCCTAGCACCCGCTTGCCATTCCTCGACGGTCTTCGGACGAAGACTTGGATCGACAGAATGATCAGCGAGTGGATGGGTCGGTGGCAAGTCTGCCAGGAGGGAGGTATGCACGTTCACAGGGCGTCGTTCGTCTTGTACGTCGTTCATCAGCTGTCGCCGGCGCGAGACTTCGGGTTTGACCTAATTGCTCCTTAGCTCATGAGACTTGTTGTATCGTCAGACTTACCTCGCCGAAGCGGTAAAACTTCTTGTGTTCCTGCTGTTCAAGAACCTGATCGAGGGTGTCAGCACATTGGCAGCTCTTCCCGAGACCACTGGCGATGTCTGGCGTCCAGCCAGTCACAGGAGGAGTAATTAAAAGGTCCGCAGCACCCACTGCAAAGCCCTGCTGGTGTCGCTCGCCTTTTTGTGATGGGTCTTGCCCTGCATCCAATAGAGCTACCTCCGCTAGCAAGCTGATTCGACCGTTGATCGACTTGCCGCTGACGGGACAACACGCTTCGGACGAGACAGGAGCTGGTAGGGTTGGGGGGACTGGGTAGGATACCGAGCGTTGCATGGGTATGGGGCGAGGGAGGGGTCGGTAATGATGGTATTGTGAGTGAGTCGGGTGATTCGCATGGTTTCGATGGGCGGGGAGAATTGGATGAGCTGGGCGATCTGGTTGGGTTGAATGGATGGGGTGATTCGGATAGGTTGAGAGGTGTGACCGATCCAAGGGATGTGCTGTGAGCGGCGAATCAACTCGGGATCGAGTCAGCGTATAGTGCTGGTCTTGCGTGACGGTCGATGAGGGTCGGGTGACATGTCGACGTCCGAGATGTTCAGTGATGGAATGCGATTGTTGTACGGGTGAGGTATCGACATTGGCGGCAGTTGTGATAGGTAGACCTTGACTTGGCATCAAGCCTGTAACGAGAAGAGTTGATGTCGACCTTTACGCCAATCAGTACTGGAGATCTACAAGTATCTTAAGACTAACCAGTCAGCGACAGTCTTCGAAAAGTCTACGAAAAGCTCACCTCGCGCCAAACTCGTGTAGTGCAAGATTGCGACTGCGAAAGCCCGAAAATTAGGAAGGGATGATGAGAAGACGAGAAAAGCAGCAGTTTAGTTCGGCAATCCTCCTTGGATATCCTCACCGACCGGGAGAAGATACAAGAACATGTCACGCCCTGAAAAGGTCAAAAACCTCCTTTGCATGGTGTGGTGACCCTTGTGTCAACTTGCACCGTATAGGAAAAGGGTAAGATCAGCGCGCTAAAACGAAGGGGTCCTTTGGATTCTTTCTTGTAACCCCCCGCCATGAAATTCAAGAGGACCGCATCAACACGTGAAGTTATGTGATCGGATCAAATGGCGAAGAGGGTCCTAGCTTCTTTGATGATGACGACGATGCAGGGCGCTGTCGAAAGTTTCCTGGACAGAGTCCGAGTATAGGGCTGGACCAGAATGAAGATGGATGTCAGGGCAATCTCTCGGTCCTCTGTCTTCCTCTTTGCGGATGCTTCGTTCAAACTCATCTCAAGGTGAGTTAGAGAGAACAAACAAGCTGCACCTTCCCAGCTTCGGATCAACTCGAAAAAGGTCCCATCCGGTGAAACAGAAGCTCAAAGGATTTAGTCTCGGAACAACGAGGGGTGTTGATGACGCTAGAAATCTGTGTTTCAAGCGGTGCCTAACACGTTTTGGGATTGGGCCGATGCAAGCGCGTCGAGGCTTCATTACTGATTTCTGATCTTGATCGGAAAGCGTCACGATAGCATCATCAAAGATACTCCCGCAGACTACCACCGCTCCACGATGCCCAAGACCAAGCGTGACCCGGATGAAGAGAGTGAGGAGGAGGTGAGTAATCGTCACCCATGAGGAGACCTGTGGCTGACGGGAATGCAGGAGGAACGTCCGAGTTCATCAAAAAAGGCAATGACCAAGTTGAGCCACCTTTCCGATCACTACGGGCTCGTCACTGACTCCAAACAGAAATCGAAAGTAGCGAAGACGTCTCAGGAAGAACCGAAAGAGGTCGAAGTGATGGAGAATGACGATGGGAACAAATACATCGAGGTAAATTTTGCGTTTTTACCTTTTCGAGTGGGATCCCGTTGAATGACTGATGCAGCTGAGCGGTACCAGACGAGTCACCGTGAGCTCGTATCGGAACGCTTGGTTTGTCGATATCCGCGAGGTCTGTCGAAACCTATCCCCAACGTGAGCCTTGGGTTGCTGATTATGTCGATAGTTTTACGAAGATAAGGGAAGCGGTGTACTGAAGCCAGGAAAGAAGGGTCTTTCCTTAACGCTCGATCAGGTAAGCAGCGTGTGCCCATACATGCAGGCAACTCGGCTGAGATTCGGTATAGTGGGAGCTGTTGAGAAACAATATCGCCTTGGTGGATGAGGTGATCGCGCATCGGACGACCGATTGAGACGAATTAACGCGTTATCGAGTATTTTACCTGTATGGGCATATCTCTATGGCGATCCTGCGGTGCTGGACTTGCATGTGCAAATCTCATCCCCATGTCCAGCACAGTCTTCAAATATCGCCTCCATCAGCCTTGCCCCAACGATCCGACTTTGCCAGGTCACGATATCTATGAATTCTACTAAAAGGCCCTCTACGGAATACAACACAGATCCCATCGTAGACTCTACTTTGATTGCACATCATCCTTGCGATTTCTCCCCTACTCAGCAACTTCCTGATCGACATCATCTCGTCTTGCCACGATCCTCATGATCCGCTGACTTTCCTGCCTCTCCGACCCTGTTTCTCATGCTGACCTACTGAGCTCCGCTTCTCAAGCTTGGGAACTGGATGTGTGCTTGCGTTTTTCAGTGATAGCCCAAGAAAAGGGTTGAAAGGTGGCTTCTTGACCCGTCGAGGTGTATGGTGTCGGTCCGTTGACAGTGACGAGTCTGCTTTGCCGAGGGAAGCGGTGCCGTCCAAGCTAGTCCGCCTTGACTTTGGCTGACTTGAAGGGGTAGATACGGCCTTCTTTCTAGCAGCCTTGTAATCGGAGTAAATAAGCAAACTCTGATCTGCGGGATCGTCCTCAGAACAAGAGTCATCGTCCCAATTCCTCTCTCCCGAAATGGTACAGACAGAGCCCAGGTCTCGCATACTCGGAGTTGGACTGAGGGGCGGAGACTCCAAGACAGACGACTCGCTCCTGGACATGGACGAGGTAACTTTGCAGTAATCCGTGGTTATGGAGCCGTCCATCCCCGGTTGGCGAGTCGGGGATGTATCGGCTTCGTAGGAGGTGCTGTCGTAGCCAAAATCAGTATTGGTTTGTGTCACCGCTCGCCTCAACAAGTCTCTTGGTAGTTCTGGCATCAAAAGTCGAACGGCGGCAGAAACGGTGGCGCCCGTGCCAGAGAGAAAGTTGTTCATTAGGAAAACGACAACGATCTCGATAGCAATCAGTCAGTACCGATGTCAAGGGGAAACAGCTGAGTGGGTATCTGAAATACCGCTGAGATCACGTCTCTCCCTACGTCCTTTGATACCATCCTCCCCCAACGGAGAGCTCACCCGCCACATCACAGCTTAGCCTTAAGCCCCTCCTCTCCGCGTACTCGCACCACAGCCTTTCCCCATACCTTTCGTCCCTCGAGGTGCCGCAAACCCTCCTTGAGATTCTCGAGACCGTCAAAGATCGGTTCGTAAATGGCTGGTTCGATCTTGCCTTCGGCGAGGAGGCCAATGACGCCTTTGATGACACCGGCTGCCGTCGATGGATCTTTTACTGGAACTCATCAGTCGTTCTCCTCCCTTTGCGAGGTGATGAGAGAGCCACTCGTTATCCCGCCCCAGTATACACCGATCAATGATGCCTGCTTTAGCAGTAACAAGTTCGATGGTACCTACTCCATGATCAGCTCTACCATGTGAAGACCGGCAATAATCTACCTTCTCCGGACTTCCGCCTGCGAATCCAACCACCAACAACCTCGCATTGAAAGCGACGCATTTCATCGACGGTATCAGCAGTCCTACAGACCTATCAATCCAGTATCATTGCACCTCGACTGCGAGATGACCCACCAACAGGATCATAAACCACATTCACACCTTTCCCATCCGTAATCCGCATGACCTCCTTCTGCCATCCTTCCTTGGTGTAATCGATCGTCTCGTCAGCCTTCCCTTTCTCGATACAGATCCGTCGTTTCTCCTCTGACGAAGCGGCTGCTATGACCTTACATCCCAGTACTACTCGAGATTCAGCGGATACGTTCCAATCTTGGGATGATTTAGTTCGGTTTTGAGACTGACCATGTGCGATTTGACACGCTGCGAGACCTACTCCTCCCGCTGCCGCATGAACCAATACCCATTCCCCTATCATCCAGCTCGTCAATCATCAATCTCTTTCACTTTAATCACCGACATGAAAGGCCGGACTCACCAGCTTTAGCCTTCCCCATATTAACCAACCCATGATAACTCGTGTTGTAAGTCCTGCCCCATCATATCGGCCTCAAACCCCAATAACAACACACCCGGAGCAAAGGAAGGGTCATCTCACATTGAAACGATAGCAGCTTGCTCGAAAGGCATATTATCCGGCATTGGGATGATCGACGAAGGGGTCGTGACGACATGTTCCCCATATGATCCTTGTGCGAAACCAAAGACCCGGTCTAAGCCGTCGCTGGTCAGTCTCGACTCGGCTTGAATTGCATTTCTGTGAAGAGGGGAGGTGAAGACTACATACCGCCAGGTTTGTATGGACATCCCTTTGGGATTGTAGAGGATCTCGAAATCTTCCCTGCGAACTCGGTACCGAGAACGAATGGGAGAGGTGGTTTCGCTGGACATTCCGTCAGCTTCTAGAGCGAAAAGTCTGAGCGTGAAGCAAACTTTGATACAATCCTTGAGCTTGAAGTATGCTATCGTACAAGGCCCGTTATCAGCTTGTCGGTCGTCTGATGTATTCGTATTGGACTGAAGTGACTCCACCACCTACTCGAGGAAATTCATCCCTGCTGCGTAGACATCGACCAAAACTTCGCCCTTCTTCGGCGTAGGTATGGGCACATCGTTTGAGCTGCGATTCGTAGATCAGCTCATAACTCTTGGTCCCTCATCGACACCGACACAATGATCTTGCTCGGGTGAGCCAGCTCTTTCACCTGAAAAGCCTTCATCCTGGCACCGAAGCAGTAATCACAATAATGTGTCGTATTCTTGTCTCCGAATCAGAGAGGTTGCGTTCACCGGCTGTTTACCATACCCGGATCTTCAGGATGCCTGGTAGAGTGCAAAGCTGACTGTATTGTATTGTATGCATGTATCGTGCCGTATGCATCAATCATGATTCACATCAGGGGTAAAAGGAAGCGATGCTATGGATTACGGCTGATGAGGTTGGAGTGTGTCACAAGAATAAGGTTTATCAAACAATACTCATACAACGCATCCTCCTTGTATCCCCACTCCTCTAGGATTGCAAACGTGAGCCCGCCATCGCGGAGACTTGCGACAGTGGACTGGCTCCAGTCTTCTTCCCTCGTCTCCCAAGCAGTGTTGCATTGTTGAGATCGAGGTCGAAGCCGGCTTGCCCCTTCGCTTGACCCCGTCCTCGATCTCGCTGACCCGCACGACCGTCATAAAGCACCGCTTCCGCCTCGCGCCGGTTGGCTCCTCCTCTTCCAACGTAATGCGTCACTGGCTGCTCCTTGACTCCGGCAGCAGCGTTAGCAGCAGCACGACCGCGATGCTCCTGTATCTGACGAGCAACCGCCTCGCCGTGCTTCCGTCGCGCATCTTCTACCTGGGCCTCCTCGTCCCCCTCTTCATCCTCCTCATTGAGACCCTGTAAGAAGCCACGGGTCCCTGCACCGCCTGGTCCGTTGTATGCACGACGACGAGCACCTTCCTCCTCCAATCGATGTACAGCATAGGTTACATCGAAGGCTTCCTTCAGCGCACCGACACCAGGAGATCGACCTTCTCGATTCCCAGCGCGTATGGAGGCAAGTAAAGGTGAGTCGAGGGGAGCGTTGCTGGATGCCGTTGGTAAGAGAGCAGCCGATTGAATCGGAGCTGATGGTGCCTCTTTGATCCACGGATGTGCGAGGAACTCGTCAATGGTGAAACGTTGTGAAGGGTCGACGCAAAGCAGATGCGTTATCAGGTCTTTAGCTGCGAAGAGTCAGCACAAATTTCTTTCCCACAAGGCCTACCCACCCGAATGTGAAATGTCGTCCCACCAGGGGCTGAGGAAAGTATAGTAGCCTCGTGCAACCTTCTCCGTCAAAACATTGATACTTTCGTCGTAGAATGCTGAGGCAGGCGTCAGTACTTGGCGTGTACGCCCTCGTGACAAAGCACTCACGAGGGAAGCCACAGAGCAAGGTGTAGAGCACACAACCTAATGCCCACATATCGACAGACTTGCTATATCGCTCGTCTTTAACGATCTCGGGCGCCGTGTAGCCAACAGTTCCGCATGGCGTCATCGTTTGTTCGTCCCAAACGATCTTTGAAAGACCGAAGTCGGCGATCTTGACTCGACCAATACCTCCTCCACCGACGCCGACTTTGAACTCGCCTTCATCCTCCTTCTCTTCGTCATACGGTCTGTGAGCGGGTGTACGTGACGGAACAACGGGAATCCGATCGAAGAGAAGGTTCTCGGGTTTGATATCTCGGTGGACGACGCCTCGCTCCTCATGTAAGTATCGGATACCCTCGGCGACTTGCAGGATGACATGTCGAGACAGCGATTCGGAGAAGTAGGTGAGTTTGACGATTTGGTGGAATAGTTCACCGCCTTCCATCACTGCAAAACGTCAGCCACGACCACTGCCAAAAATCAGTACTCACGTTCTAGTACCAAGAAATAGTGCTCCTCGCTCTCAAAAAAGCTGATGAGCTTGACGATACCAGGATGATCGATGCCTCGCATGATTTGAACTTCTTTCAATATGTTGGCGCGCTACAGGGAGAAACCAAAGATCAGTCCGCTAAAACGTCTTGCAAGTCGACTAAGAAGTCCGAGAAAGGTAGATGAAGGGCAGGGCTCTTGCGTTGCGGCAAGGCAAACCAGGGCAAGTGCCTCAATGACAAGGAGGGGTGGGGAAGAAAGCAACGACTCTCGACGCTGAAAGACCAGCGACCGCAAGTGGAAAGAGATGACGAATTAGGAATCGAGAGATGGATTTACCTCTGTAACCCTTGGCCTTTTCTTGAAGTTGGCGTTTAGGTGCTTGTTGCCATTCTGCGGATCATCCACGTCAGGTTCGGTCCTTCGTGCTTATCGAAGATCGAAAGGTTGTTCGATGGGAGCGTTTGCAAGAAATCGGGAAATCAAAAACAAAAGCAGAGAAACCCGAGCTGCCATGGATCCCGTACGTGGCCAGCGCACGGGGGGCCGCATTCAGGAAGAGCGAAGAATATACAAAGGCAAGGACAGAGGAAGATGTCCTAGGGCAACGCCCAAAGTGGAATAAAGAATAAACCTCACCTGTGACGAGTTCAGTTCGTACTTCCGGACGACCTTGACCGCAACCTTGCGTCCGGTCTTCCGCTCGATAGCCTTGAACACGTTTGAGAATGCACCGTCGCCCATCTTTTCGACCAACTTGAACTCTTCGAGACCCTGAGATGACGTCAGAGTGGTTCGAATTTGAACATGTACCCACGTCGTAAACCGGCATTTTCTCGCCATGCGCTTTCTCCTCCGCAACGATCCTCTCAGCCTCCTCCCGGTAATTCGGCGAGACCATTGGCGCTTTGCTTGCGCCATTGGATGCATGGGTTTGACCAGCATAAGCTGAGAGCGTCAGCACCATTGAGACAACGGTACTAAGGAAATATACCATTGGTCGCCCCTAATCCCTGGATGGACATGTCGTTGTTGTAATAGGCCTGAGTCTGTGCCTGTTGCGGCTGAGGCGCCTGTGTCGGAGGCGCCTTCGGACTTCGACTGACGGCGGTCTGGGATTGTGCGGGCTGTGATTGACTGGAGGGATTCTGCTGGGCGTGCTTGCCGTGTCGGAGGATCTCTGAGAAATCCAATCGATCGAGGGAGCGGAACATATAGGACAGGCGAGAGGATGATGGCAATTGGTAGGACGGCGTCGAGACGATCGTGTACGATGGGTACGGACGGGGATCGAAATAGGGTTGGAACGAAGGATGGGAAGAGGACAGGTCAGCGTTTGATCTTCGCGGGCGACAATCGGAGGCGGAGTATAGATAGGAAGAAGTGGTTTGGAAGGCGAGGGAAGAATCGGTTGGTGGGCGGTTGCACCCTTAATGCGGGACGAGGAGTTCGGCGTCATGGGGTATATGAAGCCAGTAATGGACGCGAATGAGAATGAGACTGGGGGAGGTGAAGATGGGGTTTGTGATGTTTATTCAAAGGAAGGAATTGGTACTATCGGGGAGTGGAGCGGATCCTTTGAGCTCGACGTTCGACCATTCCGAAGCCAGACTTCAGGCTCAACAGTCGGAAATATCCGGGTGGAACTTGACGAACGATGATCCCGTAGACAAGGTGGGGAAGTAACGCAAGGACAAATCACCGCGAAATGGGTGTACACGGACGGATCAGTATTCTTCAAACTCACGTTTGAAGCTCGACAGCATCTGGCTCCCTAGATCCGCGTTCTCCAACCTCTCAAGGGCGATCTGATAATCGGTCTGGAACCGTTTCGATGACGAAGCGGTATGATCCGATGAAGTGCTAGAACGGGGCGATTGACCGGATGGATGCTGATTATATTGATTTGATAAGGGGACGACGGTGGAGGGTGAGCGAGGAGATGGGTCGGGATCGGTGGTGCTGGATGAAGTCGTGAATATGCAATGCGGAGACGGGCGATATGTTGGAGTCGAAAACAGGATGAAGGGAGTAGCTGGGAGGCGGTACTAGGTGGACTGGGTATGGAGCCGACAATGTTTGGAGAAAAGAGGGAGCAGAGATCGACGGGAAACAAAACATAGGCGAAGGTGAAGTGGACGAGGAAGGGGAGTAGCAATAGCAGCGAAATGGACATCAATCAGTATCCCGCCGCGAGAGAATGGAAATGGACTGACCAAACGATCCTTTCAATTCGGGAGCTACCTGTACCAATCCAACGATCCGAAGTTGTTCGTATCTCGAGTCGATGAAGAGTGAGTGGTGAACAGTGACAAGGTGATTGAATGGGTAATGCTGACTAAAGGCCGGTGAAGAGACGATGATGCTGGTTCCCCTGGCAGTCAACCTATGACGAATGTTTAAACAAATAGTCTATTTGACTTCTGTTCTTACTCAAAAGCGGGGGGGTAAATTGGGACCTAGAAAGAAGCGGTTTTCGAGAGGGCTATAAGGAGGAGATAAAGCTCCGTTACAAAGCGCATGGCATGATGACGCAGATCACCCGATGACGTAGATGCTTAATCGGAGTTATCCAAAGTAGCAATGTGGCGAGCTATGGACGAATCTTCTCACGTAAGAACTTAAAGACTAGCGGCTGGACACCGCCTCTTGAACCCTCCAAATTGACAGGGCAAGAGCTGATCGGGTTTTGACATTCGCCCGCAAAATCGCTTTTGCGCAGGCGCGGTAGATCAGCTATCCGAAAGCTATCGGGCGGGATTCCACCGTCCGGCTTCAAGACAGGCGTGACGCGGGATGCGCAAATGAACTGTTGACCAGGAGCAGAGCCCGACAAGATTCGTCCACACAGGAGGTGGAGGAATTTGACGAACGACTCTGATTCGACCGCCAGGCGGAGTAAGGGAACCGTCCACCGCGAGATCCCCTTCCCTGTGTCCTGTGGGAATTTATAAATGATTGAGGTTATGGCATCAACGTCGGGGGTGATCACTTCGGACCGTGGACCCGACATTCCTGGGGAAGCGGCTAATTGGCGCATGCGTGCTTGCCCAGTGCGGATTGACTCGGGAACGGAAAGTCGCATCGTTCGCAGAACACGATACCTAATGCGATGAAAGGGGCTTTGTTTCTGATAAACGAATGGCCCTGAAGGTGCATGGCTAGATGTGTGAAGTGCTTCTCGTCGCACAAACGACACGGGCCGGATGTACCAAGTGGTGGCATGGTGATGGTGCAGCAGGGTCTTTACAAATGGCAACCGAACACGGTACTACAGTTGAGTCAGTTGAGTATTGACGTCCGAAGATAGCTCAGCGTAGGCTAGGCGTATTTGCGTTTCCAGCGACCTGACTAGCAGTGATTCGCCATGGGGGGGACCAGATTCGTCTTACCACCGGAGCGGAGGTTACCTGGGCCCGTACACCCCGCGGGATTTGACCGAGCGAGTTGTGGCAAGGGAGTGTGCAGTGTGTGAAGTGTTCGGGTCGAGATGGTAGAACAGATGGCTGTCCGGTATGACTACCTGCAACATGTCTTGATGGTAACCTTCTCGGGTTCCTGTCGCGGCGGATGAGAGTGAAAGCGGGAAAGAGAGAGTTGAAAGCGAAAGCGGCAGGTCCTCAACTTGACCTTCTTGGGCGCCTCCCGAGAGGAGTGGAAGAAAGAGTTTGAACCAATGAGAAAAGTAGAGCGGAAGGCGGAAGCAGGGCGAACTAGGCGGTGCGCAAGGGTGCAGCAACCGTAGCTGTAGGAATAGGGATGGCGGATGGTGGTGGGATTCTCTTTGACAGCCTTGAGCGGAAGGATGGTGGAACCGCAGTACGAGGACCATGACGAAGAGGGGGTTGCGAGAGGTGGAGATCGTGCCTTGCGGGTCTCCGGTAATCTGCCGGGCTTTTGACCGGTGGGGGAGGTAGACAAAACGGGTGGGGGAGTCAGTGAAACGCCGGCGTTGGTCCACTAACTCGCTGACCAAGAGGACAATAGCGTTTGCGAACGTGTCTTCCGGCGGTACACTTACTCGTGCCGAAACATCGATGGCTTGTCCGCTGTCAATCTGGACTGGGTGGCGAGCGGAAACGCTGGCAAGACGGGGAGACGGGGAGTGTCGAACAAGAGGGCGGAAATGGAGGCAGTGAGCGACTGGATACTCTTCGTAGGACTCGGAGATTCGTTGGCGAAGCGCACTTTCCTGCCCTTGATTCGGCCGGCTCGGCGTCGTGGCTGCTTCAACGGGGGAACAGGTGATTGGATGGATTTGCGTGGAAGCGGGCGGACTGGTCGTAGTGCCGGCTCGGATCGGGCTGGGAGGCGGGGTGGGTGAAGGTGAAATCGCTAGCTGACAGTGACTCAGGTAGGGTATCTATGGGTCTCTCCGCCTTGCCAAATGGCCGAGGGAGGTCTTGCTGGAGACTGGGCGCCTTACAAAGGCAGCGGCCAGCTTTCCGCGGGTAGCGATCGCGAGGTTCACATCTATGTCATTACCGGAGAGGTTTGAGAGTGGCGTTTCCAATTGATTGACGATGAGTGCCACATATGACCACGTGATACGGTTCACATTTGAGACAGAGTATCCCTTTAACCTTATCAAAACAGTCATTCCTTCACCACTCTAGCAAACAGGCCCAACGTCTGGTTCCCCTCCGTCTTGCTCCTATCATTATCCGGCTCCAAGGTACCTACACTACCGCTTCGGTCCTCCGTACTCGCCGCCATCCACCGTCTCTCCTCATCCGGTTCTCGGAACTGCCTTGCCAGACGTGTGAACGAAGACCGTATCTCCTTGCTGCAAGTCGGATCAAGCTCGGCAAGCTATGGTCGAGCCATGCTTTCCCATGCATGATACCTGCCCACGCGTCAGCACCAGTTCACGTCTCGAGGGCGAGTACACACGCGAGCTGACCCGACTTCTCGAAGTCATACTCGGTCGTCTCGTACACCGCATGTAAATGATTTCTCGTCCACAAAGGTCAAAAGAAAGCTAGCTCCGACGAAACGGTCACTAGCGTCGGATACAGCTTCGCCAACGTCCAAGGCATTTTCTACTCGAGACTGTCAGATAAAGTCTTGCATAGGCTCAGAATAGTTGCAACGGAGTGGTCGCTCCACTGCTCCTCCTAGAACCCTTCGTACGTCTCGAGCCATCGTTGGAGGAACAACGCTGCCTTTTGGGCGAATATTAAGGCGTTACACAAACCCGTCGGCTCCATCTCGTCATCGGAAGTGAGCTGGTCGAGAAGGGACAGATCTCGAGCTTCCATTGCCATGACTGTATCATAGAGCATGAGGGAGTGATCCGCAAAGGGTCGGAGGATGAAGTCGATATCGAGGAAGATCCCACCGTGCTCGAGCAGTCTATGGACGATCAGCTAAGGAATACTCCAAGCGGTTTCGTGATGTACACTTCGAGCCGATTGATATCTGCCTCGTGAGTGAACTGTTGCCGGCAGCTGTCTCTGAGTAGCCAGTCTTAGCTCACTCACATGCAGCACAGGCCTCTCCTGATGCCCGATCGATTGAATCTTCCCTAGCCTGCCAAATTCCAACCATCCCCTTCTTCTCCGCACCCTCATCCGTCCACCCTTCCCAAGCTCTCACTCGATCCCACCAATACACGTTCGGTTCGGCCAGGCAATGAAAAAACATCCTCTCCGGCTCGAGAGTGATCATGGCCGACCTCATAGCCAAGTATGCGAAGTACGGGAAATCGGGTTGAGGTTCCTGAGCGAGGCCGTAGACGAAGTGGACGATGTTTGCTATCGGATCGGGTGGTGGAGGAAGGTTGGCGCAAGGTGGGATAAGGGAGTCGGGAGGTGGTGAAAAAGCTCATGGGAGGAGGGATAAGGTGACGGGGGGGACGACGGAAGTGGACTGAGAGATAGGTTGGGAAGCTTAAACTGATGGAGATGCCGATGAGAAGGATGAGGACGGAATAGAGATGCCGAATGAAGGCGGCCTTTGCATGTCCCGGGTGATAATTAGCCTAGGAGCTCGACGAGCTAGAAACTAAATGTCATGCGGTGAAAGTCTGCAACAATCAGATGGTTAGAGATGTTGGGGTCATGAGGAAAGTGACGCTGAGCTTCGCGCAAAGCGGTGATCAGATCAACCGGACTGCGTCCGCAGCAGAACCCCACACGATTTGGGGTGGAAAGAACGCGATGGAAGCGTATGAGACGCATTATAGTATCCGGTGCGAGCGGATATCTATCCCCGCTAAGGTTCGCGCATAGCTTGACGACCCTCTCGCCCAGATCCCAACGCTTACCGGGCGGTAAGCACGAATCAGGCATGCCTCGCTTGCGGTAAAGTAAAGCCAGGCGCGTCGATATACGCTATCCCAACTCCCGCCACCCGATAGCTTGCATGCAATGTCATGCAATCAAGGTAGTTCTGGCTTGACATACACAGGCATAGCAGGCATCATAATCTTCTTCACCACCTTGCCTTCGGGAGGGAGGATCTCCTTCTTCCCTCTCTTCGCGGTCTTGACAGATTTTGTCTCGGAATCGAACTTCCCCCATGCACCGTATACCTCCGTCCAGACCTTTTTGACCGCCGTGCCGATGTTGGCGGTCTCTACACCGGTCTCGTCGAGCCACACTCCTTTTGATAGAGGTGGTGGAGAAGATGAAGGGAGAGTTAGGTGGAGTATGTGATATGTCATGTTGATGTGAGAGAAGATATGGGGGATATTTCCGACCTCTCGCTTGGTCATGATCATTGCGGAGATTTCCGGGACCGCCAAGCCCACAGCCGCAGCAAGAGCAGTGAGCGCCGTCTCGACGCGCTCCGCCTCCGTCAAGCCTGGCCCCACTGGTGTTGTCAAAGGTTCGAACAGCCCGGCGAGTAAGCCTGAGTATCGTCAAGAATATCTCCCTCATTCCGGTGACTGCGTACCTTTTTCGGGCCGCTTTATGAAGAGCCATCTCCTTGATCCTTCCTCCCCTCGCCACTCCACGACAGACACAACCTCCTCCTCTAACCTCGAGATCTTCTTCTCCTTCCGCATCGGGAATACGGTAACGCTGGGTATCCGATCTCCCTTCGAAGTGGAAGGTATTGGTGAACACAATGAGCAGGACGACGTTTCGGCTGGATGAGAGGGAGAGGTTGTGAGCTGATGGAGTCAGCGAGACGACATGCAAAGCCAATGCCGACTCACCTCAGCATACGCCTTGCAGCCGGTTCTCAGTGGACATGACCCGCAGTCTGGAACCACTGGCTTGCAGATCTGATTTCCGAGCTCCATCAAAGCCTGCGAAGGCTACAGTCAGGATTCTCCGGGGATCCCGAGACCCCCCGCACCTGATTCCAGTCCCCTGCTATCTCCTTCTTTCCCTCGTTTCTCGACATGCCTTCGACAAGCTCAGTTGCGGCCGTCCATAGAAATTTGATCGTCTGTGGAGCCGTCTGAGGGGCATGTACTGCCAGTAGCCGAGTCAACAATCGATGAATGTTCCCGTCGACCTGTCACTTCTGTCAGCATCAGGTGGATCCGAAGGAGGAGAGATACGATAGGCGTCCGCACACCATATGCCATTGAGCAGATGGCTCCAGCCGTATACCGTCCGACTCCTTCGATCTCCTTCTCTAAAATGTTCGGGTCATATGGTAGTCTTCCTTTGCTTTGTCATGAGCCAGACAAGTTCGGGTCATAGGGACGACACACCTTTATACTTCGGATCGACCATGACGGTCTTCGCGCCCGCCAACAATGACCTCGCTCTCCGATAGTAGCCCAGTCCTCCTGATAACGGTATCGTAAGCGTAGCTCTCTCGAACATTTATTGATTGCGGTACTCACGCCAAGCAGCGTTGACTTCCTGCAGGAACTCGTCAGTTCTAATCTGATACCACGAGTCACGCGCACCTCGATATCCGCCTTCGCAAGGTCCGCTAATGTAGGCCACTTCTCGATCCATCTCTGCCAATACGCGATGACGGCCGCTACCTGAGTCTGCTGGAGCATGACCTCGCTGACTGCACTGATGAATCAGCCTCATTCAGCTGCCTCGAGTACCGATCGCACCCCATATCTAGATGTAGTGTCAGCGAGAGGAGATTCCAAAAGTCATTGATATCCACCTCATATGCCCGCTGGCCTTTTTCCTCCATACTCAGACTGAAGTCATATCGTTTCCGCCAAGGCATACCCCGCTTCTCCCTGTTCGCAGATCAGCTGCGTCTAGACGAGATTTCTCGTTCAGTCGCACCTGACAGATTCAAACCATGAGAGAAGATCCTCCTGGAGTTCCGCTACGCTTGATACATCATGATAGCTCGGTCCATGAGGTCTATTGATGTATGATGAGGCATCCTCGATATCGGGGTTTCCGACATCCTTCGTGACCAAACTCTGCTTCGTTGGCTTGGCAGCTGAGCCACGCCTTCGCTTGCTCGGCCGAACGTCCTTCTTGTCTGGGGCGAAGTCGCTCGACTCCGAGTCCGAGATGGTCAAGACCGAGTCGGAAGGGTTTCCTTTCGCCATGACAGATACAACATCCATCTGTTTAATTCAGGATAATCAAAAAGGCCGGTCCCGCGACGCGTCTAGAACGGGATCAATCCCGCTCGATCATTCTTAGTTAACCATGTTTGATGACGTGTCTGACGACGGCCGAAAGGGCATGTACACATTAAGGGCCTGTCTGGTAACTCCGACGCTTTCGTAAACCTTCCCATAGGTATTGTACCTGTGAGCACGGTGTATGCAGGTTACTAGCAGTCCTATAGGAACTTTCCCGGGCGTCTGGTTGCATAGACGAAATAGAGACGGGGAAGCTGAATTGATTGCGTAAGATTCGTGCCTGAACTTTCGATGAACTATCCCACTTCATATCCATCGTTCTCCGAGTTCACTTTGACATCAATGCTGCAGACGCCTTTCAGCAATGAACACGTCCCCACTCAACATCTTCTCAGCGCGGTAAACCGATTTGATCGTTGCAAACCCTCACTCTCAACGATCCATCCAAGCCCTTCCTCTCGTCAACAAGATCATCATTCATCGCGTCCTTACTGCTTATGCAAGCCATCTGCTGAAGCACAGAATACATGATTCGAGGATGACGGGTGAAATCAAGATTCGAAGAATGGTACCAGCACCATCCGGGTGCAATGCACAGCGATTTGGGCGTTTTCCCTTCCACCTTCAAGCTTGTCTTGCACGATCTCGAAACTCTGGGCGGTTTTAGCTCCAACACGCTATATCTCAACTCGGATTCAGCTTGGTATCTTCCTCTACATCTGTAAGGAGGGTCTGGGAGTACGTCATGCGGGAGAAGCGTTTCAGAGAAGCTTGGATACGGTCTCAAAGTGGGTGATCCCTTCCATACCTCTGCTAACGGTTCATTCAAAGCTGTCGTGCAAGCCTTCACATGCCCTACCTACTACTACCACTGGGCCCGCATGCCTACAAACTCTATCCCACATCCCACCAACCTCCTCCAGGACACACGCTTCAATCCTTGGTTCCAAGACTGTATGGGCGCTATGGACGGTACTTTCATTCCCGTCAATATTGGGCCTGAACGACATCCCCGTTACCGAACTAGGAAGAAGACCCTAGATATGAACGTCCTGGCATGCTGTACGTTTTATCTCCGCTTCTGCTATGTGCTTGCAGGCTGGGAAGGCTCGGCTACCGATGTTCGTGTGTATCAAGAAGCTTTATCGACCGATCTCAAGATCCTGCACGGTCTGTGCTTCCTGGCGGATGCTGGTTACGTCCCTACAGCTGGTACCTTGACGCCATATCGAGGAGTTCGCTATCATCTAAAGGAATGGGGACGCTCGGGACAGAAGTAAGCAAGCAAATCTGCTCAAACCAGACTGACAAGTTTTCCAGACCGAAGGATGCATACGAGTTATTCAACCTTCGGCGTCATCTGCAAGGAACGTCATCGAGCGCATATTCGGCATCATCAAGCTACGGTTCAAGATCCTAGAGCGAGGTTGCAATTTCAACATACAGCTCCAAGCTGCCGTTGTTCTGGCCTTATGCGCTCTGCACAACTCGATCCGCGAGTATGATCTACCGATCTGGTTGTCTCAGACCCATATCCAAGCGACTATCGGATATCGAGGGGCCTGCTTGCTCCAGAGTGCTATGTGCAATATGCGGACAATCCCGGCGAGTTGACTGCATTGACTGCGTTTGAGGCCGAGGAAAGGGAAGGAATGATTGCGGAGCGTGAGAGTATGGCTCAGGGGATGTGGGACAGTTATTTCGTGCTTACACTACGCCGGTAGTTGCGTATAAACTGAAGGAATGCATTATTTAGCCAAATACGATGGGACCGCCACACTGTGCACAGACCTCCTGCCACGCCCCGCACAGACATCCTTGCCGACACCACACCGTTCGCAGATCTGCTTTTCAGCTCTCAGTTGCCCATGCCCTCATTAATCGGGTCCCCAAAGGCGAATTCTTGAAGGCCAGACATGTCTCTACCTTGTCCCGATCATGCGTGGACTGTATTATTAGGGCAACCTTCTCATCATCCAGGATTTCTGAATTCTCATCGACCAAGGCAATTGCCTTTTGTCGTCGGACGATCCGAGGTGATTCACGTGCGGTGGGCGCTGCAGAGGCCGCTGCCAGGTCGTTACTGTCTCGGAGGACGCCAGGGTATGTGTACTTCTCGAGGGATGAGCTTGAGTCTGATACCTCTAGAGGCTAGGCAGGGATGCGGATGGATCATTCAGACTAGGAGACTACCGCCTTGGAAATTCTGAATCAGCGGCCGACAAGAGGTGTCAGGAAGATAGCTGACTCTTGTCGGGATCGGCTTTCATACTTGAAGTCCTGGTGGAAGACAATAATGGAGCTTGAGGACATTTCAGGCTTTGGGTGGGACGCAGACCTCGACTGTGTGGTGCCGAGGATTGGGTCTCGGACAGGTACATCGAGGCAAGCACAATTCAAGCTGGGGAGGCGGGGGTGCTACGAAAATCCATAGCATGGGATCCCATGATTGGATTCAGTCGCCGTCTTGGGGATATGTTAAGGGTATCCCCTCTGACCTATCCCCAGGCTTAGAGACCGGTACCAGCTCTGAGGAAAGAGATACAAGGGCTGACAGCTAAGAATAGTCCCATCCATCAGCGAAGACTTGGAGGAACCGCGCTTGGGAGAATTACCAGCTCTATAAGGAG
>JAABUH010000883.1_pt1 | contig 38659 bp, 39 predicted proteins | sample 5559121 | NCBI WGS metagenome assembly JAABUH01 (sample SAMN10711871, study PRJNA513364) | rock metagenome | isolation source: Antarctica rocks | place: Antarctica: Victoria Land, Battleship Promontory nord | collected 2015-12-28
GCTGTCGCCGAGCTGCTGGCCGAGGCGCGCCCACGTCGGGAGTCCTGGCTGAGCTGAGCACCCCACCCACCAGTACGCTCGTCACGCTTGGGTTACGTCATCGCCGCAGGTGCGCCGAGGCCCGGCGAGCATCGAGAGGAGACACCCACCGCATGGGCAAGATCAAGGTTCAGGGCACCGTCGTCGAGCTCGACGGCGACGAGATGACCCACGTCATCTGGGAATTCATCAAGGAAAAGCTGATCCACCCCTATCTCGACATCGACCTCGAGTACTACGACCTCGGCATCGAGCACCGCGACGCCACCGACGACCAGGTCACCGTAGACGCCGCCAACGCCATCAAGCGCCACGGCGTCGGCGTCAAGTGCGCCACCATCACCCCGGACGAGGCCCGCGTCGAGGAGTTCGGCCTGAAGAAGATGTGGGTCTCGCCCAACGGCACCATCCGGAACATCCTCGGCGGCGTCGTCTTCCGCGAGCCGATCATCTGCAGCAACGTGCCGCGTCTGGTGCCCGGCTGGACCAAGCCGATCGTCATCGGCCGCCACGCCCACGGCGACCAGTACAAGGCCACCAACTTCAAGGTCCCCGGCCCCGGCACCGTGACCATCACCTTCACCCCCACCGAGGGCGGTGCACCCATCGAGCACGAGGTGGTGCAGATGCCCGAGGACGGCGGCGTCGTGATGGGCATGTACAACTTCAACAAGTCCATTGAGGACTTTGCCCGCGCCTCGCTGACCTACGGGCTGCAACGCGGCTACCCGGTGTACCTGTCCACCAAGAACACCATCCTCAAGGCCTACGACGGTGCCTTCAAGGACATCTTCCAGCGCATCTTCGAAGACGAGTTCAAGACCGACTTCGACAAAGCCGGACTCACCTACGAGCACCGCCTGATCGACGACATGGTCGCCGCGGCCATGAAGTGGGAGGGCGGCTACGTCTGGGCCTGCAAGAACTACGACGGCGACGTCCAGTCGGACACCGTGGCCCAGGGCTTCGGCTCGCTCGGCCTGATGACATCGGTGCTGATGACCCCGGACGGCAAGACCGTCGAGGCCGAGGCCGCCCACGGGACGGTGACCCGGCACTTCCGCCAGCACCAGGCCGGCAAGCCCACCTCCACCAACCCGATCGCGTCGATCTTCGCCTGGACCGGCGGGCTCAAGCATCGCGGCAAGCTGGACGAGACCCCGGAGGTCACCCAGTTCGCCGAGACCCTCGAGCGGGTGTGCGTGGAGACCGTGGAAAGCGGAAAGATGACCAAGGACCTTGCCCTGCTTATCAGCAAGGACGCGCCCTACCTGTCCACCGAGGAGTTCCTCGCCGCGCTGGACGAGAATCTCAACGCCGCAATGCAGTAGGGGTCGAGCACCCTGGCCCGGTCGCACCTCGGTGTGGCCGGGCCCTTTCGTGCCGCGAGATATCGGGGGTTGTGGGAACAACGTCGGGGCCGTGGGAACAACACTGCCGCGCGCCGGGTTGAACCGCACCGTGTCTGCCCCTCCCGTTGTCGCTGACCGTCCACGACTGGCGCTGCTCGCGCTGGCCCTTGGTGGTTTCGGCATCGGCACCACCGAGTTCGTCGCCATGGGCCTGCTGCCCAGCATCGCGAGCGATCTGAAGGTGAGCGTGCCTGCTGCTGGCAACATCGTGTCGGCCTACGCCCTCGGCGTGGTGATCGGCGCCCCGCTCATCGCCTCCCTGGCAGCCAGGGTGCCGCGGCGCACGCTGCTGGTGTGGCTGATGATGGCCTACTCGGCGGGCAACCTGCTGACGGTGTTCGCCCCCAGCTATGCCACGGTGCTGATGGCTCGCTTTCTCACCGGGCTGCCGCACGGCGCCTTCTTCGGTGTCGCGGCGTTGACGGCAGCTTCCCTCGTCGAACACCATCGGCGGGCGCAGTCCGTGGCGATGGTCATGATGGGGTTGTCGGTGGCGAACGTCGTCGGGGTACCGCTGGCCACTGGAGTGGGTCTGGCCATGGGATGGCGTAGCGCGTACGTCATCGTCGCGGTCATCGGCGTGGTGACCGTCGTGGCGCTGCTCGCGTGGGTACCGCAGGTCGGGGCGTCTCCGTCTGGGGGTCCGTTGGCCGAGCTCGGCGCGTTACGGCGCCCACAGGTGTTGCTCACCTTGGGTGTCGGGATCGTCGGGTTCGGTGGAATGTTCGCGCTGTACACCTACATCTCACCAGTACTGACCAGCGTGGCCGGCTACTCCGTCGGCGCGGTGCCCCTCGTGCTCGCCCTCTACGGCGGCGGCATGGTCGCAGGCAACTTCCTGGGCGGGTGGTTGGCCGACCGTGCGTTGATGGCCGGCCTCATCGGGTTGTCCGTTGCGCTGGCCGTCGCGCTGGCCCTGTTCTCGCTACTCGCCGCCCGTCCCGTCGCCGCGGTCGTGATGGCAGTCCTCGTAGCGGTTGCGGGTTCGGCGATGGTGCCTGGTCTGCAGACCCGTCTGATGGACACCGCCGCCGACGCGCAGACCCTGGCCGCTGCGCTCAACCACTCCGCGCTCAACGTGGCCAACGCCCTCGGTGCGTGGCTCGGGGGGCTGGTGATCGCGGCAGGTTTCGGCTACACCGCCCCCGCGTTGGTCGGTTCAGCGCTCGCCGTCGGCGGACTGGGAGTACTGGTTGTTTCGGTGCTGGCGCAGCGTCGAACGGACCGTCAGTCCCGGGCTGGCGTGCCGCAGGCGGAGCTGATCCGCGCCTGACCGGCCGCGGCTCCCCGATCCGCCGGGTGTTCCGTGCCACCATGGCTGCGTCGGTCGGGTGAAGAGAGGCAACACATGGGTCTTACTCCAGAGGAAGTTCGCGACGTCACCTTCCCGCGCGCACCCTGGGGGCGGCGCGGCTACCACGAGGACTCGGTGGACGCCTTCCTCGACTACGCCTACGCGGAGCTTGTCCGGCTGCGGGTGGACGACCGCGACTTGGCCCGGTTGAGCGAGGAAAACTACGCACTCCGTGAACAATTGGCGGCTCTCGGGGAACGGGCCACGCTGCCCACCGAGGGCGAGGCCGGACGTCATCACTACGCTGGGGCCAGTGACCGCGGCCGCTCAGCTCAGCATCTCTAGCGTCAATGTCAACGGGGTTCGGGCCGCCAGCCGCAAGGGACTGCTGGAGTGGCTAAGAGCCACCACAGTGGACGTGGTGTGCCTGCAGGAAACTCGCGCCGACGACGAGCAGCTCCGGATCGCACTGGCCGAGGCGCTGGACGGCGGCTGGCACGTCGAGTCCGCCGAACCGTCGGCCAAGGGCCGTAACGGGGTCGCCATCCTCACCCGGGCGAGGCCGAGCGCGGTGCGAATCGGCTTCGGCGCACCGGAGTTCGAACACTGCGGCCGCTACATCGAGGTCGATCTTCGCGCACCGACAGATACGGTGACGGTCGCGAGCCTGTACCTGCCCTCCGGCGAGGTGAATACCGCACGCCAGGATGAGAAGGAACGTTTCATGCTGGCCTTTCGGCCGCACCTGCGCCAGCTTGCGGATCGGCACGCCGTGGTCTGCGGCGATTGGAACATCGCACACACCGAGAACGACCTGAAGAACTGGAAGACGAACCACCGGTCATCCGGATTTCTCCCGCACGAACGGGAGTGGATCACCGAGCTCGTGACCGGGCTGGGCTGGGTAGACGTGGTGCGCACGCTGCACCCCGAGGTTGCTGGTCCGTACACCTGGTGGTCCTACCGGGGCCGGGCCTTCGACAACGACGCCGGCTGGCGGATCGACTACCACATGGCCACCGGCGAGCTCGCCTCCACCGCCAGCTGGGCTCAGGTGGAGCGCGCCAGTGAGCACGCGTTGCGCTGGTCGGACCACGCGCCAGTCACCGTCGGCTACCGCTGGGCGGCGTGAAGCGAGATCCTGGCCCGGTGGCTCACCATGGAAGGATCAACACCCATGTCCACCCCTGTAGCCAACGCTGCGCAGCCCCGCGTGCTCTCGGGCATCCAACCGACGTCCGACTCTTTTCACTTGGGTAACTACCTGGGTGCGTTACGGCAGTGGGCGCCGTTGCAAGACGACCACGAGGCGTTCTACTGCGTCGTCGACCTACACGCCATCACCGTGGAGCAGGATCCGGCGGTGCTCCGCAGGCGCACACAGGTGGCCGCCGCCCAAATCCTCGCCATGGGTATCGACCCCACCCGTGCCGCCTTGTTCGTGCAGAGCCACGTGCCCGAGCACACGCAACTGGCCTGGGTGCTCAGCTGCCTCACCGGCTTCGGTGAGGCAAGCCGCATGACGCAGTTCAAGGACAAGTCGCAGCGCTACGGCAGTGACCGCACATCGGTCGGGTTGTTCACCTACCCGGTGTTGATGGCCGCCGACGTGCTGCTGTACCAGACCGACCGGGTACCCGTGGGGGAGGACCAGCGCCAGCACCTGGAGTTGACCCGCGATCTGGCCGGGCGCTTCAACGCGCGTTACGGTGCCACGTTCACAATGCCCGAACCGCACATCATTTCCGGCGTGGCCAAGATTTACGATCTGCAGAACCCGACGGCGAAGATGAGCAAGTCCGCGTCAAGCCCTGCGGGCATCGTCGACCTGCTTGACACCCCCAAGGCCTCGGCGAAGAAGGTCCGCTCCGCGGTGACCGATGCGGGGCGCGACATCCGCTACGACGTCGGGGAAAAAGCGGGGGTGAGCAACCTGCTCACCATTCACTCGGCGTTGTCAGGTCGGAGCATCGCGGGGCTGGAGACCGACTTCACCGGGCGTGGCTACGGCGACCTCAAGGTTGAGGTCGCCGAGGTACTCACCGAATTTGTCGTACCGTTCCAGGCGGCTGTTCAATCCCATCTCGACGATCCCGCCGAGCTCGACCGCATTCTGGCCGACGGTGCGGAGCGGGCGCGTGCGGTCGCGGCGCCGACGTTGCGAACCGTGTACGAGCGTGTCGGCTTCCTCGGGGGTCCCTTGTGAACGACGGTAGGTCATGAGCTTTCTGGACAAGCAGCGGGCGGCTCGGCCGTGGCTGGACCACCTGGTGCGTGCGGGTCTTCGCTACAACGCCCAGAAGGGCGACTACTACGCCGCCGCAATCACCTACTTCAGTGTGCTTGCCCTGTTTCCCCTGGTGATGGTCGGTTTTTCGGTGGCTGGCTTTGTCCTCGCCGGACACCCCGAGCTGCTGACCCAGCTGCAGGACAGCATCACCAAAGGGGTGCCGGGGTCGATGGGAACCACGATCAACGAGCTGATCACCAAAGCCCTGGCGTCCAAGGGGGCGGTGGGAGTCATCGGGCTCGTGGGTTCGCTGTACGCGGGCCTCGGCTGGATGGCCAATCTGCGGGAAGCGCTCACCCAACAGTGGGACCAACCGCACAAAACTGGCTCCTTCCTGAAGACCAAGGTAGCCGACCTCGGGGCGTTGGCCGGTCTGGGTCTCGCGCTGGTGGTCTCGCTGACGCTGTCCGCGGTGGGCGGTGGCGGCTCGCGGCTCATCCTGGACGAGCTCGGCCTGAACACCCTGCCCGGAGCCTTCATCGTCACCGACGTGGTGGCGATCGTGCTGTCCATCGCGGCGACCTGGGCGTTGTTCGTCTGGGTGATCGCCCGGCTGCCGCGCGAACCGGTGTCCGGCCGCAGCGCGATGCGGGCCGCCTTGCTGGCAGCCGCCGCGTTCGAGGTGTTCAAACAGCTTGGCGTGTTCTACCTGCAGAAGGTGACCGCGGGTCCGGCCGGAGCTACCTTCGGTCCCATCATCGGCATCCTGGTGTTCTTCTACATCACCTCACGCCTGCTTCTTTTTGCGACGGCTTTGGCGGCGACCGCGACGGAGAACGAAGTGCCTGCGGCGACCCCGATTCCGGCTCCGGCAGTGATCGCTCCGCGGGTGAGTGTCACTCGGACGCTGAGCCTGCGGGCTGCCGTCGGCTTGGTGGGCGTCGGCGCGGTGCTGGGCGCGGGTTGGCGCCGGCGACATTAACCGCGCCAGACATTAACCGCGGCGGCGGCGGGCCCGCCGTGCCGCACCGAGCAAGCAGAGCAGCACCACCAGCCCGGCGCCGAGCAACGCGAGTCGTCGGGTGCTGGTCGAGGAATGTGCTGCGGTAGCTGGAGCCGCTGCGGCAACGGGTCCGGGCGGGGCCGGTGACGTCGTGGTGGCTGCGGACGGCGGGGCTGAGCCGGGTACCACCAGCTCGCCGACGGCGGTACCCGGCGCGAGCGCGAAACCGTAGTCCAACAGAGCTGCAGCCTGTTGCTCGGGCGCCAACGGGATGCGCGTGCCGTCCATCAGCGTTGCCACGAGCCGGCGTCCCCCCCGTTGCGCCGCGCCGACGTAGGTCTGCCCGGCGTCGTTGGTAAACCCGTTCTTGCCGCCAATCGCCCCGGGGTAGTCCGTGAGCAGGTGGTCTTGGTTGGTAATGACGAACGGAGGCTTGTCAGCGTAGCCAGGGAACAGCACCGTCGGCGTGGACGCGAGCTGGGCAAAGACGGGGTTCGCGATGTCGTGGCGGAAGATCAGCGCCAGATCATAGGCCGACGTGCTCATTCCCGGCCCGTCCAATCCGGAGGGCGTGATGGCGCGCGTGTCGGTGGCGCCCAAGGACGCCGCGAGCGCGTTCATTGCCCGCACGGTTGCCGCGTCGCCGCCCATGCGAGCCGCCAAGGCATGGGCGGCGTCGTTGCCCGACTGCAGCAGCAGTCCCAGCATCAGCTCGCGCACGGTGTACCGGCCGCCCGGCCCCACACCGACTCGGCTGCCCTCGACGTCCGCGTCCGCTTGCGTGGCGGTGATCACCTCGCCCAGTGGTAACGCGTTGAGCGCGACCGCGGCGGTGAGGAGCTTCAACGTGCTGGCGGGCCGGTAGCGGCCGTGCGGATCCTTTGCGGCCAGCACCTGACCGGAGTCAAGGTCGGCGAGCACCCACGAGGCGGACGAAATGCCCTGCGGCACAGCAGGCGAACCCGGTATCGTGACGAGGCCGCAGCGTGCGAGCTGACCTCCGCCGACCGGACTGGCAGGCCGGGCCAGCGCAGCGGGCGGCCCCTGTCCTGGCTGAGGTACCTCCGAGAGGTCGATTACCGGCGGCGGGGCGAGGGCGAACGGGCACGCGTCGGTGTTCGGGGTAACGATCGGTGGTGGTGGCGCGGGCTGTGTCAGGACCGGCTGTGCGCCCGCTGTCATCGTGGAAGCCAGAGCCAACGCAAGGATGACGGCGATCGCAGCCAGCAAGGCGAGCGGGCGCGCGGGATTCGTCACGGGATCACGGTAACCGCATCGCCTGCGGGGCACTCACCCGTCGTCGGCACTGACCGTCACGTTTGCGTTGGTGCGGCGTGCGATCCGTCAACGAGCCCGGTATGCCGTGTCAAGGACAGTGCCCTGCCCGCCCTCTCCGATAGTCGACCTTCAGCAGGCGCACAGCCGGCTCCTAGGTTCGCGACCCAGTCTTGAGGCGTTCACACCACACCGACCCGAAGGGAACCATGACGATGAATCTGCAGACCGGCAGACGGCGCGCCCGCTGGGCCACCCGTGCTCTGGTGGCCCTGGGAGTGGCGGGAACGGTGGCCACCACCGCAGCGGCCTGCTCCGACAGTGCATCGCCGAGTACCGCCCCGCCCACAACAGCCACCACGCCCGCGTCGACACCGAGCACGAGCACGGCGACCGCCCCCTCGGTGTCGGCGGGTTCCGGTGCTGCCCACACGCAGTCCGGTGGCTCATGAGCACCGCCTCCCGGCGCTGGGCCGTCTGGAGCACCACCGCCCAGGTCGTCGTGACCGAACCACACGACGTTGACGCGGCACGGAACATCGTGCACACCGTTCTCGCCGAGGTGGACCAGGCATGCAGCCGGTTCCGCGCGGACTCGGAGATCCGCGCGCTGGAAGGCGCCTTTGGCCGCCCCTGCCGCGTGACGCCGCTGCTCGCCGAACTCATCGGCGCCGCACTGACGGCTGCGGAACAGACCGAGGGCAGCGTAGACCCGACCCTGGGACGCGAGCTGGTTTCGTTGGGCTACGACCGCGACTTTCGACTGATCGAAGACACCGGGCATGGGATGCGGGCCGTTCTGGTGCGTACCCCGGTGTGGTCGAAGATCCAGCTGAGCGGCACCACGGTGCGCGTTCCCGAAGGGGTGCAGCTCGACCTTGGTGCCACTGCGAAGGCCTTCGCCGCCGATCTCAGTGCCGCACGGGTTGCCGAGACGCTCGGGTGTGGTGCGTTGGTGAACCTTGGTGGAGACATCGCCACCGCCGCCCCGGCGCCGGCGAATGGATGGCAGATCGGCGTCCAGGATCTACCCGGTGAGCCGTCCTGTCAGCTCGCCCTGCCCGGGGGCGCAGCGGTGGCGACGTCGAGCACCCTGAAACGCACCTGGCAGCGGGGCGGACGCCAGGTCCACCACATCATCGATCCGCGCACCGGTCAGCTCGCCGACACGATGTGGCGCACCATCAGCGTGGTCGCCGACAGCTGCCTCCAGGCCAACACGCTCACCACCGCGGCGATCGTGCGTGCACTGAGTGCGCCGGGGTGGCTGCATCAGCATCGACTGCCGGCCCGCCTGGTCGACGCCGGGCAGGGGGTCACCACGTTATGCGGGTGGCCGGATGCCGCCAGGAGCGCTGCCTGATGGATGCGACGCTGTGGGCCCTCGGGCGGGGACGGGGGTGAGCGCCCTGGTGTTGCTGACGGTGGCGCTGCTGCTGGGAGTGCTCACCCGACAAGACGCCCCGCAATGTACAACTGTGTCCTCGGCTGGGCCTCGGTGACCATCGGTCACGCATCAATTGCCGGTCGTTCTCAGGCTTGCTTGTCCTCGATCACGGCCTCGGTAGGGGAGATGGCTTTCTCATCTGCCCGCGCCTTCGCCGCGGCCTCTCGCACCTCGAACACATCGGTGACGAAGCCACCGACTTCGCGAGTGATGTCTCGCACCGCACCAGTGAGGATCGTGGCGATGTGGCCGACGGTGTTCGCCCCGGACTCGGTCAGCTCTTGAAAGGCGTCCTTGCGGCGTTCGTACTTCCCGACCATCACGCAACGGTCCCTCTCGGTCGGCGGCGGCATTGTTCGGTCGACGATAGCCCGTAGGTGCGGAACGACCCACCTGATGTGGGCCCCCCGATGGCTGGGGGTGGTGTCGCCTGCGGTGCGGCGGCGCCGGCGACGCCGGCCCCGGGCGGGCACCGCGGGTGCCGGCGGCTGTGCGGACGACCGGGTATTCCTGTGCGCCCGAGTCAGCGTGCGAAGAGCAGGGCTCGCTTGACCTCTTGGATCGCCTTGGTCACCTGGATACCGCGAGGGCAGGCGTCGGTGCAGTTGAAGGTGGTACGGCAGCGCCACACACCGTCCTTGTCGTTGAGAATCTCCAAGCGCTCCGCGGCGCCCTCGTCGCGGCTGTCGAAGATGAACCGGTGCGCGTTGACAATGGCCGCGGGTCCGAAGTAGCTGCCGTCGGCCCAGTACACCGGGCACGAGGTGGTGCAGGCGGCGCAGAGGATGCACTTGGTGGTGTCGTCGAACCGCGCCCGGTCGGCGGCGGACTGGTAGCGCTCCTTGGTGGGCTCGTTGCCTGATGCGATCAGGTACGGCTTCACCGCGCGGTAGGCCGCGAAGAACGGCTCCATGTCCACCACAAGGTCCTTCTCCACGGGCAGGCCGCGGATCGGCTCGATGGTGATGGTGGTGGTCTTGCCCTTGGCCTTCAGCATGTCTCGCATCAAAACCTTGCACGCCAGCCGGTTCACGCCGTTGATGCGCACAGCGTCCGAACCGCACACTCCGTGGGCGCAGGAGCGGCGGAAGGTGAGCGTCCCGTCGAGGTACCACTTGATGTAGTGCAGCAGGTTGAGCACCCGGTCGGTGCGCTGGGCGGGAACCTGGAAGGAGTCCCAGCGTGCGTCGTCGGGGTTGTCCGCGTCGAAGCGACGGATCTTGACCGTCACCATCGTGGAACCCTCCGGCACCGGCGGCGGCTTGGGCCCGCTGGAGCGCTGGACGGTCTTGGTCTGCTCTGCAGTAGCCATCAGTACTTACGCTCCATCGGCTCGTAACGGGTCTGCACGACCGGCTTGTAGTCCAGACGAATGTCGGCCAGCAGGCCCTCGCCGTCCTTGTACGCCATGGTGTGGCGCATGAAGTTCACGTCGTCGCGCGTCTGGTAGTCCTCGCGCGCGTGGCCGCCGCGGGTTTCCTTGCGGGCCAGGGCGCCGACCACAGTAATCTCCGCCAGCTCGAGCAAGAAGCCCAACTCGACCGCCTCGAGCAGGTCGGTGTTGTACCGCTTACCCTTGTCCTGCACGGTGATTCGGGCGTACCGCTCCTTGAACCCGTGCACGTCGGAGAGTGCCTGCTTGAGCGAGTCCTCGTTGCGGTACACCGAGGCGTTGTTGTCCATCGACGCCTGCAGCTCGATGCGGATGTCGGCCACCCGCTCGTCGCCGTGTTCGGAGAGCACCTGCGCCATCCAGTCCTCGACCATGGTGGAGGGGGACTCGGGTAATTCGGTGTGGCTGACCCCGTTGGCGTACTCAGCGGCGGCAACGCCCGCGCGACGGCCGAAGACGTTGATGTCCAGCAGCGAGTTGGTACCCAGCCGGTTCGCGCCGTGCACCGAGACACACGCGCACTCACCTGCGGCATAGAGGCCCTTGACGATGGTGGTGTTGTCGCGCAGCACCTCACCGTGCACGTTGGTGGGAATCCCGCCCATCACGTAGTGGCACGTCGGGAACACGGGCACCGGTTCGACCACGGGGTCGACGCCGAGGTAGGTGCGGGAGAACTCGGTAATGTCCGGCAGCTTCGCCTCGAGCACGTCGGCGCCGAGGTGGGTGACGTCCAAGACGACGTAGTCCTTCTCCGGACCGCAGCCGCGGCCCTCCCGGACCTCCAGCACGATGGAACGGGCGACGATGTCGCGGGGCGCGAGGTCCTTGATGGTGGGGGCGTAGCGCTCCATGAACCGCTCGCCGTCGGCGTTACGCAAAATGCCGCCTTCGCCTCGCACGGCCTCCGAGATGAGGATGCCGAGCCCGGCCAGCCCGGTCGGGTGGAACTGGAAGAACTCCATGTCCTCCAACGGCAGGCCCTTGCGGAAGATTATGCCCAGCCCGTCGCCGGTGAGGGTGTGCGCGTTGGAAGAGGTCTTGTAGATCTTGCCGGTGCCACCGGTGGCGAAGATGACCGACTTCGCGCTGAACACGTGCAGCTCGCCGGTGGCCAGCTCGTAGGCCACCACGCCGGTGCACACCTGCCCGTCCGGGGTGTCGGTGAGGCACAGGTCCAGCACGTAGAACTCGTTGTAGAACTCCACCTCGTGCTTCACGCACTGCTGGTAGAGGGTCTGCAAGATCATGTGCCCGGTACGGTCGGCGGCGTAGCAGGACCGGCGGACGGCGGACTTGCCGTGGTCGCGGGTGTGGCCACCGAAACGGCGCTGGTCGATCTTGCCCTCCGGGGTGCGGTTGAACGGCAGCCCCATCCTCTCCAGGTCCAGCACCGCGTCGATGGCTTCCTTGGCCATAATCTCCGCGGCGTCCTGGTCCACCAGGTAGTCGCCGCCCTTGACGGTGTCGAAGGTGTGCCACTCCCAGTTATCTTCCTCGACGTTGGCCAGGGCGGCGCACATGCCACCTTGCGCCGCTCCGGTGTGCGAGCGGGTCGGGTACAGCTTGGTGAGTACCGCCGTACGGGCCCGCTGCCCGGACTCGATCGCCGCGCGCATCCCGGCGCCACCCGCGCCGACGATGATCACGTCGTACTTGTGTTCCTGCATCAGCAGCTCAGCTCCTGGTCTTGTCTCCGGCGGCTTTGGGGCGGCTCAGCGGATGTTGGGGTCGAAAGTGAAGATCACGTACGAGCCGAGCCCGACGATGAGCACCATCGAGACCGCGAGCAGCGCCTGCAACCAGAACCTCGTCTGGTCCTTGCGGGCGTAGTCGTTGATGACGGTGCGCAGGCCGTTGCCGCCGTGCAGCTGGGCCAGCCACAACATGGCCAGGTCCCACAGCTGCCAGAACGGACTGGCCCAGCGGCCGGCGACGAAGCCGAAGTTGATGCGGTGCACGCCGCCGTCGAGGATGTTCATGATCAGCAGGTGGCCGAGCACCAGCACAATGAGCGCCAGCCCGGACAGGCGCATGAACACCCACGAGTACATCTCGTAGTTGTTCCTGCTAGGTGAGTGCTTCTTGTAACCCGCGTGCGGTGCGCGCGGTGCGTCGACTGCGGCTGGGCGATCAGTGGTAGCAGACATGTCAGGAACCTCCCAGCAGATCGCGCACCGTGCGCTCCAACATGAAGTAGATGCCGGGAATCATCACGACAACCCACACGCCGACGATGACCCAGAGCATCGGGCGCTGGTAGCGGGCGCCCTTCTCCCAGAAGTCGACCAACATGATGCGAACCCCGTTGAGCGCGTGGTACAGCACGGCGCCAACCAGGCCGACCTCCATGAGGTTGACCAACGGGTTCTTGTAGGTGTCGATGACGCGGTCGTAGGTGTCGGGGGAGACCCGCACGAGCGCCGTGTCCAAGACGTGGACGAAGAGGAAGAAGAAAGTGGCGACACCGGTGATCCGGTGCGCGACCCAAGACCACATGCCCGGGTCGCCCTTGTACAGCGACCGGGTGCGCGGGGCATCGGGCGGAGCTGCTGTCGTGCTTGCCATCGCGTGCAACGCCTCCAACATCACTGGGTACGGCTCGGGGCGCACAGACGCGCCGAGGCAGTTCCACTTCTCCACCCGGTTGAGCCGACACCCGGACGGCAGGCGTGGTCCACGCCAGGTAAGAGCAGCGGATTAATGAATCGTAAACCGCAGGTGAAGTCACGTGCCAGCGGTGTGGGCCAGTGTGAGAAAGCAGACATAACAGCGGGCAGAGCAACGGCTCGCGAATTCTTCAGCCGATCAGCACGGCATAGCCCGGCTTGATGACCTCGTCGATGATCGCCAGGCGCTCGTCGAAATGCAGGAATGAGGACTTCATGGCGTTGATGGTGAACCGTTGCAGGTCGGTCCATCCGTAGCCGAAGGTTTCCACCAGCAGCAGCATCTCTGTGGTCATCGTGCAGTCGCTCATCAGCCGGTTGTCGGTGTTGACGGTCACCCGGAAGCGCAGCCGGGCCAGAAGGTCGAACGGATGCTCGGCGATCGAGGCGACGGCTCCCGTCTGCACGTTGGACGAGGGGCACAGCTCCAGCGGGATGCGTTTGTCCCGGACGTAGGAGGCGAGGCGGCCGAGCGTGGCGGTTCCGTTGGTCGCGACCGTGATGTCGTCGGTGATCCGCACACCGTGTCCCAGCCGTTCCGCACCGCACCACTGCAGCGCCTCGTGGATGGAGGGCAGCCCGAACGCCTCGCCCGCGTGAATGGTGAAGTGGGCGTTGGCCTGACGGAGGTACTCGAAGGCGTCGAGGTGTCGGGTGGGCGGATACCCGGCCTCGGCCCCGGCGATGTCGAAGCCCACCACACCGTCGTCGCGGTAGCGCACTGCGAGCTCGGCGATCTGCCGGGACTTCGCGGCGTGGCGCATGGCCGTCACCAGCACCCCGACCCGGATCTCCCGGCCCTGCACCCGTGCGGCGGACTCGCCCGCGCGGAAGCCATCAAGGACGGCTTGCACCACTTCGTCGAGGCCGAGACCGCCCTCCAGGTGCTGCTCAGGGGCGAAGCGTGACTCGGCGTACACCACGCCGTCGGCGGCCAAGTCCTGGGCGCACTCGTTCGCGACCCGGATCAGTGCTTCCCGTGTCTGCATCACCCCGACGGTGTGCGCGAAGGTCTCCAGGTAGCGCTCCAGCGATCCGGAGTCCGCGGCGGTGCGGAACCAGCGGGACAGGGCATCCGCGTCGTCGGCGGGGAGATCTGGGTAATCGGCCTGACGCGCAAGCTCCAGCACAGTCGATGGCCGCAGGCCGCCATCGAGGTGATCGTGCAGCAGCACCTTGGGTGCTCTGCCGATCGAACTGCGGTCCAGCGGCGTGGTCATCGACGTTGCAACCGGTCCTCGAACTCCCGCTCCAGGTGGCGCCAGGCTTCCGCTTCACCGTCGTAAGGCGCGCTCGGTGCGAGGCGGGTGGGGTCTGGGCGCAGGACGAAGGAGACGTACCAGCCCAGCGGCGCCGAACCGGCCAGCGCGGCGGCGACCCGATGGTCGTTCGCCGCCTCGGCGGCATCACGGATGAGCTCGACCGCCAGCTCGAGCTGGACGCGGTCCACCGCTGCCGGGCCCTCGGCGATGTCGTCGGCGATGCCCGGAAGCACGTACACGTTCTCGGCGCTGACCTCGATGTCCAACTCGCCCGCTATTGCGGCCTGCTTGACCTCCTCGTAGGTGCTCAGTTGAGCCAGGTCGTTGTCATCGGATTCGGCGAGGTGCCGAAGGAGTGCGCGCGTGGACGTGAAGACGTCGATTTTGCCGTCCGTGGCGAGGAAGATCGGCGTGTCATCGACGTAGCAGCGCAGGGTGTACAACTCATCGCCGGTGGTGATGATGGTGATGGGATCAATGCCTACCTCGGCCCAGAAGCCGTCCTCGGTCTCGGTCTCGTCCTCGTCCTCGGTCTCGTCCTCGTCGTCGGAGTCCTCGTCCAGGTCCTCCTCGGCGTCCTCTTCCGGGTCGTCATTCGGCTGCGCGGCAAGCAGCTCCGCTTGGGCTACGGCAAGGGTGTCGGCATCGACCTCGGGCAGGAACACCAGGTTGTCCAGCGCGTCTACTACTTCGTCCCATCGGTTCGAAAGCACCGTTCCGACCTCGTCCCACAGCTTTTGTCCCTCCTTACCGAGGAATGCGCCCGCGCCGGAGGAGAGCAATGCGAAGCCGTCTGCGGAGTCGAGCACCTCGATGACCGTGTCGAGCTCACAGACCTCTCCGAGGGTGCGCACCATCTGCAGGGTGTCGTCCAGCCGGTTGAGCGTCCACGCGTCGGGTTCGCCCGCGGCCAGCTCAGGGACGCCGATGATGTCGTAGCGGTGTGCATCGTCGGGTTCGAGCTCGGCGACCGCAAGACCGGTGACCGCTGACCACGCGGGGTGCTCGACCAGATCGTGCTCCTCGACCGTGCGGATGAACGTGGCGAGCTCGGCGACGTCGTCGAAGCAGTACAGATGCTCTTCGTGGCCGAGGAACGCCTCCCACTCCTCGCCGTCCTCCCGCCACCGCGGTGCCCAGAGCGTGATCAGGTCACCCTCGGTGAGGACGAGCTCGACCGGAATGATGTCCTGTGCCATGGGTGCAAGCCTAACGGCGGCAACGATCTTCTGTCGCTGGGCATTGACGTGGGCCGCCCTATCCTGCGCTCATGTACGTGCAGCTGATCGACCACCCACTTGCGGCCGCGCGTCTCACGACAATGCGGGACGAGAACACCGACAACGCGGGCTTCCGTACGGCGCTGCGGGAGCTGACAGTGCAGACTCCGGTCGCCACCACAACGGGCGTACAGCTGGCGAACCCGCCGTTGTTGGTGCCCGTGCTGCGCGCCGGCCTTGGCATGGTTGACCGGGCGCATGCGCTCATCCCGGAGGTGCGAGTGGGATTTGTGGGCCTCGCCCGCGACGAGGCGACGCACCTGCCGGTGCCCTACCTGCAGTCGCTGCCCGCGGATTTGTCGGCGACGCCGGTGTTCGTGCTGGCCACGGGTGGCTCGATGATTCACGCGGTGCGACTGCTGGCGGCGCGCGGCGCGAGCGATGTGACGGCGATCTGCGCGCTCGCGGCTCCAGAGGGTGTCGAGCGCCTCGCTGCCGCAGACCTTCCGGTGCGGCTGGCCACCCCGACGAACTCCTGCACGGCGACAAGAGCGACACCGGCGACGACGAGCCACCGTGATGTGCAGCCCCGTGACTTCTCTGCGACGGCGTCAAACTGCCGCTAGCGCGGACCGAACTGGCGGTCACCCGCGTCCCCGAGGCCCGGCACGACGAACGCGGCGTCGTTCGGCGTGCGCCACCACCTCGGCGGGAACGGCGGCCGGGATCTTCCCGAGGATCTGGCCGATGATGCGGGTGTGCTCCACCCCGATCAACCCGTCGTGTGCGGCGGCGGCAGTACAGGGCTGGGTCGGGGAGAGCAGCGGCCCGGTCAACGCGCGCCGCGACCCGCTTACCTCCGCGGCGCGGATCCGGGCCCGGGCGTCGCGCTCGGAGATCCGCAACACCTGGTGCAGACGCCGGTGCAGCGTGCGGTGACCCAACTGCACCGCCACCCCTTGCTCCGCGGCCTGGCTGAGCACCTGGTGATCCACCGCCGACACTTTCCGGCGTGCCACCTCCAACGCCCGTAACGCGAACAACAATTGCGGCGTCTCCAACGGCGCAGCCGTCGCGGCGAAGGAGTTCCTCCATACCCGCAGCGAGCAACGCCAACTCCCGTTCCGCCGAGGTCACCGACCACCCACCAACCATGACTAGATCGCACGTTCGAAGACCGACAATTCTTGAAGCTCTACGCCGATCGTCGGTCGCGAAGCCACCCTCGCAGTGCAGCTTGCAGGGCCTCATCAAATAGGGTCGCGGTGTCCTCCCCAGGGGTGCTGGTAAATCCGAGGAGCTCAAGAGAGACCAGCCCATGCAGTGACGCCCATAACGCGGTCGCCACCAGTGGCGCATCATCGGTGCGCAACAAGTCGGCGCGTACTGCCCGAGTCGCCGCGTCGAGCACCGGCTCGAACGTTGCTCCAGCGACCTGCTGTGCGCCGGCGTCGGGCTCAAAGCTGGCGAGCGCGCCGCCGAACATCACCGCGTATAGATGCGGGTCGTCCAACGCGTGGGCGCGATAAGCCCGTCCGAGTGCTTCGAGGTCGAGACGCGGATCATCGGTGACCGGCACTGCGCCCTGGCTGGCGCCGAACCGGGCAAACGCCTCGACGAACAGGGCCTGCAACAGGGCTGCCTTGTTGCCGAACAGGCCGTAGACCGCGCTGGTGGAGGTGCCGACGTCGGTGGCCAGACCACGCAGGCTCAGCGCGGACACGCCGCCGCGGGAGACACGCTCCGCCGCACGGTGCAGTAGCTGCTCCCGAAGGTCGTCGTCGTAAGTCTTCGGGCGGGGCACTGGACAACCATACCGTAACGGTGTTTCATAACACTGTCAGCTAATGAGGGAGCGGAGAGCACTGATGGCATCGATTCAGCAAGGCAGGTTCACCGCACAAGTCGACGACGCGGGAGCCGTGGTCTTCCTCATCGGCATGCGGTTCAACGCGGTGCGGCGGCTCGATCAATGGTGGCCAACCGTCACGGCGATGCCGAAGATGCTGCGACACTTGGACTCCCGGCCGGATGCCGGATTGCTCGGCTACCACCAGTGGCTGGGCCTAACGACGATCCTGTTGTCCTACTGGCGCAGTGCCGAGCACCTGCAGCGCTTCGCCAGCGACCCCGATGCACCGCATGCCCCTGCCTGGCGCGCCTATCAGCGGCGGCTTCGCAAGGCCTCCGTCGGGGTGTGGCACGAGACATATGTGTTACACCCCGGACAGTACGAGACGGTCTACGTCGACATGCCGCCGTTCGGGCTCGCGGCCGCCACCCGCAGCGTGGCCGTCGGTGCTGGGACTCGAACCGCCAAACAGCGCCTGGCACGAGTCGGTACTCAGTAGCGCAGGATCTTTTCCATCATGCCGACTTCCTTACCGCCACCGGAGCACAGCCGCCCGATCGTGGCGAACCCCAGCCGCTCGTGAAACCGCTGGGAACCCGGGTTCGCGGGCACCGCGTTGACTTCGCAGGTGATTCGGGGGGCACCCAGCGCCTGGGCGTGCTTCCGCACCTCGGCGTAGAGCTGAGTACCCAGCCCGGCGCCGCGTGCGTCGGGAGCGACCACCACCCGGTCCACGTAAAGGAAATCGGGGTACCGCTCACTGAACCACCGGTAGTTCGCGCTGGCGTATGGCAAGCCGGGACGCAGTGCGACCAGCAGGCACTCCAACGTATCGACGGTGAGCGCCACGGCGCTCAGGTTCACCAGCTCGGTGAGCTGGGCGAGGTCCAGCGCGTTGACGGCGGGCACCGCCGCGTTGTTCAGTTCCAGCAATGTCGGGAGGTCGGCGAGCGTCACGCTCCGTGAAGAAGTCATGCTGGCATTCTCACCCGGGAGCATCGGTAGCCCAGCGGTGAGCTCGCTTACTCGCCGAGTCCGGAGACGCGCAACGTGATGTTGAGCCGGCCGTGCCCGAGTCCGTTGTCGACGGTATTGCTGCCCGGATGAATGCGGGTGACGCCGTGGTAGGCGTAGCGCGACGGGCCGCCGAAGACGAAGAGATCGCCCGAGCGAAGCTCCACATCGGTCCACGGCTTGTTCCGGCTGGTGGTGTTGCCGAACCGGAACACACAGGCGTCGCCAAGGCTGAGCGAGACGACCGGATCGTCGGCCCGTTCGTCCTTGTCCTGGTGCAGGCCCATTCGCGCGGCGTCGTCGTAGAAGTTGATCAGCGCGGTGTCGGGACGATACCCATCGGCCGCTTCCTGATACGCGGCGGCGACGGCGTCGCGTCCTAGCTCACCGAGCCAACCGGGGAACGGAGTCACGGGTGCCCCGTCGATGTCATCGGCTGTTCGGGTGTAGCGGTAGGGGCGCCAGTGCCAGCCCAGGCACACGGTGTGCACGCTCATTTGTCCACCCGTGGGGGTGCGAGCCGCACGCATCGGTGCAGGACCCCTCGCCCACTCGCGGCAGGACTTGACCAGCGCCCGTTGGGTGTCGGTGTCCAGCCAGTCCGGCAGGTGCACCGCACCTGGCGCGAGCACGGTGCGCGCTCTCATGCGGCGTCGTGCAGGACGAGGGCGAGGGTGTGCCGGTGTCCGGAGCGGACGACGCTGACGCCGTGGCGCATTGGCGCCTTGGACCAGCCGCGCTTGGACGGCACCGGCCGCTCGCTGGTGGTGAACACCAGCGCCTGCCCGTGTCCAAGCGTGATCGACGTGCCGCGGGACTGCGCGCGTGGCCGCTGCTCGAGCATCAGGAACTCCCCGCCCGTGTGGTCCGCGCCTGGAGCGTTCAGCCCGACTACAACCTGCATCGGGAAGTACAGCTCGCCGTACAGGTCCTGATGCAAGGCGTTCCAATCGCCGGCGCCATAGGTGAACAAAATCGGCGTGGGACGCGTCTGTCCCGCGGTGTGGCACAGGTCGAGCCAGTCACTGAAATCGTCCGGCCAGGGCGCAGGCCGCCCCAGCTTGTCCGCCCAGTCTCGCGCGATCGGCAACAGGTGCGGCCAAAATGCGGCCCGCAGCCGCGCCACCGGCTCGGGCACCGGGTTGGCGAAGTAGCGGTATCGACCTTTACCGAAGCGGTAGCGCGCCATGTCGATCGTGGAACGGAACAGCTCGTCATGCTCGAACATGGACACGAACTCGGCGCACTGCTCAGGCGTCAGAATCGGGGACGTCAGGGCGCAGCCGAGCTCGTTCATGTCCTCGGTCATCCGCGTCCAGTCCAGCCCTTCGACGACGGTGCTCATGCTGCCTCCAGGCGCAGCAGGGCGGCTTTGGCCTCGGCACCGCCGGCGTAGCCCCCGGCGGTGCCGTCCGAGCGGACGACGCGGTGACACGGAAGGACGACAGGCAGGGGGTTGGTCGCGCACGCGCTCCCCACCGCGCGGACCGCCTTCGGGCTACCGACGTCTCGAGCGAGGCTCGCGTAGGTGGCGGTGCTGCCGTAGGGGATGTCCGGTAGATGCGCCAGGACATTGGCCCGGAATCCGCTGGAGAGCTGCCGGTCCAAGGAGACGTCGAACGTCCGGCGTCGGCCGGCGAAGTACTCGTCCAGCTCGTGGGCGACGATGTCGAGCCGGGCCGGGGCGTGCAGGATCCGTGGGCTGATGCGGTCGGCGAGCGTGGCCAGCACCCGGTCATGATCTTGGCTGGCGAAGGCGACCTGGACGAGTCCCCGCTCGGTGGCGGCGAGCAGCAGTTGCCCGACCGGGGTGTCGATCGTCCGGTACGCGAGATCCAGAATGCCGGCAGACTCAGCAGCGGCCGCGAGGCGGCCCTGCAGACGGCCCATCGTGGGTTCGTCGACCGGACGGGCCAGCACGTCAACGGGCGTGCGGTGGTTGGTGGTCATGATGGTGCTCCTTGGTAGGTGGCTCTCAGGCGCTTCATGCCGTCAGCCGCGGCCCGGCGCGCTGCGCTCTCGGAGTTCTGCAGAAGTGTGGCGACCTCGGCGAAGGGCAGGCCGGCCACGTGGTGGTAGGCGATGGCCTCGCGTTGCTTACGGGGCAACGACCGCAGCGCCGTCCACAATTCGTCATCCATGGGCTGGTCCTCGGCCAACGGCGCGTCGGGGACCTCCTCCAGCGGAAGGGGATTGCGACTGTGTGTACGGTGCTGATCGATGGCCTTGCGTTTGGCGATGGTGACCAGCCAGGCTTGGACGTTGCTGCCGGCGGGGAGGTCGGGATAGGCGCGTAGCGCGGACAGGAAGGTCTCCGACCAGGCGTCCTCGGCGTCGTACGGGCCCAGCACCGCGCGACAGACCCGCAGAACGGTCGGTCCGTGCTCGGTCACGATCTGCTCGAACGGCTTCATGCTCACCCCCCGTAGACGTTGCTGCCATGGAAAACGTGAGATTTCGTTCAGCGTAAGGCGAAGGTCGCAACTATCTGTCGCACTTTGCGGCCGGCAACGCGGAAGGCAGCCCGGGGCTCGGTGCGCATCGACGCTCGGGCGGGCTGAGAAGCCTCCGCTTGACCTTGACCGCACTCCAGGTCCTACCGTCGTCCTCGTGACCCAGTCGATCGGCGAGATAGCAGAGTCGTTGACCATCTCGGTGGATGCCGTGCGCTACTACGAGCGGATCGGCCTCATCCAGCCGCCCCATCGTGACTCCGCCGGCAGGCGGCGTTACACGGATGACGATGCCGGGTGGCTCCAGTTCCTCGTCCGGATGCGGGCAACGGGAATGCCGATCCGGCTGCTCCAAACCTACGCAACAGCGAGGACATTGGGAGACAGCAGTATCGGTCGGCGTCGGCAGATTCTGGTCCAGCATCGGGCCGAGGTTGCCGCACGCATCACAGAGCTCACCGAGAGCCTCGCCGTCATCGACTACAAAATCGACAACTACACGCGGATCGAGGCCGACCTGGCCGCGACCACACCGAAGGAGATTTCCGCATGACAGATGCCCGCAAGACAATGCCCACCCGCTCGCTCGGATCACTCGAAGTCAGCGCCCAGGGACTCGGCTGCATGGGCATGAGCGCGTTCTACGGTCCGCGCGACGACGCCGAGTCCACCGCCACCATCCACCGGGCGCTCGACCTCGGCGTGACGCTGCTGGATACCAGTGACATGTACGGCCCGCACACGAACGAGCGCCTCGTCGGCGCGGCTATCGCCGACCGCCGCGAGCGAGCGGTGGTGGCGACCAAGTTCGGTATCACCGCGGACGCCAACGGCAAGCGGGGCGTCAATGGCACCCCAGAGTACGTGCGTTCCTCCTGCGACGCGTCCCTGCAGCGGCTCGGTATCGACCACATCGACCTGTACTACCTGCACCGAGTGGACCCCGACACGCCCATCGAGGAGACGGTGGGGGCGATGGCTGAGCTGGTGAGCACTGGCAAGGTGCGCCACCTCGGCCTGTCCGAGGCGGGAGCGTCCACGCTGCGCAAAGCCGCTGCGGTGCACCCGATCTCGGCGTTGCAGAGCGAGTGGTCGCTGTGGAGCCGCGACATCGAGGCCGAGATCGTGCCCACCGCGCGGGAGCTGAACATCGGCATCGTGGCTTACTCGCCCCTGGGGCGCGGGTTTCTCACCGGGGCGATCACCTCTCCCGCGGACTTGGCCGACGACGACTTCCGCAAGGCCAACCCGCGTTTCGCCGAGGACGCATTCCAGGCCAACATGGCCGTCGTCCGCGGGCTCGAGGAGCTCGCGGCTGACAAGGGCGTGACGGCGGGGCAGCTCGCACTGGCGTGGGTGGCCTCCCGTGGCGGAGACGTGGTGCCGATCCCAGGGACCAAGCGTCGGAAGTACCTCGAGCAAAACGTCGAGGCGGCAACCTTGGACTTGACGGCCGACGACCTGGCGCGAATCGATCGGGTGGCGCCTGCGGAGTCGTTCACCGGCAGCCGCTACCCGGAAGCGGCCATGCGCGGAGTCGGCATCTGAGGTCTCCCGGAAGGTGTGGGACCTACGCGCTGGGTGACGAGGCGGACCAATCCGGTCACCTCGGCCTGGGTCGTTCTCGGATGGACGGGCTCGATCACTGGCGCGAGGGACGGTGGCCAAGGGCGGTGCACATCTCCTTCCGCAGGCGGGCCAGTCGTAGGGCGGCCTGCTCGCGCGCGGTCGGGAGCGCCGTCCGATCAGTCACCGCCGCAACGACTTCCAGGTAGCACTTGAGCTTCGGTTCGGTGCCGGACGGACGAACCACCACTCGGACATCCGCACCGTGCAGCACCACCGCGTCGGTGCGCGGAAGGAGGTCCTGGGCTTCCACCGCGGCCGTGTCCAGCTTGGTGGGCAACGTCGCCCGTAGCCGCGCCATCATGACGTCAATTTCCGCACGGTCGTCCACCCGGATGGCCAGCTGCCCGCCCGCGTGCAGCCCGTGCGCCAGGGTCAGCTCATCCAGACAATCGAGCAACGTGCGACCGGCCGCCTTCAACCCGGCGGCCAGGTCGCAGACCAACACCGCGGCAGAGACACCGTCTTTGTCGCGCACCGCATCCGGGTCGACGCAGTAGCCAATTGCTTCTTCGTACGCGTACACCAAGCCCTCGCCTGCCCGCACCAACCACTTGAACCCGGTCAGCGTCTGGACATGCCGCACCCCGCGGGCTGCGGCAATCTCACCGAGTAGCTGCGAGCTGACGATAGTGCTGGCCACCAGTGGGTTCGGCCTTGTCGTGGTTGCCATGACGTAGTCGCCGAGGAGTACCCCGGTTTCGTCACCGCGCAACATGCGCCACCCGTCTTCCCCGCGCGCCCCGATAGCGCAGCGGTCCGCGTCGGGGTCGAGCGCGATCGCCACGTCGGCGTCCACCTCTGCGGCCAGGGCCAACAGCGCGTCGCATGCGCCGGGCTCCTCCGGATTCGGAAACCGCACCGTCGGGAAATCCGCATCCGGTTCGGCTTGGCTGGCGACGACGTGCACGTCGGTGAACCCCGCGCGCCGCAGCCCTTCGACGGCGATGGCGCCACCCACCCCGTGCATCGGCGTCAGCGCCACCCGTAACGCGCGCGCTGAGCTGTACGGCAGGCTGGCGACCCGCTCGAGATAGGTCTCCACCACGTCGTCAGCGGTGCCCGGTGCCGGTGTTGCGTGGGGTACATCCCGCGCCCGGCCGACGGCGGCAATCGTGGCCTCGATCTCTTCGTCACTCGGCGGTATCAGCTGCGCGCCGCCGGACAGGTACACCTTATACCCGTTGTCACCCGCTGGGTTGTGCGACGCCGTGATCTGCACCCCCGCGGCGGCTTCCCATGCGCGAACTGCAAACGCGACCAGCGGCGTCGGTACCGGCTCCGTGAAGGTGCGAACGTCGAAGCCGGCGGCCACCAGCACCCGCGTGGCGGCGGCGGCGAACGCAGCACTGCCATGCCTCCCGTCCCGCCCCAGCACCACTACACCGCCGTGGAGACCCTGGGTCTGCAGCCAGTGCGCGAGGCCCGCGGTGGTGCGGATGACGACGGCGACATTCATGCCGTTCGGCCCGGCGCGTACCGGTCCGCGCAGGCCTGCGGTGCCGAAGCTCAGCGGCGCAGTGAAGCGCTCGGCGAGCGCGTCGGGGGAGAGCTGGCTCAACTCCGCACGGGTGGCCGGATCGGGATCACCGTCCAGCCACGCTCGTACCTGTTCCTCGAGGTCGCTCATTGCGCACCGTGGGCGCCGACGGCACGTGCGGTCACAGGCCGCTCAGTAGCCCGTGCAGCAGCTCACCCATTCGCGTCGCTGCTGCCGCGCCCGCGGCAAGTACCTCCGCGTGGTCCAACGGCTGCCCGGTCATGCCCGCGGCGAGGTTGGTCACCAGCGAAATGCCCAGTACGGCAGCGCCTTCGGCACGGGCGGCGATCGTCTCGTGCACTGTGGACATCCCTACCAGGTCGGCGCCGATGGCCCGCAGCATGCGGATCTCCGCAGGCGTCTCGTAGTGCGGTCCCGGCAGCCCGGCGTAGACGCCTTCCTCCAGTGTCGGGTCCAACGCTCGGGCGGCACCACGTAGCACGGGGGAGTAGGCGTCGGTGAGGTCGACGAAGCGAGGGCCCACCAGCGGAGAAGTCGCCGTCAGGTTCAGGTGATCGGCGATCAGCACCGGCTGACCGACCTGCATGCCGCTGCGTAGGCCGCCAGCAGCATTGGTCAGCACCACCGTCCTCGCACCGGCCGCGCACGCCGCCCGCACTGGATGCACCACCTGCGCCAGGCCGTGGCCCTCGTACGGGTGCGTGCGACCCAGCAGCACCAACGCCCGCGATCGGCCGACCTGTACCGAGCGCACCGTGCCCTGCTGGCCGGCCACGCGCGGCGGGGTGAACCCGGGTAGCTCCGCCATGGCCAGCTCGACGTCGGCGTTACCCAGCCCGTCGGCCGCAGGGCGCCAACCGGAGCCGAGTACCACCGCAACGTCATGGTGCGCAAAGCCCGTTCGCCGACCGATCGCCTCGGCCGCGAGGGTCGCGGCGTGGGCGGGATCGGCGGATACGTCGCACTCGCGGCTGCTCACAGCCGTAAACAGTAGGACCAACCTCACCGGCAGCGCAGACCGTCAGGCTATTAGCATCATCGCAATGACGACGGAGTCGGCCCACGACGATGCCAGCCTGCCCGCCAGCGCCCTGGTCCACGCAGCGGACGACATCTCCGAGCAGGCCTACGGTGCGTGGCGCACTGCGGTGGCCGGGGTGCTGGCCAAGGCGCGCAAAGTCGATGCGGCGGAACTGGACGCGGAGCCAGAGCGGCTGCTGGACACGCTGACCTACGACGACATCACCATCAAGGCCCTCTACACCCCGGCCGACGCGCTGCCCGAGCACCCGCTGCCCGGCAGCGCGCCGTTCACCCGAGGCCGCAACGCCCACCGTGACCCCACCGTCGGCTGGCACGTCTGCACCCGGCACGGACTGGAGTCGGCCGACGCGGACCCGGAAGCGATCAATCGGGCGGTGCTGAACGACCTGGAGAACGGTGTCACCTCACTGTGGTTGGCCGTAGGCGGCGACAACCTCCCGCACTCGGTGCTCGCCCAGGTGCTCGACGGGGTGTATCTGGATCTCGCCCCCGTGGTGCTCGACGCGGGAGCAGAGTTCACGGCCGCCGCACGGGCGCTGTTCGCCGTCATCGACCACAGCGGCGAGTTCGAGTCGGCGGATGTCGAGGCATCGCTGGGCGCGGACCCGCTTACGGTGTTGACGCGTACCGGCGAAGACCTGCTGGCCGAGGCCGTCGAGCTGACCAAGGAGACGATCGCCCGCCCTGGTGCGCTGCGGACGTTGATCGTGGACGGGACCGTGTTCCACGATGCAGGAGCCGGCGATGCCCAGGAGCTGGGAGCCTGCCTGGCTGCGGGCGTCGAGTACCTGCGCGCACTGACCGATGGCGGGGTGGACACCGCGGATGCGTTGGGGCAGATCGAGTTTCGGCACGCGGCCAGTGACGACCAGTTCCAGACCATCGCCAAGTTCCGCGCGGGACGCCGGCTGTGGGCGCGGGTCGCTGAGGCGTCAGGGGCGCCAGAAGCCGGTGGCGCCCATCAGCACGGTGTGACCTCGACGGCGATGATGGCGCAGCGCGACCCGTGGGTGAACATGTTGCGGACGACGCTGGCCGCCTTCGGTGCCGGAGTCGGGGGTGCGGATGCGGTCACCGTGCTGCCCTTCGACGCGGTGATCCCCGGTGGCGCCCCGGAGGTCTCCGACGCCTTTGCTGCCCGCATCGCCCGTAACACACAGCTGCTGCTGCTCGAAGAGTCGCACCTCGGCCGGGTGATCGACCCCGCAGGCGGGTCCTGGTATGTCGAAAACCTGACCGATGCCATGGCGCAGCGGGCGTGGGGGTTCTTCCAGGAGGTCGAGGCCGCCGGCGGCTTCCGGGCGGCTTTGTCCGGCGGGTTGCTCGCCGAGCGCATCGGCCTCACCCGTGCCCAGCGCGACGACGACGTTGCGCACCGCCGCAAGGCTCTCACCGGGGTGAACGAGTTCCCCAACCTGGACGAGGCGCCGATACCCGCGACCACCGCGTCCGAAGGCGCGGGCGCCTTGCCTGCCGTTCGCTACGCCGCGCAGTTCGAGCAGCTGCGTAACCGCTCCGACGCACACCTGGCGACCGCGGGTACCCGGCCGACGGTGCTGCTGGCCACCCTCGGACCCATCGCCGAGCACAACGTGCGCGCAGGGTTCATCACCAATCTGCTCGCGGCAGGCGGCATCGTGGCTGTCAATCCCGGGCCCCTCGACTCCCCGAAAGCCATCAGCTCGGCGTTCACCGCGGCCGACAGCCCGGTGGCCATCGTGTGCGGAACCGACAAGCGGTACGCCACTGCAGGGTCCGACGCCGTCCAGGCTTTGCGCGACGCCGGTGCCGCTGGAATCCTCGTCGCCGGCGCGAAGAAAGCCTTCCCCGAGCACGAACATCAACCCGACGGATTTCTCGGCGTAGGAGTCAACGCCGTCGCCGCACTGACCGGACTACTCGAGACGCAGGGGGTCAAGTGAGCATCCCGAACTTCGCCGAGGTCGCCCTGAACGGCACCGGCGGCGACAACGACGGCCTTGCGCCCAGCGTCGCCGATACCGAGAGCTGGACCGCCGAGGTGGCGTCCGCGGCTGGTCAGCCGGTCGAGGAAGTGGTGTGGTCGACACCGGAGGGTATCGACGTCAAACCGGTCTACACCCGAGCCGACCTGGACGAGATCGTCGAGGGCGAGCACCCTTACCCCTTGGGCAGCTTCCCCGGCGCCACCCCGTACCTGCGCGGGCCGTACCCGACGATGTACGTCAACCAGCCATGGACCATCCGCCAGTACGCGGGCTTCTCCACCGCGTCGGACTCCAACGCCTTCTACCGGCGCAACCTCGCTGCCGGACAGAAGGGCCTGTCGGTCGCGTTCGACCTGGCCACGCACCGCGGCTACGACTCCGACCACCCGCGGGTAGCCGGTGACGTCGGGATGGCCGGGGTGGCCATCGACTCGATCTACGACATGCGCGAGCTGTTCGACGGCATCCCGCTGGACCAGATCACCGTGTCCATGACCATGAATGGTGCCGTGTTGCCCATCCTGGCGCTGTACGTGGCCGCCGCCGAGGAACAGGGCGTCAAGCCGGACCAGCTGGTCGGGACCATTCAGAACGACATCCTCAAAGAGTTCATGGTCCGCAACACCTACATCTACCCGCCGAAGCCGAGCATGCGGATCATCTCCGACATCTTCGCCTACACCTCCGCCAAGATGCCCCGCTACAACTCCATCTCCATCTCCGGATACCACATCCAAGAAGCCGGGGCCACAGCCGATTTGGAGCTGGCCTACACCCTCGCCGACGGGGTGGAGTACATCCGCGCCGGCCTCGCCGCCGGCATGGACATCGACTCCTTCGCCCCCCGGCTGAGCTTCTTCTGGGCCATCGGGATGAACTTCTTCATGGAGGTGGCCAAGCTCCGGGCCGGGCGGCTGCTGTGGGCGGAGCTGGTGGCCCAGTTCGAACCGAAGAACACCAAGTCGCTGAGCCTGCGCACGCACAGCCAGACCTCCGGGTGGTCGCTCACCGCGCAGGACGTGTTCAACAACGTGGGCCGCACCTGCATCGAGGCGATGGCTGCCACCCAGGGACACACCCAGAGCCTGCACACCAACGCACTGGACGAGGCCCTGGCCCTGCCCTCGGAGTTCGCCGCCCGCATCGCGCGGAACACCCAGCTGTTGCTGCAGCAGGAGTCCGGCACCGTGCGCCCGATCGACCCCTGGGGCGGTTCCAGCTACGTCGAGAAGCTCACCCACGACCTCGCCGCCCGGGCCCGCGCGCATATCCGCGAGGTGGAGGAGGCGGGCGGTATGGCCCGAGCCATCGATGAGGGCATCCCCAAGCTACGCATCGAAGAAGCCGCGGCCCGCACCCAAGCGCGCATCGACTCCCGGCGCCAGCCGGTGGTGGGGGTGAACAAGTACGTGCCCGGCGAGCCGGACACCGTGGAGGTCCGCCGGGTGGACAACGCCCAGGTGCGGCGTGAGCAGCTGGACAAGCTGGCGCGGCTGCGCGAGGAGCGCGACTCCGACGCGGTGGAGGCCGCGCTGGCCGAGTTGTCCCGGGCCGCGGCCAGTGACGCGGGCGGCATGGCGAACAACCTGCTGGCCCTGGCCGTCGACGCGGCCCGCGCCAAAGCCACCGTGGGGGAGATCTCCGACGCGCTGGAGAAGGTGTACGGCCGGCACGCGGCGGAGATTCGGACCATCAGCGGGGTCTACCGGGACGAGGCGGGGTCGGTGTCCAACATCAAACATGCCACCGAGATGGTGGAGCGCTTCGCGGAGCAGGAAGGCCGTCGCCCGCGAATCCTGGTGTGCAAGATGGGCCAGGACGGGCACGACCGCGGCCAGAAAGTCATCGCCACCGCCTTTGCCGACATCGGCTTCGACGTCGACGTCGGACCCCTGTTCCAGACCCCGGAAGAGGTCGCCAACCAAGCGGCCGACGCCGACGTACACATCATCGGAGTCTCCTCGTTGGCAGCCGGGCACCTCACCTTGGTGCCCGCGCTGCGCGACGCGCTCGCCGAGGTGGGTCGGCCGGACGTGATGATCGTGGTTGGCGGGGTCATCCCGCCCGGCGACTTCCAGGAGCTCCACGACGCCGGCGCCGCGGCGATCTTCCCGCCCGGCACCGTGATCGCCGACGCCGCCGCAGGTCTGTTGACCAAGCTCGCGGAGAGCAACGGCCACCACCTGGATCACTGAGCATGCCTCCTCGCCCCCCGGTCGACGTCGACGCGTTGGCCGAGGCGATCACCGGCGGTTCCCGCGCGGACCTGGCCCGGGCGATCACCCTGGTGGAGTCCACCCGTCCCGATCATCGCGCCCAGGCGCAGGAGTTGTTGCTGGCGTTGTTGCCCAAGGCCGGGGGTGCGCACCGGATCGGCCTGACCGGGGTTCCCGGCGTCGGCAAGTCGACCTTCATCGACGCGCTGGGCACCATGCTCACCGAGGACGGTCACCGGGTCGCGGTGCTGGCGGTCGACCCGTCGTCGACCCGCAGCGGCGGCTCCATCCTGGGCGACAAGACCCGAATGACGCGACTGGCCAACAACCCCCAGGCGTTCATCCGGCCCTCACCCACCTCGGGCACCCTCGGTGGGGTCGCCAGGGCGACGCGGGAGACCATCGTGCTGCTGGAGGCGGCCGGCTACGACGTAATCTTGGTGGAGACCGTCGGCGTCGGGCAGTCCGAGGTCACCGTGTCCAACATGGTCGACTGCTTCTGCTTCCTCACCCTCGCCCGTACCGGCGATCAGCTGCAGGGCATCAAGAAGGGCGTCCTAGAGCTTGCCGACTTGGTCGCCGTCAACAAGGCCGATGGCAACCACCAGCGAGATGCGCAACGCGCGGCGCGGGAGCTGGCCGGTGCGCTGCGGCTGATCTGCCCTGCCGAGTCGCTGTGGCGCCCGCCGGTGCTGACCACCAGCGCTCTGGAGGGCGCCGGGCTGCGCGAGTTCTGGGGCACGGTGTGCCACCACCAGCAGGTGCTCGGTGACGCGGGGGAGCTGGCCCGCAAGCGCAGCCAGCAGCAGGTGGACTGGACCTGGACCATGGTGCGCGAACAACTGCTGGACCGGCTCCACGATGATCCCGCGGTACGTGCGCTCCGCACGGAGACCGAGCAGCAAGTGCGCGAAGGGGAGGTCACCGCAGCCCTTGCCGCCCAACGGATCTTGACCGCGTTCGACGGTTGAGCATGCGGTTTCGCTGCCCGTCAGCGAATCGATCACAGCGGGTCTGATCCGGAACCGCCTGTCCACCCAGCACCTGTCGGTGCAGTGCCGGTCAAGCCGAGTGGCCGGGTTCGAAATCGGTGACGTCGCCGAAGCTGACCAACGAGCCGGTGTCGCCTGCCGCTCGGCCGGAGTCCGGCTCGAGCAGGAATGCGATGTGGTCACCCAGCGGTAGGCGTTCCACGATGGGGCCACAGAACCAAGCCACGGCGTCGTCGAGAATCGGCAGGCCTTGGGGACCCTCGTGCCAGGCGCAGCGGGCGAACTTGTCGACCTGGTCGCCGGTCTGCTCCCCAAAAAGGCGCGCCAGAGCCAGATCGTGCGCGGCGAGCACGTGCACGGCGAGGTGTCCGGACTGCGCGGCCACGCGGTCGGTGTAGTTCTTGTTCGACAGGCCTACCAGGAAGCGGCGCGGATGGATGCTGACCTGCGAGGTGAAACCGACCAGGCAGCCTGCCCGCTTACCACCTGCGGCCGTGGTCACGACGAACATCGGGTAGTTGAGCTGCGCGACCAGTGCCTCGAAGGCTGCTCCCTCGTCGTGCTGGTCAGTGGTCATCGCCCCATAGTGGCAGCCTGAGAGACTGACGCGATGAACGAGTCCGAGGACGGCCGGGTGTGTTCGGCCAAGAAGTGTCGCACCGAGGCGAGCTGGGCGGTGGTGTGGAACAACCCCAGGCTGCACTCTCCGGAGCGGGAGAAGGTGTGGCTGGCGTGCGACGCGCACCGGCAGAGCCTCGCCGACCACTTGGCCGCGCGTTCTTTCCTGAGACGGGTGGAACCCCTGGAGTAGGAGAGTTTCTGTTTGACCACGTATGCCTTCGTAACCTTCTGTACCTCGAGTCCGGTCGTTGGGCTCGAGGCGTGAAGACAGGACCGTCCATTGCTCCGCAGATTTGTCGATACCCGCCTTGGCATCGGTCGGCGTTGAGAACGTGGCAAGTGGGGAACGGCCGGGCGCGTCCGATCGTCCAAGCGATACCGTCTGGGTGTTCAGCCCCCACCGCAGAGGAGATGGCGTGCCCCACCTGGAACGAGAAGGCGACGTGTTCGTGCTCAACCTGGGGGAGCAGGGCCGATCCGACACCGAAAATCGGTTCAGCCCCGATTTCCTCGCGGCCATGGCGCAGCTGCTCGACGAGGTCGAAGCCTCCATTGGCGACGCCGCCCTGGTCACGACAGGTACCGGGAAGTTCTACTCCAACGGACTGGACTTGGAATGGCTCGGCGCCCACGGCGACCAGGCCGCCTCCTACGTCGGCACCATCCAGGCGTTGTTCTCCCGCATCCTGACGTTCCCGATGGTCACCGTTGCGGCGCTGCAGGGGCACACCTTCGCCGGCGGGGCCATGCTGGCGGTGGCGCACGACGCGAAGGTGATGCGCGCCGACCGCGGCTTTCTCTGCTTCCCCGAGGTCGACATCCACATCCCGTTCACCCCTGGCATGGCCGCGTTGCTGCAGGCAAGACTGTCCAAGGCCACCGCCCACACTGCCATGACCACAGGTCGACGCTACGGCGGCAGCGAGGCGCTGGAGGCGGGCATCGTGGACGGGACAGCAGCGGAGGGCGAAGTGCTGGCGCAGGCCATCGCCCGCGCGCAGAGCCTGGCCGGCAAGCGCGGCGACACCATCGCTGCGATCAAACGCGCGATGTACGCGCCCGCCGTGGCGGCGCTGGCCGACGTCAGCGCACTGGCCTTCGACGGGAATGCCTGAGCCCCGCGAGACGGTCTGGTTGCAGGACTGGCTGGTCTCGGGCACAGCGGCGCTCTCGGATTGGCGCCGGCACCTGCATGCACATCCGGAGCTCTCCAGGCACGAATACGCGAGCACCACATTCGTCGCTGAGCAGCTGAGCGCCGCCGGTCTGGTGCCGCGGCTGCTGCCCGGCGGCACCGGCCTTGCCTGCGACATCGGGACGGGACCCGGGCCGCTGATCGCGCTGCGCGCCGACATGGACGCGTTGCCGATGCAGGAACAGACCGGCGCGCCCTACAGCTCAACAGCCGACGGGGTGGCGCACGCCTGCGGACACGACGCCCACACGGCGATGTTGCTCGGCGCCGCGTTGGCCATGGCCAGTGCACCGGAGCTGCCCGGTCGGGTGCGCGTGTTGTTCCAACCGGCCGAGGAAGTGATGCCCGGGGGCGCGCTCGACGTGCTGTCGTCCGGTGAGCTCGCGGGGGTTAGTCGGATCTTCGCGCTGCACTGCGACCCACAGCTGGAGGTCGGGCAGGTCGGCGTGCGGGCGGGCGCACTCACCTCGGCCGCCGACACCGTGGAGATCACCCTGCACTCTCCAGGCGGGCACACCGCCCGCCCCCACCTGACCGCTGACCTGGTGCACGCCCTGGGTCTCCTCATCACTGGGCTACCGTCGCTACTGGGCAGACGGCTGGACCCGCGTGCGGCCACCGTCCTGGTGTGGGGAGCGGTGCAGGCGGGCAACGCAGCCAACGCCATCCCCCAGATAGGGGTGCTGCGGGGCACGGTCCGTACCGGCGATCGTGACACCTGGGCCCGGTTGGAGGCGGTGGTGGCCGAGGGCGTCGCGGCGCTGCTCGCTCCCACAGGGGTCACCTACGAGCTGCATCATCAGCGCGGGGTTCCGCCGGTGGTCAACGACCGCGCCTCTGCGGGAATGCTCCGCCGGGCCATCACCGAGGGCGTGGGTGAGCGCGCGGTGGCCGGCACCCAACAGTCCAGCGGCGGCGAGGATTTCGCCTGGTACCTGGAGCATGTACCGGGCGCCATGGCGCGCCTCGGCGTGTGGCCGGGCCACGGGCCACACCTCGATCTGCACCGCCCCACCTTCGACCTGGACGAACGTGCACTGGAGATCGGGGTGCGAGTGCTCGTGCATGCCGCGCTGGCGGCGTGGCGCGACGGAGCCTAATCGCGGCTGGTGCCCGGACCGACGTTGCGGCTGGGGCGGGTGCGTAGTCCGAGCACGTAGTCCTCAGGAGCGCCTGCGGCGTAGGCGGCGTCCGCCATCACCCCGAGGTAGCGCGCTGACGGGAGGCCACCCTCATAGGCGTCGATCACGTAGAGCCACGCCAGTTGAGAGCCGTCCAGGGTCTGAATGCGCAACCGCAGCTTGCGGTGGATACCGAGCTCGGCACCCTCCCAGCGGTCCAGGCTGCGCTCGTCCTGTGGGCTCATGTCGTAGAGGACCACGAAGACCTGGGCGTCGGGGTCCTCCACCACGGTGGCCAGTGCGCCCTCCCAGCCGAGGTCCTCTCCGGCGAAGGTCAGCCGCCAGCCCAGCAACCACCCGGTACCGGCCATCGGCGAGCACGGGGCCCGCTCGAGCATCTGCTCGGGGTCCATGTTGGAGCCGTAGGCGGCATAGATCGGCACGATGATCAGACTAGTCGCGCGGTGGCGGTTCGAGGATGCCGACTCAGGCGATACCGTGGACGCGCTACACCGTCGCCCGAGCTTGGAGGAACTGTGACCCGCATCGTGATCATCGGCGGTGGGCCTGCCGGCTACGAGGCGGCGCTGGTGGCCGCCCAGTACGGCGCCGAGGTGGTTCTCGTGGAGGAGGAGGGTCTCGGTGGGGCGTGCGTGCTGTACGACTGCGTGCCGTCCAAGACGTTCATCTCCTCGGCGGGCGTGCGCGCCGATCTGCGCCGTGCCACCGATCTCGGGGTGGACATCGACCTGGACAAGGCTGGCGTGGAAATTCCGGTGGTGCACGCCAGGGTTCGGGCACTGGCCTTGGCGCAGTCCGCGGATATCCGGGCGCGGCTGCAGCGCGAGGGTGTGCGAATCATGCCCGGCCGCGCGCAGCTGGTCGACGACGTTTCCGGCATGGCCACCCACCGAATAGCCGTTGATCGCGAAGGCGATGAGCAGGTGGTGCTTGATGCCGATGTCGTGCTGTTGGCCACCGGTGCGCGTCCGCGGGTGTTGCCCGGGGCGCGGCCGGACGGCGAGCGGATCCTGGACTGGCGCCAGATCTATGACCTCGAGCGGCTGCCCGAGCACCTCATCGTGGTCGGCTCCGGGGTGACCGGGGCGGAATTCGTCTCGGCCTACACAGAGATGGGTGTCAAGGTGACCCTGGTGTCCAGCCGGGACCGGGTGCTGCCCGGCGAGGACGCCGACGCCGCGGCGGTGCTGGAAGATGTGCTGGCCGAGCGTGGGGTGACGTTGGTCAAGCAGGCGCGTGCCGAGTCGGTGGAGCGCACGGACGGCGGGGTCCTGGTCACGTTGACGGACGGACGAACAGTGGAGGGCAGCCATGCGCTGATGACCGTCGGCTCCGTGCCCAACACCGCCGATCTGGGGCTTGACCGCATCGGGGTTGAGCTCGACCGCGGGGGCTACATTCCGGTGGACCGGGTCTCGCGGACGTCGGTGCCCGGGGTGTACTCGGCAGGTGACTGCACGGGGCTGCTACCACTCGCCTCGGTCGCGGCCATGCAGGGCCGGATCGCGATGTGGCACGCGCTGGGCGAAGGCGTGCTCCCGATCAAGCTGAAAACCGTTGCAGCGGCGGTGTTTACCCGCCCCGAGCTGGCGACTGTCGGGATGAGTCAGCAGTCCATAGACAGCGGCAAGGTGGCCGCGCGCACGGTGATGCTGCCGTTGGCCACCAACCCGCGGGCCAAGATGGAGGGCTTGCGTCGTGGGTTCGTGAAAGTGTTCTGCCGTCCGGAGACCGGGGTGGTCATCGGCGGGGTGGTGGTGGCGCCGGTGGCCTCGGAGCTGATCCTGCCGATTGCCTTGGCGGTGCAGAACAACCTCACGGTGAACGACCTGGCGCACACGTTCTCGGTGTACCCGTCGCTGTCCGGGTCGATCACCGAGTCCGGCCGCCAACTCATGCGCCACGACGACCTGGACTGAGCTGCCGGGTTCGTGCCTTGCCCCGTCCTCCGCCGCACCAGTTGGTAGCGGTTACAGACGCGCCACGACCGGGTTGGTGGTACTTGCAGACGCCCCAACTCAGTCGTCGTCCACCCAGCCCAGTGTGCGGGTGACCGCCTTCTTCCAGCCGGCGAACAACTTCTCCCGCTGCGTCTCGTCCATGGACGGCGTCCAGCTCTTGTCCTTGGCCCAGTTGTTGCGGATGTCGTCCTCGGTGTCCCAGAAACCCACGGCCAGGCCCGCGGCGTAGGCCGCACCGAGAGCGGTGGTCTCCGCCACCACCGGCCGCACCACCTCCACGTCCAGGATGTCGGACTGGAACTGCATCAGCAGCTCGTTGACCACCATGCCGCCGTCCACCTTCAAGATCTTCAGGTCCACCCCGGAGTCGGCGTTCATCGCCTCGATCACCTCGCGGGTCTGGTACGCCGTGGCCTCCAGCACGGCGCGGGCGAGGTGTCCCTTGTTCACAAAGCGGGTGAGGCCGACGATCGCGCCGCGAGCATCTGCGCGCCAGTGCGGCGCGAACAGTCCGGAGAACGCGGGCACGAAGTAGGCGCCCCCGTTGTCCTCCACGGTGCGGGCGTCCTTCTCGATGTCGGCGGCGTTGGCGATCATTTTCAGGTTGTCCCGCAGCCACTGCACCAGCGAACCGGTGACCGCGATGGAACCCTCCAAGGCGTAGACGGTGTCCTGCTCGCCGATCTTGTAGCAGACGGTGGTGAGCAGCCCGTTCTTGCTCATCACCTTCTCGGTACCGGTGTTGAGCAGCACGAAGTTGCCGGTGCCGTAGGTGTTCTTGGCCTCCCCGGGCGACAAGCACGCCTGCCCGAAGGTGGCCGCCTGCTGGTCGCCGAGAATGCCCGCGATGGGCACCCCCCCGAGTGAGCCGCGTTCGCGGACCTTGCCGTACACCTCTGAGGAGCTCTTGATCTCCGGCAGCATCGACTCCGGGATCCCCATGTCCGCGCAGATTCCGGAGTCCCAGCTCAGCGTGTCCAGGTCCATCAGCAGGGTGCGGGAGGCGTTGGTGGCGTCGGTGTAGTGCAGGCCGCCATCCGGGCCGCCGGTCATGTTCCACAGCACCCAGGTGTCCATGGTGCCGAAGCACAGCTCACCGGCCTCGGCCTTCTCCCGTGCCCCGTCGACGTTGTCCAGGATCCACTTGGCCTTGGGCCCGGCGAAGTAGGTGGCCAGCGGCAGCCCGGTAGTGGCGGTGTACTTGCTCGCGCCCTCCTCGCCACCCAGCGCGGTGCAGATGCGGTCGGTGCGGGTGTCCTGCCAGACGATGGCGTTGTACACCGGCTTGCCCGTCGCCCGTTCCCACACCACGGTGGTCTCACGCTGATTGGTGATGCCGACCGCGGCGATGTCGGAGGCCTCGAGGTCGGCGTCGGCCAGTGCGCCCGCCGTCACGTTGCGCAGGTTGTTCCAGATCTCCACCGGGTCGTGCTCCACCCAGCCGGCCTTCGGGAAGATCTGCTCGTGCTCACGCTGGTCGACGGCAACCACCCGGCCGGAGTGATCGAAGATCATGCAGCGGCTGGACGTGGTGCCCTGGTCGACGGCGACAACATACTTTGGTGCGTCGGAATTGCTCACGACGAGTGCTCCTCAGCGAAGGGTGGATTGGATTCGGGGGTGTGGGGCGGCGGTTTGTCGCCAATCTGGTCGGCCTCCGGGTCAGACGGCATCCGGCCCGGCTCCTCTTCCGTCTCGTCCCCGCCGACGGGGAGGAAGCGGCCGACGAGCTGGTCGTAGAGCAACCCACCGAGCGCCCCGCCGATCAGCGGGCCGACGATGGGCACCCAGAAATAGAAGGTGCCGTACTGGCTGCGCCACGCAGAGCCGTAACCCGTCAGGTAGGAGGCGAGCCGGGGGCCGAAGTCACGTGCGGGATTGATCGCGTAGCCGGCGTCGGTGCCCCAGGCAAAACCGATGGCCACGACGATCAGGCCGATGATCACCGGCGCGAGGTTGGCCAGCGGCGCGCTGTTGCGTTCGTCGACGACAGCGAAGATGAGGAACAGCAGGATCGCGGTACCGATGATCTGGTCGATCAGCGCGGACGTCGTGCTGACGGGCAATGTGCCGTTGCCCGGCAACGTGGAGAAGATGGTCTGGGTCTTGATGGTGTGCCCGGGGTCGATGGCGTTGAGGACGTCGTTGTAGTTCCAACGCACGATCAGGGCCGCGACGAACGCCCCGACGGTCTGGGCCGCGACGTAGGGCGCGACCTTCGACCAGGAGAAGCCACGGAACAAGGCCATCGCGAAGGTGACGGCGGGGTTGATGTGTGCGCCGGTGAGCCGGCCGGCGACGTAGATGCCGAACGTGACCCCGAGGCCCCACGCCCAGGCGATGCTGTCGTGGTTGCCGAGCTTGCCGGCCTCACCGCCTGCGGTGACCTGCGCAACGACGCCGGCGCCGAACAGGATGAGGATCAGGGTACCGGCGAACTCGGCGGCCATCTCCCCGACCAGCCCGAGCCTGGTGAACTTTGCAGCCATGCAGCGCTCCTCGAGTTTTGTGACGCCCGTCATAGATCGGGCCCGAGCGAATACTAGGTGCTGACCCCTGCACGCGCACGTATGCCGGTGTGCGCGCAGCAGGAGAGCTGAGGTGCCGGTACCGTCTGAACGGTGCTGTTGATGTAGGTGGTCGCAGCGATGACAGCTGAGGAGTCGAGTTGAGCGAGCAACGACATGCCGGGTCACTCGGGCCGCAGGAGCGGAAGGCGGCTTGGGAGCGTCTGGGTTCCGAGCAGTTCGACGTGCTGGTGATCGGTGGTGGTGTGGTGGGCACTGGTGCCGCGCTGGACGCCGCCACCCGTGGCCTGCGGGTGGCGCTGGTGGAGGCGCGTGACCTCGCATCGGGCACGTCGAGCCGCTCCTCGAAGATGTTCCACGGGGGCCTGCGCTACCTGGAGCAGCTGGAGTTCGGCTTGGTGCGGGAAGCACTGCACGAGCGTGAGCTGTCCATGTCCACGCTGGCCCCGCACCTGGTGAAGCCGTTGAAGTTCCTCTACCCGCTGACGCACCGGTTGTGGGAGCGGCCGTACGTGGCCGCCGGCATCTTCTTGTACGACACCCTCGGTGGCGCGAAGTCGGTTCCCCACCAGAAGCACCTGACCCGGGCCGCCGCAATGCGGATGTCGCCCGGGCTCAGGCGCAGCGCACTCATCGGCGGTGTGCGCTACTTCGACACCGTCGTCGACGATGCCCGACACACCATGATGGTCGGCCGCACCGCCGCCCACTACGGTGCCGTGGTGCGCACGTCCACCCAGGTGGTGCGGTTCTTGCACGAGGCCGACCGGGTCAGCGGAGCGACGGTGCGCGACTCGGAGGACGGCAAGGAGACGGACGTCAAGGCGCACGTCGTCATCAATGCCACCGGGGTGTGGACCGACGAGATCCAGCGGATCGCCGGGGGCCGCGGGCGCTTCAAGGTGCGGGCCTCCAAGGGCGTGCACCTGGTGGTGGGCCGGGACAAGATCGTCAGCGAGGCGGCGATGATCCTGCGCACCGAGAAGTCGGTGCTGTTCATCATTCCGTGGGGCAACCACTGGATCATCGGAACCACGGACACCGACTGGAAGCTGGACCTGGCGCACCCCGCGGCGACCAAGGCGGACATCGACTACATCTTGGGCCACGTGAACAAGGTGGTGGCCACGCCACTGGCCGCAGCCGACATCGAGGGCGTCTACGCCGGCCTGCGACCGCTGCTGGCCGGGGAGAGCGAGGAGAGCTCCAAGCTGTCCCGCGAGCACGCCGTGGCCCGGGTGGCCCCGGGGCTGGTCGCCATCGCCGGCGGAAAGTACACGACGTACCGGGTGATGGGAGCCGA
>JAABUH010000884.1_pt1 | contig 38636 bp, 38 predicted proteins | sample 5559121 | NCBI WGS metagenome assembly JAABUH01 (sample SAMN10711871, study PRJNA513364) | rock metagenome | isolation source: Antarctica rocks | place: Antarctica: Victoria Land, Battleship Promontory nord | collected 2015-12-28
TACGACGAGATCGTCGAGACCTGTTGCACGGCGTGGAACGCGTTCATCGGTGACATCGCACGGGTCAGGTCAATCACGGAACGCACCTGGGCAACGGTCAGGGATTAGGGCGGTTGGTATTACACCGCTGGTGAGCGTGGCGACGGTCATCGAATACGAGGCCGTGCTGAAGCGGGCCGAGCACCTGCGGGCGGACGCGCTCGTCTCGTTCAACGTCGGGGATTACCGGCCAGCCGATCCTGGCGCGCTTCATATGGACATTCCGGTTTGCCGGCCGGGCGACATTCTCAGGAGGTTTGCATGGCGACCATCAGCAACTTCGCGCTTCGGATTCCGCCCTCCCTGATGGAGGACGTGAAGGCATTGGCGACCCAGGATGCGATGTCGGTGAACCAGTTCCTGGTGCAGGCGGCGGCGGAAAAGGTCGCGGTGCTGAAGGCGCAGGGATATCTGGCGGCGCGTGGTGCGCGGGCGGCGCCGGGAAATCTGGGGCGGGTGCTGGCAAAGGCCGGGACGGCGGCGCCGGTCGCGGGGGACGAGTTGCCGGAAGGATGGGCAGAGGGTCAGGCGTGAGTTTGGCAAGGTAGCACGCTGTCAGTGGCGCTGGCGGGGCTCCACCCCTTGGGGATGGAGTTTCCGAAGGCCTCAGGTTGGCGGGCCCGGGAAGGGCCCGGCCCTGCTGTCTGGCAGACCGGCTACCAGGCCAGCCACCAGGGCGTCGATACGGTCGGCGAGGCGCAGGCGCGCGGGCGGCAACGGCTTGTGGGTGTGGCCGAACGCGTCGCGGGCGAGGAAGTGCGCGGTGAGGCGCAGGCCGTCGCGCCACGCCTCCGGGGTGCCGGCGGTGTCGTTGGTCCCGGGCAGCAGGAGCGCGGGCAGCTTCAGCAGGCGGTCGCGCCACGGGCCGGCGGCCGCGTCGGCGACGGCGCGGCCGGTGCGCGGCGAGACCCAGGCGAGGCCGGTGGTGGCGCCGGAGAGGGCGCAGGCCGTGAGGTCGAGGCCGTAGCCCAGGTCGGCGAGCAGCGCGGCCTCCCAGCGGATCAGCGGGGCGAGGCTGGCCGCGCCGTCCAGGGTGGCGAGCAGGTGCAGCAGCTCGCCGAACACGCGGGCCTGGGGCTCGCGTTCGGGGATCGCGCCGTCGGCGACCGCGCAGGCGGAGGCGAGGACCGCGAGCGAGAGCGGGTCGGGCATAGCGCGGGCGGCGGTGGCGTGGACCATCTCCGCGGTGAACGCGCCGAGCTGGTCGGCGAGGCGGCCGGTCCAGCGCACCTGCGCCAGGTTGCCGGGCTGCCACAGGCCGGACTTCGTGCGCGAGGCGCCGCCCTTGGCGAGGCCGCGGTGCGGGCCGTGCGCCTCGGTCAGCACGGTGGCGAGCGCGTCGCCCTCGCCGAACGGGCGGACGGAGAGGATGATCGCGGGGGCGTCCCAGTCCATGGGGCTGCCTTCGTGGCACAGGGGAACAAGCCCGGGTTCTGCCCGGACCCGCCAAAGGCCGCCGCCTTCAAGCATGGGGCCTCTGGAAACCGGTTTGTGGAGCAAGGCGGCGCAGGGAGCGAGTCCCCCGGTTTGCCGGCCGAGCCTGCGATCCGGCTTGCCTTCGGGGCGGCGCGGGCGGAGCGCTACCCGGTGGCTGGCTTGTCTCGGTCGTAGTCCTGCTGCGCGGCCTGGATCTGCGCTCGGTGCAGGGAGGCCCAGGATGCGAGGATCTCCAGCGGCTGCGCCAGCGAGCGGCCCAGCACCGTCAGCTCATAGTCCACGCGCGGCGGGATCACGGCGTAGGCCGTGCGCCTGACCAGGCCGTCCCGCTCGAGACCTCGCAGCGTCAGCGTCAGCATCCGGTGGGAAATGCCGGGGATGCCGTGCATCAGGGCGTTGAACCGCATCGTGCCGCGGGACAGGTTTCCCGCGACCATCACGGTCCATTTGTTGCCGATCCGGTCGATGACCCGGGCGAGGGCGCGGCATCCCTCGGCCGTGGCGTGGTCCGGCGCGTCGTGGTCCGACGTGGCCGCATGGTCTGGCGTCATCCGCGCTCCCCTCGCCGTCCCGTCACGATCAGGGATGATCGCGACGCACATGATGCCGCGTTCTTGCACGGGTCGGCGATCTCCATCACATCACGAGGCACCGAAAGTGCGTGGGCCAGGAGCGGCACGGTCGGACTGGACAGGCCGCGCGACGGCGATCCGGCCGCCCCGTGATGGGCGCCGCCACGCGGATGGGCACAGGGAGGCGCGCTTGAAAGTGGCCGTGTTCGGAGCGACGGGCAGCACGGGGTCCCAGGTCGCGCGGTGCGCGATCGGGCCGGGGGCATGCGGTCGTCGGGGTGTCGCGGTCCAGGCCCGCGCCGGGCGCGCCCGCGGGCGTCGAGAGCCGGGTCGGCGACATGACGGACCGCGGCTTCGTGGCCGAGGCGATCGGCGGCTGTGATGCCGTCGTCACCTGCATCGGGCACCGGCTGAAGAGCGCCAATCCCTGGTCGGCGAGCACGTCGCCGCCCGACATCATGACGCGCGTCACCGCGGCGGTGGTCGCAGCCCTCGGCGACGATCGCTCGCGGCACCTGATCTATCTCAGCGCGTTCGGCGTGGGCGGAGACCTGAAGAAACACTCGGTCCTGTTCCGCCTGGTGCTGCGCACCAGCAGCATCAGAGAGTCCTACCAGGATCATGCGACGGCCGAGGCGATGATCAAGGCATCGCGGGCGAGCTGGACGATCGTGCGGCCGCCCGGGCTGACCAACGCGGACAGGGACGTGGACCTGGTCGATCGCGGCGACCGGTGGACGTCGTTCGAGACCGTCTCGCGCGTGTCGCTGGCCCGGTTCCTGGTCGAGTGCGCCGAGGACAGGGCGACGGTCGGCCAGACGATCACGATCGGCGAGCGGAAGGCGTGATCCTCGTCGTGCGCTGACGGGCGCAGCGTCGCCCGAGTAGGTAGGCAAGGCCGGGGTCTGCCCAGACCCGCCAAAGGCGCCCTCTTCCAAGTATAAGGCCTCTGGAAACCCTTTTCTCAAGTAACGGATTCCAAAGGTTTGCCTTTGGCGGAGCTTGAGGCAGAGCCTCAACCTTGCCTGCTATGCTCCCGGGTCGTCGAGCCCGATCGCGCGGAGGCGGGCACGCTCCTCGTCCCAGCCGGCGCGTTCCTTGACGTTGAGGAACAGGTGGACCGGCCGCTCCAGCAGCGCGCCGAGGTGCTCGCGGGCGCGGGCGCCCAGCGTCTTGATGCGCGCGCCGCGGGCGCCGATCAGGATGCCCTTGTGGCTGGCGCGGCCGACGTAGATCGTGGCCTCGATGCGCACCGAGCCGTCGGGCTTCTCCTTGAAGCTCTCGGTCTCCACGGTGGCGCCGTAGGGCACCTCCTCGTGGGTCTGGAGGAAGATCTGCTCGCGCACCACCTCGGCGGCGAGCAGGCGGTCGGGCAGGTCGGTGAGGTCGTCCTCGGGGTAGAGGTACGGGCCTTCCGGCAGCGCCAGGGCGAGGGTGTCCATCAGGCGGTCCAGGCCGTCGCCGGTGTTGGCGCTGACCATGAACACCTCCTCGAAACTGGCGAGCTGCGAGAGGGCGTCGATCAGCGGGAGCAGCGCAGCCGGCTCGACCAGGTCGGTCTTGTTCAGGACCAGCCAGGCGCGGCGACCGGCGTCCTTAAGACGGCCAACGATGCCGCGAACAGCCTCGGTGTTGCCGTACTTGGCGTCGACCAGCATCAGGGTGAGGTCGGCGTCCTCGGCACCGGTCCAGGCGGCCTTGACCATGGCGCGATCGAGCTTGCGTTTCGGCTTGAAGATGCCGGGCGTGTCGACGAGCAGGATCTGCGAGCGGGTGTCGGCCCCCGTGCCGTCGCGCACGTCGCGCATCATCACGCCGAGCACGCGGAAGCGGGTGGTCTGCGCCTTGGGGCTGACGATGGAGAGCTTGGCGCCCACCAGGCGGTTGAGCAGCGTGGACTTGCCGGCGTTCGGGGCGCCGACGATCGCGGCGAAGCCGCAGCGTGTGGTCATCGGGCGGAGTCCTGGTTCGGGGCGAAGCAAGGCCAGGGCTCTGCCCCACGTCTTGCAAGCGGGGACCCGCTGGGGGCAGCGCTCCCAGACCCGCATTCGATTGAGGTCAGGGCACGATGCGGGGCATTGTGCCGCGATGCTTCGGGGATCTGGTGTCGAAAGCTCCACCTTCGACAAGGCCTGAGCTTTCCTGCTTTCTCGTCGAGGTTTCCAAAGGCTCGCCTTTGGCGGAGTCCAGAGGCAGGGCCTCTGGCCTTGCCTGCTGTCCTGCGGCGGTTCCCTGCCCTGCCCCGCTCACGCGAGCTTGGCCAGCAGGTCCAGCGCGGCGTCGCGTTCGGCGATGCGCTTGGAGCCGGCGGTGCCGGTGCCGGTCTGGCCGGCGGCGGTGACAGTGATGACGAAGCTGGGGTTGTGCGACGGGCCCTCGCGCGAGGCGACCTCGTAGACCGGCAGCGCGCGGCCGCGGCCGAGGAGGTATTCCTGCAGCGTGGTCTTGGGGTCCTTGGGGGGCAGGATCTGGGCGGTCATGGCGTCGGCCCAGCAGCGGCGCACGAGAATGCGGGCGGCGTCGAGGCCGGCGTCGAGGAAGACGGCGCCGATCACCGCCTCCATCGTGTCGGCGAGCACGGTGGCGAGGCGCTTGACGCCGGCGCGGTCCTCGTTGGGGGCGACCGAGATGGCGCGCGACAGGCCGGCGGCGTCGGCGATGGCGGCGAGCACGGGGCGGGAGACGAGCTGTGCGTGGCGGGGGCCGAGGCTCCCCTCCTGCTCGTCGGGGAAGCGCTCGGCGAGCCATTCGGCGACGAGCAGGCCGAGCACGCGGTCGCCGATGAACTCGAGGCGCTCGTTGGAGCCCTGGCCCTTCTGGCCAGGGCGCATGCGGCCGGAGGCGGTACCGTGGGCGGCGGAGCGGTGAGTCAGCGCCTCGCGCAGCAGGTCGGGGCGGTGGAAGCTGTGGCCAAGGGTCGCGTCCGCCTCGGCCAGGCGGGCGGCGTCCGTCGCAGGGTGGCGGGCGGTGTCCGCCACACGGAGTCGGGCGGCGTCCGCCCTGGCGGGCCGGGACGCGACGGCGTGGTCGGGCCGGGCGGCGTCGTTCACCCGATGCCCTTGAACAGGCGCGACCAGCGGATCTCCAGCGGCCACTCCCAGACCTGCCACCAGGGGTCGCGGCTGTCGAAGGAGAAGAACATGAACTCGGCCTTGCCGACCAGGTTCTCGACCGGGACGTAGCCGACGCCCCCCTGGACCAGCGGCACGCGGCTGTCGGACGAGTTGTCGCGGTTGTCGCCCATGCAGAAGACGTGGTCCGGCGTGATCAGGAAGTCGGGCGTGTTGTCGTACGGGCCGTTCTCGGTCTCCTTGAGGATCGAGTGGCGCACGCCGTTGGGCAGGGTCTCCAGATATTCGTGGCGCTGCACCGAGATGCCGCCCTCGTTGGTCACGGTGTCGCCGACCGAGGTGCGGGGCACGAGGACGTTGTTGATGTAGAGCTGCCCTGCGCGCATCTGGATGTGGTCGCCCGGCAGGCCGATGACGCGCTTGATGTAGTCCTCCGACGTGTCGCCGGGGTACTTGAAGACGACGACGTCGCCGCGGGCCGGCAGGCTGCCGAAGATGCGGCCGGCGAAGATCGGCGGCGAGAACGGCAGCGAGAAGTGGCTGTAGCCGTAGGCGAACTTGGCGACGAACAGGTAGTCGCCGATCAGCAGGGTCGGGATCATCGAGCCGCTGGGGATGTTGAACGGCTCGAACGCGACGGTGCGGATGCCGACGGCGATCAGCACGGCGTAGAGGATGGTCTTGGCGTTGTCGACGAGGCCGCCGGCGCGGACGGGCGCCGCGTTCTTGCTCACCGCCATGGGGCGGGCTTCGCGAGCGGTGGGAGGATCATGCGCAGGCCCATCGGTGCGGCCGGGCCAGGGGCGGCCGGCGCGGTCGGGCGGATCAAGCCGGGCAGGGTTGCGGGAGTCAAGGATCGGGGGGCGCGGCGGCGCGGCAGGAAGCAAGGCCGGGCTCTCCCTCCGCTACCCATTCCAACGGCCCAAGCGGGCCATCGGAACCTTCGGGCAGCTCCGGCCGGACCCGCCAAAGGCCCGAGGCCTCGGAAAACCCTGTGCTTAAGTCATGGATCCCAAAGGCTCGCCTTTGGCGGAGCTTGAGGCAGAGCCTCAACCTTGCCTGCCTGACGCCGTCGGATCGTCGACATCCTGGGGGCGCCAGGACAGGAAGGCGCCGGCGCGGGTCGTGATGCCGGGCTCCTCCGGGTGGCGCCGGGCCCGGGCCTCGGCCTGGCGGGCGTCGATGGGGAACGGGGCGCGGTCGATGCGCTCGAACTCGTGCCCACGAAGCGGTCCGACGACCCACATCGCGCGCCTCCTGTGTTGTGTCCGGCCGAGCACAGCGTCAATCCTGGCCGGAGACGAAACGATTTGGGCGTGGCGGCGACGGTGCCCTCGCGGCGCTATCTTACGTCAGGATGGACGGCGCCGGGCTGGGCCTCGATGGTGACCTGGGCGAAGGCGTAAGGAGGCTCGTCGGTCATGGTGAGCAGCACGCGCGCCACCAGGCCGGGGGGCGTGATCGCGTGCAGGCGGGCGAGCGCGCCGCCGGTCAGGACCATCACCGGCTGGCCGGTGGGCAGGTTCTCGACGCCGAGGTCGGAGTGGAACACGCCGTGGGCGAAGCCGGTGCCGAGCGCCTTGGCGCAGGCCTCCTTGGCGGCGAAGCGCTTGGCCAGGGTGGCGGCGTGCAGCGCGGGGGTGCGGCGCAGGGTCTTCGCTCGTTCGGCGGGGGTGAAGACGCGCTCCAGGAAGCGGTCGCGGAAACGGGACAGGACGCGCTCGACGCGGCGGATGTCGCACAGGTCGGAGCCGATGCCGAGGATCATGGGCGCTGGGTCCGCAGGAAGGAAGGAAGGCCAGAGGCTCTGCCTCTGGACTCCGCCAAAGGCCGGGCCTTTGGAAACCATCCCTGAAGCAAGCCTTGCCGGCCGCCCAGGCACGGGGCGCGGGACGAGGACCCTTTTTGGAAGCAGGTCCAGGGGCGCTGCCCCTGGCGGAGTCCAGAGGCAGAGCCTCTGGCCTTGCTTGCTTCGCGGTGCGTCACGCCCTGGCCCGCTCGACCTGGGTGACGCCGGAGGCCACGCGCAGCCCGGCGATCACGACCGAGAGGTGGCGGACGTCGCGGACCTCGACGTCGACGAGGACCTCCATGAAGTCCTGCTGGCGGTTGGTGATCCTGAGGTTGGAGACGCTGCCCTCGTGCTTGGCCACCGCGTTGACCAGGGTGGCGAGCGCCTCGTCCGCGTTGGCGCAGATCACGCTGATGCGGCCGAGGAACACCTGGGCGCCGCCCGGTCGGCGGGCGCTGCGCACGCCTTGTGCGCCGGCGAGGTGGTCGAGGTCCCACTCGACGTCGATGAAGCGCTCGGGGGTGGCGGCGAAGCTGTCGAGCGTCTGGCAGTCGCGGCGGTGCAGGGTGACGCCCTTGCCGGTGGCGACGATGCCGACGATGCGGTCGCCCGGCAGCGGGTGGCAGCAGCCGGCGTAGCTGAGGTTCATCCCCGCGACGAGGCCGGTGACCGGCATCAGGCTGTCGCGCGGCATCGGGCGGGCGGCGGAGCGGGCGAGGAGCGCCGGGATGTTGCGCGGTGCGCGGGCGGCCTCGCGCATCTCGGGGTAGGCGGCCTGCACGACATCCTTCGCCGCGAGGCTGGCGTTGCCGACCATGACGTAGAGGTCGTCGAGCGAGACGGCCTTGAGGGTCTTGGCGGTGGCTTCGAGGACCTTCTCGGAGCCGTCGAGGCCGTCCTGGCGGAAGGCGCGGGCCAGGGTGGCGCGGCCGGCGTCGAGGTGGGTCTGGCGCTGCTGCTGGGCGATGTGGCGGCGGATGCGGGCGCGGGCCTTGCCGGTGACGGCGAAGCGTTCCCAGGCCGGCGACGGGCTGCCGCCGCGCGCGGTCATGATCTCGACCTGGTCGCCGTTCTGCAGCTCGTGGCGCAGCGGCAGCAGGCGGCCGTTGATCTTGGCGCCGACGCAGGTGTCGCCGACCTGGCTGTGCACGGCGTAGGCGAAGTCGACCGAGGTGGCGCCGCGCGGGAGCTGGATGAGCTGGCCCTTCGGCGTGAAGCAGAACACCTGGTCCTGGTACAGCTCGAGCTTGGTGTTCTCCAGGAAGTCGCCGGGACCCACGGAGTTGTCGAGGATCTCCAGCAGGTCCTGCACCCAGCGGAAGCGCGGCACAGGGGCGGCCTCGTCGCCCTGCTTGTAGGTGACGTGGGCGGCGACGCCGTTGTCGGCGACATCGTGCATCTCGCGGGTGCGGATCTGCACCTCGATCTTCTGGTTGCGCGGCTCGCGCAGCGTCACGCCGGTGTGCAGGCTCTGGTAGCCGTTGGATTTCGGCGTCGAGATGTAGTCCTTGAAGCGGCCGGCGATCACCGGGTAGGCGGCATGCACGGCGCCGAGCGCGGCGTAGCAGTCCTCGCGGGAGTCCACGACGAGGCGGAAGGCCATGATGTCGCTGAGCTGCTCGAAGGCGACGTTGCGGCGCTGCATCTTCTCCCAGATCGAGTACGGCGACTTCTCGCGGCCGCTGACCTCGACGACGTCGATGCCCTGCTCGCGGCAGACGCGGGTCAGCTCGAAGCGGACCTCGTCGATCACGTCGGCGCCGAGGCCGCGCAGGTAGTTGAGCCGCGCCTGGATGGTGGAGTTGGCTTCCGGCTCCAGCTCGGCGAAGGAGCGGGACTGCAGCTCGGTCTTGACCGCGTCCATGCCGATGCGCTCGGCCAGCGGCGCGTAGATGTCCATGGTCTCGCGGGCGATGCGCAGGCGGCGGCTGTCGCTCTCGATCAGGCCGAGGGTGCGCATGTTGTGCAGGCGGTCGGCGAGCTTGACGATCAGCACGCGGATGTCGCGGCTCATCGCGAGCACGAGCTTGCGGAAGTTCTCCGCCTGCTTGGTGCGGTCGGACTGCAGTTCCAGGCGGGTGAGCTTGGTCACGCCGTCGACCAGGCCGGCGACGGTGGAGCCGAAGCGCTTCGTGATCTCGGTCAGCTTGACCGGGGTGTCCTCGATCGTGTCGTGCAGCAGCGCGGTGACGATCGAGCCCTGGTCGAGACGGTAGCCGGCGAGGATCTCTGCCACCGCGAGCGGGTGGGTGATGTAGGGGTCGCCGTTGTCGCGCTTCTGGGTGGCGTGCGCCGCGGCCGCCACGTCGTAGGCGACACGGATCAGGGCGCCGTCCGCCTTTGGGTCGTAGAGCAGGACGCGACGCGAGAGGTCGGCGCCTGGGGTCTGCTCGGCGGTGCCGGCGACGCCGTCGGGGGCGCAGGTCGGATGCGGGGCGGACGGGACGTGCATCGGCGTCAGATACGGGCGGGCGGGCCGCGCCCGTCGGGCTGACGGGCGGGCTTCACGGGATGGACGGGCTCAGCGGCGCGAACGGCCGCCAAGCTCCGCCTCGATCGCGGCCTCCATGTCCTCGGGCGACAGCTCCTCGACCGGCAGGGTCTGCGCCTCCTCGTCGGCGGAGACGTCCTGCAGGCCGAAGATGTTCTGGTCGGTCGGGATAAGGTCGAGCACCTCCTCGTCGGCGGGCTCCGGCTCCGGGGCGCGCGAGAGGGACTTCACCAGGTCGCCGTGCAGCTTGGCCAGGTCGACGGTCTCGCCGGCGATCTCGCGGAGCGCCACGACGGGGTTCTTGTCGTCGTCGCGCTCCAGGGTCAGTTCCTCGCCGCGGCTGATGTTGCGGGCGCGCTGCGCCGCGATCAGCACCAGCTCGAAGCGGTTGGGAATCTTCTCGACGCAGTCCTCGACGGTCACGCGCGCCATGCGGTGGACCCCTTGCAGCTGTGATGTCTGGAACCACGGGATGTAGGGGGTGGCCGGCGGGGGCGCAAGTCCGCAGGGCAGGAAGCAGGGCCGTGCTTCGCCCAGCCCCGCCAAAAGCTCCCTCCCTCAAGCACGGGCTCCTTGGACCCCTTCCTTCAAGCAAGTGGATTCCAAAGGCTTGCCTTTGGCGGAGCTTGAGGTGGAGCCTCGACCTCGCCTGCCTCCTCGCCGATGCGGCGCACCCCCTGGGGCGGCAGTCCGGCGAGCAGCGTCTCCGCGCTTTCATGCAGCACCGGGTGCCGCCAGCCCGGCGCCACGTCGCGCAGCGGCTCCAGCACGAAGCCGCGCAGGTGCGTGCGCGGGTGCGGCACCACGGGGTCCGGCGCGGTCCGCACCAGGGCGCCGTCGTCCGAGGCGGTGTCCGGGTCGTCCATCGCGATCACGTCGAGGTCGAGGGTGCGGGCGGCGTTGCGCTCGCCGCGCCGGCGGCCGTGCCCGTCCTCGATGGCGTGCAGCGCGTGGAGCAGCGCCGCGGGGTCGATGCGGCCGGCGAGGCGCACCACGCCGTTGACGTAGGGCGGCTGGCCGGAGGGCGGCACCGGGTCGGTCTCGTACCAGCGCGACACCGCCGCGACGCGCAGGCCGGGGATCAGCCGCAGGGCCTCGACCGCCTGGCGGCAGGTGGCGAGCGGCGTGGTGCCGGAGCCGGCGGGGAGGTTGGCGCCCACCGCGACCAGGATCACCGGCCGGCTCCCACGCGGCGCGGCGCTGGGGCGGCAACGCCGAGGGGCTGCGGCCCGGGCGCGGCGGGCAACACTTTCTCCACCTCCGGCGTGCTCCTATGGTGGGGCCGGCCGGCCCGAGGCCGGACCGGCCGAGGTATCGAGAGGATCATGTGATGGCCTTCCTGCAGCAGGAACGCACCTGCCTGTTTATCGACGGCGCCAATCTTTATTCCGCATCGCGCAACCTCGGGTTCGACGTCGACTACCGCAACCTGCTGGCGTATTTCCGCCGGCAGACCAACGTGGTGCGCGCCTACTACTACTCGGCGCTGCTCGACACCGAGGAGTACTCGCCGCTCAAGCCGCTCACCGACTGGCTGGCGTACAACGGCTACACCCTGGTCACCAAGACGGCGCGCGAGTTCACCGACGCGATGGGCCGGCGCCGGGTCAAGGGCAACATGGACGTCGAGCTGGCGGTGGACATGCTGGAGCTGGCGCCGCGCATGGACCACGCGGTGCTGTTCAGCGGCGACTCCGACTTCAGGCGGCTGGTGGAGGCGGTGCAGCGCCAGGGGGTGCGGGTCACCGTGATCTCCTCGGTGCGCACCACGCCGCCGATGGCGGCCGACGAGCTGCGCCGCCAGGCCGACCAGTTCCTCGACCTCGCCGAGATCGCCCCGGAGTTCACCCGCCGGCAGACCGAGCCGCGCACCCGCCCGCCGGCGCGTCCGCCGGCGGGCGAGCCGTTCACCGACCCGGGGGACGCGGGCTGAGATGCCCGGCGACGCGGTGGCTGCCCGTGCCCTGGCCGGCGACGCGACGCCGGGCGGCGGCGCTCCCGGACACGGCGAGGCGGACCCGGCCACGCCGCCGCGCGACTGCCCGCTGTGCCCGCGGCTGGTGGAGTACCGCGCCGCCAACCGCCTCGCGAACCCCGCGTGGTTCAACGGCGCGGTACCGGGGTTCGGGGAGCGTTCGGCGCCGTTCCTGGTGGTCGGCATGGCGCCCGGCGTGCGCGGCGCCAACCGCACCGGGCGGCCGTTCACCGGCGACCATGCCGGTATCCTCCTCTACCAGACGCTGCTGCGGCACGGCTTCGCGCAAGGAACCTATCTCGCGGAGCCGGACGACGGGCTGGCGCTGGTGGGCTGCCGCATCGTCAACGCGGTGCGCTGCGTGCCGCCGGCGAACCTGCCGAAGCCGGACGAGGTGCGCACCTGCAACCGGTTCCTCGCGGCCGAGTTCGGCGCGATGGCGGAGCTGCGGGTCGTGCTCTGTCTCGGCGTGCTGTCGCACAACGCGGTGCTGCGGGCCTGCGGCGTGCCGCTCTCGCGCGTGCCGTTCCGCCACGGGCAGCGCCACGAGCTGCCGGACGGGCTGGTGCTGGCCGACAGCTACCACGTGTCGCGCTACAACACGAACACCGGGCTGCTGACCGAGGCGATGTTCGACTCCGTGGTGCGCGACATCGCCGGCCTGCTGCGGGCGCCGCGGTGAGCAGGCCACGCACCGAGCGGGCCAGGTGTTGGGCGGGCCAGGTGTTGGGCGGCGCAAGGCGTTGAGCGGGGCGGGGCGCTGAGCGACGGCGCCGCGGGGGCCGTGCCCGATCCCGCGCCCGGCGGCGGCGCGGCTGCGGAGCCCGACGCCGCCTCTGGCCGGGCCGAGGTGGAGCGGGCCGTCGCCGACGGGCTGGCGCGCTACTTCGCCGAGCGGCGGGCCGGGATCGCGCCGTTCGTGGACCGGCATTTTACCCTGCGCGGCTCGGCGGGGCTGCACCGCGCGGCGCTGGGCTGGGACCTGGCGCGGGCGCCCGCCAACCTCGTGATGTCGGTGCCGCAGGTCGGCGTGCGGATCGCGGCGGCGGCGGCGCGGCGCGCGGGCGCGGCGGGGGCGGCGCGGCGGCTGGGGGCGACGCAGCTCCAGATGCGCACCGACGTGGCGCGCGAGATCGAGTGGCTGGTCGCCACCGAACTGCTGGAGCTGCCGGCCGCCCAGCCCGGCCGCACCAGCACCGTGGACGCGCTCGGGGCGGCGATCCTGGCGCAGCCGGGCGTGGGCGTGCCGCTGGCCCGGATGCTGGAGGCGATCGGGCGGCGCGGCGAGGACGCAGGGTTCCGCGAGCGGCTGGTGGAGACGCTGGGGGAGTACGGCGGCACGCGGGCGGCGGCCGCGGAGATCGCCACCGGGCTGCTCACGCTGGGCACCGGGGCGGTGGCGGCGGGCAAGCTGACGCCGGGGGTGGCCACGCTCGGGCCGAGCCTGGCGGCGCTGGTGGCGCAGCAGGCGGCGGTGGCGTCGTTCCCGCTCGGGTCGGGGCTGGGGGGCATGTACTACGGGCTGTTCCCGGCGGCGCCGTCGCTGGCGCTGGTGGCAGGGATGACCGGCGGCCTGGCGCTGGTGGCGACCGCGTTCGCGGCGTTCTCCGGCGTGCTGACCGACCCGGTGCAGCGCAGGCTCGGGCTGCACGCACGCCGGCTGGCGCGGATGATCGACGCGCTGGAGCGGCAGGTGTCGGACCCGGGGGCGCCGGCGTACGCGGTGCACGACCACTACGTGGCGCGGGTGGTCGACCTGTTCGACATGGTGGGGACGGCGTACCGGCTGGTGCGGTGAAACAGGCAAGGTTGAGGCTCTGCCTCAAACTCCGCCAAAGGCAAGCCTTTGGAATCCACTTGCTTAAGTAGGTGGTTTCCAAAGGCCTCGGCCTTTGGCGGGTCCGGGCAGAGCCCGGCCTTGCTTGCTGGCGAGCCTGGTGGTTCGGGCCGGGATCACGAGGCGGAAACCCCTGGCCTGCGTGGCCGGTCGCCGTCCATGGTATTCGCCACGGCCAGCGAACCGGAAAACCTCGTCCTCGCCTTGCTTCGGCGCATGGACGAGAAGGTAGGTCGCCTGATCGACGGTCAGCCGGCGGGGTGAATGCCGGGAGGGCCGGCCTAGCTGTAGCGTTCCTCCGCCCAGGGGTCGGCGTTGTTGCTGTAGCCGCGGGTCTCCCAGAAGCCCTTGTGGTCGGCGGGGGCGAACTGGATGCGGCGCACCCACTTGGCGGATTTCCAAAGGTAGAGCCGGGGGACGAGGACGCGGACCGGGCCACCGTGCTGGCGGGTGATCGGCTGGCCCTCCCACTCGTGGACCAGCAGGACGTCGGGCTGGTCGAACTGGTCGAGGCGCATGTTGGTGGTGTAGCCGTCGTGGCTGTGCAGGATCACGTGGCGGGCGTCGGGCAGCACGCCGGCGGCCTCGATCAGGGTACGGGCGGGGACGCCGCGCCAGTGGTTGTCGTAGCGCGACCAGGTGGTGACGCAGTGCATGTCGGAGACGCTGTCGGTCTGGCCGAGGGCGAGCAGCGCGGGCAGGCTCAGCTCCAGGCGGCGCTCGACGGTGCCGTCGACGTGCAGGCGGTACGCGTGGACGTCGACGTCGGGCTGCTCGCCAAGGTCGAGGACGGGCCAGTCGCGGGTGAGGTGCTGGCCGGGCGGCAGGCGGTCGCGCGCCGGGTCGGCGTGGGTGCCGGTCAGGCCGCGGCCGGCCTCGGCCCACTCGGCCTTGCGGGCGAGGAGCTTGTCGCGTTTTGCGGCGTCGGGATCGTCGGGCATGGGGGTCCTTGGGTCCTGCGGGCACGGACGGGATGGTTCTGGCGCGAGGCGGGAGCGAAAGGCAAGACAAGGGTGCCGCCACTGGTCCGGAACAGGAAGCGGCAGACCGCTTTGTTTGCGGCGGCCGGATGTTCGGCCGCGGCGCAGGGCGACGTGGATTGAGGGCCGAATCCTGTGGCCCTTCCGTTGTCCGCGGATGGCATGGCTTGCGCGTCGCCAGGAAGGCCGAGATGGTGGGCGGGCCAGATCGGGCCAGACGCCACGCGTGGACCAGATGTCTCAAATCGTATCCCCTCCCATCCCGCCGGTCAGCCTTGAAGGAAAGAGCGTCCGGTTGCTGCCGCTTTCGGCGGATCACCATGACGCCCTGGTGTCGGCGGTGCGCGACGGCGAACTTTGGCGGCTATGGTACACGAGCGTTCCGGAGCCCGAGGAGATGGGGGCGGAGATCGAGCGACGCCTCGCGTTGCAGGTCGCGGGCAGCATGGTGCCGTTCACCGTGCTGGAGCAGCCGACGGGCAGGATCGTCGGCATGACCACGTACATGAACATCGACGCCGTCCACTGGCGGGTGGAGATCGGATCCACGTGGTATGCACGTGGCGTGCAGAGATCGGCGCTCAACACGGAGGCCAAGCTCCTGATGTTCGCGCATGCCTTTGACGATCTCGGCTGCATCGCGGTGGAGTTGCGCACTCATGTCCTGAACCTGCAGAGCCGGCGGGCGATCGAACGGCTTGGTGCGAAGCTCGACGGGGTGTTGCGCAACCACCAGCGCGCCCGCGGCGGGTCGCTGCGCGACACCTGCTGCTACAGCGTCACGATGGCCGAGTGGCCGGCGGTGCGGTCGCACCTGCGGTGGAAGCTGGACCAGCCGCGGGCATGAGAGCCCGGCAAATCCTGCGCCAATAGATGGACGCCCGGACGGGAGGGGTGAGATAGGCCAGAGGCTCTGCCTCTGGATTTCGCCGAGGCCAAGCCGGGGAGACCCATTGCTTGAACAAATGGTTCCCAAAGGCCTCCGGCCTTTGGTGGGTCTGGGCAAGCCCAGCCTTGCCTGCTGCTGCGCTTTCCTGCCGCCGGGTTTCTGCACACCGACGCATCCTGCGCCTGCCCTGCCCTCACCCCCGGTTGCGCAACACCCGCGCCTTGTCGCGCTGCCAGTCGCGCGCCGCGACAGCCTGGCGCTTGTCGGCCTTCTTGCGGCCCTCGCCGACGCCGATCAGCACCTTGGCGACGCCGCGCTCGTTGAAGTGGATGTCGAGCGGCACCAGCGTCGCGCCGTCGCGGTTGGCGGCGCCCAGCAGCTTGTCGATCTGCTTCCTGTGCAGCAGCAGCTTGCGCGGCGCGCGCACGTCGAACTTGGACAGCACGCCGCCCTGGTACTCGGGGATGTAGGCGTTGAACAGGAACAGCTCGCCGCCCCTTTCGCCGGCCCAGGCCTCGGTGATGGTGGCGCGGCCGTGGCGCAGCGACTTCACCTCGGGGCCGAACAGCACCATGCCGGCCTCCACCGTCTCCTTGATGGTGTAGTCGAAGCGCGCCTTGCGGTTCTGCGCGGCGATGCCGTGCGAGATCAGGCCGCTCTTCTTCGTCGTGGCGGCCACGCTCAGGCCTCCCTGCGGGCGGGGCCGGGTTCGGCCCGGTGCGCGGCGATCAGGCCGAGCGACGCCATGGCGTCGCGCACCCGGGCGCGGGTGGGCCCGGTGAGCGGGGCGAGCGGCAGGCGGCAGTGCCCGGTGCCGTGGCCGAGCAGGCTGGCCGCGTATTTCGCGGGCGCGGGGTTGCTCTCGGCGAACATGGCGTCGTGCAGCGCCACCAGGCGGTCCTGCGCGGCGATGGCCTCGGCGATCCGGCCGGCGGCCCACAGGCGGTGCAGCTCGGCGCACTGCCGGGGGGCGACGTTGGCGGTCACCGAGATGCAGCCGTGGCCGCCGGCGGCGAGGAACGGCAGCACGGTGTGGTCCTCGCCGGAGAGCTGGCAGAACGCCGGGCCGCAGGCGATCCGGGTGTGCAGCGGACGGCTCAGGCTGGCGGTCGCGTCCTTGACCCCGACGATGTTGGGATGGCGGGACAGGCGGCCCATGGTCTCGGGCGTCATGTCGACGACGCTGCGCGGCGGGATGTTGTAGATCACGACCGGCAGGTCCACGGCGTCGGCGATCGCGGTGTAGTGCAGGAACAGGCCTTCCTGGGTCGGCTTGTTGTAGTACGGCGTGACCACGAGGGCGCCGGCGGCGCCGGCCTCGCGGGCATGGCGCACCAGGGCGATCGCCTCGGCGGTGCTGTTGCTGCCGGCGCCGGCCAGCACCGGGACGCGGCGGGCGGCGACCTCCACCGTGACCTCGATGACCCGCTGGTGCTCGGCGTGGCTCAGCGTGGCGCTCTCGCCGGTGGTGCCGACCGGGACCAGGCCGTCGGTGCCCTGGCCGATCTGCCAGTCGACGAACTCGGCCAGGGCGCGCTCGTCCACCGAGCCGTCGGCCCGCATCGGGGTGACCAGGGCGACGAACGACCCCTTGAACATGGCACGCACTCCCGGCTGTCGCGGCGGAAGCTAGGCATCGGCGGATGCAGGGGCAAGCGGGAGCCAGCAGGGCCGGGCTTCCCCCCGCCCCGCCGGCACTGATCCCTGAGCCGTCAGACGGCAAGGCTGGGCTCTGCCCAGACCCGCCAAAGGCCCCCTCTTCCAAGCATGGGCCTTTGGCGGAGTTTGAGGCAGAGCCTCAACCTTGCTTGCCCCGGCCGGTCACGCATCACAGCCGCTGGTCTCATAGGGCCAGTCGCCTGAGCATCGAGCCGTCGGCGACGTGGAAGCGTCCGGTATGGGTATGGAACCGTGACTTGCGACCCGACACGCTTGATGCCGGGTATGCCGTCGAACGGAATTTGTTGAAGCGAAGGTCATAGGCCACGACATCAGCATCCAGAGTATTTGTGACTGGTTTGACTTCGCCAACGACGGTCTTTTCGCTCTTCTTATACGTGATCCTTTGATTCGAGGCATTGGATTGACTGAACTCGACATAGATTCCATGGTCGTGCGTGATCTGTCCGGTGTCGAAGCTGAGCACCTCGCCCCTGTAGCCGAACTGGGTGCAGACCAGACGCAGTTCCGCTTCCAGACTTTGTGACGACCCGCCGTGCCTCGCCCTGGTGTCGGCGGCCGCGATGATCGATGTCACGCCATCGCTGGCGAGGCCGCGCTCCTCACAGAAGCCATGGAATGCTCTCAGTGAATCCTGGCTTCCGTTCAGGGAAGAAGAGTGAATCCCGAAAAGCCCGTTCCGAGAGACGATGACGATCCCGATACACAGTTGCAGGTTGGGAAAGCCTATGCACGACGCATCCCGACCAAACATCTCCTCCGACAGGTACACCGGCATCTGGTTCAAGCTCCTTCTCGGGTTCCGGCTCTGCTGCGATGGACCATGACCGCGAACAAGCCTGGCTGCTCTGGTGACCCGGGTAGTGCTACTATGGCCACGGCTACGGATGTATTTCGCCCCGACAGGCAAAGGCTACAAAGGACATGCCGCCTGTCTGTTCCGTGACGATGCTTCATCTGCATTGAAATGGCTTGGAGCGGCGCCGGACCGACCAGGTCCGCCTGGCGTCTGCCCCACTCGGGAGGGCTGGTCGGCGATCAGCCCGCACCCCGTGTTGCTGGCGCCCCCTTGGACGGGCCGTCAGGATGGGACGCCGGAGGCTCGGCCTGTGGTGGAGTCTGGCGGCAGGGCCTGCCGGCCCTGTCTGCTCTCCGTTAAGGCCGATGTGCGCCGTCTCCATGGCCCCTGTATATTCGGGGCCTATGCGCGCCCTGCCCTCGTTCCTGCTGGTGATCGCCGTCTCCGCCCTGGGCTGCGCTAGGGCGCAAGGCCCGGTTGTCGCGGCGTCCGGGGCGGGCATGCCGGACCGGCCGGTTGATCCGGCGCCGGACGACGACGCGGTGGCGCCCGGGTCGGAGCGGTGGGCGGCGGCGGCGCGGCGCTCGGCGGACCCGCTGGCGCCGCGGCTCGCGACGTATCTGCGGCTGGTGGCGGACCGGGCGGGCGCGGTGGACCCCGGGGTGGCGGCGCGCTTCCTCGCGAACAACCCAGGCTGGCCGAACCGGGCGTTGCTGGAGCGCCGGCTGTCGGACGGGATCGCGGCCGCGGCGGTCGACGACGTGGTGCTGCCGCTGTGCGCGGGCGGGCGGGCGGGCACGGCGGCGGCGCGGCTGCGCTGTGCCGAGGCCGAGGCGCGGGCCGGGCTGACGGGGACGGCCGAGGAGTCGGCGCGGGCGGCGTGGATCGGCGGACTGGACGACCCTTCGGCGGAAGCGGCGTTCCTGCGGGTGTGGGGCGCGGCGCTGACGCCGGCGGCGCAGGAGGCGCGGTTCGAGCGGCTGGCGGGCGGCGACGTCGCGGCGGCGACGCGGCAGGCGCTCCGGCTCGACCCCGGGGCGCGGCAGGCGGCGGAGGCGCGGCTGGCGCTGCGGCGCGACGAGCCGGGGGCGGCGGCGCTGGCGGCGGCGCTGGCGGACGCGGCGCGGCACGACCCGGCGCTGGTGCTGGACCTGGCGCGGTTCCTGCGGCGGAGCGACGCCTCGGGCGCCGCGGCGCTGGCGGAGTGGCGCGCGGACGGCGAGGCGGCGGAGCTGGCGAGCGTGCCGGAGCGGCGGGCGGGGTTTCGCGCCGAACGCGAGCGGCTGGCACGCCAGCTGCTGCGCGCCGGCGACGCGGCGGGGGCGCTGGCGCTGATGCAGGACGAGATCCGGGTCGGCGCGCCGGGCGCCGACGCGGCGGACGCGGAGTTCCTGGCGGGGTGGATCGCGCTGCGGCGGCTGGGCGACCCGGCGGCGGCGGCGGCGCACTTCGCGGCGCTGGCGGCGGAGTCGCGGGCCGCGATCTTGCAGGCGCGGGCGCATTACTGGCTGGGTCGGACGGCGGCGGCGCGGGGCGACGCGGGCGGCGCGCGGGCGGAGTACGCGGCGGCGGCGGCCTGGCCGGTGACGTTCTACGGGCAGCTCGCGGCGATCGCCGTGGATGGCGCGGCGGGCGGCGGCGCGGTGGCGGGCGAGGCGGGGTTGCGCGGGCGGCTGGCGGCGCTGCGCGATCCGGCCTGGACGCCGGCGGAGGCGCTGGCGTTCTCCGGCACCGAGCTGGCGCGGGTTACGGAGCTGCTGGTGGCGTGGGGCGAGGCGCGCCGGGCGCGGGCGTTCCTGCTGCGGCTGGGCGAGCTGGCCGAGGACGGGCGCGGTCGGGCGCTGGTGGCGTCGCTCGCGCTGCGGCTGGCGGTGCCGGAGGCGGCGGTCGCCGCGGCGCGCCAGGCCGGGCGGGCGGGCGGGATGCTGCCGCAGGCGGGCTGGCCGCTGGAGGTCGCGAGCGGGGAGGACTCGGGCGCAAGCGGGCCGGGCGGAGGCGGGCCGGGCGGAGGCGAGGCGACGAGCGGCGTGGAGCGCAGCGTGGTGCTCGGCTTCACGCGCCAGGAAAGCAGCTTCGACCCGGAGGCGGTGAGCCCGACCGGGGCGCGCGGGCTGATGCAGCTGATGCCGGCCACGGCGCAGGAGGTGGCCCGGCGGCTAGGCGCAAGCGCGAGCACGGCGGCGCTCACCGCGGACCCGGCGCTGAACGTCCGGCTGGGCTCGGCGTACCTGGCCGGTCTGCTGGCGCGCAACGACGGGGTGCTGCCGTACGCGGCGGCGGCGTACAACGCGGGGCCGACGCGGCTGCGCGAGTGGCTGGCGGCCAACGGCGATCCGGCGGCAGGCGGAGGCGACATGATCGACTGGATCGAGATGATCCCGGTGGCGGAGACCCGGAACTACGTCGAGCGCGTGATCGAGAACGTGGTGGACTACCGCGCGCGGCTCGGCATCGTGGCGCCGCACCCGCTGGCGCGGTGGGTGGGGTGAACGGGTGCGGAACTCTCCAGGAAGCAAGGTTGAGGCTCTGCCTCAAACTCCGCCAAAGGCGAGCCTTTGGAATCCATTTGCTGAAGGGAAGGGTTTCCAGAGGCCTCGGGCCTTCGGCGGGTCCGGGCGTCGCGGCCGAGGGGCCCGGCGACCCGCTTGGATCGTTGGAATGGCAGCGCAGGGAGCGCCCGGCCCTGCTTGCTGCTGCACGGCCGGACCGGGTCAACGGGAGAGCTTCGGATTGGTGAAGAGCCGGACGGCGTGGCTGGTGGCGAGCGTGGGCGGCGTGGGGACGCTGCGGCCGGCGCCGGGGAGCTGGGGGTCGCTGGCGGCGCTGGTCGCGGGCGCGGGGCTGGTCGGGCATCCGCGGTGGCTCGCGGGAGGAGTCGTGGCGGCGGGGCTGGCGGGGCTATGGGCGATCCCGCGGGCGGGCGGCGGGCACGACCCCGGCTGGGTGGTGATCGACGAGGTCGCGGGGCAGTGGCTGGCGATGCTGGGTCTGGCGGGTAGCGCCGCGGGGCGCGGGCCGGCAGGGTGGGGCCTCGCGGCGGGGCTGGCGGCGGCGTTCGCGGTGTTCCGGGCGCTGGACGTGGCAAAGCCGGGGCCGGTGGGGTGGGCGGACCGCCACGAGGGCGCGGCGTGGGTGATGGGCGACGACCTGATCGCGGGGGGGATCGCAGCGGGGGTGCTGCTGGCGGGACGGGGCGTGGCGGGATGGGCGTTCGGGGAATGACAGGGCGGGAAAGGCTGGCCGCCGACCGCTGATGCTTGCGTCCGGAGTAACCTTGAGGTTACGTTTTGTGGATCGCATGGAGGCGAGGATGTCGCGGGGACAAGGGGGCGGCGCAGGGAAGCCGGAGGTCCTGCGGTCGCAATGGCGGGTCTTTCTTGGCGCGATAGCGTTCGTGGCCGTTTCCGCTCCCCTCGGCTGGCTGCTCAGCGGCTGGATCGTGGCGCGGACCGGCCTCGATCCGGACTTGGCGATCTTCCTCGCCAGTGTGCCTGCCGCCGCTGTACTGGCGCTCGGCGGTAAGGTCCTGGTCAAGCCCTACAAGGACCCGCATGTCAGCTGGCTCAATGCGGAGAGGATGCAGGCGTTCGAGCGCAAGATGCGGCCCTGGGGTGTGGCCTTTCTTGTAATCCTCCTACTGCGCGAGTTCATCGTGCTGCTCTTCTCCGGAGTCGACATGCCGCTGGTTGCGGACGGCGCCCCGTTTGCCTGGGTTTTCGCCAGCGTGGTCCTGTCGTTCATTCCAGACCTGGTGCAGTGGGGACGAGGCGAGGAGCTTCCGCTGGACGAAGGCGTGCAGGCGGAGCGCCAGGACGCGGTACGCCTCGGCTACCTCGTCGTCCTGGCGCTTGGCGTCGCCAACGTCATGCTTGCGGGTTCCTGGCCGCTGGTGGCGGCGCGCGCGTGGGTTGCCATCCTGATGCTGGGGGTGCTGGTGCCGCAGGTCCGGCTGATGGTGCTGGACAGGGCGGCGGCGGACGGCGAGTAGGTGCGGCTCTGCAACCGGCTGAAGACGGCGCGGCTGGAGCGGGATCTGACCCAGGCGGCGCTGGCGGAGCGGGTGGGCGTGTCGCGCAAGACGATCAACACGGTGGAGAACTCGGTGTTCGTGCCCTCGGTGGCGCTGGCGCTGGCGTTGTCGCGGGTGCTGGGGACGAGCGTCGAGGCGCTGTTCTTCCTGGAGGATGATGAATGATCCTTGTCGCGCCGGTCCAGGGCGGCTCGCCCTGGCGGGTCCCCGCTTCCAAGACATGGGGCAGAGCCCTGGCCTTGCTTCCTTGACGCCGCAGACCCGGGAGGACCGTGCGGAAGCCGGCCGCGCGCTGCGCCGTGCGGTGCCGCGTGGCGCCCACGCCGGCTGGACCCCGCCCGCGTCGCGGCCTGATCCGGTGGCGACCGTGCTCGCCCAGGAGCGCGGCCGGATCGCCGAGCTGCTGCCGCGTCGGCACGGGCTGATGGCGGGCTCGCCGCTGGCGTTCCTGCGCGGGGCGGCGTCGGTGATGGCGGCCGACCTCGCCGCGACGCCGGCGAGCGGGCTGCGCGTGCAGGCGTGCGGCGACTGCCACCTGATGAACTTCGGTGCCTTCAGTTCGCCGGAGGGCGCGCCGCTGTTCGACATCAACGACTTCGACGAGACGCTGCCGGCGCCGTTCGAGTGGGACACCAAGCGCCTCGCCGCCAGCCTGGTGCTGGCAGGGCGCGAGACGGGGCTGGACGAGGCGGGGGCGGGCGCGCTGGCGCGGGAGGCGGTGCGCGCCTACGCCGGCGAGATGGCGGCGCTGGCGGCGCTTGACCCGCTCGCGTGCTGGAGCCGCAGGATCGACCTGGAGGGCGCGATCGCCGCGATCCGCGACCGGGGCGCGCGGCACGACGCGGAGGCGCGGCTGCGCCGGGCGCTGGAGGCGGGCGCCACGCGATACGGGCTGCTGGAGCGCGAGGGCGCGGGGTGGCGGCTGCGCGGCGACGTGGCGCAGATGTTCCGCCTGCCCCGCCACGACGGCGCGGTGCACGCCGCCTTCGACGCCTACCGCCGCACGCTGCAGGAGGACCGCCAGGTGCTGCTGCGGCGCTACCGGCTCGCGGACTGGGCGTTCAAGGTGGTGGGCGTGGGCAGCGTCGGCACGTTCTGCGCGATCGGGCTGTTCCTGTCCGGGGACGGCGCGCCGCTGCTGCTGCAGCTCAAGCAGGCGGAACGGAGCGTGCTGGCGCCGTTCGCCGGCGCATCGGACTACGCGGCCGAGGGCGAGCGCGTGGTCACCGGGCAGCGCATGATGCAGGCGGCAAGCGACATCTTCCTGGGCTGGGCGCGGATGCCGGCCGCGGTCCTGGCGGCGGGCGGGCCGGGGGCGGGCGGCACCATGCGCCCCGGGGATGCGGCATCCGCGGGCGAGGTGCCCGAGGACGCGACGCCGGGGCCCGAGCACGTCTACGTGCGCCGGCTCAAGGATGCCCGGCTGGGCGCGGTGGGCCCGCGGATCGCGGCGCGCTCGCTCGCGTCCTACGCGGCGCTGTGCGGCCGCACGCTGGCCCGCGCCCATGCCCGTTCCGGCGACGCGGCGACCCTGTCCGGCTATGTCGGCGGCCCGGGATACGCCCGCGCGGTCGCCGCGTTCGCCCGCGACTACGCCGACCAGGCGACCCGGGACTGGCGGGCCTTCACCGAGGCGATCGCCGCCGGGCGCGTATCCCAAGATCCCTCCGGCCAGGATGCTCCGCGATGATCGACGATCCCCTGCTGCACGAGGCTGCGGCGCTGCTCGACCGGCTCCGCGGCCGCGGCCAGCATGTGGCGACCGCGGAAAGCTGCACCGGCGGACTGATCGCGGCGGCGCTGACCGCGGTGGCCGGGTCGTCCGACGTGGTGGACCGGGGCTTCGTCACCTATTCCAACGCGGCGAAGACCGAGCTGCTGGGCGTGCCCGCCGCGCTGATCGCGGCGCAGGGCGCGGTGAGCGAGGCGGTGGCGCGGCGCATGGCGGAGGGCGCGATCGCGGCCTCCGCGGTCGAGCTGGCGGTCGCGGTCACCGGCGTCGCCGGGCCGGGCGGCGGCACGGCGGCCAAGCCGGTGGGTCTGGTGTGGTTCGGGCTGGCGCGGCTGGGCGGCGCCACGCTGGCCGAGTCCAGGGTGTTCCCCGGGGACCGCGGCGAGGTACGCCGGGCGACGGTGCTGCACGCGTTCGCGCTGCTGGCGGCGGGGTAGCGGCGGCGCAGGCAGCAGGCAGGACCGGGCTCTGCCCGGACCCGCCAGGGGCGAGCCGCCCCTGGACCGGCTTCACTTAGTATTGAATTTCAGGCAGAGCCTTAACCTTCGTTTCCCTTCTGAGTCTGGCACGTCACCTGGGCCGATCCAGTGGCGAATTGACCCACTACCGCCTTTGAAAACCACTTGCTTCAGTAACGGATTCCAAAGGCTTGCCTTTGGCGGAGTTTGAGGCAGAGCCTCAACCTTGCCTGCTGCCCCGACGCCTCGGCGGTCGAGGGCTCGCGGACTATTTCGCGGCCTTCTCCCGGGCCGCCTTGTGCTCGGCGCGGCGTTCCGCACGCCAGGCACGGATCTCCTCCAGGGTGATGTAGCCGCGGTGATGGCTGTCGATCTCGGCGAAGTGCGTGGCCACGCCGCGCATGTGCGCGGCCTGCGCCTGCGCCTCGGTCAGGTGGCCGTCATGCGTGGTGTTGGCTGCCTCGAAGCGCTGCTCGGCGGTCTTTCGGTTGCCGTGGCGAGCCTCCCCTGGCTCGAACGTGGTGCTCGACCCGGGCCGGGGCATGCGGGGGGTGGCCATGCCGGACTCGCCGGACGGAACGGTGCCGCCCTGCATCGCGCCGCCCGGGGTGACGCCGGCCACGCCGGCGGGCGGGGATTGCGCCAGGGCTCCGGGCGCGGCCAGCGCCGGCGCGAGCAGCAACGCAGCGGTCAGCAGCAGGCGGCGCGCCGACAGCGACCGCGCCGAACGCCGCCAGCCGTCGCTCGGCGCCGCGGGCCGGGCGGCCGGGGATGCGCGGGGCGGCAGGAGCGGGGTTGCGGCGCGTGGGTAGGCATCAGGCGTGGGCATCTGTCGCATCGAATTCCTCGTCGCATGGGCCGGCATGGCGCCTCCGCAGGGTGGCCCGGCGACCCGCGATTGTCACGACGTCGATTGCGCTGTTACCAGCGGAGGGGTGCGCCGGTTGCTCTGGAACCGGCCGATCAACCCGCGCGTGCGCTCGCGGCGGCGCCCACCACGCGGTGGAAGGCGGTTTCCGCCAGCGACACGCCGGCGCGGTCGACGTCGAGGTGGGTGCAGGCGCGGCCCCGGTGGCGGCCCATCACCGAGATCGCGATGCCCTGCTCCACCAGCGCGTCGGCCAGGGCGGCGGCCTCCATGCCGGTGCCGCTGGTGTCGAAGTACACGAGGTTGGTCTCGGGCAGCTCCACCTCGAGGCCGTCCACGCCGGCGAGGCCGCGCGCCAGCAGGCGGGCATTCTCGTGGTCCTCGGAGAGGCGCTCGACATTGTGGTCGAGCGCGTACAGGCAGGCGCCCGCGCACATCCCGCCCTGGCGCAGCGCCCCGCCGAGGCGCTGCTTCCAGCGCCACACGTCGTCGATGAAGGCCTGCGGGCCGGCCAGGATCGCGCCGAGCGGGGCGCCGAGGCCCTTGGTGAAGTCGAGCCACACGCTGTCCCAGCCTGCGGACATGGCGGCGGCCGAGACGCCCGAGGCGATCACGGCGTTCATCATGCGCGCGCCGTCCATGTGGGTGGCGAGGCCGCGGGCGTGGGCGCTGGCGGCAACGGCGTCGAGCGCGTCGATCGGCCAGACGGTGCCGCCGGCGAAGTTGGCGGTCTGCTCGACGGCGACCAGGCGCTGCGGCGGCTCGTAGCGCGAGCGGTCGCGGAAGCCCGCCTCCAGGGTGGCGACGTCGAACTGGCCGCGCCCGCCGCGCAGGCCGGTGATCTGCGCGCCGGACAGCGCGGCCACGCCGCCGCCCTCGCTGGTGAGGATGTGGGCGCTTTCGTGGGCGAGGATCTCGTCGCCCGGGCGGCACCAGGTCAGCATCGCGGCCTGGTTGCACATGGTGCCCGTCGGCATGAACACCGCGGCCTCCTTGCCGAGCAGGTCGGCGGCGCGCTCGCACAGGGCGTTGATCGTCGGGTCGGCGCCGTGCTGCTCGTCGCCGACGGGGGCGTCGAGCATCGCCTCGCGCATGGCGCGCGACGGGCGGGTCTGGGTGTCGGAGAACAGGTTCACCCGGATGCGGGCGTCGTCGAAGCGGGCTGGGGCGTAGGCCATGCGGTTCCACACGATGCTGGGAGGACGGCGGTATAGCGTGGCGAGCGGAGTGGCGCAGGCCCAAACGTGACAGGGCGCCTGCCCTCCCGGCATCGTGCGTCGCGATCGGGCGTGGCGCGATCGCCTTCGAGCCGTGCCGGTGTGTCCGTGGCGGCACAGGCGGGCGGGATCGGGCGTGCTCCCGTGCAGGTGAGTTGCCGGGTGTGCAGCGTGGCCAGCACAAGCAGGGTCGGACGGGCCGGTACCCGGCGACCGCCCCGATATCGGAGGCAAGCGTGCGCACACGAGTGATCCTGGCCACACGACCGATCCTGACCACGGCGCTCGTCGCCTGCGCGGCGTCGACGGCGGGCGCCGCGCCGCCGGCTCCGGTGGACGGGCCGTATGTCGGCCTGGCCGGCGGCTACAACCTGCTGCAGGACATCTTCGCCCATCCCCGCACGGCGCCGCAGAACGAGCCTGCCACGCGCTACCGGTTCGGCGAGGGCTTCGTGGGGGCCGGCGTGGCGGGCTGGGGGTTCGGCAACGGCCTGCGCGCGGAGCTGGAGGGCGCCTACGACTACAACACCGCGATCAACCGGGTGCGCACCGCGGCGCCGGCGCGCGCGGACGGCAACCAGGGCACCTACGGCGTGTTCGCCAACCTGTTCTACGACGTCGACCTGACGAAGCTCGGCACCGGCATCGACTGGGTGCAGCCGTATGCGGGCGTCGGCGTCGGCGCGCTGTGGACGCATTTCTCGCCGATCACGACCTACGCCAACGACAGGAGCGACGTGTTCCGGCTCGGCGGCACCGGCGGCAACTTCGCCTACCAGGGCGTGGTCGGGTTCGGCTTCCCGATCGCCGCGGTGCCGGGGCTGAAGCTGCTCACCGACTACCGGCTGATCGGCATCCACCCGAACTCGGGCGCGTCCGGCGAGCTGTTCACCCCGGCGGGGGTCAGCAAGGGCTCGGTGGGGCTGTCCGAGGTGTTCCTGCACCAGTTCACGGTCAGCGTGGCGTACGCGTTCAACCACCCTGCCCCGCCGCCGCCGCCCGCGCCGGTTCCCGTGGCCACGCCGCCCGTGGCGCCGGCGCGCACCTACCTAGTGTTCTTCGACTGGGATCGCGCGGACCTGACCGGTCGGGCGCGGCAAATCATCGCGGAGGCGGCGCAGGCCTCCACGCGGGTGCAGACCACGCGCATTGAGGTCGACGGCTACACCGACCTGTCGGGCACGGCGGCGTACAACCAGGGGCTGTCGCTGCGCCGGGCGCGCTCGGTCGAGGCGGAGCTGGTGCGCGACGGGGTGCCGGCGCAGGAGGTGGCGATCCACGGCTTCGGCGAGAGCAACCCGCTGGTGCCGACGGCGCAGGGAGTGCGCGAGCCGCAGAACCGCAGGGTGGAGATCATCCTGCGCTGAGGCGGGGTCAGGAAGGCCAGGGCTCTGCCCTGGACCCGCTGGGGGCGAGCGCCCCCAGACCCGCACACGTAAAGGCAGGCCGAGGGGTGGCACCGGCCCAGGTCGAGGTTTCCAAAGGCGAGCCTTTGGCGGGTCCAGGGCAGAGCCCTGGCCTTTCCTGCCTCAGGCCGGCGCGGGCGCCGCCGCGGTGCTGGGCAGGCCGTAGACGTCGCGGGCGCGCTTGAGGAAGGCGTTGACCATGCGGCGCACCGCCTCGTTGAACACCACGCCGATCGCGGACTGCAGCAGGCGCGAGCGGAACTCGAAGTCGACGAAGAAGTCGACGCGGCAGCCGTGCGGGTGCGCGGTGAAGGTCCACTGGTTGTTGAGGTAGCGGAACGGGCCGTGCTCGTAGTGCACGCGCACCTGGCGGGGGCGGTCCAGCTCGACGCGGCTGGTGAAGCTCTCGCGGAACGGGCCGAAGCCGATGGTCAGGTCGGCGACCACCTCGGTGGCAGTCTGGCTCGTGACCTTGGCGCCGGCGCACCAGGGCAGGAACTCCGGGTAGCGCCCGACGTCGGCCACCAGGTCGAACAGCTGCTCGGGGGTGAAGGGGACGAGCTTGTGCTCGGCGTGGGTGGGCATGGGGAGATCAGACCTCGGCGGATGGGGACGGGACAAGCAGGGCGGCAGGCGGCACGCCGTCGGCGGGCAGGCCGTCGGAGGTGTCGCCGGGAGCGGCGGCGGCCAGTCGGGCGGCGCGAAGCTGCGCGAAGTCGGCGTCCGCATGGTAGGAGCTGCGGGTTAACGGAGTGGCACTGACCATCAGGAAACCCTTGGCGCGGGCCATGGCGGCGTACTCGGAAAACTCCTCGGGGGTGACGAAGCGCTCCACGCCGGCGTGCTTCGGCGTGGGCTGCAGGTATTGGCCCAGGGTCACGAAGTCCACCCCGGCGACGCGCAGGTCATCCATGACCTGTCCGATCTCGGCGCGGGTCTCGCCCAGGCCGACCATCAGGCCCGACTTGGTGAACATCGCCGGGTCGAGGCGGCGGACCTCGTCGAGCAGGCGCAGCGACTGGAAGTAGCGGGCACCCGGCCGGATCGTCGGGTAGAGGCGCGGGACGGTTTCCAGGTTGTGGTTGAACACGTCGGGGCGGGCGGCCGTCACCGTGGCGGCGCCGTGCGGGCGGCGCAGGAAATCCGGCGTCAGGACCTCGATCGTGGTCGCGGGGGCGGCGGCGCGTACGGCGCGGATCACGGCGGCGATGTGCGCGGCGCCGCCGTCGGGGAGGTCGTCGCGATCGACGGAGGTGACGACGACGTGGCGCAGGCCGAGCTTCGCCACGGCGTCGGCGACGCGGCGAGGCTCGTCGGAGTCGAGGGCCGCGGGCTGGCCGGTGCGGACGTTGCAGAAGGCGCAGGCGCGGGTGCAGGTGTCGCCCATCACCATCATGGTGGCGTGGCGCTGCGACCAGCACTCGCCGATGTTGGGGCAGGCGGCCTCCTCGCAGACCGTGACCAAGCCGTGCTCGCGCATCAGGGCGCGGGTCTCGTGGTAGACCGGGTGCTGCGGGGCGCGGACGCGAATCCAGTCGGGCTTGCGCAGGCCGGGGTTGTCCGGGCGGTGCAGCTTCTCCGGGTGGCGCGGGGCGTCGCGGTGGTCGATGAGCAGGCGGGTGGGCATCGGTCCTGGCGCCTCCGGGCAGCCTTTATCTGGGCTGGGGCGGGGGAATCGGCAAGCGGCGGGAGAGGGTGTGCTGTACCCGAAGCCCCATCGGGGCCGATAGGAAGACGATGATTACCGCTTATCCAGTAAAAACTTCCAGAAATTTGAGGTAATTTGATGTCTAAGTATAATCAGCATGCCCAGAAGAACGACCTCTTGACTCTCTATAGAGCAGCAAAATTACCTACCGAAACACTGTCCAATCAGATCATGAGCTACATCGACGCCGGAGAGTTCAGCCTTGCGCTAGATGGTATTACTATACCATTTGAGGATGGAAGCGTGCGTTTGACGCCTGAGATGTTCATGGTGTTTCAGAAACTTGCGACCACCGTGGTGGACCTGGACGACCCTGAATTCAAGGATATCGCCGCATTACTTCACTCTGGTCCGCCACAAGGCTTGCGCAGACCGTTATGCTTATCGCAAGGCGGCTACAACCGACCAAACACACGCGGAACTGGAAGCATCGCGACTGACATCAAGCGGGCTTGTGCCGCCTTTCATGTGCCGGTCCAGGGGCGGCTCGCCCCTGGCGGGTCCGGGCAGAGCCCGGCCTTGCTTGCCTGCCCTAGAAGTGGATCGCCCGCCCCCAGGCGTCGAGCACCGCCTCGTGCATGGTCTCGCTGACGGTGGGGTGCGGGAACACGGTGTGCATCAGCTCGGTCTCGGTGGATTCGAGGGTGCGGGCGATGGCGTAGCCCTGGATCATCTCGGTGACCTCGGCGCCGATCATGTGGGCGCCGAGCAGCTCGCCGGTGGCGCGGTCGAACACGACCTTCACCATGCCTTCCGGCTCGCCCATGGCGATGGCCTTGCCGTTGCCGATGAACGGGAAGCGGCCAATGCGGACCTCCCTGCCCTCCCCCTTGGCGCGGGCCTCGGTCCAGCCGACGGAGGCGACCTGGGGGCGGCAGTAGGTGCAGCCGGGAATGTTGCTCCAGTCGATCGGGTGCACGTCGGGCAGGCCGGCGATCGCCTCGACGCAGACGACGCCCTCGTGGCTGGCCTTGTGGGCGAGCCAGGGGCTGCCTGCGATGTCGCCGATCGCGTATACGCCGGGCTCGCCGGTGCGGCAGAACGCGTCGATGAGGACGTGGGTGCGCTCGACCACGACGCCGGTGCCTTCCAGGCCGAGGTCCTCCACGTTGGCCACGATGCCCACGGCGGAGATCACGCGATCGAAGGTGTGCTCCGTGGTCTTGCCGGCATGGTCGATGGCGACGGTGATGTCGTTCTCCCCCTTGCGGACGGCGCCGAGCTTGGCGCCGGTGAGGATGGTCATGCCCTGCTTCTCGAAGGCCTTGCGGGCGAAGGCGGAGATCTCCTCGTCCTCGGCGGCGAGGATGCGCTCGGCGATCTCCACCACGGTCACCTCGGCGCCCATGTTGCGGTAGAAGCTCGCGAACTCGATGCCGATGGCGCCGGAGCCGACCACCAGCAGGCGGCTCGGCATGAGGTCCGGGACCATGGCCTCGCGGTACGACCAGATCAGCCTGCCATCGGCCTCCAGGCCGGGAAGCTGGCGGGCGCGGGCGCCGGTGGCGAGGATGGTGTGCGGGGCGGTCAGCGTGGCCGCGTCCCTGCCCTCGACCTGGACGGTGTTCCTGCCGGCGAGGCGGCCGGTGCCGTTGAAGACCGGGACCTTGTTCTTCTTCAGCAGGTGGCCGACGCCGGAAGCGAGCTGCTTCGAGATGGCGCGGGAACGCTTGACCACCGCGGGGAGGTCGAAGCGGATGTTGTCGGCGGAGAAGCCGTACTCGCCGAGGTGGTGCAGGAGGTGGTTGATCTCCGACGAGCGCAGCAGGGCCTTGGTGGGGATGCAGCCCCAGTTCAGGCAGATGCCGCCGAGGTTCTCCCGCTCGACGACGCAGGCCTTCATCCCGAGTTGGGCGGCGCGGATCGCGGCGACGTAGCCGCCGGGGCCGCCGCCGAGGACGATCAGGTCGAAGCTTTGCTCGGGCATCTGGGGGCTCCTGAAGGAAGGAAGGCCAGAAGCCCCGTCCTTGGAAAAGAGGGATTCGGACGCCGCCAAAGGCCAGGCCTTTGGAGTCCATTGCCAAACAGATGGGTTTCCAAAGGCCTCAGGCCTTTGGCGGAGTTTGAGGCAGAGCCTCAACCTTGCCTGCCGTTTCCGCCACCGCGGCGATCGCAGGCCCGACCAGCCGCATGGTGGTCCAGCCGGCGCGCGGCTCTGCGCCGAGGGCGCGGTAGAAGTCCAGCGCGGGCTGGTTCCAGTCCAGCACCGACCACTCCATGCGGCCGCAGCGTTCCGCGAGCGCGCGCTGCGCCAGGCTCCGGAAGAAGCCGCGGCCGATGCCCTGGCCACGGTGGGCGGGGCGGACGAACACGTCCTCCAGGTACAGGCTCGGGCAGCCGGTGAAGGTGCTGAAGCTGAAGAAGAAGATGGCCATGCCGGCGACCGTGCCGCCGGTCTCGGCCAGCATCGCGTGGGCGCGCGGGACAGGGCCGAACAGGCTCTCGTGCAGGTCATCGGCGGTGGCGACAGCCTCGTGCGCCAGGCGCTCGAAGGCGGCCAGCTCGGCGACGAGGTCGAGCAGGACGGGCACGTCGGCGGGTGCGGCGTCGCGGAAGGTGGCGCCGGTCACGGGGGCATGCCCTCGCGGGCGGCCGTGCCGCGCGAGGGAAGGAAGGCCAGAGGCTCTGCCTCTGGACTCCGCTCAAGGCCAAGCTTTGAGAATCTCCTCTTGAGGAATGGGATCAAAGGGCCGCCGGCCCTTTGCGGGTCTGGGCAGAGCCCAGCCTTGCTTCCTGCCCCGGCCGAGGACCAGGCGAGCCGGCGGGTCACAGCATCAGGCTCAGCGGGTCCTCGACGATGCGCTTGAAGGCGGCGACCCATTGGGCGGCGAGCGCGCCGTCGATGACGCGGTGGTCGACGGAGAGGGTGACGGTCATCACCGTGGCGATGGCCAGCTCGCTGCCGCGGACGACGGCGCGCTTCTCGCCGGCGCCGACGGCGAGGATGCCGCCCTGGGGAGGGTTGATGATGGCGGCGAAGTCGCGGACGCCGAACATGCCCATGTTGGAGATGGAGAAGGTGCCGCCCTGGAACTCGGCGGGCTTGAGCTTGCCGGCGCGGGCGCGGGCGATGAGGTCCTTCGCCTCGTTGGAGAGGGCGGCGAGGCCCTTGCGGTCGGCGTTGCGGATGATCGGCGTAATCAGGCCGTCGGGGATGGAGACGGCGACGGAGATGTCGACGTCGTCGAACTGCAGGATCGCCTCGTCGGTGTAGCTGGCGTTGACGCCGGGCACCTCGCGCAGGGTGGCGGCGCTGGCCTTGATGAGCAGGTCGTTGACGGAGAGCTTGAACGCGGCGAGGCCGTCGGCGGGGGACCTGGCGTTGAGCTTCGCGCGCAGGTCGAGCAGGGCGTCCAGCTCGACGTCGATCGAGCAGTAGAAGTGGGGTGTGAACTGCTTGGACTCGGACAGGCGGCGGGCGATGGTGCGGCGGATGTTGGAGTTGGGCAGGCGCTGGTGCGGCGCGGTGATCGCGACGGGGGCCGGGCGGGACGGCGGGACCGGGGCGGGCGCGGTCGTGGGCGGGGTGCCGGTCAGGGCGGCGGGGCCGGGGACTGCGACGGCGGGCGCGGGAGGCGTGGCGGCGGCGGCCTGAGGGGGGGCGGACTGAGGCGCGACGGGCTGAAGGGCGGCAGGTGGAGGCGGGGCGGCCGGCTGGGACGCCGCGGGCTGAGGCGCGGTCGGGGCCAGCGCGGCCGGCCGGGCGGTGCGGGCGGCTTCGACGTCGCGGCGGACGATGCGGCCGTTCGGGCCGGTGCCGTGCAGGGACGCGAGGTCCAGGCCGTCCTGGGTGGCGAGGCGCCGGGCCAGCGGCGAGGCGACGACGCGGCCGGCAGGGGATGGCGGCTGCGGGGCGGCCGGAGGTGTGGACTGCAGGGCGGTGGGTACCGCGCCCTGGACGGTCCCGGCGGAGGCGGGGGCGCCGACCGAAGGCTGCTCCGCGACGGCGCCGTAGCCGCCCGTGCCGGCGTTCTCCGCGTCCAGGCCGCCCGGGGCGTTCGCCGTGGGGGCCGCGGCCGCGTTCGAGGCGGGCGGGACGGCGGCAGGCAGGGCGGCGGCGGGCGAGGCGTCGGCAACGGTCTCGCCGCTGGCCAGGATCACGCCGATGGGGGCGTTGACGGCGACGCCCTCGGTGCCGTCGGGAACGAGGATGCGGCCGAGCGTGCCCTCGTCGACGGCCTCGACCTCCATGGTCGCCTTGTCGGTCTCGATCTCGGCGATCACGTCCCCGGCGGCGATGGCGTCGCCCTCGCGGACCAGCCAGCGGGCGAGCGTGCCCTCGGTCATGGTGGGGCTGAGCGCGGGCATCAGGATGTTGGTGGGCATCAGAACAGCTTTCGCACCGCGTCCACCACCCAGTCGGGCTGCGGCAGGGCGAGCTTCTCCAGGTTGGCGGCGTAGGGCAGCGGCACGTCGAGGCCGGCGACGCGGGCGGGCGGGGCGTCGAGCCAGTCGAAGGCCTGCTCGACGCAGACCATGCAGATCTCGGCGCCGATGCCGGCATACGGCCAGCCTTCCTCCACCGAGACGACGCGGCCGGTCTTCTTCACGCTGCGCACGATGGTCCCGGTGTCGAGCGGGCGCAGGGTGCGCAGGTTGACGACCTCGGCGCTGATGCCGTGCCCGGCGAGCGCCTCGGCGGCCTTCAGCGCGACGCCGACCATGATCGAGTAGGCGACCAGGGTGACGTCGGTGCCCGCGCGCTCGATCTTGGCCTGGCCGATCGGCAGGACGAAGTCCTCGGCGGTGGGGCACTCGAAGCTCTGGCCGTAGAGCATCTCGTTCTCGAGGAAGACCACCGGGTTGGGGTCGCGGATGGCGGCGCGCAGCAGGCCCTTGGCGTCGGCCGACGAGTAGGGGGCCACGACCTTCAGGCCGGGGCAGTGCGCGTACCAGCTGGCGTAGTCCTGGCTGTGCTGGGCGCCGACGCGCGAGGCCGCCCCGTTGGGGCCGCGGAACACGATCGGGCAGCCCATCTGGCCGCCGGACATGTAGAGGGTCTTGGCGGCGGAGTTGATGATGTGGTCGATCGCCTGCATCGCGAAGTTGAAGGTCATGAACTCGACGATCGGGCGCAGGCCGTTCATCGCCGCCCCCACGGCCATGCCGGCGAAGCCGTGCTCGGTGATCGGCGTGTCGATGATGCGGCGCGGGCCGAACTCTTCCAGAAGGCCCTGGCTGACCTTGTAGGCGCCCTGGTACTGCGCGACCTCCTCGCCGAGCAGGAACACCGACGCGTCGGCGCGCAATTCCATCGCCATGGCGTCGCGCAACGCCTGGCGGATGGTGATCGACTCGGTGGCGCCCCAATCCTTTTGGTCAGGAGCCTTGTCGTGGTCAGGGGCCTTGTCGTGGTCAGGAGCCTTGTCCCCGGGCGTGTGCTCCGGCGCAGTGGCGGCCACGGTGTCGGGGGCGCGGGCGGCGCCAGCCCGGTCGGCGATCTCCTTGCCGCCCTCGCCCTCGGCGGCGACCCTGGGCAGGGCGGCGGCGGCCTTCGGCTCGGGCGACGCGGCGCCCGCCTCGCCCGCGGCCTCGCCCTCGGCGGCCAGCACGGCGATCGGCGTGTTCACCGCCACGCCGTCGGTGCCCTCCTCGACCAGGATCGCGGCGAGCGTGCCCTCGTCGACGGCCTCGACCTCCATGGTCGCCTTGTCGGTCTCGATCTCGGCCACCACGTCGCCGGCGGACACGCCGTCGCCCACCTTCACCAGCCAGCGCGACAGCTTGCCCTCGGTCATCGTCGGGCTGAGCGCCGGCATCAGGATCTGCACGGTCACGCTGCGGCTCCCGCCGCGCCAGGAGCCGCGGCATCGGCGGCGAGCAGGATGTCGGTCCACAGTTCGGCGGGGTCGGGCTCCGGGCTGGCCTGGGCGAACTCGGCGGCCTCGGCGACGATGCGCTTCACCTCGTCCTCGATCGCCTTGAGCGAGCCCTCGTCCTCGCCCCAGTCGAGCAGGTGGCGGCGGGCGGACTCGATGCAGTCGTGCTCGGTGCGCATCTTCTGCACCTCGTCGCGGGTGCGGTACTTGGCGGGGTCGGACATCGAGTGGCCGCGGTAGCGGTAGGTCTGCATCTCCAGCAGGTACGGCCCCTGCCCGCTGCGGCAATGCGCGACCGCGGCGTCGGCGGCGGCGCGCACGGCGAGCACGTCCATGCCGTCGACCTGGCGGCCCGGGATGCCCCAGGGCGCGCCGTTGCGCGACAGGTCATGGCTGGCCGAGGCGCGGGCGACGTCGGTGCCCATGCCGTAGCGGTTGTTCTCGATCACGTAGATGCAGGGCAGCTTCATCAGCGCGGCCATGTTGAAGCTCTCGAACACCTGGCCCTGGCTCGACGCGCCGTCGCCCATGTAGGCGACCGCGACCAGGTCGTCGCCGCGATACCAGTTGCTGAACGCCAGGCCGGTGCCGAGGCTGGCCTGGGCGCCAACGATGCCGTGGCCGCCGAAGAAGTTCTTCTCGCGCGAAAACATGTGCATCGAGCCGCCCTTGCCGCGCGAGTAGCCGCCGGAGCGGCCGGTCAGCTCGGCCATCACGCCGCGCGCCTCCATGCCGGTGGCCAGCATGTGGCCGTGGTCGCGGTACGAGGTGATCACCTCGTCGCCTGGCCTGAGCGCGGACTGCACGCCGACGACGACCGCCTCCTGGCCGATGTAGAGGTGGCAGAAGCCGCCGATCAGCCCCATGCCGTAGAGCTGGCCGGCGCGCTCCTCGAAGCGGCGGATCAGCACCATGTCGCGGAACGCCCGGCGCAGGGTGTCGCGGTCCATCGCGGCGTTGCCGCCGGCGCCGGCATTGGCACCGGCGTGCGCCCCGGCGTCGGGCGCGGCGTCAGCGGCGGGGCCGGGTGCGGCATCCAGGGCGGGGCCGGGCGCGGCGTCGCGCTTGTCCGGCGCGGTGTCGGCCCGGTGGGCCTCCTCGGCGCGCGGGGGCGCCTGCGTGCTGTCCATCGGCATCGGCGTCTTCCCCTCGGGGTGGATCTCGGCCCTGAACAGCTAACGCCGGCGTGGGCCTGCGACAAGCGGCGAAACCACGGGAAATCAACGTGCTGCGGCGCAGCAGGGACGCACCGGAAGCGGCAACCTGCGCGCCTGGCAGGTCGCGAGAACGAAGTGGGATGCCGGTCGCCCCCGGCATGGCGGCAGCCACGCGGCAAGGCGCGTGCCGGAGCAACTAAATGACGGGCGGTGCTCCGGCGGGCGCGGGCCAGGCGCGGACGGGCGAGGCTAGAAAAGCTTGTGGCCGGCCTCGTAGGGCACCACGACCTCGCCCGGGTCGGCGCGGTTCAGCATCGCGCGCGCCCGCTCGTCGAGCAGGTCGGGGTCCAGCCGCGCCGTGCGCAGCGCCGCCACCCGGCGTTCCCACGCCTCCTGCTCCGCGGTGGCCTGCACCAGCTCGCCCTGCACCGTGGCGAGCTGCTGCTCGCGCAGCGCGTGGGCGCGCAGGCCGTGGTCGCCGCGCGTCGCCTGCCAGCCGAAATAGCCAACCAGCGACAGGAACAGCAGGGGCGGCACCGCCTCCTTCGCCCGCCGCCTCAGCACCCGACCCAGCTCCATCCTGGCCTCCCCCAATCCGTGCGGCATCCTACAGGATCCTGCCCGGATATCACGCGTTCGCGATGCAGGGGATACGGGTGTGCCCAAAGGGTTGCAGGCAAGGCACAAGGCCAGGGCTGCGCCCCATTGCCTGAAAGCGGGGACCCGCCAGGGGCAGCGCCCCTGGACCTGCCTCCGTCAAGGCCAACCGCACGGGGCGCCGGAGTGTGCCACCGGCCTCGTCGAGGTTTCCAAAGGCTTGGCCTTTGGCGGAGTTTGAGGCAGAGCCTCGACCTTGCTTTTCTCAGCCCCGCAGGATGGTGCGCCCGGCGTAGCGCGCTGCCGGGCCGAGCTCGCCCTCGATGCGGATGAGCTGGTTGTATTTCGCGGTGCGGTCGCTGCGCGAGAGGCTGCCGGTCTTGATCTGGCCGCAGTTGGTGGCCACCGCGAGGTCGGCGATGGTGCTGTCCTCGGTCTCGCCGGACCGGTGGCTCATCACGCAGGCGTACCCGGCGCGGTGCGCCATCTCCACGGCTTCCAGGGTCTCGGACAGGGTGCCGATCTGGTTGACCTTGACCAGGATGGCGTTGGCGATGCCGTCCTCGATGCCGCGCGACAGGCGCTCCGGGTTGGTCACGAACAGGTCGTCGCCCACCAGCGTCAGGCGGTCGCCGAGCATCTCCGTCATGTGCTTCCAGCCGTCCCAGTCGTCCTCGGCCAGGCCGTCCTCGATGGAGACGATGGGGAAGCGGTCGGCGAGCGCCGCGAGGTAGTCGACCATGCCGGCGGCGTCGAGGGACTTTCCTTCGCCTTCCAGTTCGTAGCGGCCGTCGCGGTAGAACTCGGTGGCGGCGCAGTCGAGCGCGAAGGTGACGTCCTCGCCCGGCCGGTAGCCGGCCTTCTCCACGGCGCGGGAGATGAAGGTCAGCGCCTCCTCGGCGGAGCGCAGGCCGGGGGCGAAGCCGCCCTCGTCGCCGACGTTGGTGTTGTGGCCGGCCTCGGACAGGCCCTTCTTGAGCTGGGCGAAGATCTCGGCGCCCATGCGGACGGCGTCGGCGAGGGTGCCGGCGGAGACCGGCTGGATCATGAACTCCTGGATGTCGATCGGGTTGTCGGCGTGCTGGCCGCCGTTGACGATGTTCATCATCGGCACCGGCAGCACGCGGGCGAAGGCGCCGCCGATATAGCGGTACAGCGGGGTGCCGGCGTCGGCGGCGGCGGCCTTGGCCACGCCGAGGGAGACGGCGAGGATGGCGTTGGCGCCGAGGCGGGCCTTGTTGGGGGTGCCGTCGAGGTCGATCAGGATCTGGTCGAGCGTGATCTGCTCGGTGGCCTCCATGCCGTTCAGCGCGTCGAGGATCTCGCCCTCGATGGCGGCGCAGGCCTCCAATACGCCCTTGCCGCCGTAGCGGGACTTGTCGCCGTCGCGGCGCTCGTGCGCCTCGTGGGCACCGGTGGACGCGCCGGAGGGGACGGCGGCGCGGCCCACGGCGCCGGACTCGAGCAGGACGTCGACCTCGACGGTGGGGTTGCCGCGGCTGTCGAGGATCTCTCGGGCGATGATGTCGGCGATGGCGGCCATGGCGGGTGCTCCGGGACGTCGGGAGCACAGGGGTAACATCGGCGGGGGGTGGCGGGGAAGCGCGGGGGTGGTCGGGCTGGCCGCTGGAACGGAACAGTCTCGTGCGACTTCGGCTTACGCGGTTCCGGTTGAGTGCCCACCTGTTATCGTGCGGAGCACTGGGGCTGAGTCGAATGTGACACCAGCGTCAGTGACACGCTGGACGAACGCCTTTAGCAGGTAGTCATCCAGTTCTGAGGAAGGTTGATATATGATTTCACTCGCATTTACCGCTGGAAATAGAAGAAGGGTTTTACCGTCTTTATGCTCTTTATAGTCGAACAGAGAACCATTGTTTGGTCTTCCATAATAGACTCGAAATGAACTCTTAGATTTGCGGAAGGCGATCTTTTGAACTTCCTGAAACAAGGGGAATTGCTTACCCTGGTGCGCAGGGCACCTCGCCGCGTAGCGCGTCCTGGACGGCTGCCAGCACGGTTGCGCCGCGTGTCTTTGCGGTGCTGACGACGGAGCGGAACGCGGCGTAGGTCTCTGCGCCC